>Ga0075163_10000136_pt1 | contig 82858 bp, 78 predicted proteins | sample JI1023141ADNA_FD_71478 | JGI IMG/M metagenome (GOLD analysis project Ga0075163, IMG submission 71478) | Wastewater effluent complex algal communities from Wisconsin, to seasonally profile nutrient transformation and Carbon sequestration -... | ecosystem: Engineered > WWTP > Effluent > Algae... | reverse complement strand
ACAAAAAAGACCGAGCTGCTGTTTCTATCGCTTATTCTGCGGATGCTGAAAATCGGTGGCCGCTCTGCCACCATTGTGCCGGATGGGGTGTTGTTCGGGTCCAGCAAAGCGCACACGGCCTTACGCCAGATGCTCATGGACGACAACCAGTTGGAAGCGGTTATTTCCCTGCCATCGGGTGTGTTTAAGCCCTATGCCGGTGTGTCTACGGCCATCCTGGTGTTCACCAAGGGTGGACGCACCGATCATGTGTTTTTCTATGGCATAGAAAACGATGGTTACTCGCTGGATGACAAGCGCGACAAGATTGATGCCGATGATCTCCCCGATGTGATCGCCCGCTGGAATAAGCGCAATGCAAAAAAAGATACCGACCGGAAAAGTAAATACTTCACTGTGCCAGCCAAAGAGATCAAGGCAAATAATTACGATCTTTCCTTCAGTCGTTACCGTGAAACGGTGCACGCAGAAGTAACCTATGATCCGCCGAAAGTGATCATTGACCGCTTGAAAAAACTAGAAGCCGACATTCAATCCGACCTTGCCGAACTGGAGAAGATGCTGGGATGAGTTGGATAAACGTTCCTCTTTCTGAATGCTGCGATATTGTTTCGGGTTCTACTCCCCGCCGAGACGTCGCGGCTTATTGGGAGGGCCATATTCCATGGGTAACACCAAAAGACATTAGTGAGCTGAATGGCGCAAAAATTCTTGAGGATGCCCCCGAATGCATAACCAACGAAGGATATAAAGCCTGCTCAACAAGAATGCTACCAAAAGGTAGCGTTCTATTCAGTTCTCGTGCACCAATTGGTTTGGTTGCTGTTGCTGGTCGTGACATGTGTACAAACCAAGGTTTCAAAAGCCTCTTACCACATAAGAATGTGGATTCAAATTACCTCTATTACTGCATGAAATGGATGGCCCCCCAAATTGCCGAAATGGGTAATGGGGCTACCTTTAAAGAAGTTTCTAAATCCACAATGGAGAAGATTGGAATTCCCCTCCCGCCGCTGGAGGAGCAAAAGCGCATTGCGGCAATACTGGATAAGGCGGATGACATCCGTCGCAAACGCGCCGAGAGCCTGAAGCTGCTCGACGAACTCCTTCGCGCCACCTTCCTCGACCTGTTCGGTGACCCCATCGCCAATCCAAAGGATTGGCCGGTCATGTCGATGGACACAGTGGCCAATAAAATTACCGATGGTGAGCATCTAAATCCTGCGTTCGTTAATGAGGGTGTGCCGATGATAATGGCAAATAATGTTCGAGCCGCAGGAATTGGTTTTGATGATGTGAAATTTGTATCCTATCAAGATTACACCAAATTTAGCCAAAAATGCCGCCCTCAATTCGAAGATTTATTGCTGGTAAGCAGAGGGGCAACCATAGGAAGAAGTTGTCTTGTCAACACAGACAGAGAGTTCTGTTTAATGGGTTCTGTTATCTTGATTAAGCCAAATATCACTAAGGTTTTGTCTGAATATATTAGCGGGTGTTTTTCCCAGGAGAATTTTGTCAAGAAACTTACAAAAGCATCAGGCTCAAGCGCACAGCAGGCAATCTATCTAAAAGATTTGAAGAACGTAAAGCTGCCCGTTCCTCCGACTGGGTTACAGAGGAATTTTTCTGCAATTTATCAAAAAATTCTGAATGGTAAAAATACCCATTTGAAATCGCAAACGGAATCCGACACACTTTTCCACTCTCTTGTTGCGCGGGCCTTTAAGGGAAAGTTGTGACGGTTCACCTGTAGGCAAGAATTAGATCAGGCGAATGGATAAAGACCATCGGTTGCGCAGTGACGGTGTCGGTATCGCGCCGCCCGATACTTAACCTTGTGCGCGGCAATATCCGTTCAGGGGAAATCGCGAAGAGGGCGAAAAACTGGCGCACCCGACAAGATTCGAACTTGTGACCTTTGCCTTCGGAGGGCAACGCTCTATCCAGCTGAGCTACGGGTGCAGCACCAAGGCCTTTATGGCCCGGCTTTAGGGTCTTTTACGCGAGGTTGGGTGTTCGGGCAATCGGCTTATCGCCAGAGATTTATAGGTGGCTTTAATAGGAGGCTTGGACAGGAGCTTATAACGGCTTTGCGGGGGCCAGAGTTGCCGACAAAGCCGGCGCCCAAAAAGGCCGGCGCCCAAAAAGGTCGGCGCCAAGAGATGAAAAAGGGGCAGAATCGGCGATGATCCTGCCCCCTTTTAGGGTCGAAAAATTATTTTACTTCGGCGTCAAGACGTTGCTGGATCCGGGTCGCCGTGGTCGCCATTTGCTGGGTCATGGCCGGCCCGATTTGCTGGGTTACTTGAAGGCCAACTTGGATGCTTTTTTGCCCGATCGGGCTTTTATAAAAAGCGATGATTTGATCAAGCTCGCCTGCGGTATAGCTATCCGCCATCATTTTATTGACCGTGTTGAGCACATCTTTCATGAGCCCCGCCATTTCTTGTTGGATGATGGCGCTGGCCTTGAGTTGCTTTGCCGGATCGGGCCAACGGGCGGCAAGGGTCGAGCTCATTTGGGCGGTCCAGCTGTTGATCATAGTGGCATAGGTGGCATCCATCTTGGTGACGTCCATTAATTGACGCAGCTTTTCAGCCTTGGCCGGATCAATAGCCGCAGTTTGCGCAAAAGCCGGCGCGCCAAAACTGACGGCACCCAAAAGCAACAGCGCACTCAAAAAACGCAGAGATGTCATAAAAAAATCCTTTAAAGGGAGAAAAGATCATATGCACACGCCGCAGGAGGCGACGGGCTTATCGCGTGAAGCCATAGGATACTACAAGGTAGTCGCCGTAAAAAAGGCCGCGATAGAATTTTTTAGTTTGCAATTTTTGTTTTAAAATAATGCGTATGATTACTGAGGCTTAGAGGCAAAGGCTGCCTTGGCACGAACATCGGCGCCTGATGGCAGAGGCTGATTTGGGTTTTTGATCCAAGCGGCGATGTCTTGAATCACCACTTCAGCGGCCTTATCGCGCAGCAGCATATGATAGCCCTTAGGGTAAAGCGCCACTTGGCGCGACGCAGCGGATGCTGCAGGAAGACTGTTCAGAAAACTGCGCACCGGACCTTCGGGCAAGACTTGCTCTTCTGAACCGAATAAAATGAGACTAGGCGTTTGCAGGTGGGGTGAGGCGGCAACCGCTTGATCCATCAACGCCACCAAACCTTGAACCGCATCAAGCCGATTGACCTTGATGACGAGCGGGTCATCACTCATCTGACGTAAAGCATCCATATTGTCGGTGGCCATACGATGCCGATCATGGGGCGGGCCTACCGGAAGCCAGGGCATCATATAGGTAGCTGTATCGAGTGTTCCGCGCTCGAATCCACTCATGGCAGCCCCGCCCCAAATCGCCGGCGCCACTAAAATAACACCATTAACATCAAGCTTAGGTTGATCCCGTGTTGCCGCAAGAATACTAACGGCCCCGCCCATGCTGTGTCCCATAAGATAGAGCGGCGTTCCCGGATAAAGCGCCCGCAAGGTGGCGGCAAAGGCGATGGCGTCATCAGTGAGGCGGTCCGATCCCGCCCAGATCCCTCGTTGTTTGGTTGCGCCAAAGCCGCGTTGATCATAGGCGTAAACAGCAATGCCGCGATCCGCCAAAACCTTGCCCGCATCTTCAAATCCGCGGGAATAGTCGTTGAAGCCGTGCAAGGCAAGGATCACCGCGCTGGGTTTTTCTTTTGCAGCAAAATATCGAACGGGCAGCGCAGTCCCGTCCCGGGTGGTAAAAATATTGTTACTAAAAGTCGGCGTCAGGTTTTGATCGATCTGAGGACCGGGTTCTTGAAGCCGCGCCCCGCATCCGCTCAAAACAAGACCGATTAAAATAATCCCCGTCAAATATTTCACAAGGATTTCTCTGCAGCGGCAGCAGCTGCTGCGCTTCCAGTAAGACTTAAGAAAATGTCTTCAAGATCCGCCTGCACCGTCGTGATGTCGGTGATGGTGACATTGAGTGCGGCGATCGCCGTCAAGATATCGCCGACCTTGGTTTTCTTGGTTTGATACCGGACCACCAACTGCGTCGGTGTCTCCAAATGAACGTCACATCCGGCGAGGTTTTGCGGCACAGAAGCAAAAGGGCGATCCACCGTGACGTGCAAATCTTTGCGATCAAGCCGCGCCAACATGTCGGATTTTCCTTCGGTGGCGACGACGCGGCCCTTATCGATAATGGCGATCCGATCGCATAAGGATTCGGCTTCTTCCAAATAATGAGTCGTCAAGAGAACAGTGGTGCCGCCGTGATGAAGCTCTTGGACATAATCCCAAAGTTGGCGACGAAGTTCGATGTCGACGCCGGCAGTTGGCTCATCCAAGACAAGGATCGGCGGATTATGCACCATGGCCTTGGCCACCAGAAGCCGCCGCCGCATGCCGCCCGACAAAGATCGTGCATAGGCATTGGCTTTGTCGCTCAACCCAAGCCGCGCGAGGATTTCATCTGTGCGCCGCTCGGATGCCGGAACGCCATAGAGACCGGCATGAAGCTCAAGCAAAGTGCGCGGTGTAAAAAACGGATCGATATTGAGCTCTTGGGGCACCACGCCGATCGCGCCCCGGGCGCTACGCGGATCAGAATCGATGTCGATGTCCCACACGCCAACCTTACCGGAAGTCTTGGTAACCAAACCGGCCAAGATATTAATCAAAGTCGACTTACCAGCGCCGTTGGGACCCAGCAAACCAAATAAGCTTCCGCGCGGAATGTCCAAATTAATGCCATCAAGCGCCAGATGTCCGGGGCGACGCCCTGAGGCGGCGTAATTTTTGGTAAGGGCGCGAACAGAAACGGCGTTGTCCGGGAGGCTATATGCGGGAGAATCTGGGAAGATTGTCATGGCTAAGACATGCTCTTTTCGACGAAGAATTGCAACCGTACAAGACGCAAAGCTGGTAACGATAAAAGGATCAAAGAACCCTTGGTTAAACGGAAGGCTCTATTATATAGTTCCGACCGAGTTAACCCAACCTATGGCAGTCTCATGGCTTCTTCTGCAACACCTTTAATAGACCCGCCTGAAACGATCGAATCACCCACCCGTGAAGTTTTTTGCGATGGGGGCCCGGGTGCCTTGGGTCATCCCCGGGTTTATTATGTCATTGGTGAGCAGAACTTTGTTGAATGCGGTTATTGCGATCGTCGATTTGTTCTCAAAACCGGTGCGAAAAAAACATCGCATCATTAATAGAATGCGGTTTGTTTTTTAAAGCGGGTCAATCAAGAAGGACCGAGGCTTTTCAAAGCGTTTTCTACCATCGGGCGCTCGGGCGCGGTGGCGGACAAAACTTCCAGCAAATGAGTAAGAAGGCCTCTCGCTTCGGCCTTGTCACCACCTGTTGCGGCAAATCCAGCAAGACCCCATAAGGCTTCAGGCCGATTGGGATCGAGGATCAAGACATCCCGTAACAAGGCGATGGTTTCATCTCGGCGCGTCGCACTGAAACGTTGCGCGAGCATAAGCCGCGGTTCCACCGCGCGAGGATCCGCGGCGGCCCAGCCGCGAAGGGCGCTAATTTCTTTTTCGCTTTCTCCCAATACGGTGTAGGAGCGAACCAAGCGTTGCCAGCCGGCAGGATCATTCGGCTCTTTTTCAAGCCGTGCCGCTAAGCCATCAACCATAGAACGAATAGCGGCTTCGCGATCTGCAGCGCCCATGCGGTTCGCCATTGCCAGGTCATCGTTAGAAGGACCGTTGCCGGCAAAATCTTCGGGAAGGCGGGGCAAGTACTTGTCAGGATCTTCGCCGATTTCACGAGCCGCCAAGGTGATGCGCTCCCGTACTAAACCTACCCAGCTGTCTTCCGCTTTTGCTTCGGCGGCAAGTTTAGACCAAGCAGTCAAAGCTTCGCGGTGTTTGCCGGCCTGCCAATCGCCGAGACTGAGAAAATAGCGTGCGCGTGGATCTTGAGGACGTTCGGCCAAAACACCCATAAAAGCTTCGCGAGATTCTTGCGTAACCGTTCCATTGGCTGCCAGCATTAAGGATTCGCCGTAAATGCCGCGAATATTGGGATCACCGTTGGAGACAATTAAAGCCTTTGATAGCGCATCAACTGCGTCAGCTGATCGACCTTGCGATTGAAGCGCCTGAGCTAGTCCGAGCCAGGCGGAAATGTCGTTGGGATTGGCCAACAGTTTTTTACGATTAGTTTCGACCGCTAAGCGGAGATTGGCCTCTCCCAGTTCGGATAAAACTTTATCGACACGACCAGCCACCGCATTATGAGGCTGATCGGGTGTTCCAGGACTACCCAAAAAAGCATAAAGAGCCAGAGCGCTTAACGGGATAGTCACAGTCAGCCATAAGGCAAGAAGAGGTGCGCGACGCGGGAGTGTAGCAGGAGTTTCTGATAAACTATCGGTCGCTAATAGACGGCGGGAAATCTCAAGCCGGGCCGCCTCGGCTTCAGTTGGGCCTATCATATGGGTAGCCAGGTCTCGGTCGATCTCTTTTAGTTGCTGCCGATAGATGTGAAGCCGTGGATCTGAAGAAGATAATGTCGCGTCAGTCCTGATCAACGGTACGATGAGGGCAACCGCGGCGCCGACGGATATGATGGTGATTACCGCGATAAAAAAATAGGCGGTCATGGATGATCCTTAGTGAGAATTTCTAAGCGAAGCTTTTCCTCAGGCGTAAGGCTAACAGGCGCATTTATTGTTCGGCGACTCATCGCCCAAAAGGAAATCCCACCACAAATCAGTACGGCAAAAGGAATTAACCATAGGACGAGAGTGGATAAGCGAAACGGCGGACGTAAGAGAACAAAATCACCATAACGCATAACGAGAAAATCTTTGACCGCGGCATCGGTATCGCCCGCGGTTAGTCTTTCACGAATAATCCGGCGTAAATCTCTCGCCAGATCGGCATCGGAATCATCAATCGATTGATTTTGACAAACCAGGCAACGAATTTCTCGGCTTATCGTACGGGCACGTGCTTCTAAAATGGAATCAGTCAAGCGCTCTTCTGGCTGTAAGGCCAGAGTAGGTAACGCGAATAGTAAGAGGAAGCCAACGAGAGGAAAATATCTCATGGCTGAAGCTTGCTCAAGACGGACTGAATGCGATCCATATCTTGCGGCATGATCGGTCCAACATGCCGATAACGAATTTTACCCATTGCATCGATAATGAAGGTTTCGGGTACGCCATAAACACCCCAGTCGATGCCGGTGCGGCCGCTAATATCTAACGCGACACGGCCAAAAGGATTTCCAAGGTCTTGCAGGAAAGACCGCGCATCTTCCGGTTTATCTTTCCAGGCAATTCCGGTCAGGGATAAATCTTTCTGTTTTGAGAGACTCATTAACTGCGGGTGCTCAGCCCGGCAGGGCAGGCACCACGAAGCAAAAAAATTAACTAGGGTTATTTTGCCAATGGCCAAACTTGTCGCGGTCAATCGTGACGGATCATCTAACAAAGCGAGATCAGTTGCGGGAATCGGTTGATCAATCAAAGTAGAGGGAAGAACTTGGGGGTTCTCACCGCTCAGCAGAAAATATCCGGCAATTCCAACCACACTTAAGAAAATCACAACAGGGATAAAGTACAGCCACCGCATCCGGACTATCCTGTTTTTGCAGGAGCGAGAGTGGGAACCTTGCGCGGCGCCCCGATGCGCCACCGTCGATCGCTCAAAGATAACAACCCGCCTGCCGCCATAATCAACGCTCCACCCCAAATCCATGGCGCCAAGGGATTGCGATAGGCGCGAATACTCCATGCGCCAGTGGAATCGGGTTCACCCAAAACTACATAGGTATCGCCCAGGGCATCGCTGCGGATCGCGGCTTCCGTAGTGGCGGTTTTTGCGACAGGGTATTGCCGTTTTTCGGGTGTGAGCAGGCCTTTAATTTTTCCCGCGCTGTCGATCCAGCGAAACTGTCCGCGTTGCGCGGTATAGTTGGGGCCAGCAACTGAAGTTACTCCGTCAAAAACCAAACGGCGGCCATCTAGAAGAAATTCTTGGCCCGGTGCAAGACGGGTCAGGATCTCAGTTTGAAGTCCAGCACCGGAAATCCCGGCCAAGCAAATGGCTAAACCGCCATGAGCTAAGGCCATACCCCAGGTGGCGCGCGGCAAAGTCATGGCTTTTAGCAAAGTTGCACCGACACCATGACCAGGGCGATGGCTGCGTTGGATAAGGTCTGTAACTACCGCACTGGCAAGCCAAGTTGCGAAAACAAACCCTAAAATAGGCAAAAGCGGTAACCGCATGAATAAACCAAGCCCCAGCGCAACAGCGACAGTAACGAGACCGGCAAATTTTAATCGCCCGGCGACGCCCGCAAGATCGGCGCGTTTCCACGGCATCAATGGGCCTAATCCCATAAGGATGATCAACGGTGCGGCAAGCGGAAGCGTGACGGAAAGAAAATAAGGCGGACCCACGGAAATCTTGGCCGCCGATAGCGCATCAATAAATAATGGATAAAGAGTACCAACCAAAACAGTGAGAGCAAGAACGGATATTAGTAGATTGTTCAACACCAGTGCGCCCTCGCGACTGATAGGCGCAAACAATCCGCCGCCACGGAGGCTGGGTGCCCGAACAGCGTAAAATCCAAAAGCTCCGCCGATCACAATTAGCAGGATACCTAAGATAAAAATGCCGCGGGTGGGGTCAGTCGCAAAGGCATGCACGCTGGTCAAAACACCAGAGCGGACAAGAAAAGTTCCTAGCAAACTAAAAGAGAAGGCAAGAAGGGCAAGCAATACCGTCCATCCTTTTAGAGCATCCCGCTTTTCGGCCACGATTGCAGAATGGAGAAGCGCTGTTGCTGCCAGCCACGGCATGAGCGAGGCATTTTCGACAGGATCCCAAAACCAAAATCCTCCCCACCCTAATTCGTAATAGGCCCACCAACTGCCCAAGGCGATCCCAGCAGTTAGGCAAATCCATGCCGCCAGAGTCCATGGGCGCACCCACCTAGCCCATGCGGCATCCACCTTGCCATCAATCAATGCAGCGAGTGCGAAAGCAAAGGTGGTGCTGAGACCGACATAGCCCAAATAAAGGAGCGGTGGATGGAAAGCGAGACCCGGATCTTGCAGCAAAGGATTAAGGTCTTGTCCGTTTTCGGGAGCAGGGCTTTGCCGCAAAAACGGATTGGAGGCGATTAAAATAAAAACCAGAAATAATGCACCTAAGGCGCCATGTATAGCGATGACCCGGGATTTTAACGGGGAGGGTAATGATTTTCCGAACACAGCAACAGCAGCACCAAATAGACCAAGAATGACGACCCATAGCAGCATGGATCCTTCATGGTTTCCCCACACACCAGCAATTTTGTAGAGGAGCGGCTTTGCAGTGTGACTGTTGGCAAAGACATTGATTACGGAAAAATCAGAAACAATGTAAGCCCGCATCAAAATAGAAAAGGCACCAATAAGAAGAATAAATTGAGTAATCGCTGCCATAGCGCTGCTTGTGATCACACCGTTATGATGCTTTGCCGCACCAACGAATCCAAGACCGCTTTGTGCGACGGCAACAACAAACGCTAAGATTAAGGTAAAATGCCCGATTTCTGTGATCACTGTTTGGGTCTCATAGATTTATCGTGAGACTCCCCGCGCCAGGTTCCCGCACGTTTTAGAGCGCCGGCCACTTCGGGTGGCATATAAGTCTCATCATGTTTTGCGAGGATAGTTGCCGCAGTAAAAACGCCGTCATCGGTTATTCGGCCTTCGGCGATGATGCCCTGACCTTCACGAAAAAGATCTGGCAATATTCCCCGATAGAGCACAGGTATTTCAGCCTTACCGTCACCAACAGTAAATTGAATGGTACCGGACGCATCATAATGAACGCTCCCGGGAGTGACCAATCCCCCCAACCGGATCAATCGTGTGCCCACCGTTTTTGTCTGGGCACGAAGATCACTGGGGCCATAAAAATAAGTCACATTGTCTTGGAAGGCAGCCAGGATCAATCCGGTCGCACCGCCTAAGGCGATCATGGCCGCAAGAAGGAAATAAATCCGCCGTTGTTTTCGGGTCACGACACACTCTGCGGAGACGGCAGACGTTGCACGGCAGCTTCGTTGCGCCGCATCGCGATGGCAGATCTTGCGAACAGAATCGCCAATACACAGAAGGTTACGCCATAAGCTGGCCAAACGTAAAAGGCATAACCGCCCATTGCAAAGAAAGGCGCCACGGAAGAAAGGCGCACTGCAGCCAGGGACGATGAATCGGATGATAACAGTGACAAGGCTTGCAGACGACGCAATGCCACGTGATTGCGCAGACGGATAATGCCGACACTGAGAAAATAAAATTTAAATCCAACCGCCATAATTAAAAGAGGCCATAACATATCGGGATGAATGGTGGGTCCTCCTAAGCGCAAGACGCTGGCGGGTTGGTGCAAGGTATTCCACCAATCAACCGAAAATTTGATAATAGGAAGATTGATGGTGCCGATGATGGCGAGGATAGAGGCGGCTCTGCTGCCCTTAGCTGGATCGTCAAAGGCGTTCCGCAATCCCATGTAACCAAGATAAAGAAAAAAAAGAATAAGCACGCTGGTTAGTCGGGCATCCCACACCCACCAGGTGCCCCACATCGGCTGCCCCCACAAACTACCCGTTATTAACGCCAGGGCAGTAAAACAGGCGCCGATTGGTGCGGCTGCTTCAGCGATTAATTCACCTAAGGGATGGCGCCAAATTAAGAAGCTTACGCTGCCGGCCGCCACGATAATATAAACGAACAACGCCATCCATGCGGCAGGGACATGGACATACATGATACGTACCGCCTCGCCTTGCTGATAGTCCGGCGGTGAAGCGTAAAGGGCGAGCCACAGACCCCAACCTAACAACACGCTCATGGCGGCGAGGCTGAAGGGCAACAAGGTCTTTGCCACCCGAAGGGCGCGAGTTGGATTGGCAAAGTAATGAAAACGGATGGTCATGGCTGGTGATATAGCATCCCCACAGTTAGCTGGCAGTTGACAATTCCGCGCGCCAGAAGGACCGCAAAACTCTGAGATTAATCAAGGGCTTCACGTAAAGCGATTGCCGCTAAAAAGGGACAAATAGCCAGGCATCCCAAGAAAATTCCTCCGAGTACGAGCAACGGGGGACGGGTCGGCAAATCGCTTAAAGCTGCAGTAACAGTGCCGGCACCAAAAATAGCGATGGGCAAGGTTAGGGGTAGGAGCAACAAACCGGTCAAAGCCCCGCCGCGGCGAGCGCCCAAGGTTAGGGCCATGATAGTGGTACCCAGGAGAGTTAACGATGCTCCGCCTAAAATCATGGCTAAGGCCAGGGGAAGAAAAGCTGTGCCGGGAAGATTTAAGAAAATACCCATAAGCAGAGTAACCGCCGTCATCGGCAGTGATGTTAAAAGCCAATGGCCAAGCGATTTGCCCAGCACCAGAAGCGGTAACGGCAAACCGGATAGGATCAACTGATCCAAGCTGCCGTCGTCAAAGTCACTATGAAACAACCGATCAAGACCCAGTAAGGCGCCTAATAGTGCGGCGATCCACAAAGCGGCCGGAGCAAGGCGTCGTAAGAGGTCAGGCTCCGGTCCCAGACTGAGCGGGAACAGCAAAAGAATTAAAACCGCCACCGCTAAAGGCAAGGTGACATCAAATTTTTGTCGGCCCGCCAGGCGAAGCTCGCGATGAAGGAGAGCAAAAAAGACCATCATGAGGCGGCGCTTCGCAGGCTGTTGATTTCAAGCACCTTCGCCAAAGGATGCGCGATGCTGTCGTGACTGGCGATAACTGCGATGCCACCGTTGCGGCAATGGTCGGTTAGCGTCTGATGCAGAAGCGCTACGCCATCGTGATCTAGCGCTGCGCTAGGTTCATCCAACAACCAGAGCGGTGCAGGGCTGGCCAGTAATCTCGCCAAGGCGATCCGACGGCGCTGCCCTGCAGAAAGTAGCCTTATCGGCATATTTTCCAGGGACGCAACGTTAAAGTGATTAAGTGCCGATGCATCTGCGATCGTTCCGCGAAGATGTGCGGAATAATGTAAGTTCTCACGCGCGGTGAAGGCAGACTTCAGTCCGTCCAAATGCCCGAGATAATGGAGCTGACGAAAGTACGTCTCAAGATCTTGAGTAATTGTTATCCCATTCCACAAGATGCGACCGGCAGCGGGTCGACTTAATCCAGTAAGCAACCGCAGTAGGCTGGTTTTGCCGGACCCATTGGTTCCGCGCAAAACCAAAAGATCGCCTGCTCCAAGGCTAAAACTCAACTCCGTAAAAAGTACGCGATTTCCGCGGCGGCAGCCCAGGCTCTCAGCGTTAAGACCCATAGCGTTAGTCCTTTGTCGGGGAATAGTCTCTTTTAAGAGATCCGCGCGCCAAGCTCAAGTCGGACAAGGTGTAGCGCGTTTCCGCGCAAGCAGCTATGGTTAGGCCATGATTATCTTAGGCATAGAGACATCCTGCGATGAGACCGCCGCTGCCATAGTGCGCGATGATGGAGCTGTTCTGGGGGAGACCATCTTCTCTCAGGTGATAGAGCATGCCCCTTATGTCGGCGTCGTGCCAGAAATTGCCGCACGGGCTCATCTTGATCGGCTGGACGACGTTATCTTAAGCACGATGGATCAGGCGAAAGTTAGGTTTGATCAGCTTTCTGGCGTTGCCGCAACCGCTGGTCCTGGATTAATCGGCGGCCTGGTGGTTGGGCTGATGGAGGCCAAGGCGATCGCCGCAGTGCACAAATTGCCGTTTATGGCGATTAATCATCTAGAAGGTCATGCGTTGGTTGCACGACTAACCCACAAAATCAATTTTCCTTATGTGCTGTTGCTGATTTCGGGCGGCCACTGCGAAATCTTGATCTGCGAAGATGTGGGCATCTATCGACGGCTTGGCGCGACCTTAGATGATGCTTTAGGAGAGGCTTTCGATAAAACCGCCAAGATGCTGGGTTTGGGTTATCCCGGTGGGCCTGCGGTCGAAAGAGCCGCACTGCAAGCAACGCCAGAGGCGATCAAAAAGTTCTCACTGCCGCGACCGCTGTTCGGCAAAGCGGGATGCGATTTTTCTTTCGCTGGATTAAAGACAGCGGTGCGGCAAGCAATCGAGGCCTTGCCGCCCGGTCCGGTTAGCAATGCCGATCAGGCAGGTCTTTGTGCGGCCTTTCAACAAACGGCCTTTGCGGTTCTAGCTGATCGTTTGGCCCATGCCATCGTCATGGCAAAAACGATGACAGATTTAGGGTCCACCCCAAGAGTAGTCGTGGCAGGTGGCGTCGCCGCCAATCAGGCGTTACGTCACGTACTAGAAAAATTGTGCGCTGATCATCACGCGCACCTGATTGTGCCACCCCCCGCGTTTTGCACCGATAATGGCGTTATGATCGCCTGGGCAGGAGTTGAGCGGTTAAGGCTTGGTTTGATTGATACCTTCGACGTTGCAGCGCGGCCGCGATGGCCGTTGGAGGAGCTGCGACAACAGGGCCACGCAGCATGAAGGGTGCACGATGACTGAAAAATTAATATTGAGCGGACTTGCCGTGCAGCAGATGTTTGCGACACCAATCGCTGTGGGTATGGTGCCGGATGCGGAAAAGATTAATATTGATTTGGAAAAAATTATCCTCGCACGCGAACAACACCATCCGTCAACCCAGCACTCTAATTTAGGTGGCTGGCAGTCAAGTTGGGATATGGAGGCGTGGGGCGGCAAATCGGCTGCAGCTATTTTGGCTGCGGGAAAGTCTCTGGCGACGCAGCTAACCGCGGATCGTCAAGGTCATCCTACTCCCGTGAGTTGGAAAGCAAATTGTTGGGCCAATATTAATCGCAGCGGTCATGGCAATGAATTTCATTGCCATCCCGGCGCCTATTGGTCAGGAAGCTATTATATCAATGACGGTGGTGTCGCCGCAGATCCCGGCTTGGGGGGTGAGTTTGAAATTCAGGATCCGCGTGGTCCGGCACCCGTTATGTATGCACCTCTATTGACCTTCGCTGTACCAGGAGGGCTGACTTTAGGGTCGTCCGAATTGCTGTCACCCCGCGCCGGGATGATGGTGTTATTCCCAAGTTGGTTGATGCATGCGGTAAGACCTTATCATGGAACACAAACCCGTATTTCCATGGCGTTTAATTTTAGCCTGTGATTCATGATGCGGCGTAAATCTGTAACCATACTCGGCGGTGGCGCTTGGGGTTCTGTTTTGGCGATGGTCGCCGAGACAGTGGGCAGTCGGCCGACCATTTGGATGAAGGATAAATCTACGGCCGCTCAAATCCAAAACAGTCGCGAATCCCCTCGGTTACCCGGTATTCATTTAGATGAGGATATTTTCATCACCGCAGATCTTGCCGTGGCGGTGCAAGACGCGCGAGATGCGATTGTTCTTGCTATCCCTGCCCAGTCTGTCCGCGAGGTGGTCATCGCTGCCGCTCCCCATATCCCTAAGGGGGTACCTCTCGTTTTAGCAGCGAAGGGAATCGAAAACGGAACGGGCAGACTTTTAAGTGAGATTATTGCCGAGATACTTCCGCAATCGCCCTTAGCCGTTATGTCGGGGCCAGGATTTGCTGCAGAGGTTGCTTTGGGTTTGCCGACGGCCGTGACGCTGGCTTGCCGGGATGGCCGGATCGCCCGCCGGGTTGCGGCGTTATTTATGCTTCCACACTTCCGGCCTTATTTATCCACCGATCCGGTTGCGGCGGAAATTGGCGGCGCTCTTAAAAACGTGATGGCGATTGCATCGGGCATCATTATCGGTCATGGCTTGGGTGAAAATGCCCGTTCGGCCCTACTGACGAGGGGGTTGGCGGAGATGGTGCGCCTTGGCAAGGCCAAGGGCGCGAAAGCCGCTAGTTTCGCCGGACTTTCAGGTTTGGGAGATTTGATGCTGTCCGCAACCAGTGAAAAGTCACGAAATTATGCTTTGGGTTTGGCAATTGGCCGCGGAGCATCTATTCGACAACTCGGCGCCGATCAGCAACCGCTTGCCGAAGGAATTCACACCGCGGCGGCTGCAACCTTGTTGGCGGGTACGCTGAATTTGGATATGCCGATAACGACGGCGGTTGATGCTATTTTGCATCTGGAGGCGAATATCGAAGACTGTATGGCCGCCTTGCTGGCGCGTCCCGTGGGCAAAGAATGAAGGTAAGTACATGGCCTATTGGTTAGTGAAGTCGGAGCCGAGCGCCTTTTCATGGGCGGATCAAGTCAAGGCAAAGGTCGAGCCGTGGAACGGGGTGCGTAATCATCAAGCCAATAAAAATCTCAAAACCATGGCGCGGGGTGATCGATGTTTCTTTTATCATTCCGTCGAAGAGAAACAGATTGTCGGCGTAGTGGAGGTGGTGCGCACGTGGCATCCCGATCCGCGGGCGCCGGATACGCCATGGGGCTGCGTTGACATGAAGGCAGTCGGTCCGGTTAAACGGCCCGTAACCTTAGCCGATATTAAGGCCCACCCCAAGCTGACAGATCTAGCTTTGGTTCGGCAATCGCGGTTATCTGTTGTCCCTGTCAGTGCGGCACATTGGAAAATATTGGCGCAGCTGGCCGGCTGGAAAGATTAGCAGTGGGTGATTACCGATTAGGGTTGCTGACGGAAATTCCTGATGGCGCGGGAAAAGGTTTTCCCGATCCGACGGAAAACGGTATCGATATCGTCGTAATCCGTCGTGGAAACAATGTTTTTGCCTATTATAATAGCTGCCCTCACGCGGGAACCCCGCTTGATCTTATGCCGGATCAATTCATCTGCCGATACAGTGGCCACATTCTTTGTTCAACCCATGGCGCTCGGTTTCGCATCGAGGATGGGTTATGCCTGGATGGACCGTGCCCCGGCACCCGGCTGAAAGCTGCATCAGTAGCCGTGCGGCACGGGATCCTTTGGTTGCAAACAGTCGTCGATTAATGCGTCTTCTATCTTGTGGCGGCGTGAATTTCCGGAAATACTCTTTAGATAGATAAGCCCAAAATAAAAAGGGCACTGCCTTAAGGGAGGAACCCATGACTGAGTCCCGCCGCTTTGATGTGAGTTCGGAGTGGGCCATGCGTGCCTGGTGTAATACCGACAATTATCGTCGTATGTACGAAAAATCTATCACCGATCCAGCACGCTTTTGGGGCGAACATGGAAAACGCCTCGATTGGATTAAGCCGTATACTAAAATTAAAAACACAAATTTTAGTCCAGGTCAGGTCTCCATTAAATGGTTTGAAGACGGCACGCTAAACGCCTCAGTCAATTGCTTGGACCGGCATTTAGTCAAGCGCGGGGATCAAACTGCAATCATTTGGGAAGGCGATGACCCTAAAGATTCCAAGCATATCACCTATCGCGAGTTGCATCGTGAGGTGTGCAAATTTGCCAATGCTTTAAAGAGTCTCGGCGCTAAGAAAGGCGACCGCGTCACAATCTACATGCCAATGATTCCCGAAGCGGCGATCGCCATGCTGGCCTGTACGCGCATTGGCGCAGTTCACTCGGTTGTCTTTGGCGGATTTTCACCCGATGCGCTGGCGGGACGTATTCAAGATTGTGACTCATCCTTGGTGATTACGGCAGATGAAGGATTGCGCGGAGCGAAAAAAATCCCGCTTAAATCTAATGTGGATGCGGCGCTGAAAAAATGTCCAACGGTTAAATCAGTACTAGTTGTCCGAAGAACCGGCGCCAATGTCGACTGGCTCTCAGGACGAGACCACTGGTGGCATGATTTAAGCGCCACAGTTTCAACCGACTGTCCGCCCGAAGAAATGAATGCCGAAGACCCGATGTTCATTCTTTATACCTCGGGGTCAACCGGCAAGCCCAAGGGCGTCCTGCATACCACCGGCGGCTACATGGTTTACGTATCCATGACCCATCAATATGTCTTTGATTATCATGATGGCGATATTTATTGGTGCACAGCAGATGTGGGCTGGGTAACGGGACACAGCTATATTGTTTATGGCCCGCTTGCCAATGGTGCGATCACCTTAATGTTTGAAGGGGTGCCAACCTATCCCGATGCCAGCCGGTTCTGGCAGGTGATAGACAAACATAAAGTGACTATTTTTTATACCGCGCCAACCGCCATTCGCGCCTTGATGCGAGACGGCGAAGCCTTTGTGAAAAAGACCAGCCGATCATCTCTTAGGTTGCTGGGCTCTGTTGGTGAGCCGATCAATCCCGAAGCATGGCTATGGTATTACCGGGTAGTTGGTGACGAGCGGTGCCCCGTAGTGGATACGTGGTGGCAAACGGAAACCGGCGGAATTTTGATCTCTCCTTTACCCGGTGCGATCAGTTTAAAACCAGGCTCAGCCACGCTTCCTTTCTTTGGAGTCAAACCAGTGGTCGTTGACAGCGAAGGCAAAGAGCTTTCCGGTATCTGCGAGGGCAACCTATGTTTGACCGATTCTTGGCCTGGGCAAATGCGCACAGTCTATAAAGATCACGACCGTTTTGTGCAGACCTATTTCTCTACTTACCCGGGGAAATATTTTACCGGCGATGGCTGTCGTCGTGACGGCGATGGCTACTATTGGATTACGGGACGTGTTGATGATGTGATTAACGTCTCGGGTCATCGGTTAGGCACTGCCGAGGTGGAAAGCGCCCTGGTTGCCCACCCCAAGGTTGCCGAAGCAGCGGTGGTTGGTTATCCCCACGATATTAAAGGGCAGGGGATCTATGCCTACGTCACTCTGATTGCAGGCGAAGCTCCCAGCGAAGAGCTTCGTAAAGAGTTGATGCAATGGGTGCGCAAAGAAATTGGGGCGATCGCCTCACCAGATCTTTTGCAGTGGGCGCCGGGCTTGCCGAAAACCCGTTCAGGAAAAATTATGCGACGGATCTTGCGTAAGATCGCAGAGAATGACGTTGCTAACTTAGGAGATACATCGACGCTGGCCGATCCTGCGGTTGTAAAAGATTTGGTCGATAATCGGGCCAAGCAGGCTTCTTAATCTATTTCAACAAAGAGATGATAAGCGCCAAGGATCAACTAATGCACATAGCGAAGAATAGGACTTACTCGGTCGTTTTCTTCGTCGCAGTGGCAGCTTGCCCGGATAATGGGTGGTGACGATTAACCAAGGCGGTTAGACGATCTTTGACGACGTGAGTGTAAATCTGTGTCGTCGAAATATCGGCATGGCCGAGCATCTGTTGCAGGCTGCGCAAATCCGCACCATGGGACAAAAGGTGGCTGGCAAAGGCGTGACGCAGAACATGCGGGCTGACCTTTGCGGGATCAAGTCCTGCACCAACAGCAAGTTCTTTCAGCATTTGCGCAAAGCGATGGCGCGTTAAATGCCCCTTTCCCGAGCGTGACGGAAATAACCACCGCGATCGGCCATGGCCATCATCCTTTGTGCCTTCAGGTAAAAACTGGGGCCGGATTTTCCGCCATTCGGTTAAAGCTTCACGTGCCGGGGCGTTTAAGGGAACAAGGCGCTCTTTATCGCCTTTGCCACGGACTAAAAGAACAGCTTGTTCGCGTGCAGCGGCCGAGAGAGGCAGCGAAACGAGCTCCGACACGCGAAGCCCTGTCGCATAAAGAAGTTCAAGCAACGTTACCAGACGCACCCCCTCAATGCCGGGATAATTGCGTGCGACGGTAATCATTTTGATGACGTCTTCTTCGGTGAGAATTTTGGGAAGAGATCGGCCCTGGCGCGGACTTTCCAAATCAGCCGCCGGATTATCCGTACGGCGTCCTTCTGCGTACAGAAATTTATAAAGCTGACGTAAGGCAGCAAGCCGCCGTGCCGCAGTTCGCGCCGCCAGGCCTGTTTCGGCCAAGCGCGCCAAATATAATCGAAGATCAGCAGTGGTGGCTGTTGCTATGCGGCGGCCGTGTCGCTGAAGAAAAATATCAAAATCGATAAGATCTCGGCGGTAAGCATCCAAAGTGTTGAGTGCCGCGCCGCGCTCGGCACTTTGCATTTCGAGAAAGGTTTCAATTTCTGCAGCAAGAGACAGCGCTGGCTTGGCGGGTCGACCAAGTTTCTTCTGAGGTTTGAGCGTCATTGATCGATGCCTGGAATCAAGCACCTGCCGCCAGCGCGGCATCAATGGCAAAACGCCGCGCTTCATAGGGTAGACCCACCTTGATCAGAGCCCGAACCACACTAGCTAACTCGCTTGCAGTCACCCATGACAGATCACGATCGCCAATCAAGGCCAAAGACAGACTAACGGTTTCCGCCTTGTGTCCGGCTGCAGCGGCTTGTTCGAGGCGCGCGACCGGTGATGTTGCGGCATCAGTTGCACTGGGCGCCGCATTCGCTGTCAGTGACAAAGGGGCTCGTGCCGGCGCGCCGGCGATGGGTGATGATGTAGCATTCAAGGCTTGAACTAAGGCTGTAACCCGTTCAATCCGGGCATTGGCAGAGCCACGACGCTGACGTTCGGTCCACGCATCAAGAAGAGTTTGGTCAAAAGCAATATTGCCATCGCCATCCGCCATGTAAGCTACGGGCCACAATTCGATCAGTGCTTCGCGCCATACATCGCCAAACCGTTCGGCCGCATCGCGAGTTTGTGCATACCAGGTTCGGGCCGCTTCCATTCGTCCGGCTAAATAAAGTGCGCGGGTTGCCGCTGGCGCAAACCATAAGGTTTCAGGTGATGGTGAAAGATCTCCAATGAGCGAAGACGCAACCAACATGACGGGCACGAGACGGTTTTCAGTTTTAGCTTGAGACCAGAGAGCTGCAAGAGCTTCGGCGCGGAGCGGTGGTTGCGATTGATCGCGTGCTTGACGATAAAGCATGGCGCGACCACGAGGCCCGGATGGTTCCATCGCATTGTCATCAGAGCCATAAAGCCCGGCCAAGACTGTGTCACCAATAGCACCAACACTTAAAGTGCGCTCGGCGGCATCGATACGGGCAACCATAGGAACGCTTGGTTGTGCTAGAAGAGCCGTCAAAATCCCAGCATCGCTGCCGCGCAGGATTTCAGGCGGCAATCGTTTGTTTAAAGCCTGAAAAGCAGCAAATTGTAAAACGGTTGGCTGCGCTTGATTTTCAAGAACGATATCATCACCACCCAGCATCATATCAATCAAATCTAGAAAGGCAGGGTCAGCCTCGTTACGTTCACGCAAAAGATCTGCCGCTAAGTTTGCTTCGTCAATTTTCTTTGCTAAGGCCAAGCAAAATACTTCATCACGGCGTAAGTCGACGGGGCCTATAGGCGCCGTGCTGCCTTTTGAGGGTAGGAGGCTCGCTTCTAAATCGGCGCAAGCTACCTTGCCGCCCTTGGCAAGAAGCTCAATATCAAATCGTATACTCCGAATAAGGGGATCGGCCTTCACATCGGCAGCGCTATCAAGCAGGCTCTTTGCGTCATCAACGAATCCCAAACCGCGTAAGTGCCTAACCCGTGCAGCTAGAAGCTGCACTTTTTGTGCCGGTGCCAAGGCGGCGGGATCAGCCAGTAAAAGTTGCCGAGCAAGATCGCGCAATGTTGCAGATTGCGGATTGGCAGGGAGCATCTCAATTTCTGTTAAGGCTACTTCAGGCGCAATTCCTTGCCATACCGAAGCATCAAGTGCGAGACCCTTCGGGTGAGATGAATCAACCGAGGTCTTGGGCCGATCCAGATTATCCTGCATCACGGGAAGAGATGATGCTGTTCCTGGCGGTGCCGTTTCAAAAGAAGGCCGGGTCCGGGGAGTTGCTAATAATGGCGGCACGGCCTGTTGTGCCCGTTCGGCGGGAATGATCGGTGCAGGCGGGGGTGAATTTGCCGATGGTGAAGAGGGAGCCGGTGTATTGGGAACCGATGAAGCAGGGGCAGGCGAAATAGGATTCGGAATCGCACTCCCGCTGGGGAGGGGAAGATCTTCGCTCTCGATCCCGGATTTGCCGCCAGTGCTCTGTGCCACTTGACTCTGGGTGAGTTGCGTCGCTAGACCGGAAGAGTTGGCGGCAAAAAGCGGGTGTACTCCTGCAGCGGTTAGAAAAAAGCCCGCCAACAAGGCGGACCTTGTAGAAAATCTACCGGGCAAAGCGGTCATTTGGAATCACACGTTCTTGAGTGGTGGAGGGGGGAGGAATGTCCCAGGTTCCTAAAAAGACGGCGCCAGCAGCTCCGCCCATTACCAATATGACCAAAGCAATCAGAAGAAACCGTTTCATCGTATTTTCGCATCTCATCAGTCTGGATTGTGCCCACACTTGGGCGACCTTATAACCTTAGCCAACACCAAGGCGAATTTACGGCAAAGATTGCCGCCATTTTGGCCAACCCCTGGGCTTTAGTTTAGGATATACCCACAAAGCTGCAGTTTATTAACCGTAGCCTATGACCTTGCGATGCATGCTAAATCCGGAGCGCCATGGTTACGTCAGCGACATCTGCGGTAAAGCCGACCTTTGATTTTGGCACTAAGACCGTTGTCTTAGTAGGGTTAATGGGTGCCGGTAAAAGCGCCATAGGCCGGCGCCTTGCTGCCCGATTGCGATGGCCTTTCGTGGACGCCGATGCCGAAATCGAGACAGCGGCAGGATGCAGCATCGATGACTTTTTTAGCCGGTATGGTGAAGCGGCTTTTCGCGAGGGCGAACGAAAGGTTATTGCTCGCCTCCTCGAGGGGGAGCAACGGATTTTATCAACAGGGGGTGGGGCATTCATGCATCCCGAGACCCGATTGCTTATCAAGGAGCGCGGGATATCTGTTTGGTTGCGCGCAGATCTTGATGTTTTGGTACGTCGGACATCCCGTCGCGATAATCGGCCCCTTCTCAAACAAGGCGATCCTCGGCAAGTACTTACCGACTTGATGGTGCGCCGTTATCCGATCTATGCTGAGGCCGATGTAACTGTTGACACAGATGATGGTCCTCCGGAAATCACCACCAATCGCGTTCTGGCAGCTTTAGAAAGTTTTTTTGTCAATCAAGGTTAGGAATAATGAGTTCTGCCGCCGCGCGCCGTCTTCATCTTGATCTTGGACCGCGTAGCTATGACATTATCATTGGCAGCGGTCTTATAAGCGAGGCGGGTAAGCTTGTCGTTCCGGTGCTTAAGCATCCGCGAGCGATCATAGTTTCTGATGCAGCTGTCACTGATTTTTATCTTGAACCATTGATGCAGTCGCTGCGTGCAGCGGGTATCGCCGTTGAGCATGTAACGGTACCATCGGGGGAAGAGTCAAAAAGCTTTTCCGAATTGCAGCGTCTTTGTGAAACCTTGCTTCAGTTAGGAATTGACCGTTCCAGCGCGTTGATTGCTTTAGGTGGCGGGGTTATTGGTGATCTTACGGGTTTTGCGGCCAGTATGCTGCTGCGCGGAATTGATTTTATTCAGATCCCCACCACGTTGCTCGCTCAAGTCGATAGTTCGGTTGGCGGTAAGACGGCGATTGATTGTGCTGCCGGTAAAAATCTTGTCGGGAGTTTTCATCAGCCACGTTTGGTAATCGCCGACACAACGGTTTTGGATAGTTTACCTCCCCGGGAGTTACGGGGGGGATATGCTGAGGTAGTAAAATACGGGTTTATCCGTGATCGCCAATTTTTTAATTGGCTCGATGCTCATGGGCTTGAGGTTTTAAAGGGTAACAACGATAAGCGGATTGACGCTATATTCACAAGTTGTCGCCATAAAGCTGAGATTGTCGCCGGAGATGAAAAAGAAAGCGGTGATCGCGCCCTGCTAAATTTTGGCCATACCTTCGCCCATGCGCTTGAGGCTGAAACAGGATTTGGTAATGCGCTTTTGCACGGTGAAGCGGTGGCGATCGGCATGGTGATGGCGTTTGATTTTTCAGTGCGTCTAGGGTTGTGCCCTGCAGCGGAAGCGGATCATGCCCGGCGTCATCTGGCTGCTCTGGGACTACCCGTTAATCTATCGGGATTGCGCCAGCAAAAATTTGATCGGGATGCGCTTCTGCTCCGGATGGCGCGCGACAAAAAAGCCTTCGCCGGCAAGTTTGCATTTATCCTGACAAAGGGTATTGGTAAGGCGTTTTTTACCACCGACGTCCCTCGGCAAGAAGTCGCCGCATTTTTAGATTCGGTGTTGCTCGACGCACAGTCAAGCGTGCCGTAAACTCGGCATATATCAAGTTAAAGGATAAACAGATGCCGCTACCACCGTCGTTGCCGCGCGAACTTATTCATCGCCGGACGATCATTTGCGAAGCTTTCAAACGTCAAGATGGCCGGTGGGACATCGAAGGTCATTTGGTTGACGTGAAAACTTATAGTTTTGCTAATCGGGATCGCGGCACGATTAACGCCGGCGAGCCCATCCACGAAATGTGGTTGCGGTTGGTTGTCGATAAAGACTATGCCATTCACGATGCCGAGGCGGTTACCGATTACGGGCCATTTAATCTGTGTGGTCAAATCGCTCCCGATTACCGAAAACTCATTGGCGAAAAAATAGTCCCGGGTTTCACGGCAAGATGTCGTACGCTCTTCGGCGGCGTCCAGGGCTGCACTCATATAACTGAACTATTGGGACGAATGGCCAATGCCACTTTTCAGGCAATAGCGCCAATCGTATCTCGAGAAACTGCGCCAACAGGTACTCCAAAATCCAAGCCGCGGATTTTGGACACATGCCACGCCTTGGCAAGTGATGGACCTGTTGTGCGCCGCGAGTTTCCCGATTTCTACACCGGCAGTCGCAAACAATAACCCTTTTGAGGTTTTCCTACGCGTCCAGTCGAGTTGGCAGACTTCCCGTTTGGAAATAAGAAAAAATGAAATAGCGGATCGCCGATGTCCGTCCCATGTCGGGTCCGCGCTTGTTGTCGACCAGAGTGCAAAGCTGACCCATCGATAATCCTTCAGCGGCGGCGATGGTATCCAGCGCCTCCCACATATCCGGATCAAGCCGCATACTGGTGCGTTGTTGACCGACAACGACATTTCTGTTTACCAGCCGCGTTTTTCCCAACCGGCGTAACGACACACGAAATACACCAGATAAAGAAGATCGGCGGTTATGGCCGTTCCCGTTAACAGAGTAACGGTCCATGGTGTTCAATTTGCTGACCATTTATCCCCTCACAAAATAAGCACGTAGCTGTTAAGGGGATCATCCCATTGCCGAGTAAAAATTGCAACCATAGGATGAATTACTTGCTGTTGGCCAGCTTCTCTTCAGGGGTTTGGGCGCGGATTACCAAAGAATGGAGGCCCTTACCAAACTCGGCGGCAAGAGCGTCATTAACCATGCGGTGGCGCTCAATTCGGGTTTTCCCTGCAAAAATAGATGCCGTAATGTCCACCTGAAAATGGCTTTCACCTTCGGGTTTGGCACCGGCGTGTCCGGCATGACGAGCGCTTTTATCCTTTAAGCTTAGCGCTAGGGGATGCAAAGCTTCGGTTAAAGCTTGTTTGATACGATCAGCGACCGGTGTGGCTGGCATGGTGCGGTTCCTTGGTTAATTTAAATATTTTTGAGCCGATAGGCCTGGACTTGTTCCGGCCGTCTTGCCACCAGCCGTCCCCTTAGAGATACTTAGAAAATGCCCTATGCTCAACGCAAATCCCCCCGACGATTTAAATCCGCGCACGAAGCGCCGGGGCAGGAATCGCCAGGATTACGGGCGTGCGATGTTCCGGGGTGTCGCAGTGAAGGTGCGTATCGCGCCCCGAAAAGTCGCGATCACTTGACCGAATACTACTGGTTCTGCCTGGATCATGTGCGGAACTACAACCGTGCCTGGGATTATTACAAGGGCATGACAACAGCGGAAATTGAAGCGCATATTCGGCACGATACAACCTGGCGCCGGCCGCGTTGGGACTTCAAAAACAAACGACGCACTTTTGATCCAAAGCTTAATGATGAATTCGGCCTGTTTGATTTTTCGGAACAGCCGCAACCTGAAACCGAAGCAAAGGAGAAGGCTTCGCCTCACGAGAAGAAATTTTATTCGAGTGAGATGGTGGATCAGCCAACACTGCAGGCCTTTAGGGTTTTAGGCCTGGAGCCGCCGGTTACGTCTGATGTGCTAAAGAAGCACTATAAAAGCCTTGTCAAACGCCATCATCCGGATGCCAATGGCGGGGATCGTCACGCCGAAGAACGTCTAAAGGCGATCAATCAAGCCTACGGCTTTTTGCGAAGCCGCCAGTTTACCAGTTAATTTTACTCGTTACCTGCGATTAGAAAATAACAATATAAACATATCTTTATAAACTTTGTCATTGAGCCTATAACGCATGGGATGGTATAGGCTTCAGTCTTGCAGCGTTAGATAAGGAAGTTGAAGATGTCCGTGGCGACAGAAGCCAAAACCGTGCCGACTGGCATGCCCGATATCAAGTTGTCGGTACGCCAAACCTTTGGCATCGATAGTGATCTCGAAGTACCAGCGTTCGGATCTTCGTCCGATTATGTCCCCGAGTTGGATGAATCCTATCGATTTGATCGCGACACCACCTTGGCCATTCTGGCTGGGTTTGCCTTTAATCGGCGCGTGATGATTCAAGGTTACCACGGAACGGGAAAATCAACGCACATCGAGCAGGTCGCGGCCCGCCTAAACTGGCCGTGCATCCGCGTGAACCTTGATAGCCATATTAGCCGGATTGACTTGGTTGGTAAGGACGCAATTGTCTTGCGCGACGGCCGGCAAATCACCGAGTTTCGCGAAGGCCTGTTGCCTTGGGCACTGCAACATCCAACCGCCTTGGTGTTTGATGAGTATGATGCGGGACGGCCCGATGTCATGTTCGTCATTCAGCGGGTGCTTGAGGTTGAAGGCAAGCTCACCTTGCTTGATCAGAACCGGGTTATTCGTCCGCATCCGGCGTTTCGTCTTTTTGCCACCGCTAACACGGTTGGTCTTGGCGACACGACGGGGCTTTATCATGGCACTCAGCAGATCAATCAAGGTCAAATGGATCGCTGGAATATTGTGGCGACGCTGAATTATTTGCCCCATGACGAAGAAGTGGCGATCGTCTTGGCGAAGACGCCAAAATGGGATACGGCTGAGGGGCGTAAAAAAATCGCCGCCATGGTTGCGGTTGCCGATATGACGCGATCGGCGTTTATCAATGGCGATATATCAACCGTCATGTCGCCGCGCACGGTAATCACCTGGGCCGAAAATTCTCAGCTGTTTAATGATGTCAGTTTTGCTTTCCGGGTCACCTTCTTGAACAAGTGTGATGAGACAGAACGGCCAGTATTGGCCGAATTTTATCAGCGAGCATTCGGCGAAGAGCTGACGAAGGACGGAACGGCTGTTCGTTTATCGTAAAGGAGAGCAGAGGTGAGTCGTGAAGATGCGCTTGAGACTTTCAAGCGCGCCACCAGCACGACGGTGCGGGCTTTGTCACGGCGGAGTGATCTGGACGTGAATTTTGGTGCCGACAGCAACGCAGCAATGGCTGGACAGGCTGTTCGCTTGCCCCAGCCGCCCCGCGATCTTCCCGCCGAGGCTGTTGCCCAGGTCAGAGGCGCTGCTGATTCAGTCGCGCTTAGATTGCGCCATTCTGATCAATCGCTTCATCTTAAGTCCATGCCATCTGGAGAAACCGCCGGCGCTATTTTTGAAGCGGTTGAGCAGGCGCGGGTTGAGGCTCTTGGCTGTCGGTATCGCGCAGGCGTGGCGGCGAATATCTCAGCAGCCTTGGAAGAACGCTATCGCCGCCAAGGTTATCAGCATATTCAAGGTCGGGATGATACGACTTTGCCGGAAGCAGTTCGGCTTGTTTTGAGGGAAAAGCTGACCGGGGCTGCGCCGCCGCCTGCGGCGGCTAATCTGGTTGCGGAATGGCGAGCGATCATTGAAGCCAAGGCGGGAAGCGACCTTAATCGGTTATCCGATGTTTTGCGCGATCAGCAGGCTTTTGCCCGAATAGCGCGGCACTTAATCAGCAGTTTGCAGCTGGATGTCACCGATGAAAATCCAGATCGCGATGCTGAAGATAGTGACGATGGAAGTGAAAGCGAAGGGGACGATAACGACGAGCAAAGCGCCGAAGGTGAAGAAGACTCCTCCTCGGGCGCTTTTACGCCAATGCAGGGCGATCCCAGCGGCGAAATGAATGAAGAAGGGATGGATCAAGGCGCGGAAGGCGACACAGAAGAGGCGCTGCCATCTGGTGCAGAAAGTGACCAGGGAAATCCTGGTAATCGGGCACGGCCCAACTGGGATGAAAGTCTGGATGCGAGTCCAACCTATTGCGCCTTTACAACAAAGTTTGACGAAATTGTTGATGCTGCGGATTTGTGCGACGGAGAAGAGCTGACCAAATTGCGCCAACAGCTAGACCAACAGCTGCAACATTTGCAGCCGGTCGTGGCGCGGTTGGCAAATCGTCTGCAGCGAAAACTCTTGGCAAAACAAACGCGCGCCTGGGATTTCGATCTTGAAGAAGGATTGTTAGACACTGGGCGACTTGCGCGGGTTGTGACCAGTCCGGCCCACGCACTCTCTTTCAAGCGCGAACGCGATACCGACTTTCGCGACACAGTTGTCTCGTTGCTGATTGACAATTCAGGATCTATGCGGGGTCGCCCGATCACCATTGCGGCGATGAGTGCAGATATTTTGGCCCGCACCCTCGAACGCTGTGGCGTTAAAGTGGAAATTTTGGGCTTTACCACACGGATGTGGAAGGGTGGGCAAAGCCGCGAACATTGGGTCGCAATGGGTAAGGCTGCGAATCCGGGGCGCTTAAATGATCTACGGCACATTATCTATAAGAATGCTGATGCACCCTGGCGCCGGGCGCGTAAAAGTTTGGGGCTCATGCTGCGTGAAGGGATTCTAAAGGAAAACATCGATGGTGAGGCCTTGCTCTGGGCGCATGACCGCTTATTGGCGCGAAGCGAACACCGCCGCATCTTGATGGTCATCTCTGACGGCGCGCCGGTGGATGATTCAACGCTGTCGGTTAATCCGGGCAATTATCTGGAGCAGCATCTGCGCGAAGCCATAGCCTTAATCGAAACCCGTTCGCCCGTCGAATTGGTGGCAATCGGTATTGGGCATGACGTCACACGGTATTATCGCCGAGCGGTCACCATTGTTGATGCCGAACAGTTGGGCGGCACCATGATGGAGAAGTTGACGGAACTGTTCGATGAAACGCCGCCGGGTCGTGTCGGTCGTGCGCGACGCCGCTATAATTAAAAATGCAGGCAGTGGTTTTGCTTGAGCCTTTGTTTAGGGGTAGGAACAAGCCTCAGAAGTTGCTAAAGACTGCCATCGTCTATCTTGGAGCCGCTTATCTATGACTGCAGATCGTAGCCTTGCTTTGGCCGCCCGCGCCTGGCCATTTGAAGAAGCCCGCAAATTGGTGGCACGGGTGGACGGCAAGACCCCGGCAAAAGGATATGTCCTTTTTGAAACCGGCTATGGACCCTCGGGTCTTCCTCATATCGGCACTTTCGGCGAAGTGGCGCGAACCACTATGGTGCGTCAGGCATTTCAACAAATGTCTGATATACCCACCAAGCTGATTGCCTTTTCTGACGACATGGACGGCCTGCGCAAGGTGCCTTCCAACCTGCCTAATCAGGATATGCTGCGGCAGTATTTGGAAATGCCTGTAACCAAGATACCAGATCCATTTGGCACCCATGAGAGCTTTGGCCACCATAATAATGCGCGGCTGCGGGCATTTTTGGATCAGTTCGGTTTTGATTATGAATTTCGCAGTTCGACAGCTTGCTACGCGTCAGGGATGTTTGATGAAACCTTGCTTAAGGTTTTGCGGAATTACGACGCGATCCAAAAGATTATGTTGCCGTCTCTTCGAGCCGAGCGTCAGGCAACCTACAGTCCCTTTCTTCCGATCAGCCCAAAAACGGGAAAGGTACTTCAGGTTCCGATGGAAGAGCTGCGGCCCGATAAAGGAACCATTGTCTATCGTGATCCGGATAGTGGGGCGTTAACAGAAACTCTGGTGACCGGCGGTCACTGCAAGCTGCAATGGAAACCGGACTGGGCCATGCATTGGGTTGCCTTGGACGTCGATTATGAAATGGCTGGCAAAGATTTGATCGATTCGGTGAAACTCTCGAGCCAGATATGCAGAGCCTTGGATGCGCGCCCGCCAGAAGGTTTTAATTACGAGCTTTTTCTTGATCAAAACGGTGAGAAAATTTCCAAGTCAAAGGGTAATGGCCTTTCCATGGAAGAATGGTTGAAATACGCGCCACCGGAAAGCTTATCTTATTTTATGTTTCAAAAACCGCGTACGGCTAAGCGGCTGTACTTTGATGTCATTCCCAAAGCGGTTGATGAATATCTCGATTATTTGGCAAAATTTCCCAGCAATGCGCCGGCGGAAAAGCTGGAAAATCCCGTATGGCATATTCACAACGGTAATCCACCGACCGAGACCGCGGGCTTGTCCTTTAGTTTATTGTTGAACCTTGTTGCCGCCGCGTCGACCGATGATAAAACCGTTTTGTGGGGGTTCATCTCACGCTATGCGCCGGGGATCACGCCGGCTAAGGATCCGTTGCTTGATCGCCTTGTAGGTTATGCCATCGATTATTACCGCGACTTTGTAGCGCCGACTAAAAATTACCGGGCGCCAACGGATACCGAACGAAAGGCGCTGGAAGATTTGGTCGCTAGATTCAAGTCGTTGACGGCCAAGACTGAAGCTGAAGCCATTCAGGCCGAGGTTTATGCCGTCGGCAAAGAACATGGCTTTGAGCCGTTACGTGATTGGTTCAAAGCCTTGTATGAAGTTTTGTTCGGACAAAGCCAAGGACCTAGGTTCGGATCTTTTGCCGCACTTTATGGAATTAAAGAAACCATTTCCTTGATCACTGCCGCTCTGGCGAGATCAAAATAAGGGATATCGTTTATGCATCGTCGGTTGTTTTTAAAGTCATTGCTCAGCACGGCTGTTGCAGCGCCGGCTATCTTAAGATCTGCTACTGCTCGTGCAGCAGACGTGACCTTACGCCTGCACCATTTTTTGCCCGCAACCTCGAACGGTCATACTAGTTTTCTTTCGCCATGGTCCAAGAAAATTGAAAGCGAATCTGGGGGGCGGATCAAGATTGATATTTTTCCCGCCATGCAATTAGGTGGCGCGCCGCCTCAATTGTTTGATCAAGCCAGGGATGGAGTTGCCGATATTGTTTGGACGCTGCCTGGCAATACGCCCGGACGATTTCCAAAGATTGAAGTGTTCGAACTCCCCTTTACGGCATCGCGCATGGCGTTGGTAAACAGCATGGCCTTGCAAGAATTTGCGGCAAAGCAGCTTGAAGATGAATTCAAAGAGATTCACCCAATTTGCTTTTGGGCTCATGACCACGGCGTGATTCACACAACGCGCCGTGCGGTTAAAACCATGGCGGATCTAAAAGGATTAAAGCTCAGATTTCCGACTCGCTTGGCCGGAGAAGCGCTGAAAGCACTGGGTGCCAGCCCCATCGGCATGCCGGTGCCTCAGGTGCCCGAAGCCTTGGCCCAGAAGGTTATCGATGGTGCGGTTCTGCCGTGGGAGGTAGTGCCGTCACTCAAAGTTCATGAGTTGGTAAAATTTCACACCGACATTCCGGGCTCGCCCACCCTTTATACGGCGACATTTGTTTTGGGGATGAATAAGGCAAAGTATGAATCCCTCCCGCCAGATTTGCGGGACGTGATCGATGCCAACTCCGGGGCAGCCGCCGCGACCATGGCTGGGGCCATGTGGGATACTGCGGGAGAAGCAGGGGTACAGTTGGCCACGCAACGAGGGAATACGCTTTATACCATAACCGACGCTGAGAAAGAGAAATGGCGAAAGGCGACCCAACCGGTGATCGATCGGTGGCGCGCGGCCGCGAAACAAAAAGGTTTTGATGGCGGCACCTTATTAGATGAAGCCCAACACCTTATCGAAAAATACACCACGACATGATATCGGGCGCACAACTTCAGCGCCTTACCAAAGGACTAGCGTTAGGAGGTGGCCTGATCATTTTAGCGGTTGCTGGACTGATCAGCGCCAGCGTGATCGGACGATGGTTATTTGATTTTCCCATTCCCGGCGATTTTGATTTAGCGCAGATTGGTACCGCCGTTGCAGTTTTTGCATTTTTGCCGTTAGGTCAGCTCCGCGGTAGCAACATCATTGTTGATTTTTTCACCGGGCGCGCATCGCCGAAATGGCGTACAGGTTTAGATGTTGCCGCGCGGATACTTTATCTTGGCATTGTAATTTTGCTTGTGGTGCAGATGTCGCGCGGTGTTATGGAGACGGCGTCGGTAAAAACAACCTCCATGGTTTTGGGTGTTCCTCTAGCCTGGGGGATGGGGATCGCGGTTCTGGCCGTGCTCTGGTTGGGGGTGGTGATTGTTTACATGCTAAGCGCCGCGGGACGGCGGGTTTCATGAGAGGGGTCTCGTGATCGGGGGCACGACTCTGGCGCTGGTTATTTTTCTGGCACTCTTGGGTGCCATGGCGCTGCGTGTACCTGTGGCTCTCGCTATGCTTTTATGCGGTAGCCTGGGCTACATTGCGGTAGTGGGGGTGTCACCCTATCTCGCTTACATAAAAACCACGCCTTATTTTCTTTTTTCTAACTATACCCTTTCCGTCATTCCGTTATTTATTTTGATGGGGGCAATTGCCGAGAACGCGGGGCTGTCGAAGGCATTGTTTACCTTGGTAAATGCTGTCATTGGTCATCGGCGTGGTGGTATTGCTATGGCGACTATCGGGGCGAGCACCTTCTTTGGTGCGGTCTGCGGATCGTCGGTTGCCACCACCGCAACTATGTGCCGCGCCGCACTGCCAGAATTGCGTCGCTATGGCTACAGCCCACGCCTGGCATCAGGAACTATTGCCGTAGGAGGCACTCTTGGTATTCTGATTCCACCATCAGTGATTTTGGTGATTTATGCCATCAGCACCGAACAGAATATCGCTCATCTCTTTATGGCGGCGCTTATTCCTGGAGTGCTGGCATCGTTATTTTATATGATTACCATTGGGGTTTTGGTGCGGCGTGATCCGATGGCGGGACCGGCGGGACCTCGCTGCAGTCGCGCCGAGCGCCGTCAGGCGATGAAAGAATCTTGGCCAGTTTTTTTAATCGCCGTTATTGTTATCGGCGGCATTTATGGACAGGTTTTCACCCCCACAGAAGGCGCTGCGGTCGGGGTTAGTGTCACACTTCTAGTTTCTATTTTAAGGCGAAGTTTGTCTTGGCAGGGTTTACGCACGGCCTTGCTGCAGACCGCGGAAACGACGGCGATGATATTTCTTATTCTTTTAGGAGCAGAAGTTTTCAATGCCTTTTTGGCATTGTCGCATATGCCGGATACCGCTGCGGCGGCTATCACGGGTATGGGCCTTTCGCCTTATGCAGTGTTGGGCGTTCTGCTGCTGTTTTATATTGCGCTAGGAGCGGTGATGGACGAGTTGGCAATGATCCTGCTCACCTTGCCGGTGTTTTTTCCTTTGGTCATGGCGCTAGATTTTGGATTGCCATCTGCGGATCTAGCAATTTGGTTCGGCATTTTGGTTTTAATTGTGGTGGGCATCGGCCTTACTGCTCCACCAATCGGGCTAAATGTTTTTGTGGTCAGTGCCATCGCCAAGGATATCCCGATGAAGGAAACTTACCGCGGGGTTATTCCATTTTTGATAGCGGATATCGTGCGTTTGGCGCTGGTAGTGGCATTTCCTGGTTTGGCTTTAGGATTAGTGCACTGGCTTAATTAAACCGTAAAAGCCCCCCAGTAACGTTGAATTAACATTTCCAGGATCTAATGCGTGTATGCATGGATCGGGCTTAGGGGCATTATGGCGTCGAGCAGTATGGCGGATGATCGCCATCTTTGCGGTGATGATTAGCTTGATTATTGTCGTAATCTATACCAGCTGACCCAAAAACCTAAAATGCCGATAGTTTCAGGGATCAGATAAGGTGCTTATGAAATCATAAATTGGCGCTCGAGTTTTCTCATGCTACAGAAGAAGTCTCCTTTTGTGACATGAGATGGTTATGATTAATCCTCAAACGGCGTTAATTTATACGATGGTTTTGTGTTCGGCCGCCGATGGCGCCATGAGTGATGCTGAGCTCGCCAGCATGGGCGATATGGTCGAGCATCTTCCCGTCTTCAATCGTTACAACCGCGCGAACATAGAGCGTGACGGTGCAGCCTGCGCCGAGTTATTGAAAAAAGAGGATGGCTTGGATCAGGCGTTAGATCTAATCGAAAAAGCTTTGCCCGTGGGCTTGCGCGAAACCGCCTATGCCTTGGCCTGCGATGTGGTGGCGGCCGACGCCACTGCTAGCCAAGAAGAATTACATTATCTGGAATTGGTGCGTCACCGGCTTAAGGTTGATCGGCTGGTTGCCGCGGCCATCGAGCGTGGTGCCCGGGCGCGGCATCAAACAGGTTAAGATAAATTGTTAAGTTTTTCTTTGTTAAGTTTTTCTGGCACAGGTGTCAGTGAAACTTTCGTCGACGGCACAGCCAAGACACCGTAAACTTATCGCCAATGGAGGATCGGTGATGGCAGAGTTTACATCTCCCCAGCTTGACGCGTGGCAGAAATTAGCCAGTACTGAGGCGCGCGGTAAGCCCTTATCCGATTTAATTTGGACTACGCCGGAAGGCATTCCAGTGAAGCCGCTGTATACGGCAGCTGACTTGGAGGGATTAGGTCACCTTAACACGCTGCCGGGATTTGCCCCGTATTTACGCGGTCCGCGCGCCACCATGTATGTGCAGCGTCCCTGGACTTTGCGCCAGTACGCGGGATTTTCTACCGCGGAAGATAGCAACGCCTTTTATCGCAAGAATCTCGCCGCGGGACAGATGGGTTTGTCGATTGCCTTCGATCTTGCCACCCATCGCGGTTACGACAGTGATCATCCGCGCGTGGTGGGTGATGTCGGCAAGGCGGGCGTCGCCATCGACAGCGTCGAGGACATGAAGATTCTGTTCGATGGCATTCCCCTCGATAAGATGAGCGTCTCTATGACCATGAACGGGGCGGTGCTGCCGGTTCTGGCGGGATATATCGTAGCCGCCGAAGAACAGGGCGTATCTCAAGAAAAGCTTATGGGTACAATTCAGAATGATATTCTGAAAGAGTTCATGGTGCGCAACACCTATATTTATCCGCCGGAACCCTCGATGCGGATCATCGCCGATATCATCGCCTATACGGCGCGGCATATGCCGAGGTTCAATTCAATCTCGATCTCGGGTTATCACATGCAAGAGGCTGGAGCGACCCAGGTGCAGGAGCTTGCCTTCACCCTTGCTGACGGAATCGATTATGTTCGCACGGCGGTTAATAGCGGTTTGAAAGTTGATCATTTTGCGCCGCGATTGTCGTTCTTTTTTGGCATCGGCATGAACTTCTTTATGGAAATCGCCAAGCTGCGCGCCGCCCGGCTTTTATGGGCTCATGTGATGAGCGATCGCTTCGGCGCTAAGGCACCGGACTCGCTCATGCTACGCACCCATTGCCAAACCTCCGGCGTCAGCCTCACCGAACAGGATCCTTACAACAATGTGGTGCGGACCACCATCGAAGCCCTGGCAGCGGTGCTGGGTGGAACCCAATCTCTGCACACCAATGCGCTGGATGAGGCGGTCGCCCTGCCAAGTGTTTTCTCGGCGCGGATCGCCCGCAACACGCAACTGATCTTGCAGGAAGAGACCGGCGTCACGCGTACGGTTGACCCCTTAGCTGGCAGTTACTATGTGGAAAGCCTGACCGCGAGTTTGATTGCCGAGGCTGGGAAACTGATCGATCACGTCGAGGCCATGGGCGGGATGACGAAGGCGGTCGAAACCGGCATGCCGAAACTGATGATCGAAGAGGCGGCGGCCAAGCGCCAAGCACGGATTGATCGCGGTGAAGAAGTGATCGTCGGGGTCAATAAATACCGCGTCGACACCGCCGATCAAACCGATAGCTTGGATATTTTAGATATCGATAATTCTGCTGTGCGGCAACAACAAATCGCGCGGCTAAAAAAGGTGAGATCTACTCGAGATGATGCGGGCTGTCGCAAGGCCCTTGCTGCGTTGACGGAGGCGGCCAAAACGAAAAACGGCAATCTGCTCGAGCTCAGCATCAAAGCGGTTCGCGCCCGCGCCACGGTGGGCGAGATCTCGGATGCGCTAGAGATAGCGTACAGCCGCCACCGCGCCACCATCCAATCCATCAGCGGCGTTTACGGTGCTGCCTATGCCAATGATCCGGAGTTTACCCGTATTCGTTCCGAGGTGGCGGCCTTTACCGATAGTGAAGGCCGACCGCCGCGATTATTGGTGGCCAAGCTGGGTCAGGATGGTCATGACCGCGGGGCGAAAATCATTGCCACGGCATTTGGTGATATCGGATTTGCTGTGGATGTGGGGCCGCTGTTCCAAACGCCTGAGGAAGCTGTCAAGATCGCCATTGAAAACAAGGTGCATGTGATCGGCATTTCAACCCAGGCGGCTGGCCACAAAACCTTGGTGCCGCAGGTGATTGACGAGTTGAAGCGCCAAGGCGCGCCGGAGATCATGGTCATCTGCGGTGGCGTCATTCCGGCGCAGGATTACGCCGCGCTAAAACAAATCGGCGTCGCGGCCATCTATGGTCCCGGCACCAATATTCCCGTTGCAGCCGACGAGATTTTGACACTGATCCGCCGGGCGAAAACCAAGGCGGCCTAATATGCGACGCTTATGCCGGTGTTTCTTCTTGGCCGCGGCGATCATCATACCGGTGGCGAACCCGACCGCTGCGGAATCTCCAACGCCAAAGCAAAATTCGGCCGGATGGGATTTGGCACGATGGCAGATGAACACCGACGCGCTGGACAAGGCCTACGGCGACCGGTTGCAGAAACTGGATCCCGCCATCGACTTCGGCACTATTTACGTCGATCGGGTGTTGCGTAAAGCCACCTATGGCGAGTTAGATTTCACGGCCTATTTTCAGATGGACGCGGATAAGCATCAGCTGGTGCAGGTAATGCTGGAGCGGCGGCGCGGTCAGGCCTCACCGGCGGCGTTTAAGAATCTGCTGGAAAGTTTGAACGCGCAATACGGTAAGCCAAGCAAAAATTGTTTGGTGAACAAAGCCGAGCGGGAACCCTTCGTCGAAACCGTGGTGTGGAAAGTTCTTGGCACGGTGGTCGAGGCCAGCTTTCTTGATTTCAACACCACCGGCATTCTGCACCAAGATCCGCAGAAGGATAATTTGGATCCCCTGATCCCCTATTCCGAACGCAAGCTGTTTAGCCGCCGGGGCCTGCCGCGCCGCATCGTCCTGCGATTTCATGCCGACAGTCGGAAGGATCTATCCTCTGGCATGGGCTGCCCGTAGCCGATTTAAGCTGGTTAAAATCATTTAATATCAGATAGATAATAACATTTAGATAAAATACTACTTATTGGAGATTTTAAAATATAAGCTCGTCACGGTTGATTTTAAACGGAGGGCTTAGTCGTGAAAACATTCGTTATTTTATTGGCAAGTGTCGTCCTGTGGGGAGGCGCCGTGTCGGCTCATTCAGGCGGGACAGACGCGAAGGGGTGTCACAAGAATCACAAGACCGGCGACTATCACTGCCACAAGAAAAAGAAGCCATAGATTTTATATTGCCATCGCGCATGTCGATGCAGATGTGATCAGCAAATTCCTATGCTGACTCGAGGCAGCTAGTTTTTGCCCGTTAAGGCCTTGCGGCGTTGGATGGTGAAATCACCCAAGGCCTTATGGGTAAAATCCATAGTCATTAAATTGAGCTGATCATCGGTGCGTTGTTCAAGAAAAAGAAAACTGTCAGCGTTTTTCCACGCTGCGATGAGCTTGTCGTAAATCACCCCGCCGGTTTTAATTTTCTCACTGGCAACATCGGCCGGATTACCGTATTCGCCGCGGAATGCTGCGTAAAGTTTTTCCCAGTTGCGCATGTCGCTATCGATGAAGATGTAGGCAAGGCGCGAACTGCTGTTGTCGGGTGCAGGCGTAAAGACAAATTTCGGCGATAAACCGATGGTGTTGAAGGTCAGCCTGACTTCTTGGTAACTTACGCCGATCGACGTCGATTTTTTTAGGAAATGCTTGCAATAGATGAAGCCGAGCTGAGCATTTGTCCCAGAGACGGCCAAATCTGCAGTTGCGCCGCTATCGCCGCTGCACAGAATATAAATTTTTTCACCTGGATAATTTGCCGCCTCGGGGTGAGGCATGGCTTTGAATTCATCCATGGTTATGCCCAGCTTGTAGCCGCGCAAAGCATAAGGCTCGGCATGACCGGTGGCAGCCGTAAAAGCAAGCATGCAGGCGATAAGCATGGATCTAAGCATAGATTTTTCCTGAAATATTTATTCAGAAAATTTTAAAGAGTCAGCCTAAGAAACACAAGAGATGCGCTGTAGAATTTACTAGCAAACAAAGGTCATGCCGTTAGTTTTCATACCGCTTCACTTCTTGCTCGATGGCGCCGAAGACGGAGTGACCTTGGACGTTCAGCATTTCAATGCGGATGCGATCCCCGAATTTCATGAACGGCGTCGATGGTTTCCCGTTCTCGATGGTTTCCAGCATGCGTTTTTCGGCAAGGCAGCAGGATCCCTTGCTTCGATCCTTGTTTGACACTGTGCCGGAACCGATGATGGTGCCGGCGCTTAACGGCCGAGTCTTGGCAGCATGAGAAATCAGCTGAGAAAAATCAAAAGTCATATCGGTGCCGGCATGGGGCTGGCCGAACAACGTGCCGTTCAAATGACAGATGAGGGGCAGGGACAGTTTTTTGCCATCCCATGCCGCCCCCAATTCATCGGGGGTTACCGCGACCGGCGAAAAAGCAGACGAAGGCTTCGACTGGAAAAACCCAAAACCCTTGGCGAGTTCAGCCGGAATGAGATTCCGCAACGAAACATCATTGACCAACATGACAAGTTTAATGTGATGAGGGGTATTTCTAGCGGCAATGCCCATGGGTATATCATCGGTCACCACCGCAACCTCCGCTTCGAAATCAATGCCCCAACTTTCATCCGCCATGTAAATGGGATCGCGCGGCCCCAAAAAACTATCGCTGCCGCCCTGATACATCAACGGATCGGTCCAAAAACTTTCCGGCATCTCGGCGCCGCGAGCTTTACGCACCAACTCGACGTGATTGACGTAGGCGCTACCGTCAATCCACTGATAGCTACGGGGCAAAGGTGATGCAGCCATTTTAATATCAAATGGATCACCGCCGGTTTTTTCCAAGGCTTGCGCCACCTTGTTGAGTCTGGGTTCGGTTTCTGTCCAATCATCGAGGGCCGCTTGCAATGTCGGGGCGATGTCCGGCACCGCGATGCAGTGGGTAAGATCGCGGCTGACCACCACCAGTTTACCGTCACGGGTATCGTTTTTAAGGGTGGCCAATTTCATGGTTTTGTTTTCCAACTATCAACATAGCCCGTCCATTCAACGCCCTGAGGCAAGGGTCCAACTTCCAGCGCATCACGGGCGTCCACCATGACGGCGTATTCATCGGTTGCCGGCTTCTTCGGCGTCAAGGCGTTTTGCAGCGCCTTAGGGTGCGGCCCGTGGGTGAAGCCGCAGGGATGCAGGGTCATCATCCCCGCCTTAATATTATCGCGACTGAAAAAGTCACCGGCATGATAAAACAGCACTTCGTCGTAATCGTCATTGTTGTGAAAGAACGGAACCTTTAAGGCACCGGGATCAGATTCAAAGGGGCGCGGCGCAAAGGTGCAGACCACGAAACGATTGGCGACAAAGGTGGTGTGGGCCGACGGCGGCAAATGATACCGCGCACTCATCAGCGGCCGAAGATCTTTGACATTGATCCGCACCGGGGCAAGATCACCATGCCAGCCCGCTGCATCCAGCGGATTAAACGGATAGGTCACGGTGCTGAGAACACCCCGTCGTTTGATCCGGACCTTCCAGGTTTTGTTATCTTGCTGACCCCTGAAAGCATCGTCGATCACCGGCACATCCAGCATGGCGGGATCAAAGATGGCATGGTTACCGACCAAACCCTTGTCGGGCAAAACATAGGACGAGTTTGTGGCTTCGATCAGAAGCGCCGTCACGGGACCTTTGCTGTCGATGCGCCACATGGTGCCGCGCGGCAAAACAATGTAATCGCCGGCGGCAAAAATCAGGTGACCGTAATCGCAATAAAGATCGCCGCTGCCGCTGTGAATGAAAAGGAGTTCGTCACCATCACCGTTGCGCACTAGATCAGGCATAGTGCCACGACTTTGCCAAAACCGGATTGCGACATGCGCGTTATGCAGGACCGGGCTTGCATCCCAGGGCAAGGATTGCTGTGTAGGTAATTTCGTTAAATCAAAAGCACGCGGCCGCAATGGCCCTTCCCAGTCGCTCCATCCGGTGGGAGGGTTTTGATGATACATATGGGTCGCCGGCCCAAAGAAACCTTCTTTGCTCAGTTCACGTTCAAAAGTGCCGGGCGGCAAATCTGCGTGGGCTTGCCGGGAAGCTGTGCCTTCAATCCGCGGAAAAGCGATATAGCGACGCTGCGACATGACGTTTTCTCCAATAAGGCGGCGTTGGCCGCTCTTCTAGAGGTAAGGGTGTTGTATTCGTCGCGGTTGTCAAGCGAAGCGCAGATTTATGCGAAGCTCTGCCGCGAAGGCGAATTGCCCTTGGCAAGATTAACGATTTAAACTCATTCAATGCGCCGTCTTTTTGTATTGTATCTAAGTTTAACTTTTGTTGTCAGCGCTGCGGCTTTCTCTCAAGGGAAACCCTACGAGGATGGCTATTCATTTGTTTTTGAAAAGCAGGGCGCAGTCCGCTCAGAGGCTTATCGCACCACCATTATTCCCCTGGTTCCTGATCGAGTTTGCTTTGGCTGGGCGATGCGGCTGTTTAACCGCACCGCTGCCGTTCAGGTGAAAGAGACCCTGTCCGTTGAAGAAGCGCCGGCAGAATGGCGTCATGGTGAGGCGACCAAAGTGGCCCAAGACCGAAAAACCGGGGTGACGACGGATATTCTGACACCGATTGACGGTTGGATTCAGCGCAGCTGGTGTATTTTGCCCGGCGATCCCACCGGAGCTTATATCTTTGATATAGAAATCAACGGCAAGCCTGCGGGAAAATTTATCATGTGCGCCGAGGTACCGGGCACACAAGCCTGCCCGCGGTACGAGGCTTCGTTAAGGCGGCATGGCGGTCTTGGCGGTGATAAAATTACTTAATTTCCCTGTATTCTTTTGTAAATTTCCTGATTTCCCTAGGGAAAAAAGTAATCATGACTTGACGGCGGTGCAGATTCCAGCAATGAGTCGGCTTAAGGCGCAGGCCCTTCATATCGTTAAAAACGATAGATGGACCAATAAGCGCCGGCTACTAGACGTTAAGGCGGGGGGCTAGATGATATTCGGGGAAAAAATCCAGAAGTTTGGCTCTTCCAAACCGTTGACCATGGCCAGTCCGGGCGGATCAATGGTGTCTTGGAACAGGGTTTTCTTTTGTCCAGGCAGAATAATCGGGCTCAAACTGAAACCCTAGATGAAAACTTGTTAGGTGAATGCTTTCAAAGGTTCACCCAGTGGAGACTTGCATGAATAACAGTACTGGTACCGTAAAGTGGTTCAACGCAACGAAGGGCTACGGGTTCATCGCTCCTGATGATGGTGGGGCAGATATCTTCGTTCATATCTCGGCGGTACAGAAAGCTGGCCTTCCCGGACTTACTGAGGGTCAACGGGTAGCCTTTGAACTTTCTAAGGGCCGCAACGGCAAGATGGCAGCAGACGAGCTGCGACCCGTCTAACGCGTTTCACTAGCCGCTTTCTTTGGTCATCGGGCGCGATAGTTTTTCCTTAATGTTGTTAAGGAAAGGCTTCGGCAGGTATAACTCCTTATGACCGAAGAAATAGACCCGTCAGAACCTGCCGTTGAGGTAGGGGTTCTTTCTCAAGTAACGGCAGAGATACCTTTCTCGGGTAATCCTGTTGCGGTTATTTGCGACAAAGTTCCTTCAGGTTTAAGTGTGAAAGAGGGCCTCTGCGGTGGCTCAGGACTTTGGTATGTGGCCTACAGACCGCAGATGGTATTTCAACAACACCGGCAAGCCATTGCTCTGAGCCCGGCAATGACCATAACGCCGCTTTATCAGAAAAAAGACGGGCGATTGCGGGCTGGCTCTGGCGTGACAATTAGTTTCGCGCAGAAAGATACCGGCTTCACTCTGGCTATCGCTTCTTCGGGACCTGATCCAGTGATTAATGCCGAGCGTCAGGCCATAGCGTCAAAACTTTGGGCCGAGGATGTTGCCGCACGGGCGGCAGCTTTAGGCGTTCGTGCCGAAGATTTAACTCAGCAAGCGATGATCCGTCGCAATAACGGAATTAGCCATCGCAATCTCGGTATGGAATGGTCGCGGCGCGGCGCGGCGCTTCGTCATCAAGCGATAACTCTTATTCAAAATACCACAACGGGCCATGACGATCCTTCTCCAGGGACAACTTTGGTTGAAAAAACCATGACCCAGGTTTTGGCCTATGAAGGGCGACGTCTTTTGGAAGCTGCGCGTATTTTACGACGAAATTCCCGGCGGGACTTAAGCGAAAGTGCACGACTGGCGCATTCTGCAGCGATGATTGCTGGTGCAGCTTTACGTCTTCGAGGTGAGGCTGACGAGGCTGCGCGACTGATTGCAGTAAGCGAGACAGCGACAATGGCGACTAACAAAAATGAAATTCTGACCCTACCGCTTGCCAGTATTATTGCGCCGCAAACGTCTCCCAATGATAGCAAGAACCGCAGCATTTTAATTGACGGCTTGCCGCCTGAGGTCACTCTTTCAGAAGGTATTGAAGATCCATTACGTCAGCATTGGGTCGTGCCGGCAGCAAAGGCATCGGGACTTGAGCTGAAAGTGCCGGTGGCAACACCAAGTTTCTTACTGACATTAAAAACAGTCACCGCCACCAAAGGTGTGGCAGTTGACGGAGAGAAACGTCAACTACGAATTGTCGTGCCGACGAAGCCGCCACAATTTCAAACACAGAGCACAGGCTAACGCTATCTGCCTGGATTTTCTTTACTGTAGATCGAATTTTTCTTGGCGAACGGTTTGTCCGAATCTCCCCATCATGACGGGAATCAGAGATTCAGCTACAGTAATGGGATCGCCGCCGCTGACCATGGCGTAGGCATTACCTTGCCATACCCTACGACCGCTCTTCGTGTCCTTTACATTTGCTTCCAAAGAATGTCGAGTGGTGCCGAACTGTTCACGACGTTGGTTGCGATTGATCAAGCTGCCGCCTTCAGAAGAAAAAAGTTTTACCTTGGCCTCGGCTTGGCTCTCTTGGCTGTCGCCACCATGAGCGCCAAGATCAAAGTAATTAATTCGGTTATTCGTCCGCTCGGCATCGGGACGATAATTGTCGCGGCCATCCATGTAATAGGCGGTGGTGCGATCGTCGCCGGGACGTCCCGACCGGTAGGAACCATGGGTGCTGAAAGATAAAATAAACTGCGCATCGGTTTCGCTGAGATGATAGCCGCGGGCAATCAGCTCATCTTCAAAGCGCTTTTTCAGTTCTTGGTTATCAACCGTGTCATCGATCAACCGTACGCTGACCTGGGCGCCGGCGGGAATCGGATCATAGGCGGCCGCGTTCAGCTCGCCGCTTGCGGCATAGCTCGAGACGCCAAAGAAACTGAGGGTTGCAATGGCAACAGCCGCTAAACCCAAATACCGCATGAAGAAAATCGCGGGGCGTATAACAGGCAGCATAAGGCAGAACTCCTAAAATCCCAGCTTTCCTGCCGCGCCGGAACACATAATTATTAACCATCTCCCAGTCCTACAATGTGGATAAAACCGTACAAGGTCAAGCTCACTGCAGTTTTTTTTAAGGATTTGCGCCCCGAAAGCAGCCTTGACTTTATATTGCACTGCACACAAATTGACGGCACCGCACCATAAAACGCTAAGCCCCTTTAGAAGGCGGCCAATAGAAGGCGGTCAGGTTAAAAGCAATTTTCGGCGCGATCGAGACTTTTGAATGGGGATTTTCTATGGATGCAGTTGCGGGTACTTACAAGGCTGATTTCCAAGGCTATACCATTGAAGAGATCACTGTTGGCATGACAGCCGATTTCGCCAAGGTTTTGACTGCGGCCGATATTGCCGCCTTTGCTGAAATTTCTGGGGATACCAATCCGGTTCATCTTAATGAAGACTATGCCGCGAAGACCCTGTTCAAGGGCCGCATCGCTCATGGCATGCTGACGGCCGGCCTTATTTCGGCGGTGTTGGGCACGAAATTACCAGGCCCGGGATGCATTTACCTAAGCCAAGAGCTGAATTTCCGTGCCCCCGTAAAGCCGGGCGACAAAGTCACAGCCAAGGTCACAGTAATCGACGTCATTCCTGGAAAAAAACGGGTCATCCTGCAAACGCAGTGTTTGGTTGATGACAAAGTTGTTCTGGACGGCCAGGCAAAACTGATGCTGCCATCCCGAGCAGCCTAAACTTTCTCAATCTTAAAGCGTTATAGCCGGTCGAGGATAACGCCAGAGAAGTCGTTATCAGCCTTGGGATTTTGGCGTCCTTGCCGGTAGGGTGGCTGACAGGTAGCCTCCGGTCCATGAGGAATGGGCGATCATGTTGATTGTTAAAAAAACCGCAGATCTTACGGCCAATCCTCGGGGGGGCACCCTTCGAGGGGGCGCAATTGCGCTGGGCAATTTTGACGGAATGCATCTTGGGCACCATGGTCTTTTGGCGCGCCTGGTCGCCAAGGCGAAAGCTCTTAATATACCGGCGGGTGTTCTGACTTTTGAACCCCATCCACGCAGTGTCTTTCGACCAGAAGGCGAGTTTTTTCGGCTAACGCTTCCTTCTGCTAAGCAACGGCTGCTTGCCGCATGCGGTATGGATTATATGTGGGAGCAAAAATTTGATCGCGCATTCAGTCAACAGACAGCAGCAGCATTTATTGATAACTTGCTGGTAAATACTCTCGCAGTACGCCACGTCACCGTCGGTGAGGATTTTCATTTCGGTCATGATCGAGCGGGTGACGTAACTTTTCTGCGGGCGGCAGGGGAGCATCATGGATTTTCCGTTGAGGCCCTTTCCCCTCTCACCGCCACTGACGGGACGCTCTACTCGGCGTCGCGCATCAGGGCCTTGTTGCAGGCTGGCGACGCATCAGGCGCGGCTGCTCTGTTGGGTCGGCCTTGGGAAATCGAAGCCAAGGTTATCGTCGGGGATCAGCGCGGGCGCGAGCTTGGCTTTCCGACAGCTAACCTTGAGTTGAGCGAGCATCTGAGACCAGCCTATGGTGTTTATGCTGTGATGATCGGCGTTCCAACCGCAGATCGAACTGATCGCCAAACCTGGCACTGGCATAGAGGTGTCGCCAATATCGGTCGGCGGCCAACCATCGATGGTACGACAGTACGACTGGAAGCACACTTATTTGATGCTACCGAAGATCTTTATGGAAAACCTCTTAGGGTAGCGCTCATTGATTTTATTCGTCCGGAACAGAAATTTGCGGGCCTGGCTGCGCTCAAACAGCAAATCACCCAGGACGCGGCGCGAGCCCGCGTTATTCTTCAAGATCAGCCGAGCGTGCAGAGTCTTGACCCATCCCAAGCCTCCGCATAGGATCGTCCAATGATGACACCCTCGCCGTACCTTATTTGCTCGCGAATTATTATCGCCTGACGCTTTGCGCCGGGCTTCGTGTCGTCTCAATCTTTCAGGACAACCGAGTAGCCCGTTTGGGTCAAAGCGTGAAGTGATCACCGCTTGTCGTAAATATCGCGGTGAATTTGCGGTAAAATTTTCCTGTGCCGTTCGGCACCCGTTTGTTAAAGGTCTTACTCGATGGCCAGCCTAGATTACAAAAACACGATTCGCCTTCCGCGCACGGATTTTCCGATGAAGGCAGGGCTGCCTGCGAAAGAGCCAGAGATTTTATCTCATTGGGCAAAAATTGATCTTTGGAATCGTTTGCGTGCTGAATCTAAAGGACGCGAGAAATTTGTTTTGCATGATGGACCTCCTTACGCCAACGGTCATCTTCATATCGGTCATGCACTTAATAAAATCTTGAAAGATGTCGTTAGCCGCTCGCAACAAATGTTGGGTAAGGATTCGGTCTATGTCCCCGGCTGGGATTGTCACGGCTTGCCGATCGAGTGGAAAATTGAAGAGCAATATCGTGAAGCGGGAAAAAACAAAGATGAAGTTCCAATTTTGGAATTTCGTAAAGAGTGCCGGGATTTTGCCGCCAAATGGGTCGATGTTCAGCGGGAAGAATTTAAACGTCTTGGCGTCATCGGTGATTGGCCTCATCCATACGCCACCATGCAGTTCTCGGCCGAAGCGCAAATCTTACGTGAAATTCACAAATATGTTTTGAACGGCGGACTTTACCGCGGCGAACGTCCGGTTCTTTGGTCGGTAGTTGAACGAACGGCACTTGCCGATGCCGAAGTCGAATATCATGATCATGTTTCGCCATCAATTTTTGTAAAGTTTTTTGTGCGGGATCCTGGATCTAAATCGTCAATGCTAAAAGCTGGCGATAATATTGTTATCTGGACCACAACGCCGTGGACGATTCCTGGTAACCGAGCAATAGCGTACACGCCAGATGCGATTTACAGAATTTATCAAATCGATAAGGTTACAGAAAAATCTATGCTACGACCAGGTGAACGGTTTGTTGTTGCTGAGGCACTGGCGGAAACGGTACGCAAAGTAGGGCAGATCGAAGAGTGGTCGGCCTTAGATTCTGTAACGGCAGAACATCTTGCTAATGTGGTCTGCGATCATCCTCTGCGTGGTCAGGGCTATGATTTCGATGTGCGACTATTCATCGGTGATTTTGTCACAGTAGATCAAGGAACAGGCTTTGTTCACATTGCGCCAGGTGCCGGTGAAGACGATTGGCGATTAGGCCGCGATAACGGCCTTGAGATTGCGGCTACGATCGATGAAGACAGTGTTTTTTATGATCATGTGCCCCTGTTTGCGGGCAAGCGCGTGATGACCAACGAAGGTAAAGAAGGCGACGCCAATGCCGCTGTAGCTGAAGCCTTACGTGCAGCTAAAATGCTTGTTGGTGGATTTAAATTAACACATAGCTATCCCCATAGTTGGCGATCCAAGGCACCCCTCATCTTCCGCACGACGTCGCAGTGGTTCATCTCGATGGAAACGAATGATCTGCGAAAGAAAGCCTTGGCAGCGATCGACGCCACAAAATTTTATCCGCCCCAAGGCCGCAATCGCTTGCAGGGAATGATTGCTCAGCGCCCCGATTGGTGTGTCTCGCGGCAGCGGACCTGGGGTGTGCCAATCGCCATTTTTGTCCATAAAAAAACCGGCAAAGTTCTGGATGATCCAGCTGTCCTCAATCGCATCGCTAACGCCTTTGAGAGTGAAGGCGGTGATGCTTGGTTTAAAGATGATCCGGTACGGTTTCTTGGTGGTGATTATCAGCATAATGAATGGCAGCCGATTCGCGACATTATCGAAGTATGGTTTGAATCTGGGTCAAGTCATGCCTTCGTTCTTGAGCAACGGGATGATTTAATTTGGCCGGCGTCGCTCTACTTGGAAGGGTCGGATCAACATCGCGGCTGGTTTCATTCGTCCTTATTGGAATCGTGCGGCACGCGCGGACGCGCGCCATTTGATGCCTTGCTGACGCACGGCTTTGTTCTTGATGAGCAGGGTCGTAAAATGTCGAAGTCGATCGGCAATGTCGTGGCGCCGCAGGAAGTAATTGCGACTCATGGTGCTGATATCTTGCGATTATGGGTCGTGGGATCGGATTATTCCGAAGATCTCCGCATCGGGCCCGAAATTCTGAAGCATCATGTCGATCTCTATCGACGGATCAGAAATACCTTCCGGTATCTTTTGGGTAATCTGGATGGATTTTCCGAAGAAGAGCGGTTGCCGGCCGGCGAGATGCCTGAATTAGAGTGTTGGGTGTTGCACCGGTTAGCTGAATTGGATGGTCTCGTGCGTAAGGCAGTTGAAGGGTATGATTTTCATCTGCTGTCGACAGCACTTCATAATTTTTGCACCTCCGACTTGTCGGCCTTTTACTTCGACATTCGTAAGGACAGTTTGTACTGCGATGCGCCGACGGCGATCCGCAGTCGGGCCTGCCGTACGGTATTGGACATTATTTTTTCTTGTTTGACCGCCTGGCTGGCGCCGGTCTTATGTTTTACCACCGAAGAAGCATGGCTTGCCCGGTTGGGGTCTGAGAAAGCAACCAAGGACTCCGTCCATTTGCGCACCTTCCCGGAAATCCCTGCGTCATGGCTGAATGAGGATTTAGCCGCAAAATGGGAAAAACTACGCGCCCTCCGGCGGGTAGTCACCGGGGCCTTGGAGAAAGAACGGGCGGAGAAGCGGATTGGCTCATCCCTTGCTGCCGCACCTCGAGTGTACGCGGACGAAACGTACATCCAGGCGGCGCAGGGTTTCGATATGGCAGAGATTTGCATTGTATCTGGGTTTTCCTTTGAAAAAGGTCCAATACCCTCCGGATGTTTCAGCCTTTCTGATGTTCCTGGCATAGCCGTTTTGCCTGGTCTTGCCTCGGGCGAAAAATGCGCCCGGTGCTGGACCATTCTACCTGAGGTGGGCAGTCATCCGAAAATTCCGGGTGTATGTCTGCGCTGTGCAGAGGCAGTTGAGCAGAGCTCTGCATCATGAAAACCCAAGTTTATACTCAACGACTCTTCTCTATTTTCTTTATGGCGGGGATCATTTTAGCGGCGGATCAGCTCAGCAAATGGGCGGTTCTTGAGTACTTTCAGGCAAAGGGATCGCAGATTACGTCCCTAACGTCCTTCTTAAATCTTGTCTTGGTGTTTAATCCGGGCATCAGCTTTGGCTTATTAGGAGATCATAGTCTTTTCGGCCCGTACGCGTTCACTACTTTTGCCCTGATTGTGGCATTTTTTCTTATTATATGGGCTTATAAAACTTCTGAATTTCTACCACGGCTCTATCTTTCATGCGTGATCGGAGGTGCTCTTGGCAATGTCATCGATCGGCTACGGTTTGATGCGGTGGTCGATTTTATTGATGTTCATGGTTTTGGGTATCACTGGCCAGCCTTCAACATGGCCGATTCGGCCATAACTTTAGGCGTTTTAGCACTTATTCTAAACAACTTGTCCCAAAAGCCAGAATCAGGTAAATAAGGGGGCCGGAAATTGGGGAATATCCGGGCTTTTGGATCTCACCAATAGGACTTTTGATGAACCAATTTTGCCGTTCCCGTTCGACCCGCCTTAACCCACGTACACTCTTTTTGGCGAGCGTTGGCCTTGTCGCGCTGACCTTAGGCGGCTGCTCTAATGCAATGAATCAACTGAGTGATGAATTTGGTCTCGGCCGAAGCAATGGCCCTGATGAATTTGCAGTCGCAACCCGCGCTCCCCTCAGTATGCCGCCAGATTTTTCTTTACGCCCCCCGCAACCCGGTGCCATGCCGGCTGACGATGCGCGGGCGCAACAACAAGCCAAAGCGGCTGTTTTGGGAACGGCAGCACAAACCGCCAGTACCGGTGGCACACCGATCCCGGGTCAGCCGACCGGAACGGCAGGCGAGAATGCGCTATTGGCCCGTGCCGGTGCGACGACGGTTGATCCGAATATCCGCCGGACCTTGCATGAAGAATCGGGTGGTGGTGAGACCCAGGACGAGAGCTTTGTCGAAAATTTAATGTTCTGGCAGGACAAGGACAAGCCGAAGGGTGATATCATCGATCCTTCAAAAGAAAGTGCAAAACTAAAAACAGCAGGAGTGCACGGCACGACGGGCGCGGCTGCGGGATCATCTGCTGGATTGCCTTCGCTAACGCCGGCAACTGTTGCCGCTGCAACAGCCGCAGCAACAACGGGTCCAGCAACGGCGCTTGCGCCAGCACCAAGTTCAGCGCCACCAGTGGCCGCAACCCGTGCGTCTTCAGGCGCGCCGCTGCCGTCATTGGCAACTCCGCCGGGATCAACCGTTGTACCTGCGGCACCAACGCAGGCTACGGCTGCGGCATCACCAGCGCCAACACCCGTGGCACCAACAGCAAGTTTAGCTCCGGCGCCAACCGCACCAAAGGCAACCACTGGCGCACCGCTGCCTGCTGTAGGCGCGGCGCCGACACCAGCTGCGGCTACGCCGACTGTGGCGCCCACATCAGCGCCCGTAGCATCAGCCGCCCCCACAGCGACGGGACCGGCACCTACGGCTGTGACGGCGCCAAAAGCAGCTGCCACAGGGGCGCCGCTTCCCTCAGCGAGCGCTGCACCGCCAGCATCCACAATACCTGCGGCCGCACCCGCACCCACAGCTGCCGTAGCACCAACACCGACACCAGTACCAGCACCGACACCGATTGCAGCAACACCAACACCTTCAGTTAAACCGCAAGCAGCGCCAGCACAAGCGGGCTTGCCTGCAGTATCAGCAACACCCACCGCTGCGGCGGCAACGCCGGCAAAATCTGGTGGGCCGCTTCCGTCTCTATTATCACCGACGGCGGCAACATCAAAAGAACCTGCTCTTACGCCGGCGGCGGAAGCGTCTTTACCGCCATTGCCGCCTGATGTACCTTCTGCTGCTGGCTCAACGGGAGCAGCAGCAACGCCCGCGCGCGCGCCAGCGGCGCCGGCATCGTCCGCAGCACCAAAGCCTGTCAATGCAACGACAGGTGCACCATTACCAGCGCCATCCTCGGGCGGCTAACGAAGTATTTCTAACAAATGCCGAAGCAAGATGAGGAACTCACAGTTCTTGATCTTGCGAACAGGCAAAAATCTCTCTCATACACAAAGGGGCAGCCGATGCGCTTTACTAGCGCTGTTGTGGCGGCAAGAAAGAAAATATTTGCAGTGACCGCAAAGGTCAAAGTGCAGATGTTCCTCGTAGCCACATTGTTATGTTTTGCTTGTTCCGGAATAGTAAATTCCGCACGTGCCGAACTTTTTGCACCGCAGACTTTCACCTTAAACAATGGAATGCAAGTCGTTGTCTTGACCAATCGGCGTGCGCCGATTGTTACCCATATGGTTTGGTACAAAGTTGGCGCGGTGGATGATCCCTGGGGGACTTCTGGGATTGCGCATTTTCTTGAGCATTTGATGTTTCGCGGCTCAGTCAATGTTCCACCCGGGATGTTCTCGCGGCGCGTGGCGGAGAATGGGGGAAGCGGCAACGCTTTCACTTCATGGGATTACACGGCATACCATCAAACTATCGCCCGAGATCGGTTGGATTTGGTGATGTCGATGGAAGCCGATCGTATGAAAAATTTGCAGCTCAACCGGGCGCAACTTTTACCAGAACGCGACGTTATTTTGGAGGAGCGGCGCAGCCGCATCGATAATTCGCCATCGGCGAAGCTTTCCGAGCAAATGTATCGGGCGTTATTTACCAATAGCCCGTATGGCAGGCCGATTATTGGCTGGGAGCACGAAATGAGACAGCTTGACCTTAAAGATGCTCAAGCTTTCTATAACAAATGGTATGCACCTAATAATGCCATCCTCATTGTTGCTGGAGATATCGACGCTAAGGAATTAAGGCCGCTTGCAGAAAAATACTATGGCGGGATTCCCAAACGCGTCGTCCCAGGCCGGATACGGACCGCAGAGCCCGAGAGCAGTGCTAATGTACAGCGCCGAATCATTATGCGCAGCGCCGAAGTTCGGCAATCCACTATGCGCCGTATGTATCTTGCTCCGAGTGTCAGCACGGGGTCGCCGAGCGATATTTGCGCCATACAGATATTAGCTGAAATTCTAGGTGGGGGCTCGACCAGCCGTCTTCACCGTAAGCTTGTCGTTGAACAAGCTATAGCGGTAAGCGCCTCTGCCTATTACGACCCGAATTCTTTGGGTCAAGCGGTTTTGAATTTCTCGATTACGCCTCGCGGTGAAAGTGAGATCCGGCAACGGTTGGCTGCCATCGAGGGCGTTCTGAACGATGAAATAGAAAAACTTGTTGAAGATGGTGTTACAGAAGAGGAAGTTCGCCAAGTGCGAGAGCGCATGGTGGCATCGACAGCCTTTGCCAGGGATGATCTTGAAAGCGCAGCTCGTGTTATCGGCGCCTCTTTGTCTACAGGCGAAACCATCGATGATGTCGAAAGTTGGCCGCAACGGATTGGAGCCGTTACGGCTGAACAGGTAAACAAAATGGCGCGTTTGATTTTTTCTAATCAGAGCGCGGTAACGGGTCAACTGCTGCCCGTGCAGGAGACAAAGCCATGAAGATTTCGTTCTTGCAGCAGATTGTGACCTTAGGCGTTTCTATCCGTCATCTGCCCAAAGTGGTCAGCGTCGGATTATTTGCTTTGTTTATCTTGGCATCGTTTACCTTGGCATCCACTGCTGATGCCGCTGTCAAAATTGAACGCGTTGTGAGTGCAAAAGGGATTGAGGCGTGGTTAGTACAAGACACATCAGTTCCAGTCATCTCGGTTGCTTTTGAATTTCGAGGGGGGTCGTCGCTTGATCCCGCCGGTAAGGAAGGCCTAAATGAGATGGTTGCCGGGCTATTGGACGAGGGTGCGGGCGAATTTGATTCGCAAGCCTTTCAAAAAATATTGGAAGACGAATCAGTTTATCTGGGCTTTGGCACCGGGTTAGATGGGTTAAGCGGTAGTTTGCGTATGACCAGCGCTAAACGGGAGCGCGCCTTTGATTTACTGCGTCTTTCTTTAACGCAACCGCGTTTTGATTCCGAGCCGATTAAGCGAATTCGGGCGCAGCTTGAGACTCGTATTCGGCGAGATGCATCAAATCCCCAACAACTGGCTGAGCAAGCTTTGTGGCAGTCTATTTATCCCAATCATCCCTATGGGCGCCCAGAAGAGGGAACCCCCGAATCCTTGACTACCATCGGTGCCGAAGATCTCCATAACCTCGTTGATACTCGGCTTGGTAAGGGTCAACTAGTTATCGGCGTTGCAGGCGACATTGATGCGGAAACATTAAAGCCGCTGTTAGACAAAGCTTTTGGTGACTTAAAAGCGAATGGTGGCCCGATTGAGCTTGCGGCAATAAACCCAGCGATCGCCGGGGTGAAGGTCATAGACCGGGATATTCCGCAAACCGTGGTTAGATTTGCCGCACCGGGCATTTCTCGGAAAGATCCGGATTTTTTTGCAGCGCTGGTGGTTAGTTATATTTTGGGGGGTGATGGGCTAAGCTCACGTCTTGCCGAGACCGTTCGCGAAAAAAATGGGCTGGCTTATTCTATTTCTGCCGGATTGGTTACGCTGGATAAATCTCAACTGATTACGGGGGGATTTGCGACTGAAAACTCTCGCGCCGGAGAGGCTTTAAGTTTAACGCGTGACGAATGGGCGCGTATGGGTAAAGAGGGGCCAACCGCGGCAGAATTGGCGGCGGCAAAAACCTATTTAATTGGCTCTTATCCATTGCGATTTGCGACCACAAACAGCATTGCTCAACAGCTTGCCGGTATTCAACGAGAAGATCTTGGCATTGACTATGTCAATCAACGCCAAGACATGATTTCTCGCGTTACGCTAGAAGACGCGCGTCGGGTGGCTCGGCGCCTGTTTGATCCATCTTTACTTAGTGTAGTTGCCGTAGGTAAACCCAAAGGAATTGCCCCCACACCGCCCATTCGCTAAGCTCATGATAATAATCTGAAGCTATTTGGGGTCTAGCCGACCCGGGCCCTCTGTGCTTTGATAGCGGGAAATAAGAGCGCCCGTTATCGGAGTGCTTCATAAAAGGGGGGGGTAATCGATGAATCGCGTGGCAGTTGTTACAGGGGGCACCCGCGGAATTGGCGGGGCTATTTCCATCGCACTCAAAAAATCAGGTTATAAAGTTGCTGCGGTCTATGCCGGCAATGATGCAGCGGCTGAACAGTTTCGTAAAGAGACGAGCATTGCCACCTATAAGTTTGATGTCGCCAACTATCAGTCTTGTGTGGATGGAATTGCCAAGATCACCGCCGAGATGGGGCCGGTCGATGTCTTGGTGAACAATGCCGGAATTACCCGCGACGGAACGTTACAGCGCATGGACCGTGATGGCTGGGAAGCTGTTATCGATACCAATCTTGGATCTTGCTTTAATATGTGCCGTGCCGTGATTGATAGCATGCGGTCACGAAGCTTTGGCCGGATAGTCAATATCGGCTCCATTAATGGCCAAGCAGGGCAGTACGGCCAAGTAAACTATGCTGCGGCCAAATCGGGCATTCATGGTTTTACCAAAGCCTTGGCGCAAGAAGGGGCAGGCAAGGGAATAACTGTTAATGCTATCGCGCCGGGCTACATCGATACCGACATGGTTCGTGCCGTACCGCCAAACGTATTGGAAAAAATCGTGGCAAAGATCCCAGTTGGCCGCTTGGGAAAGGCCGAAGAAATTGCTCGCGGCGTGTTATTTTTAGTAGCTGATGATGCGGGATTTGTGACGGGATCAACTCTCTCCATCAATGGCGGCCAACATATGTATTAAGGCTATCGCTGTTACATGACTATTCGACGCGATTATCCTAAACTTCCCCTGTGTGGTGTCGGCGTTTTGGTATGGCGTGGGCCGATTGATGCAGGCGAAGTCTTGCTGGTGCGGCGGGCGCGACCCCCACGGCAAGGGCAATGGAGTATCCCGGGTGGTTTGCAAGAGCTGGGAGAAACCTGTGTCGATGCAGCGCGACGAGAAGTCCTAGAAGAAACAGGCGTTGAGATCCAACTTGGCGCAGTGGTCGACGTTATCGATTTGATTGAACGCGATGATGAGGGTCTTCCACGATATCACTACACCCTTATTGATTTTGTTGCTGAGTGGGTGGCAGGCGAAGCTGTTTCCGGGGATGGCGTCAGTGACATTCTGTGGGTTAAGCCAGAAGAACTTAAAAATTTGACGATATGGGATGAAACTATCCGGGTTATTCATCGTGCCGCGGCGATGCGCGCCACCAGCTTAATTTAACGGCGCACGTATGACTCAGCGTCAGGCGACGATTATTGGCGCCATCGCCATTTTAATATGGGGCTCTCTGGCGCTTCTTACGACCTATGCCAGGAAAATCCCCTCTTTTCAATTAACGGCGATGACATTCACGATTGCCGGCATGATTGTTGGGCTGAAATGGATTGTCCTGCGCCAATCGCCACGACAGTTTTTGCGGCAACCTTGGCCGGTTTGGCTTGTCGGCGTCGGTGGATTGTTTGGCTATCATTTCTTTTATTTCACCGCGCTGCGTTTTGCCCCTGCTGCTGAAGCCAGCCTTGTATCTTACCTTTGGCCATTGCTGATTGTCATCATGTCAGGATTGCTGCCGGGCGAAAGGTTGCGATGGTTTCACGTGATGGGCGGGTGTGCCGCTTTCTTAGGTGCCGTGATGCTTATTTTGCGCGGAGGCACAGCTTTTATTAGTGAAACGGCTATTTTGGGTTATGCAGCGGCACTCGTTTGTGCCGTTGTATGGTCAGGATATTCGGTTCATAGCCGCCGATTTGGTGAGGTTCCAACCGATAGTGTTGGTGTCTTCTGTATGATAACCGCAGTTCTTGCCGCTTTATGTCATGGCTTATGGGAAACATGGGTGTGGCCGGAAGATCTAGGCGTTTGGGTCGCTATTGTGGCCTTAGGTGTTGGCCCTGTCGGTATGGCGTTCTTTGCGTGGGACATTGGCATGAAACGAGGTGATATTCGTCTTTTAGGCGTGTTGAGTTATGGGGCACCGGCACTGTCGACGCTGTTACTTGTTCTCTTCAATCGTACCGAGCCGCGGTGGATCATTGTTGAAGGATGCGGCTTAATCATACTTGGTGCGATTGTTGCGTCGCTTGATAAGCTGCAGTTAGTTCAGAAAAGATAAATTAAAAACTATCTTTGCGTTGGCGTATTTCAGCAAAAACTTGCTGGGGCGATAAATTACTCAATCCTAGCTCAGTAATAAAAGTTGCATCATCACACCGCAAAAAGGGATTGGTTATCTTTTCTTCTTCCATAAATGCAGGAAGCGAAGGTTGTCCCCGTTCGCGTAGTTTTCGAACACGCAGCTGTCGTTGAACAAGAGCATTATTCTGCGGATCAAGGTCAAGCGCAAAGCGAATATTTGCCTCGGTATATTCGTGTCCACAATAAATTCTGGTGTTATCTGGAAGATCACGCAAACGACGCAAGGATGACCACATCTGGGCCGGAGTTCCTTCAAATAAACGACCGCAACCGCAGGCAAACAAGGTGTCGCCACAAAATAAGGCATGGTCTTCGTAAAACCAAAAAGCAATATGGCCGCGGGTGTGACCGGGAACAAAAAAGATGCGTGCGGGATGATTACCAAAGACGTAGGTATCGTTATCGTTAAGGGCGATATCAATCCCGGGAATGCGGTCCTTGTCAGGGGCGGGCCCAACAATCAGGCAGTTGGTTTCAGCTTTAAGGATAAGATTGCCCCCAACATGATCTGGGTGGTGGTGGGTATTGAATATATGAGTCAGGGTAAGGTTTTTTGACTTTAGAAAATCTATGACGGGCTCTGCTTCGGAGGGGTCAACCACAGCAACTTGGCGGCTTTTCCCGTCACGCAGAACGTAAATGTAATTATCCCGGAGAGCCGGAAGAATATCGATAATCAGTGGGTTCATAATTCAATTATGTCATAACAAGCCAGAGAGATGTCAGCTTGTTTACGCATGGCCCGTATCTTGTGTTAAGATCAACCATGGCTTTAGATGTTATTGATCTTCGCGATTTTTATGCGAGTCCGATAGGACAAACGGTCCGGCGCTTGATTCACAATCGTATCCGAAGTTTATGGCCAACTGTGAAGGGAGAAACAGTTTTAGGCCTAGGATTTGCAACGCCTTATCTTGCGCCCCTTAGTGGGGAAGCAGCTCGAATAATTGCTATCATGCCAGCCGGCCAAGGTGTCCTGCGCTGGCCGCTTGATAATGCCAATCTTGCGGTATTAGCCGAGGAAGATGCCCTACCCTTGGCAGACCTTTCTGTCGATCGGGTTATTCTTGTTCATGCAGTTGAGGGCACAGAACTATTGCGCCCCATGTTGCGTGAGGTGTGGCGCATACTTACCGAGTCAGGCAAACTTATTGTCGTTGTTCCGAACCGGCGGGGTATTTGGTCTCGAATAGAATCGACACCCTTTGGGTCTGGTCAGCCGTATACTGCAGGGCAATTAGCACGATTGCTGCGTGAGACCATGTTTGTACCCACTCAAACGCGAGGGGCCTTATTTTTGCCCCCTGTGGCGTCGGCTTTATTTAGACGCATAGCGCCGTCGCTGGAAGGTGTTGGGCGTCGATTGTTTCCCGCATTTTCGGGTGTCGTTGTGGTAGAGGCGGAAAAACAAATCTATGCGCTAACACCCCCACCGGCGCGGCGCCGGAAGGCTTTGTTAGTTCCCATGCCGCCACCGATCCGAACAACAACCCGTGAGTCTCATTAATCTATGCCGATAGGTTTTGGGATGATTGCGGTCTCCTTGCGAGATTAATCTCGGCATGAAGTCTCCATTTGCGGCTCACTAAAATCCACACCATTGTTGCTTGAATAAGGGGAGGTAGTATCGCCGTGGGCCAAGATCCTGCTTTTCCCGGGAGAAAGATAAATACCCAATCTGATCCATTTGTGGCAGCGAGCAAGCCGGGAAACAAAACATAAAGGGCAAAAAGATAGGCAAAAGCCAGGAAACTGCGACGGCCCAATCTATGCTGAAGCGACAACAGCAAAATAATCCCGAGATCTCGGCATAAAAAAAGCAGCATAGCTCCAACCCATAAAGTAAACGAACTATGGGTTGACGTACGGAGGGAGGCAGTCAGAAAAATTAAACCAACAATTATAGAAATCTGTGCCGTCGCCAGCCAGCGCGGGTAGAGAGAGTTTATATGACGCCAGTTCTTTTGTGTGAGGGCTGCCTTAAAACGACGTAACCCGGTTATGTCTTTAGGTTCCCAAAAAGCCATAAAATAAGTAAGGCAAAGGCATAAACAAAAAGCAAAGGCAAGAGGAAGCAACGCACCGCTTTGTTCTTTAAGAAAAGAAAATGAGGAAAAAGATTCGTTGAAAAACCACATCATTATACTGAGCGGCCACGGAGCATATGAATAAGCAGAGTTTTTTGTGTCGTTCGGGTCAAAAGTATTGGGGTTAAAAGTAAATCCGGCAAAATAGATAAGGCAAAAAATGACAAAACCAATCCAAACAATGATCGGCGTAGACATTTGTAATTCGCGCCGCATCGTCTGATTAAGGCCAATAAATCCCCAGATCAGCATAAGAACGTAACTCAAAATGATGGCGGAGGTGTTGCTTATAGGCAAGCCATACCAGGTTGCTAATAAAACGTCCGGAAGTTGCGATATATGAATCTTAGACATCATTGTCGCCGTATTCCAATCGAGTAATTGCCGAATAAACAATGGCGCAATAAAAGAAAAAATAAAGCACGCCATGAACGACACAGGTTTGTTGTGCTCCGCTGTTCCCATACCGGACAAGCTCAGTTGCAAGGCGCTAACTTGAGTCAACAGAGCTGCAAGGAAAACGAAGATGGAAATATTGCCTATGTTTTTCGCTGTAGCTGGGCTAACGGCGATGCTAATAAGCACCATCAAAAGACAAATGACCCCACCATACCAATAAGAGGATGTTGCGCCAAACAGCTCACCGCAAGCGAGCTGCCATGATGACAAGGATGACAGCCGGATATTTTCCCACGTGCGGTTTGTTTTTTGGTCCGGGATAGTGCGACCTGCCCGCCAAGTGCCCGCAACCAGAACAATGACACCGAATAAAGTTAAGCCGATGTTGGCAAGGAAGCCCCAAAGATCAGCAGACGTTGCGGCAACAGTTAACGCACCTAAGGCGAAGACAGAACCAAAAAGAGCCGGCACCATGAGAAGTTTATGAAGGGAAAAATCGGTCCAGAGGTGACGCTGCAAAAGCGGATTTATCATATATTTTCCTCACGCCCTTGGCGAACACGGGCGACATAGGTCTCCTGAAAACTGGTGCGCCTCTCCCATAAGCCGCGCACAGCGACCCCTTGCATGACAAGTCGCTTCAAAAGATTTACTTGGGCCGTTCCATCTCCAGAAAATTGAAATTCAATTCCATCGCCCGTGGCATTGATTTTTGATACCTCGGCTTCCAAGGCAAGTTTAGCCGCGATCCCGTCGCTGCTGCCACCGAGCTCCAAAACCAAACGGCGTGTCCGCGGCGCTGCGATACTGTGGCCTTTGATCGGCGTATGATCGACAATCCGCCCCTGATCGAGAATAAGCATTTCGCTTGAATAATCCTCAAGCTCTGCCAAAATATGGGATGAAACTATTATCGTCATCCCCTCTTGGCGCAGTTGACGAAGCAGCATAGAAAGATCTTGTCGTGCCTCTGGATCAAGACCTGAAGCAGGTTCATCCAGCAATAAAACAGCGGGATCATGAATAATAGCCTGAGCTATAGCCAGTCGTTGCCGAAGACCGCGCGATAAAGTCCCAGCCAAGGCAGTCAATCGATCGGTAATCCTTAGCCGCTGTGCCGCGCGTATGACTCGTGCGGATATTTCAGCGTGCGGCAACGCCCTGAGACTGGCGGCATGGTTTAAAGACTGCTGGACGGTCAATCCGTCATAAAGTCCGTAGGTGTCGGCAAGATAACCCAAGTGCTTATGCACAGTGCGCGGTGCAACGGCTGTATCAACATCGAGTATTTTTATTTGCCCGGAAAAAGGCAGATCTAACGCCGCTAAACAGCGGAGCAAGGTGGTTTTGCCGGCACCGTTTGGCCCTACCAAAGCAGTAATGGAGTGACGCGGGATATTAAAACTGACGCCGTCCAAGGCGCGGCGGCCAGGATAATCAAAGGTGACATTTTCAACAGCAATAGCGGGCGATGAAAGCGGTGACGGATTTGTCATGAGCGTTTCTGTAATTTGAAAACACCCTGCGCCCCTAAAATATTTGCTCGCCAGCCGCTTGCGGGGAAGGCCTTGCGTCCCCCCTCGATATCAAGAGCAAGACCTTCTTCGATTGCGACGTTAATCTCACGGCAAAGGGCAGAAAAATCAGTGAAAGTGCAAAGATGAATATTTGGTGTGTTATACCAGGCGTCAGGAAGCTGCCGAGTGCGGGGCATCCGTCCGTTTAAAAGCAGATCTATGCGGACGCGCCAATAGCCAAAATTAGGAAAAGACACAATGGCGTGGCGACCAATTCGCACCAAATTGGAAAGTACGCCTTTGGGATCCCAGGTCGCCTGCAAAGTCTGGGACAATATGGCAAAATCAAAAGCTCCGGACGGATAGTCCTTTAGATCGTCATCCGCATCGCCCTGCACGGCGGACAGCCCTCGAGCCACACACTGGTTCACACCTTTTTGCGACAATTCGATTCCCCGCCCATCAACATTTTTGACGCGCGCCAGGTATTCTAATAATTCACCATCGCCGCATCCTACGTCCAAGACCCGGGAGCCGGGAGGAATCATTTCAGCGATGAGTCCCAAATCAACGCGGAGATCGTTAGTTAATCGTGGTTTGGTCCGACCGTTCACGCGCGCTGCCCCTTTGATTGTTCTCGCCGGGTATGACTACCTTCTAAAAATCCACTGAGCACGGCGTGAAATTCCGGCTCGTCTAACAAAAAAGCGTCGTGACCCTTATCGGTTGGGATCTCAGCAAAGGAAACGTTGGCTGCGGCAGCGTTTAAGGCGTGAACGACACTGCGGCTTTCAGGCGTCGGAAAGAGCCAATCACTGGTAAAAGAAACGATGCAAAACCGCACGGGGGTATCGCGAAAGGCTGTGGCAAGAGTCCCTCCATGCTCGGCAGCGAGGTCGAAATAATCCATGGCCCGCGTAATATATAGATAACTATTAGGATCAAATCGATCGACAAAAGTTATGCCTTGATGACGCAAGTAACTTTCGACTTGGAAATCGGCATCAAACCCATAGGTGATGGTATTGCGATTTTGCAAAGCACGGCCAAATTTTCGATGCAAAGCTGTTTCGGATAAGTAGGTGATATGTGCCACCATTCTTGCGACCGCCAACCCTCGGGTTGGACGTGTACCAAATTCTAAATAATTTCCATTATGCCATTCAGGATCTGACTGAATTGCTTGGCGCCCCACTTCGTGAAAGGCGATATTTTGCGCCGAATGGCGCGCGGCACCGGCGATGGCAATCGTGGCAAAGGTACGGTTAGGATAAGCCTGAGCAAACTGTAAAGCTTGCATGGCGCCCATAGAGCCGCCGATAACACAAAATAGTTTTTCAATTCCCAAATGATCAAGCAGCATGACTTGTGCCCGAACCATGTCGGCAATAGTGATTACGGGAAAGGATAATCCAAAAGGCTTATTGGTCCGCGGATCAATATCTGATGGACCGGTTGTTCCCATACATCCACCTAAAACATTTGCGCAAATAATAAACCAGCGGTTGGTATCGATAATTTTCTGCGGCCCAACAATATCGGACCACCATCCAGACTTACCGGTTATGGGGTGATGCTCGGCACAAAATTGATCACCGGTAAGGGCATGAAAAACGAGAATGGCATTGCTTTTATCCGCGTTTAACTGACCATAGGTTTGGTAGGCCACGGTAAAGGGGCCAATATCGACCCCGCAATCCAGCTGCAAGGGCGTTTTTTCGCCCAAAACAGCACGGTGACCCGGCAGTTCATCGGCCCGAAGACTAGAGGCGGCGCCGCCTACCCGAACACCAACCAGGTTTAAGGCCGAACCACTCGCCAGTCTGAGGTTTTTAGCATCCATTTCCGGCAGTTACCTTACCCCAAGATGAAAGAGGGCCAACAGCTAGGGGGCAAGGGGGCGGCCCTGTCAACCATTGACCTAATTTGCCAAGGTTTTCGCTTGGCAGGGGCTGGCCCCGTCTTTAAGAGTAACGTCAGGTCTTTCTAGGAGTCTGAGGCATTAACGGTGGCAAACCCCGTGTCTAACCCCGATAACCCCGATTCAACCGCCTCTCAGCTTAAGCTTAAGCTTGCGCAGTTGCGGGAGGAAATTGATGCCGTCGACGTGGCGTTGCACGACCTTTTGCTGCGTCGGGCAAGTATTGTTGCAAAAATTCGCCAAGTAAAAAGGGGAGGACCAGCCTTACGGCCAGGCCGTGAAGCGCAGATTCTTCGTCGCCTAGCAAAACGGCATGCGCCTCATGCTCATGAGGGTATAGGACTAGCAAGTATTCTCCGTATTTGGCGTGAGATGATCGATTCTCTGACAACATTTCAGTCGCCCTTTTCGATTGGCTTGGTATCGTCCAGTGACGTGACGCCAGCGCATAGTCTTCGCGATATAGTGCGCGATCATTATGGCAGCTATACACCGTTATCTTTCTTTGCCGATCCAAATCAAGCGCTTAACGCGGTTGAAGACGGTACAGTTACTTTGGCGATCTTGCCTTATCCGAGGGGTGGGGACTTATGGTGGACGACCTTAACTGCACGCGCTAACCGACTGAGAGTCGTGGCATGTCTGCCGTTTTTTATCGGTGAAAATCAACAGATCACGACAGAGGAAGTTGGCTTTGTCGTTGCGGCCTTTCCGTCGGAACTATCGGGTTCGGATCGCAGCTTAGTTACAATAAAAAATCCTTTGTTATCCCAGCAAGGGAGTAAACTTTCTTCTCGTTTATCTGAAGCATGGCCCGGAGCCATTAGTGTTGCCGCAGATAAGAAAAATAATCAGCTTCTTATCGATGTTCCTGGATTTATTGAAACGCCTCGATCGATGCCAGAGAAAGCACAAAAGATTTTAGCATCGTCTCTCGATGACATGCAGATTTTAGGTAATTATGCTGTGCCGCTTTATCTTGATCCACAAGGAAGCTTTCGATGACGACGCCATCGACTAAAACTCACCGTGCTCCCTCGCCGCGATCAGGCGTCATGGAGATTGCCGCTTATGTGCCCGGAGCGCATAAGGCTGCGGGTCAGGGTAAAGTCCATGTTTTGTCGGCAAACGAAAGCGCTTTAGGTCCTAGCCCAAAGGCAGTCGAAGCCTTTCGCCATATTGGCAGTCAGTTGCATCGTTATCCCGATGGGGGAGCGACAGAACTACGCGCAGCATTAGGCAAAAGATGGGGACTTGATCCAGCGCGACTTATATGTGGTGCGGGCTCGGATGAACTTATATCTATGATCACCCACACCTATGCGGGTCCTGGTGACGAAGTTCTGTACAGCCAATACGGCTTTCTGATGTATCCGATCGCCGCGCGTGCGAGTGGTGCTGTTCCCGTAGCGGCGCCTGAGAAAAATCTTACGGCGGATGTCACGGCTTTGTTGGCTCATGTCACCGATCGGACGCGGATTTTGTTCTTGGCCAATCCGAATAATCCAACGGGAAGCTATTTATCCGCCGAAGTTGTTCGCGACCTCCGCCATCGTCTTCGTTCAGATATTTTATTGGTTATTGATGCCGCCTATGCGGAATACGTTGGCGCCAATGATTATACAGCGGGAGTAGAGCTGGTTGATGCTGGCGAGAATGTTGTTATGCTGCGTACTTTCTCGAAGATTTTTGGCCTTGCCGCGTTGCGTTTAGGGTGGGCTTATTGCCCGCCCCGGATTATTGATGCTTTGCAGCGCGTTCGCGGCCCCTTCAATGTTAGTGCGGCGGCTCAGGCTGCTGGTATTGCAGCCTTAGCTGATGTAGCGCACATAGATGCGGCAAAGGCTCATAATGATCGCTGGCGGCCATGGCTTGAACAGAAACTGCAAGATCTCGGTTTCGATGTGCGACCGAGCGTTGGTAATTTTCTCTTGGTTGGTTTTTCGCATGAAGCAGATCGTAACGCTGTAGCCGCCGGTGAGTTTTTAACAAATCGCGGTATCTTAGTACGTCCGATGTCGGCCTACGGTCTTGGAGGATATTTACGCATCACGGTGGGCGAGAGTCCGGCTCTGGAAGCTCTGGTGGATGGACTTGCGGCATTTCGTCAAGAAGGTAACCATGACAAAACCTAGTACGTTTGATGGAACATTTGATACGATCGCGCTCATCGGTTTAGGGCTGATGGGCTCCTCCATTGCGCGGGCCATTCGTAAACATAATTTGGCAAAAAGAATTGTTGGCTGCGCCCGTACCGCCGATACACGGCGAACAGCCGAGGCTTTGGGGTTAGTTGACAAAGCTGTGGTACAGCCGGCCAAAGCGGTTGAAGATGCCGATTTAGTTATAATCTGCACACCCGTCTCAACCTACGCCAAGATTGGGGCGGCCATTTCACGACGACTTAAGCGTGGGTCCATTTTAACCGACGTAGGATCAGTGAAGGCGTCGGTTATGCACCAGCTTTATCCTTTTGTGCCAATGGGTGTGCACTTTATCCCTGCGCATCCGGTTGCGGGGGCGGAATTATCAGGCCCGGAAGCTGGATTTGCTGAATTGTTCGAAGATCGCTGGTGCATTTTAACTCCTCCAGCGGGAACCTCGATTAGCGCCACTATTCGTCTTGAGGCTTTTTGGCGCCGTCTCGGCAGTCGGATTACGCAGATGGATCCAGAGCATCATGATCGTGTTTTAGCCATAACCTCCCATCTTCCGCATTTAATCGCCTACGGTATCGTTGGAACGGTTTTCGATTTAGAGCGTGAAGTAAGCGCCAAGCGCGGTCGTTCGGCCCCATCGCCCGATATGGCGATTGATCGATCTGAGGTCATCCGGTTTTCCGCCGGCGGCTTTCGCGACTTTACCCGTATTGCTGGATCAGATCCGATTATGTGGCGCGATATTTTTCTGCACAATAAGGATGCAGTCTTGGAGATGCTTGGTCGATTTACTGAAGATCTCTTCGCGCTTCAGCGAGCTATTCGCTGGGGCGATGGCAAGATGCTACAAGAACTTTTCACTCAAACGAGAGAGGTTCGGCGCGGTGTAGTCGCGGCAGGACAGGCAGGCACCTTCATTCCGCTTGAGCCGAAAACACCGCCGCAATCTGATAGGCCATCACGTCCTAAAAAACCGAAAAAATTAAAGAAATCTAACGCGCGTCGGCGCAGCTAAAATTGCCGCAAAAGTCGATCAATGTAATCACGTTCAAGCGGAACCCGCTGAGATTCCCCTGAACGACGGCGCAATTCATCAAGGATTTCGCGAGAGCGTTGCAGCTCCCCTTGTTCGGGAATGGCAACGTCACTATTGTTTGCGCCGGCTTGACCGGAAAGAGGACGGCCTAGAGGATCGCGCCCATCTTGAGGGGCGTTTGCGCGAGGATCACCACTATTACCGCCAGGCTGCTGGCCGGGATTTTGCCCGTGGCCATCCTGTTGACGCATAGCTTCAAGGGCAGCTTGCATGCCTTGACGGAGCTGATTTAAGGCTTGGCCTTGGGGATCGACAGCTTCGCCAGTATTTCCTCGACTTAAAGCATCGGCTGCATCTCGCATTGCCCGATCAGCTTTTCCAAAAGCTCCTGGAATTTCGGCACCGCCTTCTCCCATACGGCGAACGATGTCACCTAACTGCTCACGAAGATATTGCTGCATTTGCCCAAGCTGTCCAGGCGTTGGCGTGCCAAATTGCCCTTGGCCCGCCTGCCCCTGTCCTGGCGCTTGTTCCTGTCCTGGTCCTTGCCCGGGTTGGCGGCCGGGCGATCGGCCCGTCTTACTTTGTGGCCCCTGGCCCTGTTGCCCCTGGCCCTGCTGCCCTTGGCCGGGTTGGGGTTCGCCATTCATGCCTTGAAAGGTTTTATCCATGAGTTGCCGTTGTCGCTCGGCGAGATCTTGCATGTCGCGCATCATGGATTCTGCGCCTGACTGTCGTTGTGGATCAAAAGCCATAGATGGCGCTGCTTGAAGCCGCTCTAAAAGATCGCGCATCTGAGAAAGAAGCTGTTTGGCTTTATCCTTAGCGCCGCTACGGGCCATGTCACGCAGACTATCCATCATACTTTGGATGTCCTTCATATCCATGGTTTGGGATGGATCAACTGGTTGTAACTCAGCTCCTTCAGCAAGTCGGCGTGCCGCTTCCTCCATTAAAGCCTTCATATATTGCTGCAGAGCCTGCTGAAGCTGATCGATCAAATGTTCAATCTCAGCATCGGTCGCGTTTCGATCCAGTGCCTTTTGCAAAGCATTCTGTGCGGCGCGAAGATCTTGCATTGCTAAAGGCATGTTTCCGTCTTCAATACGTAAGGCTAAATCCCACAACAGTGAGCGGACCTCCGCCAACTCTTGTTTGCGGGCATCAGCTTCAAGATCATCCATATGGCGTAAGCGCATTGAACCAACGCGCATTCCCAAAAAAATAACCGGGTCGTCGTAGTAAAGCTGTGGCCGAATAACCAATTGATCGAGAATATCTGCTGCTTCTCCGGTAAGAGTTTCATCTCGCGCAAGGTCACGACGCTGATCAGCTAAAGCTTGAGCCACAGGATTATTAAATTTGCGGACAGGAAGAGTTGTCGTGACGGCCTCGCTACGCCCTTCCTGACCAAGGGCGTCAACAGCGATGATTTGTACGTAAACTTTCAGTCCGGCCCATTCGTGGGCGGTGAGATCTTGGAAACTTTCGCTGACAATTGTCGTGGGGTTATTCAACGGTAAAGTGAGTGCCAAATCTAGGATGTCTGTGCCCGTTGACGTATTTTCACTATCGGCAGAGTTTTTATCGGGCGCCAGCCAAACGCGGATCTTAGAGGAAATAATGCCGAAATCATCTTTACCTTGCCACGCAAGTTTTAGCGCCGATCGCGCTGTGGTCGAAGGTGGTGCGGTAAAGCTAACCTCTGGGGGATTATCGGGTGTAATTTCAAGATTAAAGCCTAAAAGTTTTCTGCGTCCTTGATAGACAGAAACTTCACTGCTTTTTTCAAGGGTCATCTCTTTAGTGAAGATTCGGTGATCGGCATCTTTTCCATTGGACGGCGCATCAAAAGTAAATTCCGTATCAGCAAGACTCATAATCGGGGCAGTACCGCGACCGGTAAATCGTGCGGTTATTTTGCTTCCTGTGGGAACGCTTACTGTAGATTTAAGTAATGGCGCGTTTGATTTGAGAAAAACCGGCGGCAAAGATGTGTAGTTTGGTGGATTAATCCATAAATCAAGTTGGACGACGTCAGGCGTACCGTCAGAAAATATAGATGGAGATACGGCACGTTTTATGCGCGGACCCATCTCGCCCCAACTGGCAATAACGGCAAGCCCAAGTAAAATTCCGACCGCGGCACGCAAAGCTCGAGGATCACCTAACGGCAAGATGGGGCGCGGAATGGAGAAACGCATAAGCGCCAAAGCACTCAAAGAGCGTCGGCGATGGGCAGCCCATAAAGTCGTAGCAAAGCTGTCGTCACCACCAAGAGCGAGATGATCAAGAGCAATTGTCAGGGGGCGGTGAGGCAGATTGTTATCGATTTCCAATCGCCGTTCGGCATCAAATCTTTGAGGACGTCGAAAGCGATAAATACCTGATCCGAGGAAGACAAGGGCTGAAACTGCAACAACAGCAATAACAGCAGCATGAAGAAAAGAAGGCAATAGAGGCAAAAAATCGCTCAGCCCCAGGGCCAATCCCACCATGACCACCAAAGTAAATGGCCAAAATGCAGCCAGCGTGCGTTCCCAAATAAGGACAAGATAAGTCCAAACGATTTTACGATCGTTGAAAGAGAACTTCTGTGAACGACTCTGTTTCAAAGCCACAGTCTTTTCCTTGAACAAGAGGTGCGGCACCTAAAGATAATTAGGGCACGGCAAAAGGATTGCATCCTATGGGTAAGGCAAAATCAAGATATGTTCCAAAAGCCTCGTTTTATGCGGGCTCACGCTTTGATCCGCCGGCAGTTCTTAGCTGAGCCAGGCCGGAATTTGATCGAGGGCTAGAAGCGCCTCTAAGGGCTGGCGGGGCCGAATAATCGCCATCTTAGCACCGTCAACAAGAACTTCAGGCACAAGGGGCCGGCTATTATATGTCGATGCCATCACAGCTCCATAGGCGCCGGCCATGCCAATCGCGAGCAGATCACCTGCTTCTATGGGCGGTAAAGGGTATTGGGCAGATAAAATATCCGTGGATTCACAAACTGGGCCAACGACATCAATCGGTGAGATTGGCGCTTTGGGATCGGGATTTTGCACCGGATAGATGGGGTGATATGCGCCATAAAGACTGGGACGCATCAGATCATTCATAGCGGCATCAATGATAGCAAACCGACGAGATGTGCCCTCTTTCATATAAATAATTCGGGAGAGCAGAACCCCCGTTTCCGCAACGAGATAGCGTCCGGGTTCAATCACAAGATCGCACCCAAGGCCGCCAACCGTATTGCGGACAATTTCGGCATAGTCAGTCGGTGACGGCAAGGTCTCATCCCGATAGGCCACGCCTAATCCGCCGCCGAGATCAAGACGACGTATTGCGATGCCTTTTTCGCGCAGGATAACAACTAATTCGGCAAGCCGGGTATAAGCTGCTCGATACGGTTCCAGCCGCGTTAGCTGCGAGCCGATATGCATGGCAATGCCTTCGAAAGAAATACCCGGCAAGGCTAGCGCACGATTAACAACGGACAGCGCCTGGTCGATATCGATTCCAAATTTATCGCCTTTGCGACCGGTAGAGATCTTGTGATGTGTTCCGGCATCGACATCGGGATTAATGCGAAGAGCAACAGGGGCGCGTAGGCTCATAGATGAAGCAACTTCAGAAAGCGCGACCAGTTCGGGTTCGGATTCCACATTAAACTGAAGAATGCCCGCAGCTAAAGCTGTGGCTATTTCATTTTTGGTTTTTCCAACGCCGGCAAAAACAATCTTCTGCGGCGGAATTCCGGCAGCAAGAGCCCGGCGCAACTCACCCTCAGAAACAACATCGGCTCCGGCGCCAAGCTTGGCAAAAACCCGGATTACGGCAAGATTGGAATTTGCCTTTACGGCATAACAGATAGTTGCCGGCAAGCCGTTCAGAGCCTGTGCCAGTCCCTGATATCGTTTACGTAATCCCGATGCGGCGTAGACGTACGTTGGTGTGCCAACTTCTTGGGCAATTTGCACCAAAGAAACATCTTCAGCCCAAAGATGGCCGTCACGGCGCGAAAAAAGCGGCATATCCAACGAGGCGTCAGGCATAGTCACAGACTACATCGGCCGTGGGTACTGCCGTGGATATTGAACGTTCTCGTCAGGTGATGTTGGGTCAGCTTTTTTACCGCAACCCGCCAAGCTTAAGGAAAGCGCGATAACGGCGCTAAAGGCTAGAGTGAGGCGGCAAGCGTTTTTTAATCTCATAAAAATCTCTCCCGAGCTTTGGCAGCGGCGGCGCGAACATTTGATGGAGCCGTTCCGCCATAACTTATACGGCTATTAACTGAAGCGTCCAAACCTAATACGTCGTAAACCCCTTTATCAATCCGGGCGTCAATTTTCTGAAGAGCGCCAAGATCAAGATCTGCAAGAAGGCATTTATTTGTTTCAGCCAGGCGAACAATCCGGCCGGTGATGTGATGGGCTTCCCGGAAAGGCACGCCTTTTTCCCGAACCAGCCAATCAGCCAAGTCTGTTGCAGTCGGAAAGCCGCCGGTGGTTGCGGCCCGCATGGCTTCACGGTTTGCCACCATATCGCGAACCATTCCGGTCATTGCCGCAATAACAAGATTTAGAGCATCCGCCGCGTCAAAAGTCGATGCCTTATCTTCCTGCATATCTTTGGAATAAGTAAGAGGTAGACCCTTCATCACCATAAGAAGTCCAGTAAAAGCACCTAAGATTCGACCAATCTTGGCCCGAGATAATTCTGCCGCATCGGGGTTGCGCTTTTGCGGCATGATAGAGCTGCCAGTGGTAAAGGCATCTGACAAGCGGATAAATTGAAACTGCGCCGAACACCATAAAACAATTTCTTCTGCAAAACGCGATAGATGCATCGCGCAGATGGAGGCGGCAGCCAAAAATTCTAGTGCGAAATCCCGATCTGCAACGGCATCCAAGCTATTTGCCATCGGCGCCGTAAATTTCAAGGCTTTGGCGGTGCGATGACGATCGATGGGAAAAGATGTGCCAGCAAGTGCTGCGGCCCCTAAGGGCGATTCATTTAATCGCTGGCGCGCATCTGTAAATCGGCCACGGTCCCGGCCCAACATTTCGACGTAAGCTAAAAGATGGTGACCAAAAGTCACAGGTTGGGCGGTTTGCAGATGAGTAAATCCGGGCATGATCGTGGCGGCTTCGCCCTCAGCCTTATCAATCAAAGCGCGCTGCAATTCTTGCAGACTAAGATCAAGGGCATCTATCTGGCACCGAACCCACAAGCGAAAATCTGTTGCTACTTGATCATTACGTGAGCGGGCCGTGTGGAGACGGCCTGCGGCATCGCCAATAAGTTCCGCAAGCCGGGCTTCCACATTCATATGGATGTCTTCCATTTCGGGACGAAAAGGAAAGTTGCCCGCGGCAAGTTCATCTTGGATTTTTTTAAGACCGTCGATAATTGAAGTTACGGCAGCCTGGGGAACGATACCTTGTGCTCCCAGCATCTCGGCGTGGGCGAGCGATCCTTGGACATCTTCTGTCGCTAAACGCTTGTCCACATCCAAAGACGTGTTAATCGCAGCCATAAGGGAGGCGGGCCCAGACGCAAAGCGGCCTCCCCACATGGCATTAGCAGTGGATGACGATCCAGGTGCGGAGGATTTGGTGGGCGGCTTAGCCATGGCCGCATCCAGCACGGATTAACCCTTATTTGTCAAGGATTTCCATCTTTTTCTATCATATTCTTTAGGGTGAAATGACGGTCATGGCTCAAGGCGGGGATCCTTGTTCGCGCCTGATTGATGTGGGCTAGATCAAGGCTTGCTGTGATAACGCCGGGTGTGTCCCCTGCCTCAGCCAGAATGTCGCCCCAAGGGGCGACAATAAGCGAGTGGCCATAGGTTTGTCGGCCAGGCGCATTATGACCGCATTGCGCGGGCGCAATAATAAAGCATCCAGTTTCAATGGCGCGGGCCCGAACCAAAATATGCCAATGGGCCGTACCTGTAAAATGGGTAAAGGCAGCGGGGATTGTCATCACTCTGGCACCGGCCTGAGCCAAGGCGCGATAAAGATAGGCAAAACGAATATCGTAACAAATGGTCATGCCGAGGGTGAACCACGGCGTTGGCGCAACTACGGCAGCTGACCCGGGGTGGTAGGCCGAGGACTCTCGATAAACGGGCTGATCTGGCAGATCAACATCGAACATGTGGATCTTATCGTAGCGAGCGACGATATGACCTTGATCATTAATTAATACCGATCGATTGGCCAATTTTTCAGGTCCCAATTTGACGACGACTGACCCGGCGAGGATCCATCGACCTAGGGATGCGGCCGTATCACGGAGCGCCTGAAGGATAAAGTGTTTGTCTTCGGTTTCGGCCTTATCAAATACCAGCGGCCGTCGCGGCTCAATAATATCTAACACTTCGGGAAGAGTGATGAAGTCTGCGCCGTGTTGATGCGCTTCGTGGATCAACGGCATCATTGCTGCAAGGTTCTGTTTCGGCTCTGGCCCTGACCTCAGTTGGACGCAGGCAACTTTTATAGATTTTACCACCGTCAGGGGACCTGAGTTAGTAAGGGATCAAGTCGCCCCGTGTCATCTAAGGCGTAAAGGTCGTCACAACCGCCAATATGACGATTATTGATAAAGATTTGGGGAACGGTGCGTCGACCATTACTACGAGACAGCATCTCATCCCGGCGTTCGGGTTGTTGATAAAGGTCGACTTCGGTATAAGCAACGCCCTTCGTATCTAGAAGACGTTTGGCGCGCGAGCAAAAGCCACAAAGAGGAGTTGTATAAATTTCAACTGTTGCCATCGGTTTTGCGCCTTAACTGAGAAAAGACTGAAAAGAGTATGCGCTAAGCTGAGGATGAGTCCAAGTCATCTTATGTGTTGAAATTTATATTACGATTTAAAGATCTTTTATTCTGAGCGTAATACCCGTGCCAAGGATAGGACATTAATTTCAGCCGCTCCGGCAATCCGTAAAGCACGACTGCATTCAGTAAACGTAGCGCCGCTAGTCATTACATCATCGATAAGCAGGATCCGTTTACCCTTAACCAGTAAAGGCTGAGTAACAGTGATTGCGCTATGTAAATGACGATGACGTATTTCGGGCTTTAAATGACCCAAAGAAGGGGTTGCGCGGTTACGGCGCAATAATTGCGAAACATAGCGCAGCGAAGGACAAGGTATTGCGCGTTTAACAGCTAAAGCTAGGAGCGCCGATTGATTGTAGCGACGGATAAAAAGTCGCCAGGGGTGAAGAGGAACGGGAGCAATGATATCGGCTTCATGCAAAAACTCTGCCCCCACCCGAGCCAACCAATGGCCAAAAATAGGTACACCGTGAAGGGCATCGCCATGTTTAAGCGTTAAGATCAAATCTCTGCTTGTATCTGTGTAGGCAAAAACGGCTCGAGCTTGGTCAAATGCGGGAGGATGAGCCAGGCAGGAAAGGCAGAGCTCTTTTTTCTCTGTTGCTGACCCAGTCTCAAATGGGCGCCCACAGCAGTGGCACATGGGTGATGTTAAAAAATGAATTTTTCCCCAGCAGTCGGCGCACAGACCAGCGGCAGCGCCTTTATCGACAGTTATCCGACAGGAAAGACAGCGGTGAGGCAAAATAGTGTCTACCAGCCCTATGGCGGCGGCCTTGCCAAGCATCCCGGTTGTTTGCCATAACGCTCTCATGGCTAAGCCTAGGCAGAATAACTTATTGCAGTCTATAGACTTGTTATGACGAACAGTTCATCAGAGAAATTTGTACCTCAAGTCTTTGATCGTAAGGCGCAGCGTGATCATCGTAATCGCGCTGCCCGCCGCCTGGCCGAACATGATTATTTATTTCGTATGGGTGCAGAGCGGCTGACGGAACGACTTTTGGATATCAAGCGTCAGTTTCCTCAAGTCTTGGATTTAGGATGCCGAAGCGGCAGGGTTGCAGAGGTGCTTGCGACAAGCTCAGATTTTGGAATTATGAATATTCTCCAAGCAGATATTTCTTCGGCAATGGCTGCACAGGCACATCGACTTTATTCTCACCCGACGGTGGTTTGTGACGAAGAATTATTACCATTTTGTAATGAAAGCTTCGATTTGATATTGAGCAATTTGTCGCTTCATTGGGTAAATGATCTTCCGGGTAGCTTGATCCAGATTAGGCAATGTCTTCGTCCTGACGGATTATTTTGTGCGAGTCTTTTTGGTGCGGGGACACTGTCGGAATTGCGTGAAGTTTTTTTGGAATCAGAGATGGATGTCAAAGGCGGCGTTTCGCTGCGTATTTCACCTTTTGCAGAAGTGCGTGACTTGGGAGGGTTGCTACAGAGAGCAGGATTTTCGCTACCGGTAGTCGACACTGACAAAATCACCGTAACTTTCACCGATGTTTTTCAGCTTATGGCGGATTTGCGCGGTATGGGTGAAACAAATGCTATTTTTGACAGGCAAAAAACCTTCACGGGTCGGGAGATCTTTGCCAAAACCGCCGCTCTTTATGCTCAACGTTATGGTATGGAAGACGGCCGGATTCCTGCAAGTTTTCACATCATAACGTTAACCGCCTGGGCGCCTCATGCTACTCAACCCAAACCCTTACGTCGTGGCAGTGCAACAGCTAGTCTGGCTGACGCTTTGGGGGGTCGTACGAGATAAAAATTTAAAGGGAAGGCGCGCGATACGCAATGAGAGAGGTCCCAATAATATGCACCAGCGGTAATCGCGTTGAGAGAATATTCAGATAACGAAAAACATCAGGCGCTCGCCGCGAGCCGCGGTAATCATGCCAAAGAATAAGACCGCCCGGAGCAATCATTTTCAAAGCTTTTTGCGTATCAGATTCAATGTAAGAATAGGCGTGGCTGCCATCAATAAAAATTAAGTCACATTTGCCAAGATATGGCGTTTCGTCGAAGGCTTTGCTGTCGCCATAAAGCTGAGTAATTTTGGATTCCACGGCAGTGCCGCTATAGACAAAATTAGCAAAGGTCGATTCTTGTCGAGCGGCTTCATACGCTTCAGCAGCATCACCCGTTGCATGGCGGTAGGTTGCCAAATCGTCCGGAGATAAGGTTAGAGTAACTACTTTGGCGTTATTAGGACTGTTACGCGCCCAAAGATAAGCAGTTTTCCCCGTGCAAGTTCCAAATTCGAAGGCGCAATGCGCTTGCTTTGCCAAAACCGCTAGGATCCACGTTTCAGCATCAGATGCGCCGCCTGGAACGCGAAGCGCGCCGCGCCCCAGAAATACAATTTCGCTATTGAGTGAGGGGCCAAGCTCATTGCTACAAAAAAGGGGATCCAATTGATCAGGCAAGATGTCACGGATGGGCCATGAACCAAATAAGCCACGTTCATATTTTTCAGCGCGGTTGCGTAGGAGGACAAAGCTTAAAATGCCCACCGCCATTAGGAGAACGGCAAGACAAATAATCAATATTGCCCAGGCAATGAGATCGCTAGAAATGCCAATGTCGCTCAAGCTCAACACTCCTATCTAGGTTGCCGCTCATTCTTAGAGAAGATCACGCAACAGGGGAATAAGCGGGAGGTCTGCCGGCGGCATAGGATAGTCGGCCAGACGGGCGGGTTTTACCCATGCTAGATTCTGGCCTTCACGCGGATGTAAAGTTCCGCGCCACATGCGGCAGGCATAGAGAGGCATCAGCAAGTGAAATGTAGGATAACGGTGCGAAGCAAAGGCAATGGGCGCCAAACAGCTTGCTGAGGTGTCGATGTCGAGCTCTTCCTTAAGTTCGCGGATCAAGGCTGCCTCGGGAGTTTCGTTGATCTCCACTTTTCCACCAGGAAATTCCCACAAGCCACCCATGGGCTTAGTTAAGGGTCGCTGCGCAAGAAGAACTCGCCCATCACGATCAATCAAGGCAGCGGCCGAAACTAATACGATTTTAATCGGTGACAGATCAGAAGGCGCCGCAGCACAGCCGCTATCAGTTTTTTGTAGAGTGTAGTCATCACGCGTGAGTTCACTGACGAGATGATGTTTTTTCCCCCGCGCAGGAAATTCTTTTTCCTCTTCACCAAGAAAACGAAAGCCCAGTTTTTTTTGAACAGCAAGCGATGCCGGGTTTTCTTTAAAGGCTCCGGCGGTAATTCTGGCAAGGGCAAGATCATCGAAGGCAAAAGCCAAGAGCCGCGCCGCCGCCTCACTCGCATAATTTTTTCCCCAAAACTCCGGAGCAAGCCAATAGCCTATTTCGGCTTCGCTGTCGCTAAACCTGAGGCTAATCACTCCCATGGGAATTTTGCTTAATCCTTGTTCGATAATCAGAGGAAGCTCCGCCCCTATTTTTAATTTTTCGTGGGCGTTTTTAACCCAATCATGTGCTGAGCCTGCTGGATAAGGGTGGGGAATAGACCTCGTCATCAAGGAAACTTGAGGATTGCTTACCGCAGGCTCAATCCACGCAGCATCTTCGGGGACGGGCAGGCGAAGGCGTAACCGAGGGGAAACGAGCGGAAGAAAAGTCGGTAACTTTTCACCAAATGCGGTTGAGATTTTAGCTTCGGTAGTCGGCATTGATCGAAATATAGGCGTGGGTCAGATCGCAGGTCCATACTGTTGCTGCGCCACGGCCTTTGCCCGCATTAGCGCCAACATCAACTTCAATTAAGATTTCCTGACCTTTCATGTGGGCAGCGACCGGTGCTTCATTATAGCCCGCGACACGCTGGCCCTTGGCTGCAACGGCAACGCCACCGATGCGAATGCGCAAGCGATCTCGCTCGGCTTTTTGACCTGCTTTACCAACCGCCATGACAATGCGCCCCCAATTCGCATCTTCTCCAGCCACAGCAGTCTTGACGAGGGGGGAATTGGCAATGGTAAGGGCGATGCGCTTTGCCGCGGCCTCGGAGGCGGCGCCGGTGACCTTAACGGTAATGAATTTTTTTGCTCCCTCGCCGTCGCGAACGACTTGATGGGCAAGATCGAGTAAAATCTCATCGAAGGCTTTACGAAAACCCTTAAGGTTTGCATCCTTAACATTGCGAATTTTCGGTTGCTCGGTGGCGGCACCAGTGGCAAAGGCAAGTAACGTATCCGAAGTTGACGTATCGCCATCAACGGTAGTGCAATTAAAAGACTTATCTGCGCCTTCCTTCAAAAGAGTCCGCAAAATAGATGCCGGCAAAACGGCATCAGTTACAACGAAAGCCAGCATGGTTGCCATGTCAGGAGCAATCATTCCTGAACCTTTCGCAAAGCCGTTGATTGTAACGGGAGTTTTGCCGATTTTAACCTTACGTGTTGCAACCTTACGAAAAGTATCCGTCGTTAAAATAGCGTCAGCGGCATCATCCCAACCGTTTGCCGATGAAGATTTGGTTAAATCAGGTAAAGCACTCAAAATACGATCGACAGGTAAGGGTTCGCCTATAACGCCAGTTGAAGCAATAAAAACTTCGCTTGGCTTGCACCCAACAAGTTTTGCTGCGGCTTTGGCCGTCTGATCCACAGCCGCAACACCATTTTTTCCGGTGAAGGCGTTAGAGTTGCCGGCATTGGCCACCAGCGCCCGTGCTAACCCGTTTTTCAGATTTTTTTTGCACCAAAGAACAGGTGCTGCCGCTGTAAGGGAACGCGTCAACACACCTGCGACAGTCGTGCCTTTATCAAAAACCATCAGGCATAAATCTTTACGACCATTCTTTTTAACGCCGCAGGCAACGCCGCCTAAGCGTAGGCCTTTCACCGACGGGAGAACGACGAAGGTTTTGGGTGCAAGCGGAGAAAGCTCGGGCATGAGCGACAGACCTTGTGACTAGGGCCGCATTGGCGGACGGTTGGGGGCGGCAGGTGCTGTAGAGCTGGGAGATGTCATGGGGGGTAGGGCACCTGAAGGTGGCGCAGCCGATGTTGAGCCGGGCGGGGACGTTTGTGTTCCGGCTGCGGGAGGTGTTGGCTTGCGATCCAAATTAACGACACTGCCGTCAATATTGTATCGTTCGATATTGGCCCCGGTACGTAAACTGGCGAGTAGATTCTCGACTACCTTACTGGTGATATCGTTAGCGATTTCTTGTTTTTTTTCTTCATAGGTACCAGGCTTGATGATTCGCCGATCTTCCACCTTCAAAATATTCCAACCAAACGGGCTTTCGACGGGGGTCTTAGTGAACTGTCCAGCCTCTAAAAGAAAGGCGGCCTTCATCAAGGTTTCAGGCATTCCGCTGGTTCGGGTAATGTATCCAACGTCGCCACCGGTTTTTCCCGTTGCCGCGCGCGAGCGTTCTTGAGCCAGTTTGCTGAAATCTTGCCCTTGCCGTAAAGCCGTGATGACTTCTTCGGCAATAGCTCTGCTCTCGACCAAGATAAGGCGCAACCGGATCTGTTCTTGAGGCGGATTTGCTTTCACATAGTCTGCATAGCGTGCCTTCAAGGTGTCTTCGGAAATATATCGCTTTACTTCGCGGCTAAGGGAAACTTCCTGAATAGCGCGCTCCTCAGCACCGACGACACGCTGCCGCACCTCAGGATCATTTTTAAGTCCTTGCGCATTGCCCCGGTTGAGAAGCAAACGGCGATCAATAAGCCGATTAACCAGCGAAGGATAAAGTCGCGCATAAGGGACAACTTTAAAGTCGGGTGGAAGGCTGGCGTATTCGGCTTCGACTTCAGATTGAAAAATAACAGCGCCGTCGACGACAGCGGCGATTTTACTATCGCTACCGTTTTTGGCCGATGGTGTAGGTGCCGGCGCTACAGGTGCCGGTGCTTGAGGAGACGGTGTTGATATCGGCCCTGGGGATGTTGGTTGGCGCGGCGCGGGGCCAGGTTGGGGGGCAGGTTGTTGTGCTGTCGCAAGGCCACTTATGGCCATGACGCTCAAAATACATGCTAGGACAAGCAACCGACTCGAAAAAGACATGGCAAAACACATGAATAAGGAGGAATAAAGCGAAGCCGATCATGCATAGCTTGCTGGCGGGTGCAAGATCGGATCGCACACCAAAAGACTATTCCGTGCCAGCCAATCGAGATTCTAAGATAAAAATGTGAAAAAACCCAGGATAACTGCCATCTAATTCAAGATTAACCTATGGATATCCTTCAATTTTCCAAGCAAAAAGGCTTTGTTTATGCGGCTTTTTCCTGGGCAAAGCGCCGCGGTTGTGGAGGGGTGCGTTGACAGGGCGGCTTACGCCACCTATGTACCAGGGACAATTCTGGCCTGCCGGTGCCATTATTATCATTAGCCGGTATTATCGTCGGCTCCACATATTCTCGAGGAATGCATGATCGGTGCCCTTGCCAAACGCCTGTTTGGCTCTGCCAATGACCGCTTTATCCGATCCCTACAAAAGACTGTTGATCGCATCAACGCGCTGGAACCATCAGTAGCTGCGCTATCAGATGCAGATCTTCAGGCCCGAACAGCTGAGTTTCGGCAACGGTTGGTCAAGGGCGAAAGCTTGGATAGTCTTTTACCCGAAGCCTTCGCTACTGTCCGCGAGGCAGGAAAACGCGTGTTGGGGCAACGTCATTTCGACGTCCAATTGATGGGCGGTATGGTGCTGCATCAAGGCCGGATTGCCGAAATGAAAACCGGTGAGGGTAAAACGCTGGTCGCAACCCTTGCGGTCTATTTAAATGCCTTGCTAGGCAAGGGCGTGCATGTAGTTACGGTAAATGATTATCTGGCAAAGCGCGATGCTGATTGGATGGGCCGCCTGTACCGTTTTCTCGGCATGTCGGTTGGCTGCATCGTTAATGGCCTTAGCGATGAAGAGCGCCGGGCCGCCTATGGTGCGGACATCACTTACGGAACCAACAACGAATTTGGTTTTGACTATTTGCGGGACAATATGAAGTTCCGTTTGGATGCGATGGTGCATCGCCCTTTCAACTATGCAGTGGTCGACGAAGTTGACTCGATCTTGATCGATGAGGCCCGGACCCCCCTGATCATTTCAGGCCCGGCAGAAGATTCATCGGAGCTTTATCGTCGCCTTGATGCAATTATTCCTGGGTTATCGCCGCCGCATTGGGAAAAAGATGAAAAGGCGCGCAGTGTTACACTGACCGATGCCGGTGTAGAAAAAGTCGAAGAGCTGACTCGGGCAGCAGGCCTGATGACAGAGGGCGGACTTTATGATGTTAACAACATCACCGTGCTGCATCACGTTACTCAAGCCTTACGCGCACACAAGCTTTTTTCACGTGACACAGACTATATCGTTAAAGACGGTAAAGTTATGATCATCGACGAATTCACCGGCCGTATTATGGATGGTCGGCGTTATTCGGAAGGTCTGCATCAGGCGCTTGAAGCCAAGGAAAAAGTTGATGTCCAATTAGAAAATCAAACCCTCGCCTCGATCACCTTTCAAAACTATTTCCGCCTCTATCCAAAACTGGCAGGTATGACCGGAACGGCGATGACTGAGGCAGGTGAGTTTCAGGAAATTTATAAATTGGAGGTAATCGAAGTTCCTACTCATCGCGATATGATCCGTAAGGATTACGATGATGAGGTTTACCGAACCAAACAGGAAAAAGTAAAAGCACTCATCGATCAAATCGAAGAATGCCACAAACGAGGTCAACCAGTTTTGGTGGGTACCGTATCAATTGAAAAATCAGAAGAGCTGGCCGCTGCATTGAAAAAGCGGGGTGTCCCGCATAGCGTACTGAATGCCCGCTATCATGAACAAGAGGCATTCATTATTGCCGAAGCCGGTATTCCGGGTGCGGTGACAATTGCAACGAACATGGCGGGCCGAGGAACAGATATCCAGCTCGGCGGTAACAGGGAAATGCGGGAATGGCGAGATCTTGACGGAATGCCAGAAGGTCCTGAACGGGAAGCACGGCGCCGCGAGATCAACCAAGATATTGATAAGAAAAAAGCTGAGGCCCTCGCTGCGGGAGGGCTTTATGTCATCGGTACCGAACGTCATGAAAGTCGCCGCATCGATAATCAGTTGCGAGGACGTACCGGACGGCAGGGCGATCCGGGTGCTTCGAAATTTTTTCTGTCACTTGAAGACGATCTTATGCGGATCTTTGGCTCCGAGCGTATGGATCTTGTCTTGCGCAAGCTAGGGCTGAAAGAAGGCGAAGCAATCATCCACCCATGGATCAATAAAGCGCTTGAAAAGGCTCAGCAAAAAGTTGAGGCGCGTAATTTCGAGATCCGCAAGCAACTGCTGAAATTCGATGATGTGATGAACGATCAGCGTAAGGTGATCTATGATCAGCGCCGTGAAATAATGCAGGCAAATGACGTTTCGGATACGATCGAAGATATGCGTCACGAAGCTCTTGAAAAACTGGTAGCGCGGTGCATTGCGCCTAATTCGTATGCCGAGCAGTGGGCACTGGATGATTTGCATGCGGGAACCATGCGGCTAACCGGACTTGATCTGCCAATTAAGGATTGGGCGCGGGAAGAAGGTATTGCGGACGCTGAAATTCTTGAGCGCATCGAGGCCGCGGCAGCCCGTAAAATGGCTGAGAAAGCTGCAAATTTTGGCCCTGAAATCATGCGCTCGGCCGAAAAAAGTTTGCTGCTTCAGCTTCTGGATCAATCGTGGAAAGATCATCTGTTGCAACTGGATCATCTGCGCCAGGGCATTTCTTTGCGGGCCTATGCACAGCGCGACCCACTTAATGAATACAAGGCAGAAGCTTTTTCGCTTTTTGAAGCGTTATTGGCAGGGTTACGCGAAACCGTTACCAGCGTGTTAGCTCATGTGGAGTTGAGGATTGATCGGCCTCAGCCAGAGCCCGCATCGCCTCCTCAGTCTTTACCCCCAGCTGATACTGCAAACCCGCAAGATCCATCGACATGGGGGAAAGTGGCACGCAATGCGCCCTGTCCTTGCGGTTCAGGAAAAAAATTCAAAGCTTGCCACGGCCGCGTAGAATGAAGGTACTACGCAAGCGGCCAGGACGCTAAAGTCCTTGACCACCTATGGCGAGATATTTGGCGCGTCGTTCATGTTTAAGCGTCGTAATATCGCGTTCGGCTAGCTGATTCAGGGCTTCGGCAATGCCGCGTGCTGTCGCAGCCAAGGCTGATTTTGTATCTCGGTGAGCGCCGCCGAGCGGCTCATCAATAATCCGATCAATGACTTTCAATTTAAAAAGATCCTGCGCCGTTAATCGTAACGCTTCAGCCGCTTCGCGTGCTTTATCGGCGCTGCGCCAGAGAATGGAGGCGCATCCTTCAGGTGAGATGACAGAGTAAACGGCGTGCTCTAGCATTAAAACGCGATCGGCAGCGGCGATGGCGATGGCGCCGCCTGAGCCGCCTTCACCAATAATGACGGCAATCACGGGAACGGGTGCGGCCAGACAGGCTTCGATAGAGCGCGCAATCGCTTCGGCTTGACCGCGGGCCTCGGCATCAATACCGGGGTAGGCGCCTGCGGTATCGACAAAGGCCAAAATCGGAAGTCCAAAGCGTCCGGCTAAGTCCATTAAACGCCGGGCTTTACGATAGCCCTCGGGTTTAGCCATGCCAAAATTATGTTTAAGCCGACTTGCCGTATCTGTGCCTTTTTCAATTCCCAAGGCCAAAACGGCCCGACCTTGAAATCGGCCCAGGCCTCCGATCATGGCGCCGTCATCGGCAAAGGCGCGATCTCCGGCAAGGGGAACAAAATCCGTTAAAAGGGCTTCGATATAATTTTTTGCATGAGGGCGCTCAGGATGCCGAGCAACCTGTACTTTTTGCCAGGGCGTCAGGGAGCTGTAGGCTGCACGCAAAAGCTTATTAGCTTTGGTTTCTAAACGTGAAACCTCTTCGGCAATATTAACAGATGAGCTATCGGCGACGTGCCTAAGCTCTTCTATTTTGGTTTCCAGTTCGGCGATAGGTTGTTCGAAATCAAGAAAGTGATGCATGGCCCTGCCATAGCACGATCTTATCGGTTGACGCTACCCAAGCCGTCACAGGCTGAGTCCCGCAGAAATCCTGAATATCCGCCATTTGTTCTGTTTTTTAATTAAAGACGCTTGCCGAAAGGCAAGCACCAGAGCGAATTTTCGCTGGTCAAATAAGGTAATAGCTGTGGAGCGGGTGAAGGGAATCGAACCCTCGTCGTAAGCTTGGGAAGCTTCTGCTCTACCATTGAGCTACACCCGCATGCCCCGCCTTATATATCTAAGTCGGACTTTAACACAATCAGAAGACGGCTGGTAAAAGCTGCGTTATAAGAGAAATCAGGCTTGTTTGTTAAGGGCTCGCGTAAAAATGCGTTTTGCCAGCAGTGATTAACATTAGTAATGGGTTATAAAACATGAGTTTAGATGCTGGCCCGTGGAAAGAAATGTATCATCGCACGACACATTCCATCGCTATTCAGGTCGAACCTTATTATTTGGAAGAACAATCATCTCCAGATGAGGGGCACTTTGTTTGGGCATATCGTGTGCGGATTGAAAATAAGGGTCGAGAAACAGTTCAGCTAAGAACCCGCTACTGGCGCATTACTGATGCTTTGGGTCATACGCAAGAGGTTCGGGGCGCAGGTGTTGTTGGTGAGCAGCCTATTCTCCATCCAGGCGAGACTTTCGAATACACCTCGGGCACACCTTTGCATACGCCGTCGGGGATTATGGTCGGCACCTATCAGATGCAAACAGATAAAGGTGAGACTTTCGATGTTGCGATCCCGGCGTTCTCGCTAGATAGCCCGCATCAAAAGATGCCGATTAATTAACCAGTTTTGCCATGGGTTTGTCGTGTACAGATTTGGCAAAATTTCCTGAAGGACACGCTCTGTCGATAACGCAGTTACTCGACATTGCAACGGCAAGGTTATCGGTAGCCGGTGTTGAATCGCCCCGACGTGAGTCAAGGTTGTTATTAAATTTCGCGGTAAATTTGTCACCAGAAGATCTCATTCGTGATCCAGAGCGAATGCTGAATCAAAATGACGTGTCAGATTTTGCTGCAATAGTACGTCGTCGCGAGAATAGAGAGCCGTTCGCGCGCATTGTTGGTCGGCGTGAATTTTGGGGATTAGATTTTCAGATTAATTCTTCTACGCTTATTCCGCGCCCGGACAGTGAAACGGTAGTCACAATGGCGCTTTCTATAATGACGAAGGGTGGAATAGGAAAGTACGTTCTTGATCTGGGAACAGGAACGGGGTGTTTGTTGCTGGCGCTTCTACATGAGTGGCCTGAAGCAAAAGGGCTCGGAATAGATATTTCGGAAGAAGCTTTGGCGGTGGCAAGTATCAATGCGGAAAAGTTAGGCTTGTCAGAACAGGCCAAATTTCAAAAAAATAATTTCATGCAACAAGGGTGGGCAGGCCAACTCGGTGTGAAGGCCGGTCTGGTTTTATGCAACCCACCGTACATTGCAACCGCTGATATTGCTGGTCTCGACCCCGAAGTCCGGTGTTGTGAACCGCTACGGGCTTTGGATGGTGGCAGTGACGGATTGGCCTGCTATAAAAGTATTTTGCAAGAGTTACCTGTAGTTTTGGCTGATGGCGGACGTGCTCTTTTTGAAATTGGCCAGGGGCAAGCACCTGCAGTAACAAGCCTGGCCGAGAGCTGTAATCTTCAAGTTTATCAAGAGGGTTACGATCTCTCGGGTCAGAAGCGCGTTTTGGCTATGGGGCTGTAAGCATAATCTTGATCCATAATTTTGCGGCGAAGTCAGCAGAAAAAATTTTGGGAAAAGAAAAAAATCGTTTGGCAATCGCGGCAGGTTTGACTAGGGTGACGTCAGTTATCAATGAGCTGAAGGCTCTGGGCGGATATCGCCAATATAATGTCCCAAAGATTTTTGCTACCCTACCGCGATATGGATTGAAGCGGTCGATTGTAAACTGTTGTTGGGATAAACGTTATAACCACGGAATGAAAGACGCGTATGCGACAAGGTCCAAA
>Ga0075163_10000135_pt1 | contig 82911 bp, 67 predicted proteins | sample JI1023141ADNA_FD_71478 | JGI IMG/M metagenome (GOLD analysis project Ga0075163, IMG submission 71478) | Wastewater effluent complex algal communities from Wisconsin, to seasonally profile nutrient transformation and Carbon sequestration -... | ecosystem: Engineered > WWTP > Effluent > Algae... | reverse complement strand
CAGATATAGGCCCGATCACCCACAACGAACCCCGCCGCAGCCGAACGCGCTGTTCCACCGAAATTTGCCTTGGCCGTCCAAGCATTGGTTATCGGGTCGTACGACCATACATCGTTGCAATCGCCGCCGGACTTTGCCCCGGTGGCCACATAACCCAATGCTCCCAAACTGAACCCTACTGCACTGTGGCGCGCCGCTCCCGCGAAGTCGGCCTTACGGGTCCATGTATTGGTGGCGGGATCATAACACCACACCTCTTTGATCGGGTCGAAGGCCGACTCACCCTTGGCGACGAAGTTGGTGCTTCCCGTACACACATAACCGCGGTTGTTCAAGGCGAAAGACGCGGCGTTGGCGCGACCCACTCCAGGCAGATCGCTTTTCTGAGTCCAGGTCGATGTGGCCATGTCGAATGCCCATAGGTCGTTGGACATCCGCATATCCGCATTGCCGCAAGTGATGTACGCCACTTCTGCGAGAACAAAGGTCGAGGCGCCGTAACGCGGCGTGAGCTCGGGGGCTACGGCCTGGTTGGCACCAATGGCGTTCTTATTGGTCCATGTTCCTCCCTTGAGCACCGACTGGGCAGAGAGGGTCAATGGCAGGAACAGAAGTGGGATCCAGTGTCTCATGCGAGAAGGGTTGTGCGCCAGCGAACCAAAGTCATGCCATCCTCAGGGCGGGTCGGTCATGCGCCACAGCAGCCTTGGAACGACCCGTTGAGCTGAAGGATCATCGGAAAAATACGGCGTGGATCTCGTCCATCAACGTGCGCCCCTACTTACGTAGTACGCTCCTGGCACAACTCGACCAATACGCCGTTCGCACTCTTTGGATGCACGAAACAGACCAACTTGTTGTCTGCTCCCAGCTTGGGTTCCTCGTTCAATAGGACGAACCCTTCGGTCTTCAAACGCGCCATCTCCGCCCGGATATCGGCCACCTCGAACGCGATGTGATGGATCCCTTCGCCACGTTTCTCAATGGCTTTCGCGATGGGCCCATCAGGCTTCGTGCTTTCCAGCAATTCGATCTTGTTGGGTCCGGTCTTGAAGAAGGAGGTGATCACCCCTTCGCTCTCCACGGCTTCGCGTTTGTAGCTGGCCGATCCCAACAGCCGTTCGTAAACGCCCTCGGCCTTCTCCAGGTCCTTCACGGCGATACCGATGTGTTCGATGCGGATCATGCGATCGTGATTGTGTGACGAAGATGCCACTAAAGAAGAAAGCCTCCCGTTGTGCGGAAGGCTTTCGCGTTCGTATCGTATGGTTCAGCGCTTGATGAAGGTCTCGCCAAGCTTGTTGTCGTAGTTCAGGTAGTACAGGTCCTTCTTCAAGGAGGCCACTTCCAAACGATCGGCATAGCCACGCTTCACGATGTTGCCATACTGGTCATATACCTCGAACAGGGTGGCATGGGAGAAGATGATCTCGTCCTTGGGTTTCACCGGGCTCCAAGTCACCGCAGTGACGCCGGGGTCGGTGTAGTTCACCGCTTCGCTGAAACGGGCACGCTTCGTCATATCGATCTGCTTCACGCGGAAGGTGTTCTCACCGCTGTGTGCTGTTACCTTGAAGGAGTACGAATGCTCCCCGGGCTTGCCGATGCCCATGACCTCTCCCACTTTGACCCATTTGTTCCAGCGCTTCTGCTCCACAACGTAGGGCAATTCGCCGGTCTCGTTGGTCGCTGTCCACGAATAGGTGCCGTCAGCGCCGATGGATTGCTTCACGATGTCGAACGTGCTCTTGGGCCGCAGCACTTCAGGGTTCAACACCACCGGGGTGCAGCCATCCTTGTGCTTCACCTTCAGCACCACCTTGTCGGAGAGCTTGAGGCCGAAGTTGTTCATGTCGATCTCGAAGGCGCTGCTATTGATCTCGTCCGTGGCGATCTGGTCGTTCACCGTCACCTCGAACACGCAAAAACCAACACCCGCTTCGGAGAAGGGGTTCTGCACGAAGATGTTCTTGCCTTGGTAGTTGCCTTCGAGCACAATCACGCCTGCGCTGGCTGGCAAGCTAAGAGCGGCGAGGAGTATGAGGGGGATGGAACGCATAGCGAAGGGGGCCTTTCAAGCTGCAAGGATAAGCTATCCGGAGCGGTTTTCCGAGTGGTTTTCGACGACGTGTTTACGCAGGATCGACCGATCGGGTTCGGCCTGCGGGGAAACCACCAAAAAGGGCCGTCAATCGTGGTATTTCAACACCCCGGCGCGCACCGGCACCGGCAAATGGTTCTCCCGTGGCGGTATGGGGCAGGAATACCGTCCTCCATAGGCGCAATACGGGTTGTAGGCCCGGTTGAAGTCCAGATCCACCTCCGCCCCCAACGGACCTTCAAGATCAAGGTAGCGTCCCCCTCCGTACGTGGCCTCGCCATTGGTGAGGTCGGTGAAAGGGACGAACAGGTAGTTCACGTAATCCGGCAAGCGGCTCAGGTCGACATTGCGGAAGACCGTGAGTTGGCGCTCCTTGCCTTCCAACTGGAAGTGCAACACTCCGATGCTCTGGTACTTGGGCTCCCGGTCGCTGGTCGTCTTCATGCCGAAGACCGGACCCTCCAACGCAACGAACCGGGCCTTGACCCGATAAGCTACATCCGCTGGGAACCGATGCAAGGCAGTAAACCCTTTGCGCTCCTCCAACGGCAGCGGTGAATGCAGCGTATCCGCGTAGGCCGAGTCGATCTTCGCCCAGTAGGACTCCAGACCCGCCTGCCATGCTTTATCGCCAGATTGAGCGATCGCCCCTGAGGACGCACACAAGAGCACGAGGCCAAGCAGCAAACGCATCGTCATCAGCTCGCCGCTTTCGGCTTCACGGCATCAGCCATCCGCTTGATGTCCGATTCGTTGAACCGGCCCTCAGCGGCATCTTCCACAACGAAGTTGCGATCGCCCACCGTGATCACTTGGTGGAAATGGACGAAGATGAGGTCCTCATCAGGGAATTGAGAGCGGTACACGATCCGTTCCGGTGTCTCCTCGATCACGCTGTGCTTCTGAAGCATGTCGCGGTCCAGATCCGATTTCAGTCTGGGGATATCGCCCGGAGCTTCGGAAATGGTGATCGCGAACCGTTCGCCCGCATGCACGGCCAAGTGTCCGAACTCTTCGTTCCATTTCACAATGGCACTATCCGCCCCTAGGGTGGACAGGTCGCCCATGTCAACCAGCAAGGGTAGGTCGTGCTTTCCAAGATCGATCACGTAGGTCGGTGGTGCAACAGCTGTGGTATCGGCCATTTGCTGCGCGGCTTCTTTCTTGCCGTCGCCGCACGAGGCAAGCAGCAGCAAGGCGAATGGAAGGAGGGTCTTCATCGGTGCGAAACTAGAATACAGGAACTCTCTGCCGCTAGGCGCAGGAAAGAATCCAACCGGTCGGCTGGAACCGCCCTCTGCGGGACGCGTTCGGCTCAGTTCCCAAATGTGTCGGTGAACGTATTTCCAGCACCATAGGTCACCTCGATCCCTTGGTACACGAACGAAACCTTCATCAGGTCCGCACTCAGGGTCCCTGTTGGCATATCCGCCGTAGCGAACTGGCTGTTCGGCTTACCAGGTCCTACACCCATCTGTAGATTGCTCACGGATGCGTTCGTCAACTTGATGGTCATGTAGTTGGCCTCAGTCGCAGATCCGGCCATGGAGGGTTCGTAGCACCTGATCGTCACACTTGGGATATTGTCATTTCGCGACCAAGCGTTCATCAAACCCGGCAGGCATTTGTCCATGTCCATTACCATGGTCAGGGCTTTGTGCTGGCGTTTACCAGTAGCAGCGCCCGTGGCAGCATCACGCGGGGAATTCAATTCGTGCGACAAGGTGAAGCCCTGAACGGATTTCTCCTTACCCTTTATCACAACACCACCTTCGAGGACTTGACCCGATGCCGTTGGTGAAAAGGTGACATAGAAAGGAAACGTCTGCGCACACAACTCGAATGCCTGGATCAGGATGGAGAATGCGAACACGGCGATGATACGGGAGTGAATGATGGTTCTCATGGTATGTTGGTGGTTAGACCTCATCAAACATATATGGTGCCGGGCCACACTGCAAGGCCTATGCATCCCCTTTTGTGGGTACGTGCGATCAGCGATCACCTACGACAACCCGCACCCCTTCACTATGCGACGAGAACTCCGGTGCATACATGCACATCGCCGTGGTGATGCCATTGCTGAAGTCCCCAGCATGCGTAACGCGCAGGTCGTATTCGAACACGTAGGTGCCCGGCGAGATGCGATCGAAGAAGAAGTGCATGCCCGCATCGCGGATGCTCTGGTAGTAGCCCAAACCACCCTGCCACTTGTATCCACTGATCGCCTCGACGGGCTCCAAGCCTGCTGCGCGCAGATCCTTCAGGTGAACGTAGTCCACGTAACGGTCGGTGCGCAGTTCGATGCGCATGGTGAGCTTGTCGCCAGGCTTGAGTGAGCGTGCCTTGTCCAACGTGATCAGTTGCGCACCGGCATCGCTTTGCTCATGCAACATCACTTGCTTCTTGATGCTGAACGGACTTTCGTGCGGCGTCACCTTGTCCATGCGTTCGAGGTACTGCCAATGCAAAGCGCCCCATTGCACACCGTCGCTGACCGTTGTCACGGTGACATTTCCCATTGCTGGCTTCACATCAACCCCCGTCCATGACCGTTCGAAGTAGCCCGTGCCCGCTTCCGCTTTGTCCGCCTTCACGCGATCGGAACCGACCAAGATCACTGGTTCAGCCTTCGGCGCAAGCCAGTCCTCCCCAGTAAGCAACAACGCGTAGCACGCTTCGGCCGTGGCCTTAGTGGTCTTCCAATCCGTGGTCTGCTTCAACTTCAACAGGTGTTGGCGCAAGGCATCAACGCTGGCTTTGTCCTTCCCGACCTCGTGGAAGGCTTCGATCATCAGCGCATGCGTTTCCGTGGGGAAACTCCACCAATCCGATCCGGCGTTGAAGCCTTTCCAATACATGCCGAGCTCTTCACTCCGGGTGGCACGTTCTCCCAACGACTTCAGGATGAGTTGCGCAGTAGGTGTTTCGTCGAGGCGTGCGAAAGCGAGAGTGAGCATGGCTTGCTCTTGAAGGCCATTCGTGAGCCACGTCTCCTTGGCACGACGCAGGTAGAAATCGGTCGCGGTGCGCGTTGCACCATCGATCGGCCACCGGCGGAAGAAGCTGCGCGTATAGAGGAACTGGATGTCAGTTCCGTTGGGGACGTACTTCTCCAGATCCTCCTTCCTCGTGTTTCGTTGCAACTCTTTGTAGTCCATCTCCACTTCGCTGTCCAGCCAACGCACAGCGTTGTGCAGCATCTGCTCGCTCGGTCCATCGGGGCGTGTGTCCGCTGCCTTCAACGCGTCCAAATGCCCGAAGCCTGCAACGATGTGTTGCGTGATGTTCCGTGATGGCTGCATGCCACTCCACCATGGCCAGGCACCGTTCGGCAGTTGCATCTCACGAAGCTTCTTCATTGCGGTCGCTTCCTCCGTTGCCATGCGTTGCAGATCGAAGAACAGTGCGATCCGGCGTTTGCGTTCGCCTTCATCCTTGGCATTCATCACCCAGGGTGTTTCCTCCAACAACACGCCTTTCAGTTCGGGGTTCTTCTCCAATGCGGAGAGGAATGCGCCCTCACCCTCTTTCCCGGAAGAAGTGGCACTCCATTCGGCAAAGACCTTCTTCACCACCGGTCGCTCTTCCACGATGTGTGTGGCGAGACGGTTCGCGTAGTAGCGACTGAACGTTTGCTCCGCGCATTCGTGCGGGAACTCCATCAGGTACGGCAGCGCTTGCACCGCATACCACGCGGGGTTCGGGGTGAATTCCAGCTTTAGGTTCTTGTGCCCCAAGGTCGATCCGGCGGCACTGGAATTCACAAGCTTCGGTAAGGTAAACGCCTTGGTCCCGGCCTTGGTGATCGAAAGCGGAATGCTTTCGGTGACCAAGACCTTGTCTGTCAGAATCGGCAGTGGACGTTCTTCGCCATCGCCGATTCCTGCCGCGTTGGCGGTGATGCGCACACTTGCGACATCAATACCCGCCGGCACAGTGATCGCCCATCCGGCAGCCGCACTTTGACCAGGCCCGGCGGTGAACGGTCGCGTGGTCTTCTCTTTCGTGAACGCTGTGGTGATGTCTTTGTTCGTGGTCGGATCGAAGAGCATCAGTTCCGCAGTCCCGGTAACTGCGGAACCCTCCGTGGCATTGATCTTCGCCGTTAGCGTGATGCGATCTCCTTCGCGGAGGAATCGCGGCAGGTTTGGCACCACCATCAGCGGTTTGCTGGTCACTGTCTCCTTGGTGAAGCTGGCGAGCTTGAGGTCCTTGGTGTGTGCGAGGCCCATCACCTTCCAGCGTGTAAGGGCGTCCGGCGTTGTGAACCGAAGCACCACGCTGCCATCACGATCCGTAAGCAGGTCTGGGAAGAAGAAGGCTGTTTCACGGAAGTCGGTGCGAACGGGTTGACTACCGTTCGATGATGCTGTTGGGGCCTGAGAAGGTGCTGGTGAGGCGGCTGGAGCTTCTTCTTTATCCGCTCCATTCTTACCTCGTTCGCTATTCCCGCCCACAGAGCTATCCATGGCCATGGCCACATTGCCGACTGAAAAACTCTCTATCACATCTCCATCGGAAGCCCTGCCTGAAGAGCGATAGCTCGCACGCCAACGCCCAGCCCGCTCAGTGAATCCCAAGCCCGCATCCAACTCGGGATAGTTGCGGACGGTATCCTCGGGAAACTCTTCAGCGAAATAGATCTGCTGACCATGCGACGCGCCGAAGGGTTCGTTCCTGTTCCAGCCGCGCTGCGCATTGTTCATCGGCCAATCGAACATGGGCCATTCGTTCGCCACGAAATGATCGAGCGACGCATCGTACATCACGCCGAGCAATTGCGCTGCCACCTTCTCCTTCTTCGGTCCTGTGATGCGCAAGCGCCATTCCTCTTTGGAACCCGGCAACAACTTGTCGCGGAACGTCATCCACTCCACTTGCAATTGCTTGTTCGTCCAGGGCACATCGATCCATTGGGTCATGCTATACACACGCCCGCGCTCGACGCACAGGAAATGCACTGCGAAGCCACCGCGATCGGTCTCCACAACGGGCAGCTCAACGCGCTGTTGTCCTTTGTTCAATGTGAACCGTCGGCTCACGGCGATACGACCATCGCGTTCTACTTCCATCAATACACGACCGGTTGGCAACGCACTGCTCAACAGTAGCACGGCCTTCTCACCAGGCTCGCATTTCGCAACGATCGGCTCCAGATGGAATGCCTCGTTCACGAAGCCGGTGTTCTGGATCGTGGTGTCGTACAATGTCACCAATTTGCTCGCTTTCACTTCTTTGCCTGCGGCGTCTTTCGCCGTGACCTCGACGCGGTAGAGGCCCACCGTCCAATCGGCGATGCCACGCACCGGTAGTGCCTTGCCCTTGGCCGCGTAGTCCTTGTTCTCCAAGCGCGTTACGTGCGCCAACCAGCTCATGGGTTCATCGGGCCAACTGGATGTTTGAAGTTCGCCTTCCAGGATCCGGTCCGGGCGCTCCCACAAGCGTTCACGTTGCGGCGCATCCATTGGCGCTACAAGTTCTACGATGCGCACATCCATGGGAATGTCCATGTCCTGACCGTTCAGGTTCTTGATCCGCACGTCGATGCTATCGGTGGTGTTGCGGTCGATTGCTTCACCCACATTAATGGCAATGTCGATGCTGCGGTAACCAACGTTCAGCGACGTGCTTGCGCTTTGTGTTTCTCCGCTGATGTCCGTCGCTTCGGCATTCACCGTGTAGAAAAAGGTCGGGTCGGCTCCTTCAGGGAAGGATCGATCGGCGAGGGCTTTGAACGTGACCGTGAACTTGCCTTGGGCATCGCACAACGCTTCGCCACTGGCGATCTCCGTTTCCTGTCCCCATGGCAGGCCGCGCCATCCCCAGCCGCACCACCACGGCATTCGCGCACCGCGCTTCACGGTCCATTTCACAACTGCACCATCCAAGGGAACACCGGCATAACTCTTCGCGATACCGTTCACTGTTGCATCCTGTTCCAACTTCGCTGCGGACGTGATCGGATCGAAGACCACTTCGAACGTCGGTCGTTTGTATTCCTCTACTTGGAAAGAGCGCCCGCCGTGCTCATCATCGATGCGCATCGTTCCGGTAAGAACGCCTCGCGGTGCTTTGAACCTTCCGTGGAACGCCCCGAATTCATCGGTGACCACTTTCGCTGTATCCACCTGCTCGCCGTTCACATCGTAGAACCGGACCGTGGTCTTGAACGATGGCTTTATCTCGGCCTGTTTGCCGCGCTGCGTGGTGACGATGCCTTTGAAGAAGATCTCCTGACCCGGCCGGTAGATGGCGCGATCCGTGAAGAACCAGGTGCGCATGTTCTCCTGCTCCGGTTGTTCGGGATACGCGTAGGACCAGTTGGCTTGTGACTGGAAGTGATCTTCGCCATCGCGCACGGACCAGATGAACATGCCTTGTGCATCCTTGTACGGAACACGCGCACGACCCTCGGCATCGGTGACGACATCCGCAAGCTTCGCGAACTGGGGCCTTTCCTGATAGGTGTTCGCACGGAAGTGGGCCTGCACCTTCACTCCGGCTCGTGGAGCACCACTGGTGCGATCGAGCACGAGCAACTCTTGTTCGCCGTTCGTGGTGCGTTGCGAAAGTGCGAATGTGGTGACCCAGAAGGGCGCATGCGCGATCAAGTCCTTCTCCGCTGTGAACCCTTCGGAACCGCTGACGATGATGCTGTAATGACCGAACGGAAGACCGCGGATCGGCAATTCGATGAGGTGGCTGTTGAGGTCGCCATCATCGGGCAGGTCCACGTCCCATTCGGCAACAGCGCGCTGGGCCAACAACCATTTCGCATAGTCGTTCCGTGGTTCGAACACGGCGTTGATGTCGACAGGATCTTTCACCACGCGCAGGCGAACATGCTTCGTGTTCGTGTAGGTCAACGCGAGTTGTGAAACCTCGTTCGGGACCACCGCCTCTTCCACCTGCACTTCAATGGACGGCTGTTCCAACGTGGCCTTCAATGCGGCGGCGTTCTTCGCGCCGAAAGAACCGGGGAAGCGTGCCATCGCCTCGTTGCACAGATCTCGTGCGTTGCGTTTCTCCCACTTCCACTGCTCGCCAGCGAGGCGTTGGTACTTGGCACCTTGTTCCGCATGCCACCGCGCAACAGCGACCGTGACCTCGGCCCAGCAAGTGTCGTTCGGAAGTCTTGAACGCATGGTCTCCAACGCGGTCAGGTAGAGCGAGTCCTTGTTCGCCAAGGTGCTTGCACCATGCACATAGTTGAGCCGTTGCAATACGACATCGGTCAGGGCGTCAGGCTTGTCATCGTTCAAGTGTTGGCGCTCCAACGCTTGGTACGATCTCATCGCCTGGAACTCCCAAGCCGTGCTATCACGGTGCTGCAACTTGCGCGACGTGAACGGCTCGAACAGGTCGAAGTCCTTCGGGTCATCCAGTTTGAAACGCCATGACGGTTCGGTGAGCCGCGTTTCGGAATTTGTGAACACGGCCAACGCGCGATGTGCCAGAACATCATACACTGTGGGACGCAACCTTCGTGTGCCTTCATCGCCGGTGAGCAGGTCCCCCAACTCGCCGACGGGGATGTGTTTCAGCGTATCGTCCGGTGTGAGCGAGGCCGAATACGAATCAATGACCTTGCGCATGTACGCGGCCTGCGACCACGTAGCGGGATCGTCACCATCCTCTTGCAAGTTGGTGCGCTCCAGGATCCGCCAACGATCCATTTGGTAGCGGCTCCACCAGCCTTCCGCCACAGCGGAGTACAACAACTGTTGCAGCGGGATCGGGCTGGTTCGCGCACGGTCTTCGAGCTGCTGCATGCTGCTGTCCACATCCTTGCCGATGAAGCCCTGGAAGCGGCTCCGGTACATCCACGCGCGGAATTCGGTCCGCCATTCGCCGGAGGTGCGGGCTTCGGTCAACAGTACTTCCGTACGCTCCAAGGCCGTTGCGTATTGGCCTTTGTCGCTTAGCGAATCAACGACGGCCCAACGCGCATCCTTTGCTGTTGGATCCGTGCTCACGACCGAGCGTTTGGACCGACAGGTGACGAAAAGTGTGACGACGGCGAAAAGAAGGAACGAGGAGCGTACAAGTCGCATGCGGGAATTGTGTTCGACAGCAAAGGTGCGGCGCACGATCGCACATCCAACGACGTGCCGGGACCGTTCGTGCGATCTTCGCGCTCCATGGAACAGCTGGACCCTACCGATCTGCTGAACCGTCTCTTCGCCGCCTTGCTTGGCGATGGGGTCGATGTGACCGCCTTCGAACTGGACCATGTATGCTACCGCGTTGCCGACATGGGACGCTATGAGGCACTACGAACGATGCTTGCTCAACAGGGAACGTTGCTAGGCGACCACGTGATCGGTGGCCGACCGATCGCGACGTTCAGGGTGATCGAACCGTTCCTCTTCGAGGGGCGATCGATCGCAGTGATCGAACTTCCCGCACCGAAACCAGGCAGTGACTACCCGGAAGGATTCGAGCATGCCGAGTTCGTGGTGGATGAAGGAACGCTGGTCTTCGCCCAACGGTATCCTGAGCTGAAATGGGATCTCGCTGGCGGATCGAAACCCATCAATGCGGATGTGCGGCTCAACTACGACGGCTTCAGTGTGAAATTCCACCAGCGCGCTTTGGCCGATGTGATCGCCGACGAGGAACGCGAACGCGCTAGGTACTGAAACGCGCAGGATCCACTTCGGGGTCCAATGGCGTTCCTTTCAGCAAATGATCCGCCAGGTGCTGCGCAGACCATGGCGCTAACAGCACACCCCGCGAGCCAAGCCCGTTGAACACGGCTTCGTGCAGCCCGATGCGACCAAGGATGGGCCTCCTATCCCGCGAGGCCGGTCGCACACCGACCCACTGATCGATCACTTCGACCTGATGCGGGATGGACCGTTCCAACTGCTGCAACAACCAGCGCCTCGCCTCAGCAGTGGCCCCGCTCCACACATCGTCCCACGCGAACGTGGAGCCCACCCGGTACAGATCGTTCCCGATGGGTATCACGAACACGCCGCGATGCAACATGGAGGTGAGGTTCATTCCCGGGATATGCACAGTGAGCCCTTCGCCGCGAACAGGCACCATGCCTGCCCCGTTGGAGAAGGGACCGGCACAATGCACCAACAACGGCGCTGAGCGACCATGCACTTCAACGCCATCAGGAGAACGAACAATGTCACCCTCTTCGACTTTCGTTTCCGCCAATGATCCGGATGCAAGGGCGCGTTTCCGGTGGATCGCCAGCATGGCGCGAACGTCCAACCACGCGCACCGTTTCACCTCACCATGTCCGTATGGTTGTTGCATGGCTTGGATAGCCGGATCGCTGCTGGTGCCAAGTCCGAGGAAGCGCTCCATTTCGGGGTCCTTCATCCGCAATTGCCAGATCCCCGCTTCCTGCGCTGTGGGGAAGAGTTCGATCAACGGCAGCGGATGCCACAGCGTGGCTTCGTACTCCAGTTGCAGGTCGCGGTAGAACGCTCCGGCGATCGCCAGCATTTCCGAGGCCCGCCAACTGAGCAACGTGCGCCTGAACACCAGCGGGTTCACCATGCCAGCAGCAACGGCGGACGCGCGACCTTCCAGGGGCGCATCGAAAACCATGACGCGCAAGCCGCGTGCATTGAGTGTCTCGGACAGGACCACACCAGCCAAACCTTGACCGATGATCAGTACATCATGTGTGAACGAGGAGCGCGACACGAGGACGAAGATCGTCCATCAAGCAGCGAGGAGCCGCGTCATACGCAGCAGTAGTTCGTCCGGGTCGTAGGGTTTCTGGACCAACTCGTTGGCGCCCGTGCTTCGGACCGTTGCATGGAGGTGGGGAAGATCGTAGGCCGTAAGGACCATCACGGGCGTCTCAATGCCCTGTGCACGGATCTGTTCCACCAGCGCCAGACCATCGATGTGCGGAAGACCCAGGTCCACAAGGATCAGGTCCACGATATCGGCCATCAGGAACTCGCACAGGCCACGGCCGTCACGCATGGAGGTCACTTGCCAGCCGGCGGAAAGCAATCTTTTCTCCAACAGCTTGCGGACCAACGCATCGTCTTCGACCAGCACAACATGACGCATGGGGCTTCTACGCAACCATGGTCGCACGGGTTCGGACGCTAGAACTTACCGGTGACCCACTTGAACAGATCGTTCCCGTTGGCGAACAGGATAAGGCCGAAGAGCAGGGCCATGCCCACCATCTGCGCAACCTCCATCACGCGTTGGTTGGGTACTCGTTTGGTCACCATTTCGTAGAGCAGGAACATCACGTGACCGCCATCCAAGGCAGGGATCGGCAGGATATTCATGAACGCGAGGATGATGCTGAGAAAGGCCGTCAACATCCAGAAAGCATGCCATTCCCAATGTGGAGGGAACATGTTGCCGATCGCACCGAAACCGCCGATCTGACCTGCCCCGGCCTTGGTAAAGGCGACTTTCAAGGAACTGACGTAGTCGCCCAGTTGTTCCACCCCAAATGTGATACCCGCCGGGATGGACTGCAGGAAGGTGAATTCCTCCTTCACCGTATGGAAGCCAAATCCGCGTTCGACCAACTTTGCATAGTCCATGGGGCCTACGCCGATCTTGCCGTTCTCATCCGTCTTCACCGCAACCTGCGTCGTGTCTGCGCCCCGCACCACGATCAACATCACAGCGGTATCCTTCTTCACTTCCATCGTCTTGCGGAAGTCCTCGTAGAACAAGGTTGACGTCCCATCTACTGCGATAACGCGATCACCTTTGCGCAATTCGCTCTTGGACCCTGGCATATCAGCGACCAGCGTGTCGATGTAGAATGGCAACCGTACTGCGAGGATCTCCTTTTCACCGCTGTCCAAGGCCATTTCATTGTATCCTGGCGTAAGGTCCACCGTCACTTGCGCACCGGAGCGATCGAGGACGAGCGTCCGTGCATTGTCGATCATGATGGCCTTCTGCGCATCACCGACGGTCTTGGGCTTCACACCATCCACCGTCAGGATCTTATCGCCTTCCTGAACACCTTGGGCTGCCAACGTTTTGCTCGGATGGACGCCGAATACTGCGTTCTCCGTAGGCAAGTATTCACGCCCCCAGACAAAAAGCACCATGATATAGATCAGCATGCCCAACAACAGGTTCACCGTAACACCACCGATCATCACGATCAAGCGTTGCCATGCCGGTTTGCTGCGGAACTCCCAAGGCTCCGGAGGCTTGGACATCTGTTCCTTGTCCATGCTCTCGTCCACCATGCCGCTGATCTTGACGTAACCGCCCAAGGGCAACCAGCCGATTCCGTATTCCGTGTCACCACGCTTGGTCTTGAAGAGCGAGAACCAGGGGTCGAAGAAGAGGTAGAACTTCTCTACGCGGATCTTGAACCAACGAGCCGGGAGGAAATGGCCCATCTCGTGCAACACCACGAGGATCGAAAGGCTGAGAAGAAGTTGTGATGCTTTGATCAGGAATTCCATGCAGGGGTGCTTTCGAGGGCCGTGCGCCGCGCTTCGGCATCACTGGCTTCAAGGTCGGCGAGTTCGGGTTTCGGAATGAAGGGAACGGTTTCCAGCGTATGCGCGATCAGATCGCTCATCTCCAGGAAGCCGATGCGCTCCTTGAGGAAAAGTTCGACGGCTACTTCGTTGGCGGCGTTCAATACACAGGGAGCATTGCCGCCTTTGTCCATGGCCTCCAATGCGAGCGCCAAGTTCTTGAAAGTAGCAAGGTCCGGCTGTTCGAAGGTGAGCGCGGGATACTTCGTGAAATCGAAGCGCGGCCATGTGGTGGGCAAACGATCCGGGTAGGCCATGGCGTACTGGATCGGCAGCTTCATATCCGGCAGGCCCATCTGCGCCTTCATGCTACCATCGCAGAACTGCACAATGCTGTGGATGATGCTCTGCGAATGCACGATGATCTCGATCTGGTCCTTCCGCAAGTTGAATAGCCACTTCGCTTCGATCGCCTCCAAGCCTTTGTTCATGAGGCTGGCGCTGTCGATGGTGATCTTTGCACCCATCTCCCAATTGGGATGTTTGAGGGCTTGGGCCTTCGTCACTTTCGCGAGTTGCTCGCGCGACCAGCCACGGAACGGACCGCCGCTCGCCGTGAGCACGATCTTCTCGATCGGGTTGTGCCATTCTCCGGAGAGGCACTGGAAAATGGCGCTGTGCTCACTGTCCACCGGGTAGATGTTCACGCCCTTCGCGGCAGCGGCTTTCGTCACCAATTCACCGGCAACGACCAGCGTTTCCTTGTTGGCCAACGCGATGTGTTTTCCGGCATCGATCGCGGCCAGCGTGGGACGCAATCCAGCGTAACCGACCAGCGCCGTCAGCACGAGTTCGATGTCCTCCATACGCACGCATTGCTCCAGCGCTTCGGCACCTGCGTAGGCCTTGATACCAGCCGGAAAGAGGATGTCCTTTACTTCCGCCAAGCGCGCCGGATCACCGATGACAACTGCGTTCGGCTTGAATTCCAATGCCTGCTTCACCAGCAGTTCCACATTGTTGCCGCACGTGAGCAACTCTACTTGGAAATGCTCGGGTTGCTCCCGCACGACGTCCAGCGCCTGGGTACCGATCGAGCCGGTGGAGCCCAGAATGGCGATGCGCTTCTGCATGTGAGGTGTGGGCGGCACGAAGGTGCAAAGATCGCTCTTCCGCTGTGATGCCCGATGGAGAACTGATCACCGTTGCGCCGCCGCGCGCCCCAACCGGTCATTGATAGCCCGGCCCAATCCTTCGTCCGGGAAGCGTTCTGCTATGATCACGGAGACATTGCTCGCGTCCAACTCCCGCAGCGCGGCAAAAAGGTTCTGGGCGGCTTCCGAAAGATCTCCGCTGGGTGAAAGGACCTTGTTCATGTGTGCTTCAACCTTATCGCGAAAGGTTATGGCGCCGATGCGTTCGCCTTTGAACCGATGGCGCAATTCCTGCACATCCCCAACGTGTACGGGGTTGCGCGGGGCGTAGTGGCTGGCGAGCATGCCGGGGGCTAACGGCGGCCTCACCCCCTGCCCCTCTCCGGTGGAGAGGGTAGGAAAGACCCGTTTTCCGAGAACCCTTTCGATGGCTTCCACCGGGATACCGCCGGGGCGGTAGAGAACCCAAGAAGAGGTGTGAAGTGTGAGGTGTGAAGTGTGCGGTGTGAGGGGGCCTTCCCAGCCGATGATGGTGCTTTCGACACCCACCACGCATGGGCCACCGTCCAAGATGTAGGGGATCCGATCGCCGAGTTGGTCCGCTACGTGCTGGGCTGTTGTTGGGCTGATGTAACCGAACGGGTTCGCGCTTGGCGCCGCTAGTGGAAAATGCAACGACCGCAGCAGTTCGAGGGCGACGGGATGCGCTGGCATGCGCACGCCAACGGTGTCCAATCCGCTTGTCACCAGATCGGGGACCTCTGGGCGCTTTGGAAGAACAAGTGTGAGCGGTCCTGGCCAGAAGGCGTCCATCAACTCCTGAGCACCGGGCGGCAATACGCGAACGAGGCGATGCACATCTTCCTTTCTGCCAACGTGGACAATGAGCGGGTCGAACGACGGGCGCTCTTTCACTTGGAAGATCTTGAGCACCGCAGCTTCATCGAAGACATTGGCGGCAAGGCCATAAACGGTTTCCGTCGGGATGGCCACGGCATTGCCTGCGCGAAGCAATGCAGCCGCAAGAGCCAGGTCGGAGCCGATCACACTTCCCATTCCAGGAGCAAAGGTCCACAACCGGGCGAAGATCTGTGGAAAACCGGACCGAATCCTGTGGAACTTCTTCCACACCAACTGGATGTTGTTGGCGCTCATAGCATGCGGCGACCTCCGGATCACGCAACTCCCCCGGGCGGTACAGCTTGATTGCGATCTGTTTGGCACACGATCCCCGTATGTAATGTCCAACACACCAATACCCGATACGCCATGCCACGCGCCAAACGAAAACTCATTCTCGCCCAGCCGATCAAAGAAGGTTTGCAAGCCATCAAAGTGCGGTTGGACCATCGCACCGTGATCACCCTCGCCAGCCTGAAGGCGCTTGACTTTTGGAAGAAGCGCTACCCGGATGCTGTTGTGATAAGCTGATCTCGGTGTATTGAACGCCTTGGGCATCGGCGTGTACGGGACGTGCGTTCTTCGGAACTTTGCGCCCCTATGATGATCCTTCGCTCCGCATTCTTCGCCGCGCTTGCTGTGTACAGCGCGTTGCCCATGGCCGCCCAGCAATGGGAACTGGTCACTCCATTGAAGACCCGCTCCGAGCTGGTGGGCTTGGACATGACCAGTGCGTTGATCGGCTACGCGGTCGATCGCCCCATGAAGTCGATCCTGAAGACCTCCAATGCCGGAGCGGATTGGGAGCGCAAGGCCAACAACCTCGCATACACGCCGAATGCGATCTGGATGTGGGACGACCAACACGGCATCGTGGCGGGCAATAGTGGCCGCTTCTATCATACGGAGGACGGCTTCGACAACATCACCAGTTCCTCGGTCTTCGGCGCAGGTCACGCCAGTGCCATCTATTTCGTGAACGATACGCTCGGCTTCAGTGGAACCGAGGATGGCCAGATCTACCGCACCATCAACGGCGGGGAAACGTGGACGGAGCAGGTGGAAGAGAGCACCGGCCAGGTATTCTGTTTCTTCTTTGTGGATGAACTGCTCGGTTTCGCCAGTGCCGGTGCGGACCTCTATCGCACGACGGACGGTGGTGTGGTCTGGGCATCGTTGCCCACGCCGGAATTGGTGAACGTGCGCGACATGCATTTCTTCGATGCCCAACACGGTATCGGCGTAGGTAGCGTTGGCCTGATCATCCGTACGGATGATGGTGGCGACACTTGGGTTGTCCAGGATTCCCCGACCACGTACAGCATGGAAGACCTGTCTGTACAAGGCGATATGCTCTACGCCTGTGGTGCATGGGGCCATACGATCCGAAGTACCAACGGCGGTGATACATGGACCGAGACCATCCAGGACGGCCGTGAGCGTCTCGCAGTTGATTTCGGTGGTGCCGAAATAGGCTTGATGACGGGTGCGGGTGGCTATATCTACCGCAGCATGGATCTTGGCGCTACATGGGAAGTGGTCAACCGTGGTGTGCCGCATACCGGGTTCAACAAGGTGAGCTTCGCAGAGAATGGCATCGGTGTCGGTGTAGGTACCAGCGGGCTACAAGGCTTTGAAGCCGGTTTCGTGCGCACAACGGATGGCGGGCGGCATTGGACCGGCTCCATAGGTGGCGGGCTCGGTATCCACCTTCGTGATGACGGTGTTGGTGTTGCCGGTGCGAACCACACCGCGGACTATTTCGAGACGATCCAAACCGGCATTACATCACCACAAGTGGCGATCCGCTGTGTGCAAGCGTTCACACCGAGCACGTACATCGTCGCAGGCGGTAACCTTTGGGGCGGCTTCTACCGCACCACCAATGGCGGTGGCGCGTGGACGTATACCGAAGCGGGCAATCCGTACGACATGTACTTCCCGACGGACCTTGTTGGTTATGCAGCAGGGGAAGGCAACCACGTGTATAAGACAATTGATGGTGGTATCAACTGGATAGATCAAGGGCCGCAAGTCCCGGCGCAACAATTCACGGTCTTCTTCCACGACGAACTGCGCGGATGGACCGGCGGTGCTGGCGCAGGATCCCGTACTGTCGACGGTGGCGAGACGTGGGAAACCATGGGAAGTATTCCTTCATATACCAAGTCGATCATCTTCACTGATGCCGATACGGGTTATGCAGTTGGCCAAAGTGGACAGACAGTGCGCAGCGTGGATGGTGGCGTTACGTGGGAGAATTTCATACCGGAAGTCTTCAATGCCACGTTCGGGGATGCCGCGTTGGTGGATGGTGCATTGATCGGTGTGGCGAACAATGGCGACATCTACCGTGCGCAATTGCTGTGCCCGGTGAATGGTGCCGTGCCCTCCGCCTTCCAAGTGGATGGCGAGCTATGTACGGGAGAAGCTTCTGGTGTACAATGGTTCCTGAACAACGACCCGATCGATGGTGCGACGAGCTCCTGCTACAACCCTGCGAGCGTTGGTTCCTATCACGTCGTGACCAGTGATGCGCAAGGCTGTTTCTCCGCACCGTCGGAACCGATCACGATCGTTTCAACGACACAACGTGAACCCCCGGAAGCCAACGAGATCGCGGTATTCCCGAATCCGGTGGATGACCTGCTGATGCTGCGTGTACCGAAAGGAATGAACGTCGATCGCGTAGAGGTCTTGGATACCCAGGGGCGCATTGTAATGCGCGTCTCGTCGATCATTGGAACTGGTTCCGTGGATGTGTCGGAACTGAAGTCGGGGTTATATGTCCTGCGTTGCAACGTTGGCGGTCGTATGGTCGCACAGCGGTTCGTGAAGAATTGATCCGGATCGATCAGAACCCTTCCACGTAGCGCCTGTCGTTCGCCAACCGTGGCATCTTGCTTTGTGCGTCGTTCATGCCCCGTGCTTTCATGAAGGCGGCAAAGCCTCCGCGTTGCACTGCTTTGATCATCAACGGACGCAGCACCTTTCCTGTGATCAAGTCCTTGTAGTACACGTTCCGCTTCTGCAATGCGGCATCGATCAGCGTAGCGAAACGAGCAAGGTCTGAAGGCGGTGCCGCGAACTCGATGAACCATTCATGGTAAGGCAAGCCCTCTGCTGGAGATATGTGTGGTGCGACGGTGAACTCGCTGACTTCGCACGATTGTTCGGCCATGGCATCCTTCAACGCGCCTTCCACTTCCTCGGCGATCACATGTTCGCCGAACGCACTGGTGAAATGTTTGGTGCGACCGGTAACGACGATACGCGGCGGTGAGAGCGAAACGAACTTTATGGTGTCACCGATCTCGTAACCCCACAGGCCGGCGTTGGTATAGAGTACGAGCGCGTAGTTGACGCCGAGTTGGACCTCGGCGATGGGTAATGGACGGGCCTCTCCCCCACCTCTCTCCCCGGGAGAGGGGCTTCCATCCGACCGCCCTCGTGCTTCAACCGGTACGAACCCATAGTAGATGCCATTGTCCAACACCAGCAATAAGCCCTCCTCGTTGCTCTTGTCCTGGTAGGCAATGAACCCTTCGCTGGCCGGGAACAATTCAACACTGGGGACGGATCCGCCAATGAGGGTTTCCATGCGGTTGCGATATGGGGCGTAGTTGACCCCGCCATAAACGAAGAGCGAGAAGTTCGGGAATACCTTCTTCACATTCGCCTTGCCGGTGCGTGCCAGCAAACGCTCGAAATACATCTGTACCCAAGCGGGGATCCCGCTGATCAGACGCATATCCGCTTGCTGGGTCTCGCTAACGATCGCCTCCACTTTCGTTTCCCAATCCGCGATGATGTTGGTCGCGAAGCTGGGCATGCGGTTGTTCAGCAAGTAAGCGGGCACATGGTTCGCGACAATGCCACTTAGCCGACCGCTCGGTATGTGCGCGGTCTTGTCCAACACCGGACTGCCTTGCAGGAAGATCATCTTGCCGTCCACGAAATCGGTGCGGCCGCTGTGGGCGATGTAGGCAAGCAATGCGCGCCGTGCACTATTGATGTGATTGGGCAGGCTCTCTTTGGTGATGGGGATGTACTTCGCCCCGCTCGTGGTACCACTGGTCTTGCACAAGTAGAGCGGCGTGCCCGGCCACAGCACATCTTGTTCGCCGAACTTGATGCGTTCGATGTACGGCTTGAAGCCTTCGTAATCGCGCAACGGAACGGCCTGCACCAACCCGGTATGGTCGCGGACATCATAGAGCTTATGCTCCTTGCCGAACGCCGTGTCGCTGGCGAAACGCACAAGTTCCTTCAATACCGCCTCCTGTGTGGTCACCGGATCCAATGCGCGCCGCATCACTGCGTTCGTGACCGAGCGGGCGTAGGGCTTGGCGATGATCGACTTGAGGCTCATGATACCGTGCTCAAGTGCAGGGGCATATCGTCTTTGCTGCTGTCCCGGCTCCTGTCCCTCGCGTTCATCATTCGAACACCATATAGGCTTGCGGATCCACCGGTTCACCGTTGAGCCAAAGTTCGAAATGAAGATGCGGGCCGGTGGTGAGTTCTCCACTATCGCCGACGATGGCGATCGCTTCGCCTGCCTTCACCTTGTCCCCTACCTTCTTCAACAGGACAGCGTTGTGCTTGTAGATGCTGACCAGGTCGTTCGCATGCTGGATATGCAGTACGTGGCCGGCGTCGGTGGTCCAGCTGGCCAGGGTAACGGTACCTGTCAGGCACGCCTTTACCGCCGCATCGGCCTTGGTCACGATGTCTATGCCGAAGTGGTCCTGCCTGCGATCGAAGGTGCTGGTCACGATGCCTCGTAACGGTGGAAAGAAGAAGATACCAGCGAGTTCACGGCGATCCGTAGCTGCACGACCCTCATTCAAGCTGAATGCCTCCTCTTTAGCGATCCGTGCACGCAATAGGCTGTCCGCCTCGCTCGGGACCAGGTCTGCTTGGCCCGGCTTCTCCGCCAAAGGGGCGAAGAGGTGGGCACTGTCGGCTTTCACCTCTCCGCTCAGCACCATGCGCAGGTTCTCCAGGTAGAGGTCGCGGTGACGCAGTTCCAGTTCCAGGGAATCGGCCATGAGGAGGCTCCGATACGCATTGCGCTTGGTCTCCTGGTCGGCGTACCCCGGAATGAAGCGCTTCAGCGGTGTAAGGACGATGACCGCTGTGACAAAGGCCCCGTAAAGGATAAATGCCCCAACCCCCAACAGCAACACATTCAGCCGGTTGAGGCGCATGCTGAACCGCTCCTCGAAGGTGCTGTCGTTGATCAGCAGCAGCCGATAGCGGTCCTTCAGCTTGCGCAGCCACTTCCGCTTGGGATCGCGTGGGGCTTTATTGGGGGCTGGGCCGGCAAGCATTCGGACAAATATCGGTCGCTCCTGCACAAGCAGGTCGGGGGTCGATACATCCCGCAGAATGAAGGGCCTCCGGTACGGCCCGGTGAAATAACTTCGCCCGTTCGTAGTTATCCCGTTCGCATACCTCGTGGTACACCGTTCCGCATACCGCTTCCTCGGCCCGCTCGCCATCCTGGTGCTGCTCGTTGTCGGCTGCTCCCAGAACAGGGATGCCTTCCTGAACCGGACCTACCACAAGCTGACGGCCCGGGACAATGGCTGGTTCAACGCCAACGAGAAGCTGAAGGAGGTCGTGGCCGGGATAGAGGACACCAACGTGGATAACTACGACGAGGTGCTCCCGCTCTTCGTTTATGGAACAGATGAGAAGTCCAAGGCCGCGACGCCGGACCTGGAAAAGTGCATCGACAAGTGTTCACTGGTGATCGAACGCCACACCATGAGCATCGAGGGTAAGGAGAAGAACAAGTGGATCGATGATGCCTGGTTCGTGATCGCCAAGAGCCACTTCTACAAACGGAACTACTATGAAGCCGAACGGGGGTTCACCTACGTGAGCCGCCGTTTCAAAGGTGAGAACCGCCAGATCGAAAGCTTGGTCTGGCTGGCCCGCACCGCGATCCAGTTGGAACAATACGGAAAGGCCCAAAGCGCCTTGGATGAGGTGAAGAACCAGAAAGTGCTTCCCAAGAAGTTCGACCATGGGGAGTTGAGCGCCGTGGAAGCCGAGTTGGCCCTGAAGCGGGGGAAAGTGGACGATGCGATCGTGCATCTGGAAAGCGCCATTCCCAATGCGCAAAGCAAGAAGGAGCGCGTGCGCTGGGCCTTCACATTGGCGCAACTATACCAGCTGAAAGGCCAGGAGGACAAGGCCATCCAACAATTCGCTGCGGTGGCGAAAATGAACCCTCCGTACGAAATGGCCTTCCACGCGCAGATCTTCCAAGTCCTTGCGTTCCACCAAGGTGATAGCAAAGTCTATCGCCGTAAACTGAACCGGATGCTCCGGGACGACAAGCACATCGATCACTTCGATATGCTCCACTACGCCCTGGCCGATCTGGACCTGAAGGAACACAAGGATTCGAGCGCCATCGACCAGTTGATGACCAGCGCCAAGGTGAGCACCACGGATACCAAGCAGAAGGCGAAGACCTTCCTGAGGCTGGCCGATCTCTATTTTGATGACCGGGCATACGAGAGTGCACAGAAGTACTACGATTCCACACAGACCATCCTGGCCGAGACCCATCCGCGCTTGGATGAAGTGAAGACCCGTGCACGCGTATTGGGCGAACTGGTGGAGCAGTTGGCCATCATTGCGCTCGAGGATAGCCTGCAAGCCTTGGGCAAGATGGACGATAAAGACCTGGACAAGAAGATCCGGGGCATGATCCGGGACCGTGAACAAGTAGAAGCGGAGCGTTTACAGGCCGAGGAGGCTGCCGCCGCTGCTGCCGAAGCGAACCCCGACGGGGACAGGCCACCACCAACAGCCACAGCCGGTGTTGGACGCGGGAACTGGTACTTCTACGACCCACAGCAGATCGCCCGCGGGTTGACCGGGTTCCGGAAGAAATGGGGGAACAGGAAACTGGAGGACGACTGGCGCAGGAAGGACAGGACCGGCAGTGCCGTGGCAGAGAACAAGGAGGAAACGGATCCGGACGAAACCGAAGAGGGCAAGGAGGGTGGGGAGAAAAAGGAAAGCGAGTGGAAGGACCCTGCTTTCTATACCAAGGATATCCCGAAGGACGATGCCGCTATTGAAGCCAGTAACGTGAAGATCTGTAGCGCCCTTTACGTGAGCGGGATCATCTACAAGGAGCAATTGAAGGACCCGGACAACGCCATTGAGAGCTTCGAGGTGCTGAACAATCGTTTCGAGGAATGCCGCTACACGCCAGAGAGCTTCTACCAACTGTACCGCATCTACCTGGAGAAAGAGCAGACGACGAACTACTTCGCGCCGGACGGCTCCGGATCCAAGTATTACGCCGATATCATTCTGGAACGCTGGCCCGATTCGGAGTTCGCCCGGTTGGTACGCGACCCCAATATCCTGCAAGCGGATGAGGCCCGTAAGGCAGAGGAAGAAGTGGCCTATAAGGAAGTGTATGACCGCTACTATCAACACCTCTACAGTTCGGTGATCGTCTCGTGCAGCGGAACCATTGAGAACGAGCCGCGGAACCACTTCCTGGCCAAGTACCATATGCTGCGGGCCATGGCTATTGGTGGACAACGTGATATCAGCGGGTTCCGCGCCGCGTTGAGCGAAGTGCGCACCAAGTTCCCAGGGACCGATGAGGACAATGCCGCAGGTGAACTGCTCGCCGCATTGGACCGTACGTCCGGCACTCCGTCCGAACCCAACCGCCGCGCCGGGACGACAGGAGACTACAAGACCGATCCGGGCCAACATTACTTCGCCCTCATCATCCCCAACGAAGGCTCGGACCTCAATGCCATCAAGACGAGCATTGCCACGTTCAACAGGGACTTCCTGCCCACCACCCCGGTGGAGATCACCAACAGTTTTCTTGACCCGGAACACCAAGTGGTGCTCATCAGCTTCTTCGAATCGAAGGAGAAAGCCATGGAATACAATGCCCTCTTCAGCAGTGGAAATGAGCTGCTGGTCGGTATCAACGATCAGGGCTACCCGGCCTTCCCCATCACCACGGAGAACTATTCCCAATTGTACAAGAGCAAGGACGTGGTCGGCTACACCGCATTCTTCACCGAGAACTACCTTGACGGTCAATAGGATGACCGGTTCCCAAGACTATCTTTGACCCTGACCCGAACACCTGCAAACTGAAGGAACCATGTTCCGAAACGAGAAACCTGCGAACCCTACACCGATGAACAAGACCGCAGAACCCGTCAGCCCCGGCAAGATCAACTCGATCATGGAAGGCACTTCCATCGAGGGGGAGATCAAGAGCGATAGCAACATCCGCGTGGACGGCCGGGTGAAAGGGACGGTGAATGCTCGTGGCCGCGTGATCGTGGGCCAGACCGGCATCATTGAAGGGGAGGTGATCTGTCAGAGTTCGGATATCGAGGGTACCGTGATCGGCAAGATCAATTGTCAGGACCTTTTGAGCCTCAAGGCCACTGCCAAGTTGCAGGGCGACATCAACACCAAGAAGCTGGCGATCGAGCCGGGTGCGGTATTCACCGGTAATTGCAGCATGGGCGGTGGTGTGGTGAAGGAAATGGACCCCGTTCGTTTGCGCACGGACAATAATCCGGTGCGTCCCGAACAGGCCCAAGCTGGTCGTTGATCCTCATCCTGATCGGTCGACATGACGACCCGACGCTGGTCGTTCCTACTTCCATTATTGATCTTCAGCACGTGTTGTAGTGCTGTCCTGGCCGGTGTGCTTGTAGCCGCCGGAGCCACGCTCACCCCGCACTATGCGGGTGTGGTCATCTACTTCGCAGCGATAACGGCTTTGCTTCATGCCTGGCAGGAACACTCGTTCGTTACGGACCCCAAGGGCTTTGTGCGCCGCTTCATGGCCGGGCTTATGCTGAAGATGTTCCTGTCGGTGGTGGTGCTCGTGATCCTCTTGTTCACCATACCGAAGGGCATTTCCATACCACTTGCGCTCAGCTTCGCGGTGCTGTACCTCGCTTTTCTCGTCTTCAGCACCCTCCGCCTGATGCGGCTCTCCCGTACAGCACCCGCTCCATGATCAAAGACCCAAGTAAGTCGTTGGACAAGACGCGTGGCAGCTACAACAGTTACCTGCGTTTCACTGGGCTCGGCTTCACCATGATCGGGATCATCCTCGTGTGTTGTTACGCCGGCTGGTGGTTGGATCGTGCCATCGCTTGGAAATACCCGGTCCTAACGATCACCCTGAGCCTCTTGGGGATCGCAGGGTCCATGGTCTATTTGTTCAAGGAGACCGGTAAGCGCTGAGCAACGCGGACCGCTGGTACACTCTCCTTCGGCCCAGGCACAATGGTCCGGTGTCGCGAATAGCTTCGTCCCGCTCCACAAAACAAGAACATGCCAAAACTCGAACTCGGTCTGGACACTTTCGGTGATGTAACGATCGGTGCCGATGGCAGCCCTCTGCACCACGCCAAGGTCCTGCAGAACGTGGTTGCCGAAGCCGAGCTGGCGGACCGGCTCGGACTGAGCTTTTTCGGCGTGGGAGAACATCACCGGGCCGATTTCGCGGTGTCGGCACCCGAAGTGGTATTGGCTGCCATCGCTGGTCGCACACAGAACATCCGGTTGGGCTCCGCGGTCACTGTGCTCAGCAGCGATGATCCGGTACGCGTGTTCCAGCGCTTTTCAACCCTCGATGCCGTCTCCAACGGACGCGCTGAGGTGATCATCGGGCGCGGTTCCTTCACGGAGTCGTTCCCGCTCTTCGGTCTGCCGCTCGATCAGTACGAGGAGTTGTTCAATGAACGGTTGGAACTCTTCGTGGAGTTGCTGAAAGAACGCCCGGTAACGTGGACCGGCAACACACGGGCCGGACTGAAGGACCAAAGCGTGTACCCGCCGACAGCATCCGGACAATTGCGCACCTGGATCGGCGTGGGTGGAACACCGGCCTCGGTGGTGCGCGCCGCACATTATGGCCTGCCGCTCATGCTCGCCATCATTGGTGGGGATCCGCTAGCCTTTGTTCCATACGCACAACTCTACCACCGCGCGTTGAAAGAGTCCGGTAAAGGGTCCTTGCCCATCGGTGCGCACTCCCCTGGCTACGTGGCCGCCACGGATGAACAAGCTCGTGAGGAACTGTGGCCACACCACGCCGCCATGCACGACCGTATTGGCCGCGAACGCGGTTGGCCTCCCCTTACACGACAAGGCTTCGAGCAATCGACAGGGCCCAACGGCGCTTTGTGTGTAGGCTCCCCGGCGACCGTGGCCGCCAAGATCGTGCGCACAGCGAAAGCCCTTGGGCTGACCCGGTTCGACATGAAGTACAGTGCCGGTTCCCTGCCTCACGAAAAATTGATGACCAGTATCGAACTCTATGGCAACCAAGTGGCTCCCTTGGTCCATGAGCTGATGGCTTGAGCCCCTCCACCGGAAATCGGGGTATCGGCGACCGTACCGTGTCCTCACTAGTGAGCGATAACTCTCGTTGTTCATAATATCGCAAGTATGATCCATGGGACTCGTTCACCCGTTCATGGATCTACAGTCCTACCCATGAAACACCCCATCCTGCCGACCACCGTCACGAATGTGCAGATGGGTGGAATTGCGGCGCTGATCGCACGTTCCGTGGGATCGCAGTTCTTCACTACGATAGGTTCACAGTTAACATTTCTTCGCTTGCGCTCCCTCTGAGCTCGACCCTAATTTGCGCCGTACGGAACAACACATTTCTCCGGAACAGAGGACACGCTATGATCCAACAACGCGCATCGAAGACAGGATTGGCACAACAGCTCGAACGCGCGAAAGGAGCCGACAAACAGCGTCGCTCATTGATCAACGAACTGAATTTCACGTACGGGCGGTTACTGCGTTTGTTGCCCGCGATCATCACACGCGCCGACCAAGATCCGGTGCGCGACGTGCTGAGCGAGCATGTGCTTTTGGACCGCAGCATCGTGGAACGACTCGAGGCTGCCGCAATTGCACACGGCATACCCCCGCAACCCTGCGGAGGCGGGGCAGCCAACGCGCTTATGGAAGAGGTGCGTTACGCCGACCGCAGCATGGCCGATAAACGTGCACGCGTAACGGCCGTGGTAGGCTCCTTGAAGGATGTGCGTCTCTACTTGATCCAAACCTGGGGCAAATTGATCGACAGCTTGGAGGCCACGACGGAACTTGCCTTCCGCGCCGAGGCGTTAGCCCTGCAGCAGTTGGAGGCCGAGATCTATCGCGCTTTGGCGGCATTGGACGGACAAGTCGACGAGGTCGTTCCGGTCGGTTCCCGCCACGGGGCGTAGTGCACCGCATGCCGTACCTTTGAGCCTCATTCCCATTCCAATGGCCGCCTTCCCGCTTTCCTTTCCCCTCACGCTGTTCGCCCCGTGGCACATCGTGCTCATCGTTCTAGCCATCTTGTTGCTGTTCGGCGGCAAGAAGATCCCTGAGCTGATGAAAGGGTTGGGGCAGGGTATGAAGGAGTTCAAGGACGCCCAGAAGGGCGATGACAAGAAGGAGGACGGTAAGTAATACGTCCCTATGTCGGCCCCTCGGGGCTGGCGTTACTTCCTATCCCATTCGATCGTGAGTTCGACCAAGTCCTTGAGCGAGGCGCAAGTCCTGCTTCCCCGTGGAGGTAGTGTAGTGGCGACCACCGAAAGGGCGTTGGCCATGGCCAGTGAAAAGCAGGACCTGAACGCTTTTCTGGAGGTCTTCCACGCAAGCTCGCTGGAACAAGCCGCCCGGGTGGATGCCCGCTTGAAGGCTGGAAATGCCGGGCCGCTCGCGGGAATGGTGCTTAGCATCAAGGACAATATTTGCTACAAGGACCATAAGGTGAGCGCTTCGTCGCGCATCTTGGAAGGTTTCACATCACTTTACAGCGCCACTGTTGTTGAACGCCTGCTGGCCGCCGACGCGGTGATCCTGGGCCGCACCAATTGCGACGAGTTCGCCATGGGCAGCAGCAACGAGAACAGCGCATTCGGCAACGTCAAGAACCCGCTTGATCCAACGAAAGTTCCCGGCGGATCCAGTGGCGGTGCAGCAGCTTCCGTTGCTGCGGGTATCGTTCATGCGGCATTGGGGTCGGATACGGGTGGTAGCATCCGTCAGCCCGCATCGTTCACCGGCACGGTCGGCTTCAAACCGACGTATGGCCGCGTGAGCCGCTATGGCCTCATCGCATTCGCGAGCAGCTTCGACCAGATCGGGCCGTTCGCGCACACCGTGGAGGATGTTGCTGCGGTCTATTCCGTCATGGCCGGCCACGACCCCAAGGACAGCACCAGCAGCCACCAGCCTGTTGAACCCGTTACGCTAGCACATCCAGGCAAGCTCCGCATCGGCTATTATCGCGAAGGTCTTGAACGAGCAGGCATGGACCCCGAAGTGGTGGCTCACCTGCAAGCACAGATCGATCGCCTGAAGGCCGATGGCCATATCGTGGAGCCCATCGACGTCCCACTGCTGGACTTCCAAGTACCCACGTACTACATCTTGGCAACGGCGGAAGCGAGCAGCAACCTTGCGCGCTTCGATGGCATCCGATTCGGCCACCGCAGCAAGATCGCCAAGGGTGTTGACGAAACGTATCGCCTCAGCCGCACCGAAGGCTTCGGCCCTGAAGTGAAACGCCGGATCCTGCTCGGCACCTTCGTCCTCAGCGCGGGCTACTACGATGCGTACTACGCCCAAGCACAACGTGTGCGCCGCATCATCCGCGACAAGACGCTCGCGGCCTTCGATAGCTTCGACCTGATCCTGAGCCCGACCTGCCCATCAACGGCTTTCGCTCACGGCGAGATCAGCGATCCAGTGGCGATGTACCTGCAGGACATTTTCACGGTACAGGCGAACCTAGCTGGTGTTCCGGCGATCAGTTTGCCAACAGGCACGCACAGCAACGGGATGCCGTTCGGCGCGCAATTGACCGCGAAGCGGTTCGATGAGGCCCGGTTGTTTGCGGCAGCGAAGCACCTTTTCGGGTGTTGAGGATGGTCTTTCCACAGTTCGTCACCCGATAGTTCACCATCCGTCGTTGTTTTCACAGCTATCTGTGGACATAACAAAGGCGTTGTTTCAACGTATTAGGGATAATTTGGGACCCATGTTCGACCTGCTCAAAGGACTCTTCCTGTTGGCTGCACTACCCACAGTGCTTGCCGCGCAGCCGATGGCGCCCTTGCCATTGATGGCCGATGATCCCGTTGCCGAACGCTTGGATGACCTGGCCGCTTTGCCGTGGGTGCGCAATTCGCCCTTGAGCGCCGATACCGTCAAATTGAACGTGAACGGATTTCCCGCCTCGTACATCCCGGCTTGGCCCGAGGCCACGTACCAAAGTCGTTTGCAGGTGTTGGACGGCAACACCCCGTTCAACCTTGTCTACAACCCTGTGGTCCAGTCCTTCATCGACCTCTACGCGGTTCGGAAGCGTGAGATGAGTTCGCGTATGCTGGGCCTTGCCGACCTGTATTTCCCGGTGTTCGAGGAATACCTCGACAAGTACGACATGCCCCTGGAGATGAAATATCTGGCCGTGGTGGAGAGCGCACTGAACCCAGCCGCGCGGTCTCGTGCTGGAGCGGTGGGCCTGTGGCAGTTCATGCTGCCTACCGGGAAGATGTTCGGCCTGAAGGCCACGAGCTATGTGGACGAACGCCACGACGTGTACAAGAGCACTGAGGCCGCGTGCAAGTACCTCACCTACCTCCACAACCTCTACGGCAACTGGGAGCTCGCGTTGGCCGCGTACAACTGCGGACCAGGTAACGTGAACAAGGCGATCCGCCGCAGCGGTGGTGAGAAGGACTACTGGAAGATCTACGATCACCTGCCTCGCGAAACGCGTGGTTACGTTCCTGCGTTCATCGCCGTGAACTACCTCTTCGCCCACGCCGCTGACCACAACCTGTATCCGGCGGCGCCGATCTATTGCATGCATCAGGTCGATACCGTGCAGGTCTGCTACCCACTGGATATCGCGGGCATTGCGAAGTTCACCGGCAGTGATCCGCAAGAAATGCTGGACCTCAATCCCTCCTTCAAGTTGGGTGTGGTGCCGGACATCGACCAACCCGTGACGATCTACATGCCGAAGAAAGCGGCCGGGATCTTCGTGAACAACGAGGACAGTTTGCAGTACGCTTTCTTCCAAGCGACCCCGGCAACAAAGTCGATGGTCGCAGAGAGTGCCGGCGAGGCCACTGCCGGAACGAAGACCGTGACAACGCCACGTGTGCACACCGTGCGGCGCGGCGAATCATTGGGCACCATCGCAAGCAAGTACAAGCTGACCGTGACCGAACTGAAACGCATGAATGGTCTGCGCGGGACTATGATCCATGCCGGGCAAAAGCTGAAGGTGGGCAAGGTCACGAAGGAGGTCATTGCGCAAACAGCACCTGCAAAGACCGGCTCGACCGAGCAGTACATCTACTACGAAGTGCAAGCCGGTGACACGCTGTGGAACATCGCGGAGCGTCACCCCGGCGTTACTGTGGATGATCTGAAGCGCATGAATGGCGACCTCGACAATGGAGGTCTGCAGCCCGGTCGCAAGATCAAGGTGGGCGTTCAGCAAGGCTGATCCGTGCGCCGCGTTGGTCCTTCGCCATAAGGACCGATCGGTCGATCGTCAAGGACTTTATCTTTCTTACTCTCTCCTTCGTGACATCATGTTGACGGTCAGTCGATACGCTCTTGTCGCGGGGTAGATCTTCCACACGCCATCGACCCTTGTTGATATTTCAGCGATCCAAACATCCGGTTCGGACCCTAATTTGCGTTGTCTGTATTGACGAGCATTTCGTCGATCAAGCGCGCAACATGGACCTCTCACGCATCCGACCCTACGCCCACAAACACTGTCGCTTCAAGCTGCGCAACGGCAAGGAGGTGTTCGGTGTGATCTGGGAAGTGGAGACCAACGAAACGCGACCGGATAATGTCCCGTCCAAACACCTGTTCTTCGCCAGCGTGCGCGATTATGAGCGCCTGCAGAACGAACCGAACAAGCCGGTCAGCGTGGTCGATATGCCCCCGGAGGACATCATGCACGTAGAGAGCCTGGCTAGCTGAACGGGTACCTGCTTCACGAGATTCCCGCCTTCGCTTCACAGTCATTCCCGCCTTCGCGGGAATCTCGTGAAGCGAAGCCCATTACACTACTTCGCCAACCCTGCCTGCATGAGCAGGAACGCATAGTTCCTCGCCACTTCCTTCAGTGACTCGAAGCGCCCCGAGGATCCTCCATGGCCTGCATCCATGTTCACATGCAGCAGGATCGGGGCGTCGCCCTTCTGGTGGTCGCGCAACCGTTGGACCCACTTGGCCGGCTCCCAGTATTGCACCTGGCTATCATGGAACCCACTACCCACGAGCATTGCCGGGTAGGTGTTGTCCCGTACGTTATCGTACGGAGAGTAGCTGAGCATCCGTTCATAGGCCTCCTTCTCCTTCGGGTCTCCCCATTCCTCGAATTCACCGGTCGTCAATGGTATGCTCTCGTCCAGCATAGTGGTCACCACGTCCACGAACGGAACATCGGCGATGATACCGTCCCAAAGGTCTGGGCGCATATTCACCACGGCACCCATCAATAGTCCACCTGCACTACCACCCCAGGCATATAGCCGCTTCGGATCCGTGTACTTCATCAGTACCAGTGCATCCGCACAATCGATGAAGTCCGTGAAGGTGTTCATCTTATCCTCCATCTTCCCGGTCTCGTACCAATCGCGCCCGAGCTCTTCGCCACCGCGGATGTGCGCAATGGCGTACACGAACCCTCGGTCCAGCAAGGACAGTCGCGCACTACTGAAGGTGGGTTCGATCGTGACGCCATAGCTACCGTAGCCATAGAGCAACAGCGGCGAGGTGCCATTGAGCGAGGTTCCCTTTCGATAGACAATGGAGACCGGGACCTTCACGTTATCCCGAGCATCCACCCAGATACGCTCGCTCACGTAGTTCTTCGCATCGAACGCGCCCACAACTTCCTGTTGTTTGAGCAACGTGTCGGCTGCCGTGTTCAGATCATGCTCATAAACACCGTTCGGTGTGGTGAGCGAAGTATAGCCATATCGCAACTTGTTCGAATCCCATTCGGGGTTGATGCCCGTGGAGCAGACATAAGCAGGGTCCTTGAAGGCTATCGCATGCTCCTTCCCATCGCTCAACTTTCGGACGATGATGTTGGTAAGGCCATCATGCCGTTCGGTGAACACCAAGTGGTCCTTGAAAACATCAACATCCTCCAACAACACTTCGGGGCGATGAGGCAATACCTCCTTCCATTTCCGCTTGTTGCCCGTATCGCCTTCCGCACATTCCATGAGCCTGAAGTTGAGCGCCTCCCAGTTGGTGAGGATGTACCACTTGCCCGGTGAGCCAGGCACATGCATCACGGTGTTCTCGTGATCCTCTTCCCTCGGCAGGAAAACCTTGAACGTTCCTTGGGGGTCGCCCACGGGAAGCATCAGGTGCTCACTACTAGTGCTGCTTTCCGTAGCGATCATCACGAACTGTTCGCTACGGCTGCGATAGACATCACAACTGAATGCGGAGTCCTTCTCCTCATACACCAGGACATCCGTGGACGGATCCGTTCCAAGGTCGTGCCGGTAGATGCGGTAGCTCCGCAAGGTCTCGTCCTGGCGTGGGTAAAAGACCGTACGGTCATCGGCCCACGCACAACCGCCACCGGTGTTGGTGATCACGTCCGGAAGGTCCTTTCCTGTGTTCAGGTCACGGAACCGTATCTCGTATTGCCGACGTCCGACCTTGTCCTCGCTGTAGGCGACCAGACCATTGTTCGGGCTAATTTCGAAGTCGCCAAGGTCGTAGTACGTATTCCCCACGGCCATGAGGTTCTCGTCCAGGAAATCCACTTCCTGCGCACCGGCCTCATCCTTCCTGCGCACTTGTACGGCGTATTCCTTGCCCTCCTCGAACCGTGAGTGGTACCAATATCCGTTCTCTCGATAAGGCACACTGAGGTCGTCTTCCTTGATGCGCCCACGGATCTCCTTGAACAGGTCTTCACGCAACTGCTTCACCGGGGCGAGCATTGCCTCGCAGTAGGCGTTCTCCAATTCCAGGTGGGCCACGACCTCGGCTGTATGGGCGTCAGGTGTCGCGGCCTGCCGCTGCGCTTCGCTCAGTCTCAACCAATGATACTCGTCATTACGTGTATGTCCATGGGCCGTGATCTCAAAAGGCTTCTTTGCCGCGCGGGGCGGGTTGGGCGTGCCGTTCATTTGTGAAGGAGCATTGCTGCAGCCAGCGATAAGCCCGGCGGCGAAGGCAACGGATAGGTGGATGCTGGACATGATGGTGCAGGTCGAAAGGTAGCGTGCCACAGGTTGCTCAGCCCAGTGTCTGGTGCAGCACCGCTGGCGAACGGAGCTCTCCCAGGCCTTCGATGTGCATGCGGTAATAGAGTAGAAGATGGTCCAACAAGGCTCGGCGATGAACTGTGGGTATAGAGACACGAGGAAGAGCTCCCAGATCCTCGTTCAAGAGTTCCGCCAAATAGCCGCTCAGTGGTGGACCAAGCGTATGCCCATGCGGCGTGCTCCCTTGTGTGAATTCTCCTTCCTTGAGATCGAACCGATCCTCACCTTGGGCCGGCGGGGCGGGAAGGAAACCCAATTCACCTGAAAGGCGAAGGAGAAATACCATGGGGAAGTTGCTCACATCCGGGCCGGAATCCATGGCCTCCAAGGCGTGCTCGATAAATAGAAAGAGCTGAGCATCCGCCGCTTCCCCACGCAGGACCTTGTAAAGCACTTCTTGAACGAACAAGGCCAACGCACCGCGCACGGCATCGAATGGAACATTCCGGTAAGGCCGGTCGAGCCGGAACTCCCGTACCGCGTGCAGATCACGGTCGGCATGTTCGTTCACCACCAACTCTACACGGTTCAAGGCCTGCAACGCCGCTCGCGAGACGCCGCCTTTCCCTCCCGGGCGCACTAGAAAGGATCGCAGGCCGTGGAGTTCCGTGAACGCCTTCAGAACAACGGTATGGTCACCGTGCTTTACGACCTTCAGGACAATGGCCCGGGTGGTGTACACCATTGCTCGTGCTGGCCTGCGTCAAGCGCAACTTGTCTTCAAGGCCACCCGTCAAAGTTCGGTGCGTTCAGCGCACCAACAGCACTTTCGTATTGCACTTGTATGTGCCGGTCAGATCACTTGCGAATACCAGATACACCCCGGTGCCTGCACGCCGACCGCCCATGTCATTACCGTTCCATATGGCTTGCCCGCCTTCCGATGAGGTACGGTAAACAAGATTGCCGCTCACGTCGGTGATCTTCACTTCACTATTGGCCACGAGCCCTGTAATAGCAATGGGGCCGGTATAGGTCTCCCGCACCGGGTTGGGGAAAACGCTCGCACAATCGCTCTCATCCCCACCATCGGTAGCACTGCCGCGGTAGCTGATGATACCGCGGTCCGTGGCCATGTACACTTCGCCGGTCACACCATCCACCGCGATATTGGTGATGGTGTTGCTGGGTAACGGACTGTTCTCGGCAGTGAAGTGCAGCACTTCATCGCGTCCATCGGGCGAAACCAAATAGGCTCCACTGCCTTGTGTGCCGATCCACTTGCGGTTGGCCCCGTCCACAGCGATGGAATTGACCGACTCGGTCTCCAGAAGGATCTGGACATTGCCGTCCTGTTCGATCAAGATCTGCTGTGCATCGAAATCCTCTCCCGAGAAAACGGCCTCTGGTGTGTAAAAGACCGCAATGCCGCGACTGGTACCCACCCAGATCTGGTCATCCAAATCCTCGGCAAGGGAGAAAACATCACCCGTCGGCAACCCACCATTTCCGGTCTCGTTGTTCAGGACCTTGTATTGGTCATCATCCGTAGCGGACAAGGAGTTACCACTATCATAGACCAGGATGCCGTTACCGCGTGGGCGTATGATCCACTTGTATCCTGCCCGGGTCGCTACCATGTCCGAGATCAATAGGTTCCCATTGAGGACATTCCCGGGGTTGAAGGAATACCAATCTCCTTGCTTGGAACGGGCCACGATCGGGTCCTCGGACATCGCGTTGGAGATCCATAGAGTGCCGTCCTTGTCATAATCCAACCCGGAAACATAAAGCCTGCCTTGATACGGGTTGATATCCTCGCCAAGCGCGCTGTTCCCCGCATTGTAGATCTGCACCGGTACCCCGTTACTGATCTCCAACAAACCCTCATCCCAGCTCCCGGCGAAGGCATGTTGTGGATCGTCGGGGTCCACAACAACGGTGATCCAGTCGTTCGCCCCACCGGCAAATTCATTGACCCCGTTCATCAGCGGATATTGTATGCCGTCCTTGGTGGACCAACGCCCGTCGATATAGACATGGATGCCATCCTTCCGATAGGTGCTGTTCCACGTACCCGAGACGGCGCCGGACGCCACATAGAGAGCACCACCACCCGTGGCCATTCGCCAAGAGGACGCTGTCTTGGGGCCGTTCGGAAGTATTGCCGTGCCTTGGTCACCCCCTGTTGCACGAACCAACCCAACGGCACGGTCGGCAACCCACATAGATCCACTTGGCGACGAAATGGCCTGTGACGGAGATGCTCCCGTGGACGCATAACCATAGGAAAAACCGACCTCTGCCAGCTGTTGATCGTACGTGTGGATATCGCCATCATGGGGGATCACCACGAACTGCCCATTGGTGGAGATGTTCAAGTTGCGGTTCCTTCGGCCATACAATGGTGCGAACCGGGTCCAGCTGCCATTCGTTTCCAAGACCAACAAACTATCGCCTCCCGCATCAGGCCGTTGGCCGTTAAGCAAAATGCGCTCACCCAAGGTGGCCACGGCATTGAACGGGCCAGCGGCAAGGGCCGGACCCATATCGATCCGCTTTCGCCAACTATCGAAGGAAGCCAGGTTGGGAGCATTCCGCGAAGCCGTGAAAAGACCCGTGGTACATGCCGCATAAATGGAGTCATTGGTCATGGTGATACCATTCACCCGGACCTGCGAACCCGACGGACCGATGAACCAGGTCTCCCGCACCTCTTTGTCCTCCAGGTCCAATACCACGATCCCGAAGCCACAGCCCAAGTAGGCCGTTGTGCCGACCATGTAAACACTGTAGATCCCTTTGTTGCCGATAATGGAACTACGCTTGATGTCCCCGACGTTCACGCTGCTCTCCCCTCGCAAAAGATCGAGGTTGCCGTTGGCATAGTAGACCAGCAGCGTTGCCAAGGGTTCGTTCCAGGCAAGACCTTGGATGCCCACATCGCTGAGCGCATTCGTTTTGTTCAGCCGGAGGATGTCGCCATTGGTAGGGTCGTACCGGAACAAGCCGGTGCCGGAAGCGGCATAAACGTGCCCTCCGCCTTCGGCAACCGAGCTAAGATTGGTATAGGGAAAGTGGTCCCGCCACTCGCCGATCGCACTTTGTTCCTGTGCCTCGGCAATCCGTACAACGAGAATGAGTAGCGCAACGAACAGGTAGTGTTTCAAACGCATGATCCTAGGCAACAACAATGCACACAACGCGGTTCGCCCGCGATCGGTATGGGGCAAGGTACATCCGGGAAACAATAGGACCACATTCCTGGGCGGACCAAGCCCACTCATGTGCGGGCCGGACACTCTCGCTTACCGGCCACCCAAAAAAGCAAAATGCCCCGAAGCATCGGGGCATTAGCTTGTCGAGGTCGCGTGCGGATTCGAACCGCAGTAGCAGCTTTTGCAGAGCTGTGCCTAGCCACTCGGCCACGCGACCGTTGAATGGGCTGCAAAGATAGATGGTTCGGGGTTCCCTGCTGACCGGACCTCAACCTTCCACCTGGTAGACGGCCTCTGCCACATCCCCTTGGACTGGCGGGCGCTCCTTTGTCAAGCGCACACGCCAACGATAGGGCCCGATCCACTGGGTTCTCAATGCGTCCAGGATACGGCGGGCAACATGCTCTATCAAAGCGCTTCTCACGGCCATCTGCTCGAAGACAATAGCAGCCACACGACCGTAGTCGACCGTCATGGACAGGTCATCCGAAGTCTCGGCTTGGGCAAACTCTCCTTCCACCCGCACATCAACACGGTAGTGACCGCCGATCCGTGCTTCCTCTGCCAGACAGCCGTGGAATGCGAAGACCCGGATCCCATTGATTTCGATCACGCCCATGCACGACAATGCTCGAGCCCGGCCCTCAGGCGTGTGATAACCTCCTCTTTCCCCAAGAGCGCACTAACGTCGAACATGCCAGGACCCTGCATACGGCCGGCCACGAACAGGCGGTATAGGGGCATTACCTGGCCCACCTTCAGTCCTTGGGCCTGCAATACCTCATTGAAAGCCGGTTCGAGGGCGGATGGTTGAAAGGGCGTGAGGGAAGAAAGGCGTTCGATGTAGGCTTCGAGGGCGGGGGCCGCTTCCGGCTTCCAGCGTTTCTTCAGTTCGCCTTCCGCCTCTTCATTACCAGTCAAAGGCGAACCCGAAGTGAACAGGTAGGTCCCCTCCAACATATCGTCCACGAACGTGGCGCGCTCTTTCAAAAGAGCTGCTGCATGTGTTGCGCGGTCCAGCGTGGTCTCGATCCCCTTGACCTTCAACTTTGCCTTTAGCTGGCCTCCCAACTCGGCATCCGGGCGCATGCGCAAATACTGCTGGTTGAACCACTTGGTCTTCTCCGGATCGAATTTTGCGCCGCCCTTATGTACCCGCTCAAGATCGAACAACTGCGTCAGTTCCGCCATGCTCATGATCTCCTGGTCGGTACCGGGGTTCCAGCCAAGCAGTGCCAGCATGTTGATGAACGCTTCCGCGTAATATCCGCGTTCGCGGTAGCCACTGCTCTTCTCGCCACTGGCGGGGTCCTGCCAGTCCAAGGAGAATACCGGGAAACCAAGGCGATCCCCATCGCGCTTGCTCAGCTTGCCGTTGCCATCGGGCTTCAGGATGAGTGGCAGGTGCGCGAACTGTGGGCGCTCCCAGCCGAACGCTTCGTAGATGAGCACGTGTGTGGGTGCGCTTGGTAGCCACTCCTCCCCCCTGATCACGTGCGTGATCCGCATCAGGTGATCATCCACAATGTTGGCCAGGTGATAGGTCGGCATGCCATCGCTCTTGAACAGGACCTTGTCATCGATGTTGGCGCTGTGTACCACCACCCATCCACGGATGATGTCCTCGAAGCGCACTTCCGCATGCCGTGGCACCTTGAGCCGGATAACGTACTCGTCGCCCCGCGCTAAACGCTCCTTGGTCTCGTCCGCGCTCAACGTGAGCGAATTCTTCATGTGCTCGCGCGTTACCGCGTTGTAAGCAGGAGCCGCCACACCAGCAGCCTTCAGTCGTTCGCGCATGGCATCGAGTTCCTCGGGTGTGTCGAAGGCGTAATAGGCCTTGTCCTTCTCGATCAACTCATCAGCGTACTGCTTGTAGAGCGCTTTGCGGTCGCTTTGTCGATATGGACCATCCGGGCCACCGACCCATGGGCTTTCATCCGGGATGAGGCCGCACCACTCCAAGCTCTCCTTGATGTAGGCCTCAGCACCGGGGACATACCGCGTCTGGTCTGTGTCCTCGATCCGCAACAGGAACTGACCGCCATGCTTGCGGGCAAAGAGGTAGTTGTACAATGCAGTGCGCACTCCGCCCATGTGCAACGGGCCGGTGGGGCTTGGGGCGAAACGGACTCTTACGGACATCGGAGCTATGTGGAAGTGTGAAAATGAGGAAGTGTGGACCACCCCATATTATCCCTTGAACAAGGACGGCGAAGATACCCGATGGCGATCGCGTAACCGCCGGAACGACGGGAAGTGCCTAGATCTGTACTCCCTTCACCAAGAGCCGCTGCCAAGCGGTATGGCGACGGAGATAGGTCTTCACATAGGGGCAGTAAGGCACCAGCTTCATGCCCTTGGACTCGACCCATGCCAAGACCTTCTCGGTGAGCACCTGTGCCACGTTCTGCCCCTCTATGGCCGGGGGGACAAGAAGGTGTGTGAGAAAGATGCGGTCGCTGCTCCGGTCGTATTCCATCCGGGCCCTGTGCCCATCTACGACCATTACGAACTGACGGGATTCTTCCTCATCGATCAACGGAAGATCCATAAGATCGACGGCTACTGGGGGGGTCTTTGATGCCATGAACAGGTGCGCAAAGGTAAGGCCCGATCATACTTTCCACGGAGCCCGCCATGGACTGCAACGCGGAGTGACGGACAGCAACTCAGAAATTGAGCGTCGCGCTCAGGAACGGCAGACCGATCGGTGTGATCTTCTTCGTGTACACCTTATCGTATACGAAGCCGATATCTATCGCCAGTTCATCACCGAGGATACGCGTGCCGAAACTGTGCGCCTTGAACGCATTCTCCGGGTCCGAGAAGATCCAGTGCTCCGTGACCAACATGACATTGGCGAAAATGCGCACCGCACCGCCAACGTTCAGTAACGGTCCACGGCCGGCATTGTTCCCGTCATGGGTCCACCCACCAGCGATGGTGATCTGGTTGTTTATGCTACCCACGGTCAACATCGCCATGCCGTACACGAACCCGGAAGGCTCCTCGGTCCCTTCCGGGACTTCCGCTCCCACAGGCACACGGGTGTTAACATAGCTGGCCGAGATCCCGATATGGACGATCTCCGAAATGCTGCCGCTCAACTGCAGCCGGCCCGAATAGATCGGGCCTCCTTCCCTTGCCCTGATCAACGAGACCAGATCGAGGGACCCACCAACGGACAAGTGTTCCGTTAGGCCGTACGCTACGCTATTGAGGGAGACCAACGTGTTCTTGTAGAACCCGACATGCTTCTTCAGCGGAATGGCGGAGAAGGACAGGAAGTAATGCGAGCCGTACGTGTTCTTGGACCGCCGAATGCGGGAAGTACCCAAGCGTTTGGGGTAGCCTTGCAACAGGCTGACCTCGGCTCCTCCTGCGCCAAGAGGACCATCCGCAAGGACCACTCCCTGGCTCCCAAAAACAGAGAGCAAGCCGACCAGCGTCAGTAGCCGCACCAACATGTACCTATCGTTAGGTTGTAAGGCATCCGCGGTAAGACGAACCTCCCACTCGCGGGATGCCTGGAAGCAGGCGCCCGGTGGGCGGATGAAGGTACCGCTCCGAGCGATGCGCCGATGGATATCGGAGGACTTCCTAGCTTTCCTCCCACCCCATGGATCCCATTCTCTTTCTTCTTGCCCTCGTTCCGATCGCATTGGCGATCCTGATGATCCGGCTCATTAGCAAGATCACCGGACTCTCCCGTGACCTGCAGTTGATGCGAGAGCAGTTGGCTGAAAAAGGCCGGGAGCCGAGTGGTCTACGCGAGGCGCCCACTCCTCCCTCACCAGTTGTGGAACCACCGCCGATCGTGACCCCTCCGCCTGTGGTACCCGTACCACCATCAGTCCAAGAGGAACAATCCGCGCTGGAGCGAATGCGCGAACTGTTCCCCAGCGCTACACCGGAACCTTTGATCCACGAAATTCTCGAGCGCCCTATCGAGGCACAGGCTTCCCAACCGAAGGCCATCGTCCCGATCGAGCCACCATCGACCTTCCCTCCGACCCCGCCAGCACCGCCGCGCCCGTCCTTCTTCGAACGCCATCCCGATCTGGAGAAGTTCATCGGCGAGAACCTGATCAACAAGATCGGCATCGCAGTGCTGGTTGTCGGACTGGGTCTGCTCATGCAGTACGCGATCAACAAGGACATGATCAGCGAGACGGGGCGTATCCTGATCGGCCTTGCTTCGGGCGGTTTGCTCGTGTTCTTCGCACATCGCTTACGCACCAGTTTCAAGGCCTTCAGTTCGGTGCTCGTGGCCGGTGGCATCGCCGTGTTCTATTTCAGCATTGCGATCGCCTTCCACCAATACCACCTGATCGGGCAGACGGCTGCCTTCGCGACCATGGTGGTGATCACCGGTCTCGCTGTGCTTTTTACCATAGCGTACGACCGAAAGGAACTCGCCGTGATCTCATTGCTCGGTGGTTTCGCGGCACCCTTCCTTGTAACTACAGGCGAAGGAAATTTTCGAGTGCTCTTCACCTACTTGCTGATCCTGGATATGGGCATGCTGGTGCTGGCCAACTTCAAGAAATGGCACATCATCAACGTCCTATCGTTCACGTTCACGGCATTGATCTTCGGTGCTTGGGCCATGGTCACATATCCGGGCATGGATCCCCGCCCATCCTTGCTCGGCGTCGGCTTCGCAACGGCCTTCTTCGTGGTGTTCTTCGGCATGAACCTGCGTTACAATCTGCGCCACAAACAGGCCTTCGGCGCGTTGGACCATGCGTTGTTGTTGATGAACACGGCCGCTTACTACTCGGCTGGCATGTACCTGTTGAGCGACCTCAGCGTCCGCGTAACCGGCCTGTTCACCGTACTTCTGGGCTTGTTCTATCTGGTGTTCGCGCTGTATTTCAACAAGAAGGAAGGTGTTCCGCGCACGCTGAAATTGCTGTTGATCGGATTGGTGCTCACCTTCATCAGTCTCGCTGTACCGGTGCAGTTGGAGGGCAACCACATCACCTTGTTCTGGGCTGCCGAAGCCGTGCTGTTGTTGTGGTTCGCACAACGGACCGACATCCGTTTGATCGAGCGCGCCAGTGTGTTGGTGGCCGTGCTCATGGGTCTCAGTCTTTGGATGGACCTGAGCACGATCTATGGCTGGGGCGCAGAGGAAGCCATGCGGCCATTGCTCAACAAAGGCTGGATAACCGGCATGGCGGCCGCAGTGTCCTTTGGTGCGATGACCGTGCTACTTCGTCGTCGCAATGCCGAACATGAGGTCCTTCCCAGCCTCACTGCTCGGTCGCTCGCCAATGTGACCGCAACGGTTGGCGTAGTGGTGCTATACCTGAGCACTTTTCTGGAACTGCGCTACCAGCTGTTACGCCTGTTCGACCCGCATGTTGTCGCCTTGGGGCTGATGGCCTACTCGCTGTTGTTCGTGTTGGTATTGGATCTTGCTACACGATCGGCCGCTTCTCTATTCCGCGCGTCGGTCACGATACTATTAGTGGTGTGCGGCCTGATCTACATCACCGGGTTCTACGTGAACAGCCGTTACGCCTTGTGGCTTGTGTTGAACGCGCGCGGTGGTGAAGGCTTCGGCCCGTTCCACTACTTCGCCTTCACGTTGATGGTGGTGGCCGTGGTACGCATGGCCTTGCTTGCTCGCGAGCGGATCACACGGCCCACTTCGGCGTGGAATATCTACCTCTGGGCGATGTGCGCCTTCGTGGTGGTCTTCGCCAGCCAGGAACTTGACCATGCAATGCTGTTGTTGCGCACAAATACCGACACCCTGGAAGCCGGACTTGCCGACGCACGCCGCGTAGGATATCCGATCCTGTGGGGCATCGGTTCGTTCCTCTTCATGTGGTACGGTATGCGCCAACGGATGCGCATGGTCCGTGTGATCGCACTGGTCCTGTTCGCCATTACGTTGGTGAAGCTCTTCCTCTTCGACCTCGGCGCACTGAGCGAAGGCGGTCGCGTGGCAGCGTTCATTTTCCTCGGCGCGCTGTTGCTGGTGATCTCCTTCATGTACCAAAAGTTGAAAGTGCTGTTGCAGGACGATGCACCCACCTCCGGAACGCCCCCAGATGCGCAGACGAATTGAATTTCTGCTTGGTGGTGTGCTGATCGCGTACACAGCAATTGCTCAGCCCAAGTGGCGAGCGACAGTGTCACCGGCCGAACATCCCGGGCTCCATGCGATCGTGCTTTCTCCTGAACTCGTCGGCGTATCGCGTACTGACCTCGGTGATCTGCGCCTGGTGGACAGCACCGGTCGCGTTGTTCCATTTGTTCTCCAGAGATCCTCGGCAGGCCCGATGCGTTCGCGGTTCGTTCCCTACACCCTGCTGCGGAATGAGGTGTTGCCAAAGAGCACGGTCGTTGAATTGGAACGTCCGGTAGATCGCCAATTGGACGAGCTACACATCTGGACCCGGCCGGTGGATGTGGAGAAACATGTGCGCATCACGGGGAGCGATGATCGCGAACGATGGTACATGGTGAAGGACGAGCATGTGGTGACACAGGGGGCGCGGGGTGACCCTCCCCACCAGGTACTTCTTGTGCAATTGCCACGCAGCGACTACCGCTTTTTCCGCATCGCCCTGAACGATTCGCTGACGGATCCGATGCAGATCCTCGGTGTGGGTCATTTCGTAGAAGAAGCAGCGCATGCGCGCTACACTTCGGCCACGGTCAAGTGGGAGCAGCACGACTCGGCATCGTTCACACACCTGTGGGTCACCGCGCCGCACCCCATCCCGGTGGAGCGAATTGTATATGCCGTTCAGGACACGGTGCCATTCCATCGCACAGGTCGGATGCAAGCACCCCGTAACGCGATCCGGCGCAATGGCCGGAGGGAACGAACGGAACACTTCGAAGAGACCGTCGCATCATTCACACTGGCATCGGACCAGGAACAAGAGATCGACCTTACTGGAACACGCGAGGACACGTTCGACCTCTCGATCGACAATAGTGACGACCGGCCTCTTCGCTTTACCGATTTGCATGTCTTCAACACCGAGTACATCCTATTGGCCAATTTGGAAACCGGCATGCGCTACTCCTTTACCACCGGTGATGCATCGCTTTCCCCTCCCGATTTCGACATGGCGCATTTCGCGGATGAACTTCCTGTGCCTGTGGATACGTTGACTACCAGCCCGTTGGAACTTTTGCCGCAAAAAGCGAACGCCCCACCGCTCTTCGATCCATCCAAATGGTGGATCTGGGCGATCATTGTTGCACTGATGGGCGGTATGGGGCTGATGGCCGTGCGCATGTTGAAGAAAGTGGAGTAAGTGGACAACCCAAGTACCCAGTCGACTGTTACCAACGAACCGATACGGATACGCTACCAATCATGATGAATTTCTACTGTTTTCGACCCGCCACACTCTTTTCTTCTCTCTTCTCGGTCCTTTGCTCACTGGGACAAGTGGAAGACCGCGGGGATTGCATACCACCGACCGCTTCGTTCACCACGGCTTCGGGCGATACCGCACGTATTTGCCAAGGAGATATCATCAGTGTTAACGGTGCCGGCAGTATTGCGACACCGGGCCGAACCATCGTGCAATGGGTATGGATGCGGTCTGGATCGGCAATCGACACCACCGATTCTCCAACGACTTTGATAACGTTCCCGGTCAGCGGACCCCATCACCTTGCCCTGCAGGTGATCGACGACTTGGGCTGCGCCAGCGAAGTCTCATCGTTATCACCGGTCCTGGTCAGTCCTTCGCCCATTTTCAACGGTCAAGCGGTCCCGACTGTAGCGTGCGCTGGTGTTGCTATCTCTTTACACGTTAGCCCAGCTCAACCTCCGATGGTCGGCGATGCCGGCGGTTGTAACTCTTCTGCGGAGCCACTCCTTTTGCTGGACATCGTCGAAGTACCCTTCATTTCCGAAACACTTGTCAACTCGGCCGAGCCCGGAACTCTCCTCACAGACATTGCCCAACTCGGTGACATCTGTATGGAAATTGAACATTCTTACATGGGCGATCTCGTGGTTTCACTATCCTGCCCGACCGGTAACACCGTGATCCTTCATCAACAAAGCGGAGGAGGCACCTTTCTTGGTGATGCAAACGATGCGTACAGTGCCCTTGGTCCATATTCCGGAACGTGCTTCACGTATTGTTTCAATGCAGATCCAGACTTTGGCACATGGGTGGATTGTGCACGGTTCGGCCTTACTCCGAACGTTGTGGACGTGAGCGAGGGTTACGCCCTTGCGCCTGGCAGCTATCAAAGTGCCGAGTCGCTCGATGGGTTTTTGGGGTGCCCGGTGAACGGAATCTGGACACTGACCATCACCGATATGTTGGCGATTGATAACGGTACCCTGTGCAATTGGTGTATTGGACCTGCAATTGCACCGGACGGCGCATTTGCTGCGTTCGGCCCGCACCTCGGCACCAGCAATCCGGATTCTTCCTCGTGGTCCGGAACTAATGCGACGACCAATACCGCGTACCCAACATTCGCCGAGGCGGTGATCACCGAGGCCGGTCCGGAGGAATTCACGTACTCTGTGATCGACACTTATGGCTGTGTGTATGACACCACTTTTTCAGTCCTCGTAGTGGCTGCTCCTTCGGCTGATGCTGGTCCTGACCTGAGCGTGTGCGCCGACAGCGTATTGCTGAATGCTCTTGTTTCCGGGGCAGACGGCGTGGATTTGACCTTCTCCTGGTCCCCTGTAGTGGGATTGTCCGACCCGACTACGCATGCACCAAATGCGTTCCCAGCAATGGACACGGAATACACTTTCACCGCATCCGTGGGAGGAAGCGCTGGATGCTCGGCTACAGATGTGGTGCACGTCTCGGCATTGGGTGCCCCTCCATTCTCGATCAACTACACGGCCACAACCGGCTTGCTCTGCGCTTCGGAGCTTGGCTTTGAAACATACGACTGGTACAATACCGGTCAATTCATCGCGCAGAGCTTGGAACCGTGTCTCTTGACCAGCGAGCCTGGCGCATGGGCCGCCATCGGCACCGATCAGCAAGGTTGTATCGCTCACTCGGATACCGCGAGAATCTGTCCGGAGTTGACAGTCGAACAAAACTCCGGGGATCTCATTACGCAACCTGGGTTCGCGTCCTATAGTTGGACATACAATGGCGAATCCCTTGCAGGCTTGGTCACTCCTCTCATACAGATCCAAGGGAACGGGCTTTATGTGGTGACTATCACGACGTCCTATGGATGTACAGTATCGGCATCCGTGGGGGTGAACGACTTCTCCTGGATCGATGAGCTCTCGACCGCCGAACCGATCATGACCCTGTTCCCAGTGCCCAATGATGGCCGCTTCTCCGTTGCCTTCGAGAACGCGGTCGCCGCTGATGCGGCATTGCGTGTGCTGGACATGACCGGGCGCTCGGTGCATAATGAACGACTAGGCCCATTGCACGGAAAAGCGGTGCTGCCGATCGCGCTTGTCGCATCACCAGGCGCATACTTCGTGGAGACCAGATTGGACGATCGAACCCTTGTGCAGCGGATCATTCTTCACTGACCGGGGCCACCTTACCGCCCCACCATACGTCCCTCGTGTGCTGAACACATACCTTCCGCACATGATCCAACACTACGGTCCTCGCCTCGCCATCGCGCTTTCGGCCATCACGTTCGCGATCGGGCTCAATGCCCAGAACTTCGTTATCGCACAACCCCAGATCAGCTCGTGCTCGGGTGTGCTGTACGATAGTGGTGGAACTCTGGGGGTCGGGTATTCGAACAACGAGAATTTCACCACGACTATCTGCGGGGACCAGCCGGGGCGTGCGGTTGGCTTGACCTTCAACACTTTCGATCTTGACCAGTCCGGTACCGACGATGCGTTGACGATCTACGATGGCAATAGCATCAATGCGCCACTGATCGGGACCTACTACGGGACCGACGCGCTCGGTCAAACGGTAACGGCAACGGCGAACAATACATCGGGTTGTCTTACGCTGGTGTTCACCTCCAGCGCTTCCGGCACAGGTGTGTTCTCTGCGGGCATCTCTTGCTCCACCATTTGCGTACCTCCGGTCGCCTCGTTCACCAACACGGCAGGCGATACGGCACGTATTTGCCAAGGTGATTTCATTAGCGTCAATGGATCTGCCAGTGCTTCGGCGCCGGGGCACTCGATCGTTCAATGGATCTGGGGGTTGGGCGGGAACGGGCAGGATACCGCGACCATTCCGTTCGCCATTCACCAGTTCTTGGTAGAAGGCGTTCACCGCATGACCTTGGAAGTGGTTGATGAGACGGGTTGTTCCAGTGGACCATCCGGGACGGTTCCTGTGCTCGTGAGCGCGATACCGGATCTAACCGGAACCCTGGTGCCCGAAACAGCCTGCGAGGGCGCCGTATTCCAATTGAACGCACATGCTGTGCAGCCATTGATGTTGGGCGACCCCGTTGCTTGCACTGCGCCGAACAACAGTGTGCCGTTGGTCGATTCTCCCGTACCGTCCACGTCCACGTTGATCGTATCCGGGCAGTCCGGTGGTCTGATCACCGATATTGCCCAATTGGGTGACATTTGTCTGGATATGGAGCACTCCTACATGGGTGACCTCGTTGTCTCCGTCACCTGTCCTACCGGCCAATCCGTTGTACTGCATCAGCAGGGTGGTGGTGGGACCTTTCTGGGGGATGCCAACGATTTCGATGGTGACCTGATCGTACCCGGCACCTGCTTCCAATACTGCTTCGGGGCCTCGCCCGAATTCAGCACCCTCGCTAATTCCACTACTGGCGGCCTTACACCCAATGAGATCCCGGTGACCCAGGGGTCCGCTATTGCTTCGGGGCGCTATGCCAGCGTACAACCTTTGGAGCAATTGCTCGGATGTCCGTTCAATGGCACGTGGACCTTTTCATCCAGTGATCAGTTCGGGTCTGATAACGGATACTTGTGCGGCTGGTGCATCTCTTTCGGAGCGTCGACCGATAGCTCTTTCGTTGATCAGGGACCCATACTGGGCTCATCGGCAGACTCAAGCTTTTGGAGCGGGCCTTCCGTCGTGAACACCGCAGGCCAACCCGGGCAGGCGACCTTTACGCCCCAGCCCGGTGAGCAGGAGCTCAGCTACACGGTGATCGATAGCTATGGATGCGAGTACGTATCCGAATATGCGGTGTCCGTTGGTGCCAGCCCGGAAGTCACCATCGAGAACAACCCGGAACTGGGATTGGTCTGTGCGCAGGTCGTGGGCGGGCCGGTAACCTATCAATGGAGCTATGCGGGCCAGCCGGTCGTGGGTGCGGCGGGGACTTGCTTTACTCCGCCCGGAACAGGACTGGTCTCGGTATTCGTGTCGAATGCCCAAGGCTGTTCCGATTCGGCCAGCTTGATTGGCACCGGGCTGAATGATGATGGCGTTGGTGCGGATGGTAGCACTCTGATGGTGTGCCCGGTCCCGAACAATGGCACATTCACGGTCCAGCTTACCGGCTTGGATGCAGCACAAGCGGCACTGAGGGTCTCGGACATGACGGGGCGTACTATCCATCATAAAGCGCTCGGTAGCGTGCGCGGCAACCTCAACCTGCCCATGGACCTGGACCTGGCTCCAGGGGCGTACTTCGTGGAGCTGATGGGCACGGAGCGGCGACTGGTGCAGCGGATCGTCGTTCGGTAGCTGAACCATCCGCCACCGGCAGGTGTACTCACCGGTAAGGCCCATGCGCTTGCCGTAGCTTTGTTCGAACAAGAACTGCGGCACGGCCGTTGAGGCCATACCTCTATGCACAGCGATACCGACCTGCTGATCACCAAGCTGGATGCCTTCATCCGCAAGTTCTACAAGGACCGGCTGATCCGTGGGGTGCTCTACAGCGTGGGCCTGCTTGTGGGGTTCTTCCTGATCGCAGCCCTGCTTGAGTATGCTGGTCGCTTTGGCACAGGTGCGCGCACAGCGTTGTTCTGGGGAACACTTCTCGCGGCGGTCGTTGTGATCCTCCGCTTCGTGGCGATCCCGCTTGTGAAGCTCTTCCGCCTTGGCAAAGTGATCTCGCATGAAGAAGCTGCCAGCATTGTGGGCACGCACTTCAGCGAGGTGAAGGACAAGTTGTTGAATACACTTCAGTTGCGCGACATGGCATCAGCGCAACCACAGCAACGTGAATTGATCGAAGCGGCCATTGCACAACGCAGCCGTGAGTTGGGACCGGTTCCTTTCGCCAATGCGATCGATCTCCGGCGCAACACGCGCTACCTCCGCTACGCCTTGCCACCATTGGCGGTGCTGGTCATCTTGCTCTTCGCCGCACCCAGTTTGCTCACCGGCCCAACGAAACGCTTGATCGACCATGGCAGCGAGTTCCTGCCCGAAGCGCCGTTCCGGTTCGTTTTGCTGAACGATACGTTGGAAGTGCCCGAGGACCAGGACTACGAAGTGACCGTGGAGATCCTAGGGCAGGCCATTCCGCAACAAGTTGACTTGGACATAGATGGCCAGCGTATCCCGTTGGTGAAGAAGGATGCCGTGCGCTTCACACACCGTTTCCGCAATGTGCAGGAGGCCATTGATTTCCGGTTCTCTGCCGAAGGCTTCAACTCCGAGACCTTCACGCTGCGCACCATTCCTGATCCGTTGCTGCTCGATTTCAGCATGGCCTTGGAATATCCGGGCTACCTCGGGCGACCGAACGAGACCGCGAGCAACACCGGCGATCTAACCGTGCCTGCTGGTACCCGCGTTACTTGGAGCGTGAGCGCACGCAGCGCCGATGCGTTGGACATGGCCTTCGACGACACTACATTCACGCTACAACCGACGGCAAGCGATGCTGGTCGTGGCAGTTTCCGCAGCAGCCGTCGTTTCCTGCAAAGCCGCACTTATCGAATGTCTCCGCGCAACGGCGAGCGTACCGCGCGTGACCCGTTGCAGTACCGCGTGGAAGTAGTGCCCGATCTCTACCCCACCATCAACGTGGAAACGAAGACGGACAGCACAGCGCTCAAACGCTTGTTCTACCGTGGTGAACTGGGCGATGATCACGGCTTCAAGCGCCTGCTCTTCCACTACCGTTTCGTGGCCGGTGGTGATAGCGTGCCAGCTGATCAGCGCAGCGGGGTGAAGGAGTTGCCGATCGATGCACGCAACACACGACAGGAGTTCTTCCACAGCTGGGACCTGTACGGCTTCACCATCTCCCCAGGCGATAAGGTCGAACACTGGTTCGAGGTGTGGGACAACGATGGCGTGAACGGCAGCAAGAGCGCACGCAGTGCCCCGCAGGTCTTTGCCGCGCCCACATTGAACGAGCTGTCCAAACAGGAAGAACAACAGAGCGAGGCCATCAAGAGCAGCCTGAAGGAGAACATCAAAGAAGCGCAGGACCTACAGAAGGAACTGGACAAGTTGCGCCGCGAACTGCTGGAGAAGAAGGAGGTGAACTTCCAGGACAAGCAGAAGCTGGAGAATGTGATGCAGCGCCAACAGCAACTGCAGCAGGAGATCGAAAAGAGCACCGAGCAGTTGCGAGAAAGCCAGCAGCAACAGCAGGAGTTCCGACCCAACGACGAGCGCTTGTTGGAGAAGCAGAAACAGGTACAGGAGCTTTTCGAGAACGTGTTGAGCGAAGAGATGAAGGAGCTCTACCGCCAGGTGCAGGAGCTGATGGAGAAGCTGGACAAGGACAAACTGCAAGAGCAATTGCAGGAGATGAAAATGGACCAGGAGGACATCGAGAAAGAGCTCGACCGCGCCCTAGAGACCTTCAAGCGCATGGAGGTGGAACAGAAGGCCGAGGACATAGCCAAGCGATTGGAAGACCTCGCCGATAAGCAGGAGAAGCTGAGCGAAGAGACCAAGGAAGGCAAGACCGATCAGGAGGAACTGAAGAAGGAACAGGAGAAGTTGAACAAGGAAATGGAGGAACTGCGAAAGCAGATGGACGAGCTGGAGAAGAAGAACAGCGAACTGGAAGAACCGATGGATATCCCGAAGACCGACGAGAAGGAACAGGGCATCCAGGACGAGCAGAAGAAGAGCAGCGAGGAACTGGAAAAGAAGCAGAACCAGAAAGCCGGCGATTCACAGAAGAAGGCCGCCGAGGAAATGGACCAGCTCGCCTTCGAAATGAAGAGCGCCATGGAAAGCAGTGCTGAGGAGCAGCAGGAAGAAGACATGGACGCTTTGCGCCAGTTACTTGAGAACATCGTGCAATTGAGCTTCGATCAGGAGGGTGTGATGGAGGACCTTTCCACCACCACCACCAAGGACCCGCGATTCATTGAACATGGGCGTACCCAACGCAAACTGCGCGACGATGCCAAGGTGATCGAGGATTCGCTCTTCGCGCTCAGCAAACGCGTGCCGCAGCTGGAGAGCATCGTGAACCGCGAGATGAACGCCGTGAACGGGAACATGGACGAAGCCCTGCGCTTCCTCGGTGATGCCCGCGCCAACGAACGCTCCAAGCCCATGGCCGAGGACAAACAGCAGCACGCCATGACCAGCTTGAACAACCTCGCGCTTTTGTTGGACGAGGCCCTGCAGCAAATGATGGCGCAGATGAACGCCCAGAGCAAGCCAGGAAGCGGCGAGTGTAAGAAACCCGGCGGTAGTGGCAGCAAACCCGGCGACAAGGCCAAAATGGCCAAGATGAAAGCCAATCAGGAAGCGCTGCAAAAACAACTGGAGCAGATGCGCAAGGCCATGCAGGAGGGCAAAAAGCCGGGAGAGAAGCCCGGCGAGAAGAACCCTGGCGGTATGGGACCCGGAATGAGCCAGCAACTGGCCACCATGGCCGCACAACAGGCCGCCATCCGCAAGGAGATGCAGAAGCTGGCCCAGGAGCTGAACAAGGACGGCAGCGGTGCTGGCAACCCCTTGAACAAGCTGGCCGAGGAAATGGAACAGCAGGAAAAGGATATCGTGAACAAGCAGATCACCCCCGAGACCCTGCGTCGCCAACAGGAGATCATGACCCGGTTGTTGGAGCATGAAAAGGCCGAGCGGGAGCGTGAGTTGGACCAGCAACGCACCAGTAACGAGGGGAAGAATACGCCAGCCGCCGATCCAGCCCGGTATTTCGACTACCAGCGGCGCAAGGCCCGCGAAGCCGAACTTTTACGAACAGTGCCCCCGGGATTGAAGCCGTACTACCGCGATCGGGTCAATGCCTATTTCGGTACTTTTGACCGACCCTGAACCGCCCATGGGAGCATTGACCGAAGAGTTGGAATTCACCCAGCGCATCGACTTTCCTGCAAAGGCCGAGAATATCGCCTTGGCCGAAAAGCTCATCGATGAAGCCTGTACGAAGCACAACGTACACGAGAGCCACTACGGCGAGATCCTCATCGCCCTTACCGAGGCCGTGAACAACGCCATACACCATGGCAACGCATTGGACCCCTCCAAGACCGTAGGTCTGGCTTATGAAGTGAAGGGTGACCAGATCATCTTCATGGTACAGGACCAGGGGCCGGGTTTCGATTTCGAACACCTGCCGGACCCCACCGATCCGCAGAACATCGAGAAACCGCACGGCCGTGGTGTTTTCCTGATGCGCGCCTTGGCCAAAAGCGTCGCGTTCAGCGACAACGGGGCCACGGTGACCATGGCCTTCAGCCTGCAGCCAGTACAGGAATAATGGCTTACCTCGGTTCCATCGGGTTCATCGTCCAGGAGGTGCCCGATGCGTTCCGCGAAAGGACCAAATTGCGTCGCTGGCTGCACCGTGTAGCGCAGGACCACGGCACCCGCATCGACGCCGTCAACCTCGTACTGATGACGGATAAGGCCCTGCTGCACTACAACCGTTCCTTTCTGCAGCACGACGACTATACCGATGTGATCACCTTTCCCGTCGAAAGCAACAATGGTGTGGCCGGAGATGTGCTCATGAGCTACGACCGCATCAAGGAGAACGCCAAGACCTTCGGTGTCCCTGTTCAGCGCGAACTGCACCGGGTCATCGTCCATGGACTGCTGCACTTGCTGGGCCACAGCGACAAGACCAAGACCAAGCGCGACGGCATGCGGGTGCTGGAGGACAAATACATGGCGCGCCTGCGTTGACCCACCGTCCGAAAAGGACTTGCACCACATGCTGGGTATAAAAGGAGAAGGGGCCACCACCGTGCGGTGATGACCCCTTCGAAACAACTATAGGCTCGGTTTACTTGGCTACCGGAGGGACCATTTCGCTCTTGTAAGCATCCAGCATTTTCACGCTATTGAGGTTCACTTCCTTCGCTTTTGCGAAAACTTCCTTGGAGTTTTTGTCGGTTGCTTTGCCTACCAATCCGAGATGGTTCTGAAGATCGGCTTGAACGCTCTTGATCCCATCGGCGATCTTCATGAGGCGATCATGGTCTTCGGGCTTGGCGCTGGTCACCAGGCTCATCGCCTTGGGAAGCATCGCGTCGGCAGTGGCCAACGTGCCCTTCAGTTCACTGGAAAGGGTCCGCTTTTGCTCATCGAGCGATGCTGCCTTGTCCTGGGTTGTGACCATGGGCTTCGTGGCAGACGTGGTCGTGGTCTTGGCTTGGGCATTGGCCGCGCCGACGCAGAGGAAAAGAGCGGCGGCTGTGAAAAGAAGGGTACGCATGGGTTTGTGGGTTGTTTGGAGTGACTTGGGGTTCGACGTATCGGTTGCTTGCCCAACCAATACCGTGCCGTGAAGATAGAATGGTCCCGGAACATTCCGAACGACCTGGTGTTCCACATAACGACACCCGTTCTCCAACTTTCCTCCTAGTTTCAACCCATCATGAGACGACCAGCCTCCGTTTGCCTGTCATTACTAATGACCGTAGGCATTGTCGCACAACCCACCACATTCACCCTGCGCAGTGCGGATATGGGAGGGCAGGCCACAATGGACCAGGTCTTCAACAGCTTTGGGTGTACCGGAGCCAACAAGAGTCCGCAACTGAGCTGGAGCAACCCGCCCGAAGGCACCAGAAGCTACGCCATTACGATGTACGATCCCGATGCACCCACTGGTAGTGGCTGGTGGCACTGGGTGGCTTTCGATATTCCGGTGACTACTACCGAGCTACCCTCCGGGGCGGGCTCTTTCGGTATGGAAGCGATGCCCGTCGGTGCTGTTCAGAGCATGACGGATTTCGGCAAAACCGGATATGGCGGCCCGTGTCCGCCTCCTGGCCATGGGCTGCATCAGTACATCATCACGGTATACGCCCTCAAGACCGACAAGCTTGGGTTGGATGCAACAGCCGGGGCACCTATGGTGGGCTTCAATCTGAGCCAGCAAATGTTGGCCAAGGCCAGCATTGTTTTCTACTACGGTAGATGACCCTTCTTAGGGCAAGGCGAACCGACCAGTAGCTACCGGCCGCCCCGTGGTCGTGGTCAAACGCCAGAGGTACACACCCGTCGCAAAGTCACCGAGTTCTTGCGTCAGGACCGTTGACGTACTATTCAAGGAGGCCACCTGCCTCCCTTGCGCATCGAACAGTGTCAACATCGTTCCAGCAACAGCAGCCTCGGCCAAAGTCCATTGACCACTTGATCCGATAAGGCGAAAGCGCACATCCACTGCCGGCGCCAACTCCTCCTGGCCCACGGTCAGTTGGGAACCATTGAACCCCACTAGAACAGGGTCGTGGTCGCTGCACCGGAACGCACTCGGTTGGTAGCGGGACACGTTCTCATCGGAATAATCCAAGGCGCCCGGCTCATCACTGTTGATGTGCCACACCGCAGCACCCTGCACTGCCTCTGCCATTGATGTTGTAACGAAAGCATGGTCCAGTGCTCCAACCTCCCCACCATAGGCATGGCTGTAGTCCTCCGCACTGAGCAGGCGCTGCAACCCAGCCGCACGCAAAACATCAATGGGGTCCTCCTCAATGAATGAATTGAAGTCCCCCATGATCAACTGCGCATCTATACCGGTGGCGTTGCGGATACCTTCCCAGTGTGTGACAAGAGCCGTGGCTTGCGCTCGACGCCTGTTGTTATAACAGCCTTGGCCATCTCCTTGGTCCAGGTCCAGCCCGGTCGCATTGTCGCACAATTTGCTGCGCAGGTGCATGGTGCTGAAGAGGAACTGACCTCCGGTGCTGTTGACTTGGAAACCCTGCGTAAGATGCGGTCGTTCGAAAATGCCGGAACCGAGCCAATACAATTGGGTAACCGGTGTAAGCACCCCTGGTTTGTAGAAGATCACCATGCGCGTACCGGCCCCAAAGCCATCTTCCTCCATCCCGCTGTACGTGCCAGCTCCAACGGCGGCGTTCAATCCGTTGAGCAGATCATTCCAAGCCTCGTCCGTGTTCTCCATTTCGGAGAGTGCGAAAACATCAGCGTTCAACGCCACCATGGCTGCCACCAGCTTGGTGCGCTGCCGACCCAGTTCCGCTACGTTGGCTGCTCCCCAATCACCAAGGGTGGTGAAGTAGTTCAATACATTGAACCCGGAAGCCCGAAGGGTTCCACTTACCACAGGAGAGGGCGGCCGTGGGTTGTGCGTGATCGAGACCGGACCTACCGGTTCCAGGCGAAATTCACCGAAGGAATAATGCAACACGCCTTGCAGATCGGTGATTGTGCTACCGGTGCGCAATGTGTTTTCCGGGCCTATCCACGGAAGCGGTGAGGGATACGTTGATGTGCGACCATCATCCAACAGTATACGGCTGCGCCCATTCACATTATTCTCCGCTTGGATCGCTCCTACATTACCGGCTCCCATGGTAGTGGTGCCGCTTGCCACCATATCGTTAGGGTCCAAGTGGTTCGTGGCCACCAGCAAGCGCTCCGGAGCCAACCGGAGTTGACCGTACTGGACCCAGTCCTGATTGTCCGTTACCGTAAGTGTTCCAGGGAACCGCAGGAACATCCCTTCATATCGCTCCCACTGTGATAGGTCCGCGATGGGCAGCTCAAGGTTCGTTGGGCTTACGCTCCCGGTCCCGAGCACCTCGTGATCGGCATTCGTCAATTCCGTCACCCCATTGAACTCAGCAACCGTTGCTGTAACTGAAACGCGCTGGCCCACGGCTGCCGGAAAGTTGTCATAGACGAAGACCCCATTGCTCGTTGCGGGATCGGCATCGCACCCGGATTGTTCAATGAAATAGCCCCCCACGGACCCCGCACCGGAGAAAACTGCCGTGACCACTCCCTCCGTAGTGACTTGTTGGCCTAGGAATGGACTGTTGGACCCCGCCCCCTGTATCTGACAGATGGATTGCGAAAAGCACGTGACAGGAAGTACGAGAAGCAACGATGGAAGGATCCGCATGGAGCAAGAACTGTGGTCCGAAATTACGATGCGACACGACGCGCTTCCTTTTGTCGTTCCTCCGAACAGCCGCAGAAGGGATAGGAAAAACGGATGAGGACCGGTTGGTCAGTCCCGGAACAACCACGGTCCGGGATCCACCTTCACTAATCCTTCGGTGGTGATCTTCCAGATCTCCACGTGGGCAATGGAGCCATTATCATCGGTCAGCACCGTGCCCACCGTAGCCTTCGTTTCCACCTTCTGGCCCTTGATCACACTCGCATCGCGCAAGTTGCTGTACACCGTCCGATACGCTCCATGGCTGACGATCACTGCTTTCCCCGCGCCGGGGATCACGATCACACTGCTCACTTCGCCCCGGAACAATGCCCGCACGGATGCCCCTTTCTCCGTGGTGATATCGATGCCATTGTTCTCGATCACGATCCCTTTCAATACCGGATGTGGTTGCTTGCCGAAGCGGCTCGTGATCACACCTTTTTCCACAGGCCATGGCAATTTGCCCTTGTTCTTCTCGAAATCGGTGTTGAGCTCCTTTGCTTCCGGGGTAAGGCTGAGGTCCAGCTTGGCCGGCGCGCCTGGCTTGCTTCCCGGCGTAGCCTTCGGTTTCAGTTCATTCTCGATGGCCTTTCGGATCGCTGCATCGATGTCGCGGCGCTGGCTCTCTTGCTTACGTTGCGTTTCCTTCAGACGCCCCTCCTCTTTCTTCAACGTTGTGAGGGTGCTCTGTTGGCCGTTGCGATCGTTGCTCAACTTCTGTTTCTCGGCCAACTGTTGTCCAACCAGCTTGTTCTTTTCTTCGCGTTGTTCCTTCAGCCCAGCAAGGCGTGCGTCGATCGTCGCACGAGTTTCTTCGATCAGGGCGGCTTGTCGTGTGCGCTGCTCGGCGATCTGCGACAGGTAGCGCGACCGTTTGTACGCCTGCTGGAAACTGGTGGCTGCGAACAGGTAGCTCATCCGGTCGTACGAACTGCGGTTGCGGTAGGCGAACTGCAACATGCGGCCATATTCGTCCTTCAGCTTCACGAGATCCCCTTTCAGCGAAGTGACCAGTTCCACGTCCTCGCCGATGCGTTGGTCCACTCGGTGCAACTCGCTGTTCATCGTATGGATCAATTGCTCGCGTGCGTCGATCTGGCTTTCGAGCAATTGCAACTGTTCCTGCGTGACGCGCTGTTCCTTGCGCGCTTGATCGATCAACGCGGTCGTGGTACGGATCTGCTTGTCCAGCGCTGCCCGTTTCTTCTCCAGCTCCTTCTTCCCCTGCGCAACGGAAGGGATCGCTGCGCAGAAGCAAAGGAGGAACAGCACGGTTCTTGGCCTGATCATCGGCATCACGGCATGGGGGTGAATTTCTCCGGGATCCTGAAGTTCAATTGCAACGGACCTTCCACTTCAATGCGCGAAAGCTCCAACGATCCTGTGGCTTGTTTGCCCGGCTCTGTCAACGTGATGCTGATGCGTGTAGGCAGGTGGTGCTCTTCCGCCCCGCCGCGCATCTCATAACGCACATCGGCCGTCCTATCGTGTACGAGGTCGGTGATCTGCACGCGCGAAACACGGAAACTGTCCGGTTCGATCCAGTAGCGAAGCACGACCGCTTCCCTCTCTTCGGCTTTGCGTAGCGTGCGTTCCAAGCGCTTCTCCTTCATATCGCGATCACGTGCGAGCGTATCGCCCGGACTGATGTCCTCGGCCGCGCGGACGAACTTCCGTTTCTCCTTGCTGGTGAGCACATACATCCCTTCTTCACGGTCGGAGCGGTATTTTTCGCTCGGCACCAACCCGATCGGGCGCCCCAGCAAAGCCTGTTGCAACAAGGAGAGGCTTGGCTGCAAGCCGAATTTCATCCTGGCTGCCGCCGTATCGCCAAGAAAGAACTGATCGTTCACCTTGTCCATCATCTTCAGGCTGTCGGGGGTCAGCAGTACACGCGCCACCTCGATGCCCAAGGCCGGCACAATGCTCACCCATGCGGCACTGTCCTGCACCGAACGCACCTGTGCTTTGAAACTCTTGCCCCCACCGGGTAGTTCGAGATCCACGTTCGCTTTTGCGGAATAGTAGCGGATGGCCGCGGTGTCGTTGGCCAGAACGCGCTCCAACAATTTCTCAGCGGAACGTACGGGTAGTTCCCGGTTCGGGTTCACATGTGCACGCTGCGTCCTGCATGCCACCGAGAGCAGCAGTGCCAATACGAACGCGGCTTTTACTGCCGGGCTCATTCCACGCGGATGCCTTCGTGGATCTTGCGGTCCAGCGCGCTGCTACCGCCGCCGAGCGTCTTGGCCTTGCGCCATTGTTCCAAAGCACCGTCGGCATCGCCCAACTCGAACAGGATGTCGCCGTAATGCTCCACGACCACACCGTCAGGTTCACCAGAGGCCAACGCCTTTTCGATCCATACGCGTGCTTCGGGGAATTTCCCTGCCCGGAAAAGCACCCAAGCGTACGTATCCATGTAGGTGGCCGCTGCCGGAGTGATCTCCAACGAGCGTTTGCTCATGCGCTCAGCCTTCTCCAATTGCTCGTTGCGCACACTGAGATAGTAGGCAAAGTTGTTCAGCGTACCCGCATTGTCCGGCTCCAAGGCGAGCGCCTTGTCATACGCCTTGTCTGAATCCGAAAAACGCTTCGCTTCGTTGTATGCATCGCCGAGCGAACTCCAGAACTGCGCTTGCAGGATCGGATTGTCCACCACCACATCGCGTCCGGTGATCAGGGACTCTATGGCCTCATCATGCCGCCCGATGCGCGAAAGTGCGATGCCGTTGTAGAGGTAGGGTTCCGGTACCGTGGGGAACAGGCTGATGGCCTCTTCGGCATCGGTGTGCAGTGCCTCATGATCGCCGAGCCGAAGATCCAGTTGAAGCAATTGCAGATGGATCGGGAACCTTTCCTTTTCTGTGCGCAGGGCTTCCCGGAATTGATCGCGGGCCTCCTGGACCTTACCATCCCGTAGCAGGAAATCGCCGTGTATGGTGTGCGGCTTTCCACTTTCCGGATGCGCTTTCTCGAGCGATTCGATCAGCGCATAGGAACGTCGGATGAGGTCCGGACGATCCGCCTCCTTCTCCCCTTCCCGCTCGGTCATCTCGAAGAAACCGATCAGCACCTGCATCTTGGCATCAATGTCGAGGTCCGGGTCCAGGAAAGCTTCGCCGAGTTCGTTGTACGCCTCGTCCATCTTACCCGTGCCGTAGTAGTGTTCCGCCAAGGCGATGCGCAACATGCTATTGCCCGGATCCATCTCCAGGGTCTTCCGGTATTGCGCCAACGCCTTCTCGTGTTCGCCTTGTTGATCGTACAGTTCCGCCAACAAACCTTGGTACCGCGGGTCTTCCGGGAACGCTGCAATGGCCCGCTCTACCAGTGCTTGCGCTTCAGCGGTCCGCTTGCTTTCGGTGAGCATGCCGAACTCCTGCATGATCAGGTCCTCGCTCAAACCGAAGCGCTTCTCCTGATCGGCGTAGACCTTGATCGCCTCATCTACTTTGCCACTGTAAGCCAGCATGTTGGCCAGATCGAAATACACCTCGTAGCGTTCCGGCCACTTGGCTAGGACGCCCCGATACACCTCAGCCGCCTCGTTGACCTTGGCGTTCTGTGAATACAGGTCCGCCAGCAGGAAGCGGTACCAGATGTTCTCCTTGTCCAGCGCTGCAGCGCGCTTGGCATGGTCCAGAGCCTTGGGAAAGTCCTGACCCTGGTGGTAGAGCTTCGCCAGCTCGAAAAGGGACGCGCTGTTCGTCGGATCCAGCTGCAGGCATTGCTGGTAGAGGCCGACTGCCTTGGGGATCTGCCCGGAGAGCCTGGCTTGGGTAGCCTCCATGAAGAGGCGCATCGTCTCAGCCCGCTTATCGGAGCCCGGATCCAAAGGAGTGCTTGGAGCCGCGTCGCCCGACGGGAATTTCTCAGCAACAGGCCTTGCGCCGCTGCATGCCGCCAAAAGCCCAGCCACTACAATAGCCAAGAGTGGACCGCGTCCAGCGGTCCTGTTTACCGGCAAGGCGCTCGGTCCGTTCATCCCAGGGTGCTGTCGTCGCTGATGCTCACATCAAGGGCCGTGCCCTTCACGCTGGCGCGCTCACCGATCATGCTGTTGTCCATCACGCAGTCCTGTACATGCGTATTGCCGCGTAGGATCGAATTCTTCACAACACTGCCGGAAACCACTGCGCCGTTCTCGATGGAAACGTTCGGGCCGACGATGCTGTTCACCAGCGAAACGTTCTCTCCGATGAAGCACGGCTCGATCACCACACTGTTCTCCTTCTTCAGCGAACCGCTAACGAGGTTATTGTCGCCCTTGAGGAAGCCGAGCACCTTGGTGTTGGTGTCCACCATGGCGTTCTTGTTGCCACAGTCCATCCACACATCCACACTACCCGCCTTAAAGCGTGCGCCTTTCTGCTTCATGTTCTCCATGGCGTTGGTGAGCTGGTACTCACCCTTGTCCTTGATGTCGTTATCGATCAAGAACTGCATCTCCTTGCGCAGGTACTCGCCATCGGCGAAGTAGTAGATGCCGATGATGGCGAGGTCGCTCACGAAGGTCTGTGGCTTCTCCACGAACTCGGTGATGATGCCTTTGTCGTCCAGCTTCACCACGCCGAATGGCTTGGGGTCGTCCACCTTGTTCACCCAGATCACGCCGTCGCAGTCCTTGTCCAGTTTCAGCTGGGCGCGGAAGAGCGTATCGGCGAAGGCCACGATCACGCGGCCATTAAGCGCGCTTTGAGCGCAGAGGATGGCGTGGGCTGTGCCGAGCGCCTCCTTCTGATAGTGGATGGTGCCTTTGCTGCCGATGGCTTTCGCGATGCCGAGAAGCTCCTCTTCCACCTTCTTGCCGAAGCTGGGGTGGACGATGAAAGCGACCTCTTCCACGGCTTCACCGGCCACAGCGGCCAGGTCTTCCACAAGGCGTTGTACAATGGGCTTGCCGGCGATGGGCAGCAGTGGCTTGGCGGTGGTGTGGGTGTGCGGACGCATCCGCTTGCCCATACCCGCCATGGGGACAATGATCTTCATTCCGTTTGTTCTCGCTCAGCGGGTGCCGGTATGTCCGAAGCCGCCCGCTCCTCGTTCGGTGGCGCGAAGGTCCGCACTTTCCGTGAAAGTAACCCTGAGGTACCGGGCAATGACCAGTTGGGCAACCCGCTCCCCGTCCTTGACCTCAAAAGCTTCCTGCCCGTGATTGATCAGCAGTACACCTAGCTCGCCCCGGTAGTCGGCGTCTATCGTGCCCGGGCTGTTGAGCACGGCGACGCCATGTTTGAAGGCCAGTCCGCTGCGGGGCCGCACTTGGGCTTCGGTGCCTTCGGGCAGTTCCAGGAAGAGGCCCGTGGGGATGAGTGCGCGTTGTCCGGGCGCTAGGGTGATGGAGGCATCAAGGTTGGCGCGGAGGTCCATGCCCGCGCTGTGGGCGGTGGCGTACGAAGGCAGTGGGTGTTTGCCTTTGTTGGTGATGCGGACGGAAATGGGTTTGGCCAGGACCTCGTTCATGCCGGCAAAGGTCGCAGCGCACCCTTCTCGTACTTCCACGCGAACCCAAGAAAGATCAACAAGGCGATCAATCGAACAACGTATTTCACCACCCCCTCCAACGCCACTTGCTCGCACCACCACCACAGCACCACCGCGCCCGCCATGTAAAGCAGAATGCGGCTCACGTTGTACGGGATCGGGTAGTGCTTCTGGCCCCAGAAGTAGCTGATGATGGCCATGCCCGCGTAACAGGCCAGTGTGGCCCAGGCGCTGCCCATGTAGCCGATCACGGGGATCAGCACGAAGTTGAGGGCGATGGTGATGGCCGCGCCGATGAGGGCGATGGTGCCGCCGGTCCTGGTGCGATCGGTCAGCTTGTACCACACGCTCTGGTTGTAGTAGATGCCTAGGAAGACGTTGGCGAGCATGAGGATGGGCACCACGCGCAGCCCTTCGTGGAAGGCCGGGTTGGGGATGAACCACTTGAAGAGGTCCAGGAAGAGCATCACCACCAGGAAGGCGCTCATGCACACGGCCACGAACACGTTCATGATGCGGGCGAAGGTGGCCGCGCTGTTCTTCTCTTTCGCGTGGCTGAAGAAGAACGGCTCGGCGCCCATGCGGAAGGCCTGGATGAAGAGCGTGATCAGCACCGCGAGTTTGTAGCACGCGCCGTAGATCCCGATCTGCGCATCGGCGATGTCTTCGGGCAAGAGGTATTTGAGGATGATGCGGTCCGAGGTCTCGTTGATCATGCCCGCGAGTCCGGCCAACATCAACGGCAGACCGAACGCCGCCATGGCGCGCAGCAGTTGTTTCTCGATGTGCGCAGGCGATGGCCACGAGGGCAACAGCACCAGCAATTTCACCGCAGTGGCCACCAGGTTGACGGCGAACACATAGCCCACACCGAAGCTCGGATCGTACACGGCATCGATGAGCGCGTTGGTCTCGCCCATGTTGTAGCGCTTCATGCAGTAAAGGATGAAGAACAGGCTGAGGCCCACGTTCACCGCCACGCTGAGCATGTTGATGAACGCGAATTTCCACGGGCGACCCTCCTGCCGTAGCCGCGCCATGGGGATGGTGGTGACGGTGTCGATGCCGATGATGAGCACCAGCATCAACACGGAACTGGCGAAGGCCGGGAAGCCAAGACCGTTAGCAATGTTGCCGGAGAACGCACTGCCGAAGAACATGAACAGCAGTGCGGGAATGAGGAGGCCATACGTTGCTGTGCTGTAAAGCGTGCGCCCATTGTCGTTCTGTTGCGCGAGTGGCGCTTTCACAGCAAAGCGGAAGTACGCCGTCTCCATGCCGAAGGTGAGCACCACGTTGAGCAAGGCCGTCCAGGAATACAACGCGGTGACCACACCATACTCCGCTGGTTCGAACACGAACTTGCTGGTGTACAACGGCACCAACAGGAAATTGATGAAGCGCGCAACGATGCTACTAAGCCCGTAGATGGCCGTTTGGCCGGCAAGTTTGCGGAGGGCGCTCAATGGAACGCAGATATCACAGATGGATATGATAACGCAGATGATGCAAGAGGGCTTCTGATCTGCGTTGATCTGCGCTTGATCAGCGTCATCTGCGTTCTATTCACCTGTAAAATTCGCCTTCCTCTTCTCCACGAACGCCGTCGTCCCTTCCTTGAAATCCGCTGTGCCGAAGCACTTGCCGAACTCCTCGATCTCGCGTTGCAGGCCGTTGGCGCCGGGTTCGTAACCGGCGTTCACTGCGCGGATGGCGGCGGCGAGGGCGGTGGGGCTGTTCTTCATCATGCGCACGGCCAATTCATGTGCTGTGCTCAGCAACTGGTCCTGTGGTACAACGCGGTTCACCAGTCCCCATTGCAGGGCGTCGTTCGCATCGATCATCTGTGCGCTCAGGATCATCTCCATCGCTTTGCCTTTGCCCACGAGGCGCGGCAGGCGTTGTGTGCCACCGTACCCCGGGATCACACCGAGGCTCACTTCGGGCAGGCCCATCTTGGCGTTGTCGCTGGCGATGCGCACGTGGCTGCTCATGGCCAGTTCCAATCCGCCGCCCAGCGCGAAACCGTTCACGGCAGCGATCACCGGCTTGCTCATGTACTCGACATGGTCGAAGAGCTTCTTCTGTCCATCGGCGGCGAGGGCCTTACCGTCCGCCACGCTGAAGTCCGCGAACTCCTTGATGTCGGCGCCGGCCACGAAGGCCTTCACACCACTACCGGTGATGATCACCACGCGCACGCTTTTGTCCGCATCGGCTTCGGTCAGCGCGCGATCGAGTTCCGCGATGGTGTCACGGTTCAGTGCGTTCAGCTGGTCCGGCCGGTTGATGGTGATGGTGCGGACGCTGTCTGCGTCGGTTAGGAGGAGGTTGGTGTAGCTCATTGATCAGACGATCAGACGATCAGAAAATGAGATGATCGCTTGACCGCTAGGCAAATGTATCGGCTAAGAGTGCAGGGGCAGCGAGACGAAGAAGCTTGTGCCTTCATAGATGCGCGTTTCGAACCACACGCGTCCACCGGCTTGTTCCACCATGCGCTTCACCATCGCGAGCCCTAGGCCCATGCCGCTGTTCTTCGTGGTGAAGCTGGGCGTGAAGATCCGTTCACGCACCTCTTCCGAAATGCCTTCGCCGTTGTCGGCTACTTGCACGATGGCTTCGCCGTTCTCGTTGCGAAGCCGCACATGGACATGGCCTAAGCGTCCCTCGGGAATGGCTTGCACGGCGTTCTTCAGCAGGTTGTTGAAGACGCGCAACAGGTGTTCGCGATCGGCGTTCACGGAAAGCGATGGTGCATCGTGCAGGGTGATGGTGATGCCGGGTGTTGCTCGGAAGACATCCACAGCGGCGCGCACGACATCCTTCAGGTCCAACGGCTGCGGCTGCGCGATGGGCATTTGTGCGAACTGCGAGAATGCGGTGGCCACACCGTTCAACGCATCGATCTGTTGCACCATCCCGTGACTGAAACGTTCGAGGCGTGTCTTGGCATCGGGCGCGTTCGGATCCCACGTGTGTTCAAAGTGTTGGATCCCGAGCTTCATTGGCGTCAATGGGTTCTTGATCTCGTGCGCTACTTGGCGTGCCATTTCGCGCCAAGCGCTTTCGCGTTCACTGCGGGCGAGCTTTTCGGCGCTTTCGCGCAGCTCTTCCACCTTGCGGTTGTACACTTCAACGAGCTGGCCCACTTCGTCGCGGCCCCGGTACGCAATGGGTGTGTTCTCGCCCTGCAGCGCTACACCGGAGAGCGACCGCTTCAACAATTCAAGCGGCCGTGTGGTCCAGTTGCTGATGAACAGCGCGACAAGAACGCTCAATGCGAAGAGCAGCACGAAGAGGTTGACGACGGCCACCAGCACGCCGGAACGCTCTTGTTCCTGTTGGCGTTGATCGGCGAACGAGGGCAGCGCGATATAGCCCAGCACCTCACCGCGTCGATCGCGCAACGGCAGGTAGGCGCTTTGGTACGTGGCTGTCCCGATGGATTCCTCATGCACGAACGAACTCGCTTGTTCAATGACCAATCGGGCATAGGCAACGGCATCCATGCGCTCGCCGATCAACCCGGCGGAGAAGACCTGTGGTCTTGAGGATGCGAGCAGGTTACCGTGGTTATCGTAGATCGAAATGTCCGAGAACAACACGTTGCTCAGTTGCGCAAGCAGATGCTCCAAGTACCGGGACCGACTATCATCCAGCACGGCCTGACCATCCAATTTCTGTTGCAACTCCATGTGGGCGGAGCGGGCCTTTTCAAGGCTGTTCGCTTCGGAGCGTTGCACGTATTGGCGCGTCAGCAAGCGCTGTGTACCAAAGCCGAAGAACAACAGGCCAACGACGGCGAAGAGCAACAATGCGGCCCGCACTTTCGCGCCGATACCCATCGGAGGGATGCCGCGGTGGAACCATAGCGTACGCAGGAGCATAGCTGCTGCGAGGAGTAGCGAGAAGAGTGCGAACAGGTAACTGAAGGTGGTCGCGCGATCGATCAGCGAAGGGACCGGCGTACCAAGCGCGAGCAAGGTGGACCGCACGGACCCTTTGGCGAGGTACTCCATGCCGTCGTCGGTGTACCACAACAAACCGTCACCGTCCATTTTTCGCGTCCAGTGCAAGGGGACACCCATGGCGTTGGACTGGTCAACGAGGGTCCCTCTTTCGTACCGGGCCACAGCGTAGCGATCGGTGCGTCGGGCGATCGGGTCGTCGCCGGAAAGCAGGAGTTCCGGAAAGCCCAGGCTTTGCGCAGCGGACCGTGGGTGCAGTTCGATGATGAGCTGCACCGGTGTAGCGGTTTCCCGAGGCATCACGGCAAGGCGCGCATGGTAGAAAGGGCCTTCACTTCCCCCTTGTTCGAAGAACAGGTCGGGCATATCGGCCAATGCGGTTGGCGCACTGAAGGTTGCCGCAGGACCATCTAGGCTGCGCGGCGTGCTGCCATCCGTGGAGCAGCGCGGACGCCCGTTGGCGTCGAACGCGAAAACGCGAACATCATACCGTTCCCAGTATCCACCGAAATAGACCTGGCGTATGGCGACATCCAGATCACCGGCAGAGCAGGGCCTTGTTGAAGCGATCAACGCATGCACGGCGGGATCACTGCGCAGCGCCGGTGCCATGTCTCGGAAAAGCAATTCCACCACGGGGTCTTCCCGCACGCTCAGCCGTTCGGCGAGCACGAGGCGTTCGCGTTGTTCGCGGGCACGCGTGTACTTCGTTAGCACGTGCGAGGTAACGGCCGCCAACACACCGAGGCCGATCACGGCATGCACGAAACGGAACTGCGTGCGATCCGCATGGAACAGCAGGAACAGTAGCGGCACTGGCCAGAGGAAAAGCACCGTATCCCGGATGCCATTTACCTGGTGCATCACGATGGACACGACGATGACGAGCAGCCCCGTCACGATCGGAAGCCACGGTGGTCGCGTGTCGCGCAGAGCGTGTATGCAGGTATCGGCCAGCAGCAACCAAGCGATGAAGAGCAAGGCGATGCTCATCACCGCCACGGCGCTTGAGGCATTGAGGCTCTGCACGTGGTAGAGGTCGAGGTCCACACTGCTGTCGTTCACCAAGCCGATGATGGTATCGGTGACCCAGGCCGCAATGGCCAACAGCGAAGCCCAGAGCAAAGCGATCGTAACAGCACCGGGTGGTTTTGGTCGGGGCTCGCGCATGGCCCTGCGGATGAACACCGAAGCGAAGACGAGCAATGATGCATTGATCAGCAGATCACCCAGCGAGGGGAAGGCGAACGAAGCGGCATACGTCGCGGGATCGAAGAGCGGGAGGCGATCGAACGGAGCGGATGGAACGAACGAAAGAACGCCCCAGCGAAGAACAAAGAGCAGGACAAGGAAAACGGTCATGCCCACCCAGCGCGGCCCGTTCACGAGGTAGCGCGCACAGGCCACCCAGAGCGCTGCCAACAACAGGAATGCGGAGGAAAGCAGCAGTCCAAGCTTGAGGATGATCCATGGGCCGACATCCAACGCACCGTTGCGCCACGCAAGACGCACGAGCGGCTTCCCGTTCGCGTCGTGTACCAATGGACCGGACCCGCTGGTGGGTTGTGCAATAAGGCCGGGCGTGGTCTTCAGTGCAGCGTGGAAGCCGCGCTCCAGATGGCGGTTCTCGATCGGTGGCGTGTTCCAAACAGGGCCGAACGCATGCATGCTGAGCAGACCCACCGTCGTGACGGTGTGCTGGTACACCGCATCAGGTAGCGTGCGTTGTCCGGACGGTTCCGCGTGGATGCCGTTGGCCGCACCGGCTGACAAAGGGCCTGACCAACAGACCAGGCTGTCCCCCGTGAAACCGAGGTAAACAGTACCCCTCTGCAGACGCTCCTTTTCAAGCGTCCTCGCATGGCGCGCCATCCAATCCGCTGGTCCCCGTTCGGCCAGTTCGTGCGCCCATTTCGTTGCGCCTTGGGCAAGATCATTTGCTTGGCGGTCCAGTGCATTTTGCAGACGGACAGCTTCTTCCTGTAACAGCGAGTCTCCGTCCGGTTCCTGCACGGACCAAGCCAACACCGCGAAGAGTGCGCTCAGCAGCAGGAATAGGATCGGGCGGGGCATGGATGCCGGGAGCCACAAGGGCCGCGCCAAAGTACGGGAACAGGGCGGGGCCTCAGGCCGCCTTGCTCGTAGCCCCCATCACCGGCGGGGCCATGGCCATTTGCCGTTTCACTTGCCGGTCAACGAAGAACATCAACACCACGCAGGCCAACATGGTACAGGAACAAACGATACCAAGCATGTCGTAGTGCTGCAAGGGACTGGTCTCCGTGGTCTGGATGACGATGAAGCCAGCGAGCCCAGCGGCCAGTCCTCCGGAGAGTTGCTGGATGGATGCCGTGATAGCGGAGAACGCGCCGCGGTCGCGTGCCAATGGTATGTTCGTGATCAATGCTTGGGAGGACACGATACGGCTACCGATACCCACGAAGCTGATCGCATTGATCACCATCACGAGCCACAAAGGAGAAAGGTCCAGTCGGCTGTAGATGATCGTCGTTGTCATGGCGATCGCCGTACCACCGATGAAGGTCGGAAGACGCCCGATACGATCACTGAGTTTGCCCACCACGGGGAAAATGATCATCGTACATGCGCCTACCACAATGAAGACCCACGGGAGTTGCTCTTGTGTTACCCCGACATTGTTCACCAGGAAAGCAGAGGAGAACGGCATCATCATGAACCCGCCGGTGGCCAGGATCATCATGGTGAGGAAGGCCATGGTATGCCTTGGGTCGAAGAACGTATTGATCAGGTGCCGGAATGCGGTGATGTCGCGCTGTAGCTCCAGATGCTCCGCCACGGGCCGCATGTAACTGAAGATGACAACACCGGCCACAGCACCGAAACCAACGATGAGGAGGAACGGCGCATGCCAATCGAAGTGGTTGGCAAGGACGATCCCCAATGGGATCCCGAAAGCCTGGCTCATGGCAAATGCCATTTGCACGAAACCCATCACACGACCTCGCACTTGTGGGGCGAACACATCGGTGACAATGGCCATCGTGACCGAGCCCACCACACCGCCGAATATGCCGGTGAGGATACGCGCTATCAGCAAGGTCTCGTAAGTTGGTGCCAACCCACAGAACAGGGTGCCGGCGATGAAGCCGACGTAGAAGAAGAGCAGCAACTTCTTCCGATCGTATCGGTCTGCGAAACCCGCGGCCAGCAATCCCGAAATACCCGCAGCAATGGCATAGCCCATCACCACATGGCTGAATTGCTGGGGCGTGATACTCAACGCCGGCATCAGGATAGCACCGAGCGGGGCCATCACCATGAAGTCCAGGATCACGGTGAACTGCATGAAGGCCAGCACCACGATCAGAAAGACCTGATAGCGTGTGAAGGTGCTTGATTTGGTGGAGGCTGCCATGGAATAAGGGCACAAAGGTGTGCGTTAACAGCACGGTGGAAATGAAGGCCGCATTAGACCGGCACGGACTGGAGCGAAATGCTTGGAACAACAATGACGGAAGCAAATGTGGTCGCGGTCTGCTTGAGTGGTCAGCACACAATGAGCAAAACGTCTCAGCACTCTATAACCCTGATCATTGGGCTGGGTATAGAAGGAGATGCGCATGCCGGCGCGACGGTCAAGCACCGTTCCCGCGTCCGCGAGGATCCCCGCCAACCGAATCTTCGGCAGGTCCATTTGATCCATTCGGAGCTCTTCGATGAACTGAATGCGCAGGATTTCGAACTAGCTCCTGGTCTAATGGGCGAGAACATCACCACACGCGGTATCGAGCTGCTGGCGCTACCCTGCCGAGCACGTCTTCACATCGGTGAGGCGGTTGTGGAGGTCACCGGCCTGCGCAACCCATGCACTCAATTGGACGGTCTTCGCCCCGGCTTGATGGCCGCCGTTCTGCGCCGCGCACCGGATGGTTCGTTGATCCGGAAAGCGGGAATAATGGGTATCGTGATCCGAGGTGGCACGGTGAAGCCCGGAGATGCGATCGAAGTGGAATTGCCCGAGCCGCCCTTTGTGGCGTTGGATAGGGTCTAGGGTCAGCCCTTCAACGCCTCCGCACCGCCCACGATCTCGAGGATCTCGTTGGTGATGCTGGCCTGACGCGCCTTGTTGTAGGTCAGCTTCAGTTCCTTCAGCAGGCTGTCGGCATTGTCGGTGGCCTTGTGCATGGCGGTCATGCGGGCACCGTGCTCGGCAGCGTTACTATCGAGCATCGCTTTGTAAAGCTGGATCTTCAGGCTCTTGGGGATGATATTCTCCACGATCTCCTCGCGGCTCGGCTCCATGATGTAATCCACCTTGGAGGCGCTGGCTTTCGCCGCAACATCTGCCTTAGGCGGTGCCACGGGCAGGTATGGCTCTTCCATCAGGACCTGCACAGCGGCGTTCTTGAACTTGTTGTACACCAAGGCGACCTGGTCGTACGTGCCGTTGGTGAAGAGCTCCATGAGCAGTTCGGCCTTCGGTGTCACCTTGTCGAAACTTAGCCCGTCGTAGAGGCTCGCACCATCCGCAGGAAGGGCTTCGCTGAAGTACTTCGTGCGGCGATAGGCGTCCATCGCCTTCTTGCCCAAGGGCAACACGTGAACGACCTTGCCCTCGCTCTCCAATTGCGCGGCCGTGCGGCGGATCTGGCGGAATACCTGCGTATTGAACGCACCAGCCAATCCTCGATTGCTCACGATGGCCACAAGCAACACGTTCTTCACTTCGCGCTGCTGGCTATACTTTCCTTCGCTGCTATCCAACGAAGCACTCACGTTGCTCAGGATCTGCTGCAGCTTCTCCGCATATGGACGCATGCGTGTGATCGCGTCCTGGGCACGACGCAGCTTGGCCGCGCTCACCATTTTCATGGCGGCGGTGATCTGCTTGGTGCTGTTCACCGAGACGATCCTGCTCCGTACCTCTTTCAGACTTGGCATCGTGCGTGCGCTTCGTACGGTTGCTTAGTTGTGCAGGCTCTTCACCAGATCGGCGGCCACGTGCTCCAGTGTACCGGTGATCTGTTCGTTGTAGTCGCCTTTCTTCAGCGCTTCCAGCACGTCATTGTGCTTGTTGCGCAGCATGGTGATGAACTCGGCCTCGAACTGTTTGATGTTCTTCACCGGCACTTTGGTCAACAGGCCTTTGGTACCGCAGTACAGGATGGCGATCTGCTCCTCCACGCGCACCGGGCTGTTCTGCCCTTGTTTCATGATCTCCACGTTGCGGGCGCCTTTGTCCAACACCGCTTTTGTAGCAGCATCGAGGTCGGAACCGAACTTGGAGAAGGCTTCCAATTCACGGTAAGCCGCTTGATCGAGCTTCAGCGTACCGGCCACCTTCTTCATGGACTTGATCTGTGCGTTGCCGCCTACGCGGCTCACGCTGATGCCCACGTTAATGGCGGGCCTCACACCAGCAAGGAACAAATTGCTCTCCAAGAAGATCTGTCCATCGGTGATGGAGATCACGTTCGTCGGGATGTAGGCGGAGACGTCACCGGCCTGTGTTTCAATGATCGGCAGCGCGGTCAACGAACCACCGCCTTTCACCTTGCCTTTCAAGGAGACCGGGAGATCGTTCATCTGCTCGGCCACGCTCTGGTCTGCGGTCACCTTTGCAGCGCGCTCAAGAAGGCGGCTATGCAGGTAGAACACGTCTCCGGGGTACGCCTCGCGTCCGGGAGGACGACGCAACAACAGGGAAACTTCGCGATAGGCAACAGCTTGCTTCGAGAGATCATCATAAATGATCAAGGCAGGACGGCCCGTATCGCGGAAATACTCGCCGATGGCGGCACCCGTGAACGGCGCATAGAACTGCATCGGCGCAGGGTCGCTGGCGTTCGCGGCCACCACGGTGGTGTAGGCCATGGCGCCTGCTTCTTCCAGCACTTTCACTGTGCCGGCCACGGTGCTGCCCTTCTGGCCGATGGCCACGTAGATGCAGTACACCGGTTTGCCCGCGTCGAAGAATTCCTTCTGGTTGATGATCGTATCGATCGCCACGGTGCTCTTGCCGGTCTGGCGGTCACCGATGATCAACTCGCGTTGGCCACGACCGATGGGGATCATGGCATCGATGGCCTTGATCCCGGTTTGCAGCGGCTCTTTCACTGGTTCGCGGAAGATCACACCGGGCGCTTTACGCTCCAGCGGCATCTCGAACAACTCACCACCGATAGGGCCTTTGCCGTCGATCGGCTCGCCGAGCGTGTTCACGACGCGGCCAACGATGCCTTCACCGGTCTTAATGCTGGCAATGCGCTTCGTGCGCTTCACGGTATCGCCTTCCTTGATACCAACGGATGGGCCGAGCAATACGACACCGACGTTGTCCTCTTCCAGGTTCAACACGATACCGCGCAGGCCGCTGGTGAACTCAACAAGCTCACCGCTCTGTACGCTGTTCAAGCCGTAGATGCGGGCGATACCATCACCCACTTGCAGGACTGTACCGACTTCTTCGAGCTCGGCCTCGCTGCGGAAACCTGCGAGTTCTTGTTTGAGGATCGCCGTTACTTCGGCAGGGTTTACTTCAGCCATGATGGGAAGTCGTTAGATCTCGGAGATATACGGGTTCTTGGAGAATTCGCGGCGCAGGTCGGCGAGATGACGGCTCACGCTGCCATCGTACAGCTCGTCGCCAATTCGGATCGACAAGCCGCCGATCAAAGCAGGGTCCACCTTTTCGATAAGATCGATGGATTTGCCGGGGTGCTGCTTGCCAGCCAAAGCGAGCGCCTGTTGGCGCGTGGCTGCGTCAAGAGGAACAGCGCTGGTCACATGGGCCACCACGATGTTCTTGCTGGTCTTGTACAGTTGATCGAACGCTGCCGCCACATCGGGCAACAATCGCTCGCGGCCTTTGCGTACGAGGATACCCATGAACGTGGTGCTGAGTTGTCCGATCTTACCAGCAAAGACCTGCCCGAGGATCTTCTCCTTCTTATCGGCCTTCACCACGGGGCTGTTCAGCAATACCACCAACTCGCGGTTCGCTACGCAGGTGTCGGCGACCAACCGCATATCCTCATCCACGCCCGAAAGCACACCCTTTTCCTGGGCAAGCTCCATCAGCGATCGGGCGTAGCGATAGGCGACCGGGGCGATGTTCATGACTTGCGGAGCTCGGCTTCGTTCATCACTTTGTCAACCAACGCCTTTTGAGCAGCTGGGTCTGCGAGCTTCGCTTTGAGAATCTGCTCGGCTACCAGAATACTGAGTTCCGCGACCTGGTTCTTCATCTCCGTGATGGCCGCGTTCTTCTCGTTCCGGATGTCCTCACGAGCACGGGCCAGCAGGGCGTCTCCCTCGGCCTTGGCCTTGGCCTTGGCGCCAGAGATCTCCTTGTCGCGGATGTCCCGTGCTTCTTTCAGTAGTAACTCGCGCTCTTCGCGGGCCGCGTGCATCAGGTCTTCGTTCCGGGCCATCATCGCGGCGTTCTCTTCACGCGCCTTCCGGGCTTCGTTGAGGGCATCCGCAATGGATGCTTCGCGCTCCTTCAGCCCGTTGAGGATGGGTTTCCAGGCGAACTTGGCCAGGATGTAAAGCACCGCCAGGAACGACAGTGTCATCCAGAAGATGAGCCCGAAGGAAGGCTCTACGAGACTAGCGAGCAGCATGGAAATGCGGGTTCAGGTTAACCAACGGAGAGACGATAGCAGCTGGATCGGATCAACCGACTACCGGCATCTCCTTCAACACCACCAGCAGGCCTACGACCATCGCGAAGAAAGCAGCTCCTTCAACAAGAGCGGCGGTCAGGATCATATTGGCGCGCAGGTCGTTCATGGCTTCGGGTTGACGGGCCATGGCTTGCACGGCGTCACCGCCGATACGGCCAATGCCGACACCTGCGCCAAGTGCGGCGAGGCCAGCACCCAAAGCAGCGATACCATAACCAACGCCGAGATCGAGGAGAACAGTGAGGAACATGTGTTCGAGGTTTGTGAAAGGTTCAGGTCTAATGATGATGTGGTTCCTCTATCGCTGAGCCGATGTACATGGCGGACAGGAAGGTGAACACGTAGGCTTGGATGAAGGCGACCAGCAGTTCGAGCATGGTCATGAACACGGTGAAGGCGAGCGACATGATGGACACACCATAACCGGCACCGGCGCTGGTCTCACCGAACACGAAAATCAGGCTGAAAAAGCTGAGCGCGATGATGTGGCCCGCCGTGATGTTGGCGAACAGTCGGATCATCAACACGAAGGGTTTCAGGAACATTCCCAGGATCTCCACCGGCGTCAAGATCGCGAGCACCCAACCCGGTACACCGGGCATGGCCAGGATGTGGCCCCAATAGTGCTTGTTGCCATTGACCGTTACGATAACAAAGGTGATGAGCGCCAGCACCAATGTCACAGCGATATTGCCCGTGAGATTGGCCCCGCCGGGAAAGAACGGCACCAGACCCATCAAGTTGTTCAGGAAGATGAAGAAGAAGGCCGTGAGCAGGTACGGCATGTATTTCTGGTACTTGTGTTCGCCAATGGCGCTCTTGGCCACGTCGTCGCGCACAAAAAGTATTATCGGCTCCACTAGGTTCTGCAGACCTGTGGGCGCCTGACCAGCACGGCGCGTGTACGCTTTGGCCACGTTCAGGAAGATGATCAGCAGGATCGCCAGGCTGATGAACAGACTCAGCACGTTCTTGGTAATGCTGATGTCCCACGTCGCCTTGGTAGCGGCTTCGTCGACGGTCGCGTGATGTACATCAGTGCCATCGGGGTCGTTCACCGCAACAACACCTCCCTCCTGCAGCATATACCCACCATACACTTTGTGGCCATGTTCAAAATTGCTACTGCTGAAGCAAGCAACGCCCCGTTCCGTATTGTAAAGGATCACCGGGAGTGGCAAGGTCGTGTTGCCGAAGAGGTGCCAGCCGTGCTCATCACCAATGTGGTCCATGATCAGCTTGCCCGCATTGAACTTCCCCTTACCGTGCTCCACTTCTTCTGCGATCAGGTCCGGAGCCTCCGAGTCCGACTCCATCGCATGCACCACCGCATCGTTCGCGGGGTCTTGGGCGTGCTCTTGGCCCTGTGCTATCGCTTCGCCAAGGAAGAGGCTTCCGACCAGTAGGGACGCGGCTCGCAGCAGGTTCGGGATCGACATCTTGAAGGGTTAAACCCTTGTTTGCGGCCGCGAAGGTAGAACTCTGCACGGAATGATGGAAGTTATGTCGTTGAAGTCTCTCTGCAGCGTTCGGCCTTAGGTTATAATGCCGCGTGTACATGGCGCGTCGGTGTGGATGTGTGAGCCGCATTAGTGAATAAGTGGGACCTAGAAATGGACCAATCCAACTATCGGCCGATCTTAAGACCGAACCAGGACTGAAGTCACCAAGGTGGTCGTGTCGTGTGTTGTCGCGTAACAACGGGCATTGCGGCATTGGTTGGATCGCTCATCGACATTCCGACATCTATGGCGCAAGGGTCGCTTACAGTACTCTCGTGCCCTTCGTCGCTTTGAAAGGAACCACCGCGTACCTTTGCTGCGTCCATGGGACCTGTACCTATGGTATTAGTTTTAATCGTTTGAGGATCAGGGCCTTAGCCTGTCCATAGGGCGCGCGATCATGAATACAAAAGAGAGATATGACGTGGTGGTCGTTGGTGGTGGCCATGCGGGTTGCGAAGCTTCGGCCGCGGCGGCCAACATGGGGTCCAAGGTCCTCTTGATCACCATGAACATGGGAGTGATCGGCCAAATGAGTTGCAACCCGGCCATGGGTGGTGTGGCCAAAGGCCAGATCGTGCGGGAGATCGATGCACTTGGTGGCTATTCGGGCGTCGTGAGCGATCGTAGCACGGTCCAGTTCCGCATGCTGAACCGAAGCAAGGGGCCAGCCATGTGGAGTCCCCGTTCACAGAACGATCGCAATCTTTTCGCTGCTGAGTGGCGCAAGATGTTGGAGCAAACGCCGAATGTCCACTTCTGGCAAGACAGTGTCTCGGAAATGGTGATCGAGGGGGGTAAGATCAAGGGCGTCCGCACAGGAATGGGTATGACCATCCTGTGCCGCTCCGTGGTACTTACCAGCGGCACCTTCATGAACGGATTGATGCACATTGGCGAACGGCAACTCGGGGGTGGGCGGGCGGGCGAAAAGGCCAGTCACGGCATCACCGAACAACTCGTCTCCTTGGGGTTCGAAGCTGGCCGCATGAAGACCGGCACGCCACCCCGCGTGGATGGCCGATCTATCGACTATAGTGTTTTGGAAGAGCAGCCAGGGGATGAACAACCCAGCAAGTTCAGCTACCTCCCAAGCACCTCTCCCCCACCCCGCCAGCTCTCCTGCTGGATGACCTATACCAGCCCCGAAGTACACGATATCCTGCGCACCGGCTTCGATAGAAGCCCGATGTTCAATGGACGGATCCGGGGCATTGGTCCGCGGTATTGCCCGAGTATCGAGGATAAGATCGATCGTTTTGCGGACAAAGACCGCCACCAGATCTTCGTGGAACCAGAGGGTTGGGATACCGTGGAGACATACGTCAACGGCTTCAGCACAAGCTTGCCCGAGGAGGTTCAACTAGCAGCCCTCAGGAAGATCCCGGGCTTCGCAAACGCTCGCATGTTCCGCCCTGGCTACGCGGTAGAATACGACTACTTCCCCCCTACCCAACTGAAGCATACACTGGAAACCAAGCTCGTTGATGGGCTCTATTTTGCTGGGCAGATCAACGGCACAACTGGGTACGAAGAGGCTGCCTGCCAAGGCTTGATGGCCGGAATTAATGCCCACCTCAAACTCACGGAAAAAGAACCGTTCATCCTCCGTCGGGACGAAGCTTACATCGGCGTACTCATCGACGATCTCATCACCAAGGGTACTGAGGAGCCCTACCGGATGTTTACCAGTCGCGCAGAATTCCGGATCCTGCTCCGCCAGGACAATGCCGATATTCGCCTAACACCGCGCTCCAATTCTATCGGACTGGCAAGCACCGAACGCCAGGAACGGGTACTCCGCAAACAAACGCTCTGCAAGGCCTTGGTAGACGCCCTTAGGTCTGAAAGCGTTGATCCCGATGCCGCAAATGAGGTGATCGTTCCACGTGGAACATCCCCCTTAAAGCAAAAAGTCAAGCTGTATGAACTCCTTCTCCGGCCGCAGATCACATACGCTGATCTGGAGCCCTTGTCTCCGCGAATAGGGGAGATTGCTGCAGGGTGCGGTGACCTCCGCTCAGAGGTTATTGAGCAGGTGGAGATCAACATCAAGTATGATGGGTATTTAGAGAAAGAGCGCGAAATGGCGGATAAGCTAACACGGCTGGAAGAGGTACCGCTCGACCTCGAAATGGAATATGCTAGGTTGACTTCGCTATCCATGGAAGCTCGTCAGAAGCTCGACAAGGTTCGTCCTAGCACGCTCGGTCAAGCCTCTCGGATCAGTGGTGTATCGCCTGCCGATTTGAGCGTTCTAATGGTCTACTTGGGCCGCTAGTCTCGATGTGAGGTATGGATAACAGAAGGGTAAACCCGTGACGAAAAGGGGTCTCAGTTAAGATCAACCCGCTCCCTAAACCAGCGTCGAACGCAACCCGAAAACGGATCGTTCCACGTGGAACACACTCACTTTGGAACACCTTACAAATTGCCCTCTCTGTGGGTCCGAAAAACAACGGCTCGCACTCTCATGCTTAGATTACTCCAATTCGATGGAGTCCTTTTCTTTGGTGGATTGTGCCGAGTGCGGGTTCCGTTTTACCAACCCGCGTCCCACACAAAACTCAATAGGGCGATACTATTCAGCGGACAATTACATCTCCCATGTCAACTCTTCGGGCAGCATTCAAGACAAGCTATATCAGCTTGCCCGTAAGTGGGGTCTACGGAATAAATACAAAATGATCCACCGCATTCAACCGCATGGAAAAGTGCTTGATGTTGGGTGTGGTACAGGTGAATTCTTGGCCCACCTTATGAGTAGGGGTTACTTGGTCCAGGGTGTAGAACCCAGTCTGAAGGCTCGCGAACAGGTGGTCGCAAACCATGGCATTTCTGTTATGCCGACGCTGGATCTTGTACCCGCACAGGAGCAATTCCAAGTCGTCACATTGTGGCATGTGCTGGAACACCTCCCGGATCTGCGGAGTACTTTCAAAAAGCTCTTCGCACTGCTTGCTGATAGGGGTGTGTTGATCATCGCTGTGCCCGACCGTGGATCTTGGGATGCCGCCCATTATGGACCGCACTGGGCAGCCTGGGACGTGCCCCGGCACTTCTCTCACTTCCGACAAGAGGACATCCATGCACTCCTGCACGAGCACGGATTTCAATTGATCTCAAGGCAACGGATGTGGATGGACGCGTTCTATATCTGTTTACTCAGCGAGGGTTACGGTGGTGCATCAAGGCCGTTGGCGTTTCTCAAGGGCCTTGTTAATGGAACATGGTCAAATTTGCTGAGTGCGTTGACCAACCGACCAACCTCTAGCTCGCTTTACGTCGCTAGAAAGGCCGAGCCCTGAGAGGGCTGTTTTCCGGCCATTTACGCCCCTTTACATGTTTGGCTGGTGGTGCATGTATCCCGCCGCCGCTTTCTTGCTTTAGTGGTCGTCTAATGCGGTCCATTGAAATCGTTTGATTATCAACCAATTACGTTTACTTTGTTCAATATTGGTGTGTTCCCCAAACACGCTTTCTGTTCGGTCGCTTTATAGGCTCTTTGGCTTCATGCACCGTTCTACCTTTGCGGCCCCTCAATTCGCCGAACAATAGATCCATGAGCACGACACTTTCGACCCCAGCCAACATGATTGCCGACGTCCTGAAAGAACTCGGCGTCCAAGAGATCAACAGCGGTGTGTCCACCGGAAATACTTGGATGATGGGCGAGGGTGCGTTGATCTCCAGCCACAGTCCTGTTGATGGAGCATTGATCGGAAGTGTGCGAGGAGCATCGCGGAGCGAGTACGATAAGGTGATGGCCGTGGCCGGTCAAGGCTTTCTTGAGTGGCGGACGTGGCCAGCGCCCAAACGCGGTGAGGTGGTCCGTCAGCTCGGCGAAGAGTTGCGTAAACACAAGGCCGGACTGGGCAGGTTGGTGAGTTACGAAATGGGCAAGAGTTACCAAGAGGGGTTGGGTGAGGTGCAGGAAATGATCGACATCTGCGACTTCGCCGTGGGGCTCTCCCGTCAGTTACACGGCCTTACGATGCACAGTGAAAGGCCGGATCACCGCATGTACGAGCAGTGGCATCCACTTGGCATTGTCGGCATTATCACGGCTTTCAACTTCCCAGTGGCAGTATGGAGTTGGAACACCGCCCTGGCGTGGGTTTCAGGCGATGTATGCCTGTGGAAACCGAGCGAAAAGACGCCGCTCTGTAGCATCGCCTGCCAGCACATCACCGCAGAGGTATTCAAGCGCAACGGCGTTCCTGAGGGAGTGAGCGTGATCGTGAACGGCGACCGCGAAGTGGGGGAGTGGATGAGCAATGACGCGCGCATCCCGTTGTTGAGCGCAACGGGCAGCACCCGAATGGGAAAAGCTGTTGGCGCAGCCGTTGGACAGCGTTTGGGCCGTGCCCTGCTCGAACTCGGTGGCAACAACGCCATCATTATCAGTGACAAGGCCGACCTTGACATGTCGCTCATCGGTGCTGTTTTCGGGGCGGTGGGCACTGCCGGCCAACGTTGTACAAGTACGCGCCGGTTGATCATCCATGACAAGGTCTACGACACCTTCAAACAGAAGCTCGTGAAGGCTTATGGCCAGCTACGTATTGGTGATCCTCTGGACGAGAAGAACCACGTTGGCCCACTGATCGACGCGCACGCGGTAAGTCTCTACCTGAACGCCCTGGAGGCCGCAAAGACACAAGGTGCGACGATCGCCGTTGAGGGCGGTGTCATGACCGGAAATGGCTACGAGAGCGGGTGCTACGTGAAGCCTGCCATTGTAGAGGCGAAACCCGAAATGACCATTGTGCAAGAAGAGACCTTCGCACCGATCCTTTACCTCCTGCGCTATAGCGGTGATGTGAATGAGGCGATCGCAGTTCAGAACGGCGTGAGGCAAGGTTTGAGCAGCGCGATCATGACCCTGGACCTTCGTGAAGCGGAGCGCTTCTTGGGAGCGAACGGAAGCGACTGCGGCATCGCAAACGTGAACATCGGCACAAGCGGTGCGGAGATCGGCGGTGCTTTCGGCGGGGAGAAGGAAACCGGTGGTGGCCGTGAGAGCGGCAGTGATGCGTGGAAGACCTACATGCGCCGCCAGACCAACACGATCAACCACGGAGTGAAATTGCCACTGGCACAGGGGATCAAGTTCGATCTCTAGGAACCCTTCACGAGATCTCGGATATCAAGAGTTGGGGGTTTCGTGCGCCCGGCCTTGGGCGGTGCGGGATATATTCGCGACCCCTATGGCAGCAAGCCCCTTTTCAACGGTAGTTCTTCTTGTGACCCTTGGCCTTGCGGGGTGTGGTGTTGGGCCTAAGGAGCTGCCGATCCCGCGGTCGGGGGCCTGGCGAATGGAGCTTGACCTCAACGGCCGTAAACTCCCCTTCCAATTCGACCTGCTCAAGGATGACAGTGCGCGATGGATAGCGCACATCCACAATGCTTCGGAGGATATCGTCGTGAGCGATATCGTTCTCCGGAACGATACGTTCCTGATGCGTATGCCCTTGTTCGATTCGGAGTTCAAGGGGGTGGTTCGCAGCGATAGTGTGATCGAGGGGGCTTGGCACAACTACCTGAAAGGGCCTGATTACCGCATCCACTTCGTCGCCCACGCCGGTCCTACGCATCGTTTCCCGGGCCAGAGTGATGGAGAGGGCGCGGTTGCTGGCACATGGGAGGTCCACTTCAGCAAGGGCACCACGGACAGCTATAATGCCATTGGTCTCTTCGAACAGCATGCCGATGGGCGTGCGACCGGGACATTCGTTACAGAAACAGGGGACTACCGTTACCTCGAAGGGGCTGTGAACGGTGATTCGATGAGATTATCTTGTTTCGATGGGTCACACGCCTTCCTCTTCGCTGCGGCATTACAGGGCGATAGCCTTGTTGGGCGGTACTGGAGCGGTACGCATTGGGAAGAGCCTTGGGTTGCATATCGTAATGCGGATTACCACCTGCGCGATCCGGACTCCCTCACCTTTCTGAAAGAGGGCTACGACATGGTGGATTTCCGCCTTCCCGACCTTGATGGAAAGCTGGTCACACCTTCCGATGATCGCTTCAAAGGCAAGGTTTTGATGGTCCAGGTGATGGGAAGCTGGTGTCCGAATTGCATAGATGAAACGGTGCTCCTAAAGGAGATGCACAACACCTACGCGGACCAGGGGCTGGAAATGATCGCCGTGGCCTTTGAGAAATACGATGATCCAGAGCGGGCTATCGCCGGGTTGAAACGTTTCCGCAAGGCGCTGGGCGTGGATTACCCGATCGTTTATGGTGGTCTCGCTTCGAAGGAGAACGCAGGAGAAAAGCTGCCCTTCCTGGACCACGTGATGAGCTATCCCACTTGCATCTTCGTTGATCGCAACGGCCTGGTGCGCCGCATACGTACAGGCTTCTATGGCCCCGGTACAGGCGACCATTACCAGAACTACCGCCGCAACCTGCACGCGTTCGTGGAGCAATTGCTGGCCGAGCCGGTGGTGCCTATGATCGCGCGGAAATAAGCCGCCTCATCAGGGTTTCATCGGCCTGTCCACTGCTGGCCGGTTTTCCAGTCCCGACAGTATCCATGCCGTGTGGAACACCAGCAACGCACGCTGGTGCAACAAGTCGAACTGGATCTTCTCCACGTCGTCCCCGGGCTGGTGATAATCCTCGTGGACCCCACTGAAATAAAAGATGCTGGGCACGCCTTTCCGGGCGAAGTTGTAGTGGTCACTGCGGTAGTAAAAGCGATTGGGGTCGCTCTCGGCGTTGTACCGATAGTCCAGGTCCAGCTTCGCGTAGTTCGTGTTCGCCCTTTCGTTCGCAGCATGCAGTTCAGTGCTCAATCGGTCACTACCAATGATATACACGTATGGCGCAGATGTCGCATGCGCACTGTCCGTACGGCCGATCATGTCGATGTTCAGATCGGCTACCGTGTTCTCTAGTGGGAACACCGGATGATCACTGTAGTACCGTGAGCCCAGCAACCCCTTCTCTTCGCCGCTAACAGGCATCACCAACACGCTTCTGCGTGGTCCGTGGCCCTCGGCCTTGGCTTTGGCGAAGGCCTCCGCTATTTCGATCAGCGCAACGGTGCCTGTGCCATCATCGTCAGCACCGTTGTAGACCACACCGTTCTCAACGCCGATGTGGTCGTAGTGCGCAGTGATCACTACGATCTCATCTTTCTTGTCCGTGCCTTCAATGAAGGCCAGCACGTTCTCCGCCGTGATGCGCTTTGTCCCGGGTGTGGCCCTCACAGTACATACCAACGGGATCGTCCGTGCCTTCCTCTTGCGTGCCAACTTGGCCATGTTCATGCTCTGCAGCAATGTGCTCATAGCAGCCTCGTCAACCATGATCATCTGGGCGCTGCTTCCTGCGGTGGTCGCGTTCTTCACTTGATCCGCCAGGCGCAAAGAGGTGCCCGGCAGGTGCATTCCATCCATCACGGTAGAAAGGGCGGGAACACTGATAAGGATCAAGGAGGGATTTCCTGAACGCACCACGTCCAACCGCTTGCGGAGCAAAGCCATGACATCTGACCCTTGGCCAATACCAGAGGCATCTACCAACACTGCACGTCCTGTGATCCCTTGCTTGGGCAGCTTTTGGGCATCACCCAAGTACAGCACCTCTGTGATGGGAACATCGCCGGTCAAGACCTCATTGAAGTAGACTAGTTCCTTCTTGTAGGTCAACATCCTTCCCCCACCTTCAATGGCAATGGAACCGGCCTTGTCCTCGATCAGGTCGTAGGGCTGGAAGTAGCCTTCAGTAATGACGCTCGGGTCGGGTGCTGGTACGGGTGGTATCCCGGCTTGCACGAATTCGCTTTTCAAATAGGTGGCGGCCATTTTCTGGCCCTCCTTACCGGTATCCCGGCCCATATATGCATCGCTGGCCAGTATCGTTAGGTGCTGGTGCAGTTCCTCCGCTGTGATGGTCCCTGCATAGCGCAATGCCAGACTATCCACTTGTGCCGAAAGGGTCTTGGATGCGAACAGGCACAATGCCGCGAACAGTAGGTTCTTCATCTGCATCATTGCTGTTCCATTTCGATCTTCTGAATCCGCCTTTGATGACGGCCTCCTTCGAAGCGTGCCGAAAGGAAGGCGGTTACGATCGCATCCGCCTCGGACTCGGTGATGTATCGTGCAGGAAGCGCCAGCACGTTGGCATCATTGTGTTCGCGGGCCAATGCTGCCACTTCGGGGTTCCAGGCCAATGCCGAGCGAATCCCGCGATGCCGGTTCGCACTGATGTTCACGCCGTTACCACTGCCACAGATGACAATGCCGAGGGACCCCTCTTCACCCGCAACTGCTGCTGCAACCGCATGCGCATAGTCCGGATAATCCACGCTTTCCTTTACATGCGTGCCTTTGTCCGTCACCAGATGACCGGCTGCCTTTAGCCGGTCCTTCAAGTGATGCTTCAACTCGAGACCCGCATGGTCGCTACCGATCAGGATGTGCATGGTTCAGTGTAATGGAGCCCAAAGATATCCACGCCCGCCTCGGATCCGGGATCGAACGATCCGATCGTGGGATCAGCTTTCCCGCTGTGGATATCGTGGGGTATTATTCCTGTGGTCGGATCGAGTAAGATCCACTTAACAAGATCCAACCAACGACCAAACTTCATTATCGATCGATCTGCACCAGAAATACACCGTTGCAGCAGCTAGAATGGCTCCCTTCTTTTCAACGCCACACACGCGGATCGCTTGTAAACGATCGTTGATAGTCCAAGACATCACCAACATCTATAAGGAATACGGAACGGATCTCCCTCTTTCGATCGTTCATCCAACGTGCGTTAAATTTGATAAGCCGTCCGTGCAAGCGAAATACCCAGCGATCTTCAACAGATCGAACCGACCATACTATATCATCA
>Ga0075163_10000134_pt1 | contig 83571 bp, 63 predicted proteins | sample JI1023141ADNA_FD_71478 | JGI IMG/M metagenome (GOLD analysis project Ga0075163, IMG submission 71478) | Wastewater effluent complex algal communities from Wisconsin, to seasonally profile nutrient transformation and Carbon sequestration -... | ecosystem: Engineered > WWTP > Effluent > Algae... | reverse complement strand
CCACCGCCGCCGCCGCCACCGCCGCCGCCACCACCACCGCCGCCGCCGCCTCCACCGCCGCCACCACCGGCGCCACCGGAGTGAGCGATGTTGGCAGATAACAGCCACAGTAGAAAGGGCATAGTTCAACTTAGCTTTGCCATTGCTATTGCCGCCACCTGCATTTTTAGCTTTTTGGCTGTCAGTGAAAAGAGAGCAATTTCCAATCACTGGCAGGCCATAGATGCAGCTACCTCGGAGCCGAGGTTTGCCCTGGTCAAGGCCGCAGTATTGAAGAAGCATCTCGACTCCGAGATGCTTCCTTCAGCTCGTGAACTTGCTTCTCTATATCGACAACAAGGAAAGCAAGAAGAGGCTGCCAAAATCTACCGCCTGTTATGGCTTGCTCCCCAAGACCCAGAGGGCTTTGTTGGCGATGCCCTTGAGCTAGCTTCGCTCTACTCAGATATGTCTGCTTTTCCTTACGCCATCGAAAGTTATAAGAAGATTCTTGAGTTTGACCGTCTGCGACTGAAGCCTGACAGTCCAGGTATCGTAAGAGATTTGAACAACCTTGGTGTTTGTTATCGCTGCTATGCCGTTAGTTCTTCTGAGCCTAGTCAAAGACGACTGAACCTCGACCTGGCCAGCGCACAATTGACTGAAGCTGCCAGAATTTGTAGCGCAAGCCAAACTCTGGCTGATGACCAGCTGATTGTTTCGACCAACCAGAATGTCGTTTCTCAAGATCGAGGCCAATCTAGATAGATGAGCAATGCCACTGCAGTTAAACCGCTCAAGATATTTTCATTGAAGGGTTTGACCTTCGGCAAGAATGATCTGTTCGGTGTTGTTTTTATCATTCTTGGAGGATTGCCTCTCTATTTGCCTTTCTTATGCTATCTGGGAGAGGCTGGTCTGCGGGCTAATATACCTTTTGACTGGGCCTTTTGGGGCAATCAAATTGTTAGCATGCCTCACGTTTGGGCGACCTATGCTCGTTTATCCAGAAAAATTGGCGAAGGCAAAGTGCACTTTTTGTTTGGCGCCCCTGCTTATTTAGCTGTTGTTGCCCTCTTGCTGGTTGCTTCGCTAAATGGATACTTTTTGCAGGCCATGACGGCGGTAAACGTTTGGCAGTCATTCCATTATTTGCGCCAGGTCTACGGTATCAATCGCTTCTTTGGTCGTCCTGTCGGTGAGACTGATCGGGAGAAGAGTCTTTCGTTTTGGGCCTTTCATCTGGCCATGCCACTATTTATCATTGGTCGCTGGAATATGCTTTATGTGTATTGGCATGGCAAACCATCTGACGCCATTATTCCAGTTGGTTTTCCGGCGCCACTGCTTACAGCCCTATGGATATTGGCTGGGGTGGGATTATGTCTCGGCTTGTATCTAGAGCTACTTAAATACAGACGGTTGCAGCCTTATGATTGCAGCGGCTTGATGATTTTGCTTGTTTACTTTGCTATCCACTGGTTTGGTTTTCTTTCAATTCACTACTATTTCATTGGTTTTATCACTGTCACTATTTTTCATGCTGTTCAGTATTTGGGGATTGCCTGGCAATTTGAAGAGAAGCAATCAACCACAGATATTTTTTCAGCAAAAGTTCTTAAGGCCCTACCAACTCTAGGCTCATTTGCTGCGTTCTGGTTGGTTGTCTATTTGGTCGGCGATTTTGCTCAGAGTGCGCTGATGCCTCTGGGTAATTCGCTATATCCTAAATTTGCTCTTGTCTGCCTCTCTTCTGTTTCAGCCCATCACTACCTTGTCGATACAGTGCTCTGGGGCCGGAAGGCTGGTATTTAATTGATTTTCTTGTGATTCTCAAAATGGCAGTTAGAATATAGTAGACGTTCTAACCTTGGATTTTGAGGAAAACCTTGATGAAGCTTGTGGGAGCAACCATTTTTCTGATTTGCAGCTTTTCGCTTTCGCTCCTGGCTGCTTCTGCTCAGAATATAGGAAGCCAGTATCAAAACCAGAATCAAGGTGAGAATTATGGCAATTCGCCCCAGTTTTCTGGGCAAATGCCAAGTTCCGCTGCAAGAAATACTAGTTCTCAACAGCTGCGCCAGTGGTTTAGCGCATACGATATGGTGCGCAAGCAAGCACAAATGTCGCCTAGTGAAAAAGACAGGGCCGATAATCTACTTTCTCAGGGCCTGTCGGTTTTCGTTCCCGGCCCTAACAAGATGCAGGCGCAGAAACTTTTGACCGGTCTCGTTGATAAGTATCAAGTGGCTATCAATAAAATGAAGGCTATGCCCCTCTATCCTGAAACCGAAAAGTTGCACCGCGGGTACTACCAGTATTTTAGTGATGCTAAAACTCTTTTTTCTGATTATCTTAGAGTGCAAGATAATTTGATGGTCAAAGACGAGCATGGCAAGGGCATTATGCCGCAGCTAATGGCTCGCAAGGCCAATCTGGAAAGTTTGGAAATGCAGATTAAGCAGCTTGATTCTCAGTTGCGTGGGCAGTTTGGCATTGCCCCTTATCGATACTAATTGGTTTGCAGTTCACAGCGGAACGGTAGCTTTCTTTTCATACAGCCTCTTCACTGTATTGAGATCGCGCTGTGAGATTCGTGAGTGTTCATCAGTGATGGGATACATCAAATCACCTTTGCTTGGGCTGTGACCAAGTAGACCTATGGCGTGTCCGAGTTCGTGGGCGACAATATTACGCAAAGTCAGATAGCGAGCATCCGCTTCATTGCTTTCTATTAGATCGAGGTTGACTTCAATTACCTGTGGCGGCACTGTATATTTTGGCCCTGGGCTTGGAATGTATAGTGGTACTGGAATGGCGCCCACTGAAAGCAGCGAGATTCTGCCCGATGGCTTCTTTGTCCATTTCGTTACCGTATGGGCACCGAGGGTGCTTGCATCCTTGTCAGGCTTAATTCCGAGATGACTCCATGTCACTCTTATTCTGGCTGCGTTTGGTTGCGTTACTGTGGCAAATTTGATCAATCCTTCTGTACGTCTGTCCCAGTCAGCAAATGCTGCTACCACTGCCGATGCATAAGCCGGGTCTGGTGGCGCTGTTATATAGACAGGCACCGGCATGCTTTGAAATTTGAAAACACGATTTTTGGAAGCAGTGAGGACGCTATCGAGATAGTCTTCGGTGCTAGGCTTGGCAGAGGCTTCTTCTATGCGAAAGAAATGACAAGGGAAAGTATTGGCTGTTACTAGACCTTTCGATAGGCTTGTCGATTGCATCAAACCTTTGATTCGCTCTTGTTGAGCTGCGTTTGGGCTAGGTTCTGTGATATTTGCCGGAATGTTAGCAGGGATACTCTGCAGCGGTAGCGGTCTTTGCTTTTCGTTGAGGCGATTTAGTCTTTCAAAGATTGAGCCGGTGCCTACGTTTCCGAAAGTTCTTAGCTCTAACACTTGCAGTCGGTCAATTATTGACTGGCCGGGGCTATAGCTGTAACCCTGGCTGTGCTCTAGCTTACTTAGTTGCTCTGGCATTGAAAGCGAGTCAGCGGCCACAGCACTTGAGCTGAAAATGGCGCTAGAAAATACACTAATAACTACGCCGGCTGTTATTGTGCGTAGCAAATTTATAGCAATGTAGGTGAAGGCAAGCGGCCGTTTCTCAGTCACTATTGGGCGATAGTCGCAGTTCACTGATAGACTCATCGATAAATTCAGCAAGTTTTGTTCTAACCGCTTCTTGTATTCTAACCAATTCCTTTGAATAACAATAAAATTCAGCCCCAGTCTGTTGGTCGAAACTCATAGAGAAGAGGCCTTCCATGGGGTCATCCATCTCAGCCAACTGGGCTTCTAGTTGCTGCATACCAATATTGCAAAAAATACTTTTCTCGATAAGCTGTGGTTCGCGTACCTTTGTCAGCTTGCCCCCATCCTCTAGTCGGCCCCAAGTGCCACTGAGAAACCGATAAACGGGTACTTCTAGTTCTGGCTGTTTTTTCACAGGGGCTAAAAGTTGCACAATCTTTGATAAGCCAGGTCTCTTTGACTCTTTTTCTCCGAGGGCTTCAAGATCTTCGGGGCGATAGCCAAGCAGCTCACGATTGAGCCAAGTGAGGCGGTGGTCTGGTAGTTTGCCTCTAAGGCTGCGCGAGGTCAAAAGCAAGCCATCTGAGACACTCAAGTCTTTTAGGGCCAGCTGACCACGTATGCGACTAAGTTGGTGGTACAGCATCAGACACCATTTAGTAACGACCTATCTAACTAATATATATGAAGCTTGGGTGACTGTGCGTTAAATAGTTGCTGGCCGAAAATTGTCAATTTGGGCTCTCTTAGGTCTGCGACGGTCTGAGCACCATTAATGGTGCTAGGTCTAGCTTCTGGCGTGATCTGAGCTTTGCCTACCGGCCAGCGCCAGAATCAATGCCCTGTAACGGCCTAGCTCGATTTACAAAACTTAGGAATGCGGCATTTAGTGCGGCGTCACTGGGGTTAGCTCGCTATAGCGCACGATCATGGCTATACCACTGGGAAATCTGCCATTATTCGAATTTTGTTTGGGCAGTTCTGATGCCAGTGACCAGACCCCAGGGTTGTTGGCTGTAAATTCAAGGTCAACTCGATCGGAGGGATTTATCGTAATTGTGTCGCGCACAATACGCGGCTCGAGGGGATCTGAGCCGTTGATGCCAGTTACTTCAAAGCGATGGCCGCTGAGGTGAAGGGGCACAGCTTCGTCGAGTGTGTTGATGACATGCAAGCGCACCCGCTCACCATTGAGCACTTCAAGAGCAGGAATGAAAGGCGCTGTCTTGCCATTTATTAAATAGAAATGCTTGGCTGTTGCTGATGTTGTTGCCAGTTCCGGCTTTGTTTCTTTGGCGATGGCTTCTGCTTTGCTCAAGAATAGAACCAGCTCTTTGTTTACTTCTTTTGTCGGCAGCCGTGGGTGCACAATGATGGCTCCAAACATGCCTTTGAAACGCTGATCTTGATGGATTATTTGGGGATGATAGAAAAATGTCCCCGGTTGAGCGGCGATAAATTGATAAACAAAAGAGTCTTCTGTCTTTAAAAATCGCTCTGGTGCTGCGCTTGGCCCGCCGGCTCGCGGTAGACCGTCTACTTTGTGGGGGGTGAGTAAGCCATGGAAGTGCAGTGAGGTTGAAGCCGGGCTTTTGAGGTTGTTGTGCAAGACGATTCTGACCGCCTCGCCCTGACGCACATGTATCTCCGGCCCAGGTATTTTGCCGTTATAGGTTAAGGCTTTGATTGTGTCTTTGTTGGCACCAGTTTCTGAGCCCACTTCAAGATTGGCTTCTCGAGCGAATAAGTGAATCTCTCGCACGTTCACTTGCCCCGACCCTGGGCCCGGTAGGCCAGCCTGGCCCTGATTAGTTAGTTCGCTCATGGCTCCCATGGCGTCTCTAACTTGACCTTTGATATCTCGCATTTCATTGCGCATATCTTCCAGTTCAAGCTTTTCTTGGGCTTGCTCTTGGGCCATGTCGCCAATGTCGTCTAAAGCCAAGGCCGAAAGATTCAGGGGCGATAAGGCTGAAAAGCCGACTAGGGCTGCTGCCAGACCTAATCTGCTTGCAATTCGCTTTTCACGTCTGTTTATTACTAGCGGCATAGCTTTTGCTCAGGCTCTTGCCACAAGAGTGGCTACTGCTGCATGAGTAACAATCTTGTTAGCTACTTCACCCATGAGGAAATGTTTGATGGCTCCTTTGCCCTGGGCGCCTATCACTAACAATTCTGCTCCAGTTTCATCAGCTGCTTTAATGATTTCATGGGCTGGGGAGCCAGTTTTTAAAATAATGTCGACATTGGTGAAGCCATGGTCAGCTAAGATTTTCTTGGCTGTGGCAAGGTGAACCTCGCCTTCCATCATCAAATTCTCTTCCATAGCTACGACAAAGCCGCGGGGAGTGACCGCTGCCACCATTGGCGAGATATTAGCAACGTATATAAGATTTATTTTTTTGTTCTCAATCTTGCCGTTAAATTTCTTGATGGCTGACTCAATAGCCTTGAGGCAGTGCTCAGAGCCGTCTATGGCTATTAGTACAGAAGAATCTGTAGCTCTCTTGGTGCCTCGACGCAAGACTAGAGTTGAGCATGGTGCATGGCGTGCCACATGGGCTGAAGTGCTGCCAAAGGTAAATTGACCGTCGGCTCTAGGCCCAGTTGAAACCACAACTAGGTCTTTGTTCTCGTCAAGAGCTGCTTGCTCAATCATATAAGCAGCTGGGCCAGTGACGATTTCTACTTTTACTTTAGCTCCGTCGGCTTCGATGCGTTTGGCTAACTCTGCCAAGACTGGCTTGGCCTGAGCTTCAATGACGTTTCCGAGATCTTGAGGGAAATCGGCTTGGGTTGCTAAGACACGCTCATAAGAGGGCAGCTCTTCTTTGACATAAAGTAGGTTTACCTCGCAGCCTGCTAGTGGTACAAGGGCTGCCAGTTGTTCTAAGTTAAACCAGTGCTCAGCCGAGTCGCCACCACTAGCTTTAGAAGCATTCGATGTGCTCGCCGATGTACTGACAAACGAATGGGAAACATCTGCGGCAATCAAAATTTTCATCTGTTCAAATTCTCTTTATGGTTTTTGCTTTGTAAGGGCCAATTGTAGCAATGCTCAACTCTTTTTTTGCTGGATAGGCTAGCTGCTTGTCAGCTTTGCTCTTGGCATGGCCGTAACGGTTGACGAATTTTTAGCCTCTTGTCTCGCTCTAAGCTTGTTTAATCAGGGACAATAGGGTTTTTGCGGCGTTTACAGCGTCTGAAGCGGAGGATGCCTTTTGATAGATCGTTACACCAGGCCCGAGATGGGCGCTATCTGGTCGATTGAAGCCAAGTTTCAAACCTATCTCGATGTCGAGATTGCTGTATGCCAAGCGCAGAGTGATATGGGCTTAATACCAGCGGCAGCGCTGGCCGAAATAAAGAGTAAGGCTCGATTTGACGTCGCTCGCATTGACGAGATTGAATTGCAAGTTAAGCACGACGTTATCGCCTTTTTAACCTCTGTTGGTGAGAACGTCGGTGATGCTGCCCGTTATATACACATGGGCCTGACAAGTTCAGACGTGATCGACACTGCTTTAGCTCTTCAGCTAAAGCGTGCCGCCGTGATTTTGATGGCTGGATTAGAAAAGCTCACTGAAGCAGTACTGAAGCAGGCCCGCAAACACAAACATACCGTTATGGTGGGCCGCTCTCATGGCATCCACGCTGAGCCCATTACATTCGGCTTTAAAATGGCAGTTTGGGTAGAAGAACTGAGGCGCCATAAAGTGCGCCTTGAGCAAGCTGTTGAAATGATTTCGGTGGGCCAGATGAGTGGTCCGGTTGGTACCTACTCTAATATTTCTCCTGAAGTCGAAGAGCGTACTCTGGCTCTGATTGGCTTGATTCCAGCAAAGATTTCAACGCAAATTATTCAAAGAGACAGACATGCTCAGTTTGTGATGACTTTGGCTTTGATCGCAGCCAGTCTTGAGAAGTTTGCTGTAGAAATCAGGCACTTGCAGCGCACCGATGTTTTGGAAGTAGAAGAACCGTTCGCGTCTGGTCAGAAGGGCTCCTCAGCTATGCCCCATAAACGCAATCCAGTGGCTAGCGAAAATATTACTGGTCTAGCTCGGGTGATTCGCGGTAACGCAGTAGCGGCCCTCGAGAACGTTGCTCTTTGGCACGAGCGCGATATATCACACAGTTCAGTTGAAAGAATTATCTTGCCAGATTCGACAATCTTGCTCGACTATATGCTCAATCGATTGGCTGTAGTGATGGATGGATTAGTTGTATATCCTGAAAATATGCTTCGCAACATGGATGTTTTTGGTGGTGTGATTTTCTCGCAAGCGGTGCTTCTAAAGCTCACCGATAAAGGGTTGGCACGAGAGGTTGCTTACAAGCTGGTGCAAGATAATGCCATGGCCGCTTGGAACACTAAGAGCGGAAATTTCCGAGAAAATTTACTCGCTGACAAGCGTGTCACCGAACACTTGAGTGAAGAAGAGATCGTTTCAAGCTTTGATCCGGCCAATTATTTGCAAAATATTGAAAGAGTTTTTGAGCGCGCTGGCATCTAAACAGGTTCACCAAAGGCTGGGGAATAAAAATGGCTCGGATTAATCAAGATAAAAAAGCCGCAGGGCTTCTTCTTCCGGTATTTGCCTTGCGCCGCAAGGGTGATCTAGGCATTGGTGACACTCTTTGTGTTGAAGATGCTATCGATTTTTTAAGTCGTCACAATTTAGGTGTTTTGCAGATTTTGCCAGTTAATGAAACTGGTGGAGACAATAGCCCTTACAATGCACTTAGTTCAATTGCCCTTGACCCTTTGTATATTTCACTGGTACCAGATTTAGTTCCAGGGCTTGCTGACGAGATGCTGGCAAAGCGAGTGCCAGAAGCTCTTATTCATGAGCTTTCCACTGGGCCTGTGCAGTATTCTGTCGTGCGTAAGTTGAAGCTAGATTTGTTGCTGGATGCTTTTGAGAATTTTGAAAAAGTTTCTACCAACAAAGAAGTGGTTCGCCAACAGCAGGTGTTTGCCGATTTTTGTCTTGAGCAAGTCGATTGGCTGCCAGATTATGCTTTCTTCCGTTCTCTGGTCGACAAATTTGAAGGCAATGCCTGTTGGACTAATTGGCCTGCCGAACAGTCAACTTTAGCTAAGGCTAGAGCCTGGTCACTTACTTGTGCTGAGGCCAAAGAGATTGCTTATAAGCAGCGCTTCTATAGCTATGTGCAATGGGTTGCTTTTAGTCAGTGGCGTCGCGTGCGCGCTCATGCCGATAGCAGTGCAGTTGAGCTCATGGGTGATATTCCATTTGGTGTCAGTCGCTATAGCGCCGATGTTTGGTGTAATCCCCAACTATTTGATTTGCAATGGTCAGGTGGTGCACCGCCTGAGAAGTTCTTCCAATCAGATCCGTTCACTTGCCAGTGGGGCCAGAATTGGGGCATCCCGCTCTATAACTGGGCCAACCATGAAAAGAGCAATTATGCTTTTTGGCAGCGACGCGTCAAGCAGATTGCTTCGATTTTTCACTATTTTCGCATCGATCATGTGCTCGGTTTCTTCCGCGTCTACTCCTTTCCGTGGATTCCCGAGCGCAACCATGAATTTGTTGGCTTGACTGAGCTTGAGGCTAAAGAACTAACGGGTGGAGAACTTCCGCGTTTTATCGAACGACCTGATGTGCCTGCTAAGAATGCCAAGCTTAATAATGAGCAAGGTGAGAAACTTCTGCGCATGATACTAGCGGCGGCGCCAGATAGTGGTGTGGTGGCTGAAGATCTTGGCATGGTGCCTGACTATGTCAGACCGTGTTTGAAAAAACTGCAAATTCCTGGTTTTACCATTCCTATTTTCGAGCGCGTAGAAAAAGACCTTTCTTTCAAGCCCAAAGAGACTCATGAAAAGCTGTCCTTAGTTACCTATGGTACCCACGATCATCAACCCATTCGTAGTTTTTATGAGGGGCTCTGTCAGTGGTGGCATGGTGAGGATGGTCACCAGGGTTGGCTAGAAGTGCAGAGGCTGATGGTTTTTCTCGGTCTGGATGAAGACTCGCCTCCAGAGAGTTTCACCCCTGAACTTCATCGCCGTATGATTGAAGTGCTTATGGAGTGTCCATCTTGGCTGGCTGTTCTGATGATTAGTGACCTTTTCGGTGTCAGCCAGCGCTTTAATGAGCCGGGAATTTCAGGCGATTCTAACTGGAGTCAAAGGCTTGATCGCACTTTGGCAGAGTACGAAGCCGATGCTCAATATTCGCAAGCGATTAAGTGGCTAGATCAAGCTGTTCTCGCTAATTCTCGTCAAGCTAAAAAAACTGCGGCAAAATCTAGTTGATTTTGGCCTTTTCGCTGAAGATAATTTATAGACTTTTGGGGTATGCTTCTAAGGTCTGTTAATTTCTAGTTTCACTTAAAAGGAACCGCAGTAAATGCTTCCGGCTTTTCTGATCAGGACTGGTATCGACTGGGTTAGGCACAATGCCGAATTTGCCAGTTCTAACCCCTATGCTCGGTGCGAGCAATCGATCAAGATTTGCGAGAAACTCTGGGAAGAGTCTGTTGGCAAATCGGAAAATTCTTTGCTAGAAGTGGCTGTGGTAACGGCTTATTGGGAAGAGTTCTTTCATGCCGAAGACCCTTTGCAAGACGAAAAAGAGTGGCGCGATGGTTTAACCAAGCGCTCTAATCAGTACGAAGAATTTGATGGTTGGCAGGAGTGGTTTAAGAAGAGCTACGCCAAAGTTTATTCTGATAATAATGTCTGGACCAGCTTACTAATGTCGGCTTGGGCCACTACTCACCAATATCAGCTTTCCTATAGCGAAGATTCATGGGATTTCAAGCCGTCGCGCTCCTACTTGCCCACTAGCTACATGTGGCGCCTCAAACCTCACATGGAGACGATTACCGAGGTTTTGCGCGAATTCTGGATTGAAGAGAGTCATCGCTGGGAAGAGGCCGGTTTTGGTATTGAAGACGAGAATATTTACTATCTCGGCCGCGTTGAGTGCTTGGGTTTTGATCTAAAGCGATATATGGTCAGCTGGCCTGCTCGAGCCAAGAAGCCGAAAGAAGAAATTGACCTTGGCAATCTGGTGGCCGACTTAATTGCGCCAGCTGGAGATTCTTGGTATCGGCGTTTAGATCCAGTAATTTTTGCTCACGACCATGTGGATATCACTTCGTTGATTAATCGCGCCTCGTATGTCTTTGGCTCGCGCCGCCGACTCTTTGAGTTGGCGATTGAAGACGGTATGGGCAAAGCCAAGCTACAGGCCCAGGCTGAAGGCTGGTTGGTAGAAGACCTTGAAGAAGCAGAGGCTGCATTCTAGGACCAACGATTATTTGCTGGCTTTGATCTTTGCCCAAGGACGAGGGTAGTAGTGTGGTGTGTCGTCGATTTTTCGAATCAGTAAAATGACGCTGTCCTCAACGCCAGGCATATCGGTAAAGACCTTGGTCTGCTCTACTCGGCACTCAAGTTCGCGCATCATGGCTTTGGCATCTTTTAGTTCTTGCTCTAAGCGGCTGCCAGTCTTTTGTGCCATGTAGAGGCCGTTGCGTTTGAGAAAAGGCAGGCATAACTCTAGGGTCAGGGTAAGAGTGCCTACTGCCCTGGCTGTGGCAAGGTCGTAGCTGGCTCGTTCGCCTTTCTCTCGTGCTAACTCTTCGGCCCGGCCTGTAAGAGCTCGGTTGTTGACGAGGCCAAGCTCTTGGCTAGCGTCATTGAGAAACTTCACCTTTTTTCCAACCGAGTCAACCATGGTGACTGCAAGATCAGGGCAGGCGATAGCAATCACCATGGCTGGTAATCCGCCACCAGAGCCGATATCAATTAGTTTCCCTGATGTCATTTTCGACTTGTAGATGTTGCTTGCTACAGTAAGGCCGTCAAGTATGTGTCTGTTTACAAGAACTTCTGGTGTTGTATTGGCTACTAAATTAACCTTTTCGTTGTAAGCACTCAAAATGCCACAAAATCGGTCTAATAAATGCCAACGTTGCTCATCCAGCTGAAGGCCGTCGAGGGCAGGATGAACTCTTAAAAGCTTGAGTAGCGGCTCAAAATCAGCGTTTGATATCGATTTGTCATCCGTCTGGTTAGGGGTTTTAATTTGGTATTCGGAGCTTTTACCTGTTTGATTTTCGGCGGTCATTAACTTCTATAACTCCTTATCAAGAGAAAAAAACAGGTGAATACCTAAATACTACTGGGAAGATTATTATTACTATTTAGAGATCACAGCCATTTCTGTTTTTCGTTATCTCTATTTTGGGTATCAGGGTAGATTACACCTAATGCAAGTTGCCAACACTTAGTAAATGACCTCAGGTAACGCTTATCCTAATCAGCCAGAGCCGGACACGTCACGTGAACGGATTGAGCTTGAGACGCGTGTGCTGGCAGCAGCCTTGCGTCAGAGCTTAGAGCGTGGTGATACGGCCGGGTCTAGTCACGCCCACCAGCAGATCTTCATTTTGCTCAAAACTTCGCAAGAAATGGGCTGGGAAGAGCCAATTAGTTTACCGCCAGAGTTGATGCTTGAGAAAGAACCTCGCAGGCCAATGCCCGATATCGATTGGGGTGCTCCTGCTGAGAGTCCGATAATTTCGCAGCAGCCAGAGGCAACGGCCGAGGCTGTGGCTGAATTGCCAGTTGAAGCATCAGTTGAAGCATCATCTGAAGCATTGGCTGATGCACCGGCTGAGGTTGAAGCCTCAGACGCGTCAGGAGCCGATTCTGAGGCTGCAGTTCTAGCCAGCAATGCGCTTACAGACCGAACTGTAGTTGAGCCTATAGCTGAGTCTGAACCTCAGCCTTCAGCCGCACCCGAAGCGCCGCCAGCAGCTTCTGCCGCTCCTGCCGCCGAATCAGCGGCGGCCCATTCAACAGCTCCGCTCCTTCCGCTCGTTACAGTGCCTAGCTTCGCCTTAATACCTGTTCCTAGTTTCACGGCCTCAGCGCCAGCCACTGGTGCAGCCGCGATTCTTGATTTTTACCTGCGCTTGCAAGTCAGTCAAATGGCAGATTTCGGCAGTATTCACAAGAGCTTTTTGCGCAAGGTGAGACCGCTTTTGCGGCAACACGCTTCTGGCACCTTGGTTGGCCAGGCTCGCAAAGACTTACTCAATAGCTTGCAGAGTCTTTGGATCGCCCACGATATTTTGTGCGATCCCGTTACTCGCACCGACTATGACTTCCGTCGCATGGGTCTGAGGGGAACCTCTGAAGAAGGCGGTGAGGGTAAAGCTAGTGTCGCTAGTCGCCCCCAGCTGCGAATTGGCGAGCTTTTGCTCTGTGCCGGTCTGCTCGAGACAACTGAATTAGAAATCGCCGCAGACATGCACAAGGCTATGCCTGAATTGATGTTTGGAGCTTTCCTTGTGAAGCAAGGTTTTATCGAAGAAGATGATCTGAGTTGTGTATTGCTGGGACAGCAGCTGCTAAAAACTGGTGGCATAACGGCTGCTCAGTTTCAAGAGTCTATGCTTGAGAGAGCTAAGAGTGGCAAAGAGTTTGGCGATATTTTGGTCGCCAGTCGCTATTTGACCACGGTGCAATTGCAAGAGGCCTATCGCAGTCAGATGGATGATACATTGCCGCGTTTGCCTGTGGTTGTGGCAACTGTCTCGTTGGAAGATAGTGCCGCTGAAGTGGCTGAAGCGCTCAATGCTAGTGATGATGAGTCTGAAACTGAAAATGAGTTGGCTAGTGAAAACGTTAGTGCTAGCGCTGGCGAAGTTTTCACCCAGGCTGAGGAACTTTCCTCTGCACCTGCACCCGCGCCTACATCTTCACCGGCTCGTGCACGCGAGCTACTGAACAGCTCGCCTTCTCACGTTTCTTCTTCTTCTTCTTCTTCTTCTTCTTCTCCCGCTCCCGCGCCCGCCCCAACAGCCTCCTCATCGCCGGCCCTCAATATTGGCAACGCTGTGCCATCGTGGAAAGATCAACTTGATTGGGATAGTCCGGCAGAGAGTGAAAATCTCAACTCTTCTCTTGTGGATACCAGCCCCGATTTAGATGCTGTAACGATGCCAGCTCAGTTAAATTTGGCACCATCCCTGGCATCACTTTACGATACCTCGGATTCCCGCGCTGATACTTCTGAGCTGCCGCCTTCATCGACTTCTTCTCCTGCTTCTTCTGAGCCCTCGACTCCCTCTCCATCTGCTCGACCCGAGGCATCGAAGAAAAAATCGCTGACCGATCTCATGGCCGAACTTGAACCGTCATACTCTCCGGTTCAAGAAGAGATGCCAGAGCAATCACCCTTTGCTAGTATATGGGCTGATAATAGTGCCAATGCTGCTCGCGACTTGCCACTAGATATAGTGCCTAGTACTTCAAGTACTTCAAGTACTTCAAGTACTTCAAGTACTTCAAGTACTTCTAGTGCTGCCGATGAGTCTAGCGCAGCTAATACGGTTCAAAGGTTCAGTGCTCAAGACGATTTCGCACCACCTAGCTTGGAGCACGACGAAGACCTCTCTCAGGTGGAAGAAGAGTTTGCTGCTCTTAACGCTGCAGCTGATGAAGCTTTAGATATTGGTGAGCAAGAAGAAATGACTGCCACCTTAGAATCAAATGCTGTGCCAAGTTCTGAACAAAATGCAAGCCAGCCTGCAAGCCAACCTGTGCCGGCTGACGAACAAAAAGGTAGCGGCAGTAGCTGGCAGATTGTTTCTGTTCCTGCTTCGGCGCTGGCCTCATTGCTCTTAGAAGATGAGCCTGAGCCTGAGGCTGGTGAAGGGAAAACAAAGACAATGCCAGGCGGCCCCATTAAAGAACGGCGTCAGCTCAAGACTTCTTTTGCTAACGATAAGCCATTCACAACAAAATCTAACCTCGGCGATGACAAGCTGCCGCCGGATGGCGATCGTCGCTCAAAGCGTCGCAAGTCCAAGTAAAATTAGTTCTGTTTGATTGCAGTGTTCTTGGGTCGCGATTGCCCGTTCAATTCTAGTAGTCGCAGAACTACCGATAACTGTTCGCCAATTAATCGAACAACTTTCTGATCGCCTGGTTTGAATATCTGTTGTGGATAAGGGACGACAACAAGTAGCCCTAATCTTTGGCCTTTGATGTCGATAGGCTGCGTTAGGGCATTGTCTGGTAGGTAGTGCCCTTTGGCCACTTCATCACGCAGAGGCGGTAGGCCCAACTGCAGAGCCAATTTAGTGACATATCCACGTAAGGCGGCTTCATCTAAATTTGGCCCGGCGTCGACGCGTAGTACAGACCCAGTACCCTGGTTCAGTACCAGTCCGAGGGCCTGGTAGTTGAGAATGGACGACAATAGATTGAAGAGTTTTTGCGTTACGGCATCGACATCAAGTTCGTCTTCGGCAATGCGGCGCACTTCGTCGACGATGGTGGCTTCAAAAAGCAGACGTTCTAGCAGTTGGTTAAGGCGGTTGTTGACGTCTTCTGCCGAAAGAGTTTTGGAAGGCTCCCCAATAAGTCGTAAGCGCGGCTTGAGCGTGGCCTCTTCTAGCATCTCCTGGGTGGCTTTGATCAAGCTTGTGAAACCAGGCTCTTTGGGAATATAGCGATCTGCTCCGGACTTAAAGCCCCAAAATCTATCGACTGAGCCGTCTAGTTTTGTCAGTAGAATAACCGGAGTGGCTGCAAGATCTGGATCACTCTTAACCAAGCGACATAGCTGATAACCGTTGATACCGGTCATGACTACGTCTGAAATGATTAAGTCGGGTAACTCGTTGTAAGCGCGAGCTAGACCCTCAGCTCCATTGCGAGCCTCTATAACTGTATATCCCTCGGCTTCAAGAGTCTTAGATATGGTTATTAGTTGTGTCGGGCTGTCTTCTATCAGTAGAAGTCTGAATGACATTGTGCACCTATTCAAGGGCTTTGGCCGGACCACTTTAAAAGTGAGTGGCTACTCAATTTTAAATGTTCTAAAGTGCTAGCGAAAGCCTAATCAGGAGTGACTTCAGGGTTCCTGTAGCATTGAACTGCAAAGCTGCGATTTGGTTTAGTATCTCATTTTCTGGACAGTTTTGTTTAGCTTTGTTCAAGTTTAAACGAGCTTCCGCGCCGTTACCTTCAATTTGATATATGCACGCGGCAATCAAATAGGGCATGGGGCTTTTGTTATTTATTAGATGGGCTGCCTGGGTTTCCTGGAGTCCTTCTTCTACTTTACCCAAGTATGTCAAAGCCAACGCAAGAAGTTCTCTAGTTTCTTCAATTGAAGGGTTGAGTGATTTTGAGCGATTTAGGTAGTGAAGGGCAAGCTCAGCCTGGTTTTCTTGTAGCAGTCTTTTGCCCTTTAAGTTGAGCAATAGATAGGCTGATGGGTCCAGCGCTAGTGCCTGGTCAAGGGCTACTGGGCTCGGCAAATTATCTGGCGAAAATGATGCGATTGTTGCATTATTTTTCTTGTTCTCAAGAATTGCCAGGTTGGCAGCCAATTGTTTTTCGCTTGCTCCTTCTTTGTTGGCAAGATAGCGGCCGCTAGAATATTCAAGCAACAAATTGTCGTCAGAGTTGATGCTAATGCCAGTGAGATTTGCGGGTAAACTTTCAGACAAAGGTTTTTCTTTGCTGAGTACAAAGAGATGGTCATTTCTGAATGTCTCCCAGCTGTCGATACCAGCTCTAGCCATTGCCGCACGGCCGCTGTCACTGAGAAAAGCTTTCTTATAGGCACTGCTGTCAATTTGTGCCAGACTCTTAGGGCTGTTGGCACCGACTAAAAGTATTTCACCGGCACCTTTTTGGTGAAAAATTAGAGTGTCAGGAAATACCGTAGTAAACGTTTTCAAGGCGCAAAGAAATTCTCGGTTGCTAAAGCCATAAAGTTGCAGCCATTGTGTTGCCAGGCCCTCTTGAGTGAGCTTCTGCCGCATGAGGCGAAAGAACTCGACTGTAAAGAGAGCCGAACTGCCAGCCACCCAGGGTTCTGACGGCTGAGAAATGATCAGGTCATAGGCTCCGGCACTCTTTAGATGGGCTCTGGCATCGCTTTGAATAATATTTAGTTTCGCTGGTAATTGACTTTGAAAATACTTGGCTGCTTCGACAACAGCAGGCTCTATTTCGACAACATCAATTGTCCTAATCTGTTCTTTTTCGCTTGCGGTACTGCTGGTGGTGCCGCTGCCCAGGCCAATAATGAGGCAGCGTAGATCGCTGCCACCGTGCATGAGGGTTGGTAGCAGGCATAGCATTGTCTGTGTCGCCAGGTCTGAGCCGCTGGCTGCCTCAGATTTAGCAATGGGAATAGTCGCTTCGACCTTGCCGTCGCTTTTTAGTATGCGAATATTGGCTAACTTACTTTCTTCAACTGAGATTGTACTGTTCATACCATCTCGATAAAATCTGAAATCAAGATACTTCTGTTCGTTCTTTATTTGCTCTAGAGCAGCCTTGGTTGCGGGCAGATATGCCAGGCCTGCTGTCCTTGTGCTGCTTTTTATCCCAGGGCTAATTGTGATCAGGGCAAGGGCGAAAATGGCGCCAAATGAGCAGGCTAGAGAAAGAGCTTTGAAGCGTTTTCTCACCGACAAGGCTTCGGTAATAGTAAATAGCGCCAATATAGCTATGCAGAGTTTTACTACAACTACTAAAGAACAAAGAGGCAGAATCACTAGAAATAATGCTGGCCCAGCGATGGCACCAGCCGCAGAAATTGTATAGGCCCGGCGCCATGCTGGGCCGCTTAAGCCGCTTGTATAGATCGGATAAATTAGACCGAGGCCAACACATGTGGGTACGACCAAGACGGCGGTGGCTAGAAGCTGCGGCAGGGCGAGAAAATTGCTATTTTCGAATTGACCAAGTTGAAAGAAAATGCGCAGGTTTTGAAATATTATGGGCAGGGCAGCAATTGATTTGAGCGATAGTAAGCAGGCCAGAGTGGTCAACGTTAGGGCCGCAGCAGGCAATATTTTTAAATCACTTTTGTTTTTGCTCAGCTTTATGGCCGCAAAGTTGCCGATGGCCAGCCCGGCGATGATGGCGGCTAGTGTGCCGGCAAAGGTTAGACTGGCCGAACCTAACAAAAGTGACGACAGCCGCAGCCAGGCACATTCAAGGACAGTCATTACAAGAGCGGTGGCGAAAAGAATTAGATAGGCTGATTTGCTTGGGGCCGTTAACAGCAAAGAAGAGTCGTCTACCTGATCGGCTGTTTGATCTTCTATTTGGTCTTTTGCTTTGTCTTGCGACAGCCAGCTGAAGATGGCGGTTGGGGCCATGAGTATGGCCAGGGTCAGGAGGCTGCCGCTCAGGCCCAAAGTAGGCAATATAAAGAAGCCCGTTGCTAGAGCCCCAGCGAATGCCCCCAGGTTGGCTGCCAGATAGACGTAATTGCTCAATTGGGTCTTTTGTCGAGTTGCTAATAGGCTTACTAGCGCCGCCGAGCTGGTTGACGGTAAGAGCAGAGCTAAAGTCAAAAGCAGCAAAACCAGATGACTTGACAAAGTATTGCTGTTAAGAAAGCCCATCAGGGCAATGAAAAGCATAGGCGCTGCTACAAGCATCGTGGCTGCAGCTTTCAATAAACTGCCCCGGTGCTGGCAATTCTGTGCCCATAAGGCGCCGAAAGTGAGACCAAATAGATAAATAGTAATGGTTATGGTCGAGGCCATTGCCGTGCTGCCAAGGCTTACCAGGGCTATCTTTGCCAGCACCAGCTCAAGGCTAAGCGAAACTAAGCTACAACTGAAGGCGCTGAAGCACGCTACGGCAAAGTCTCGACTAAAAGACTCTAAGTTTTTGCTCAATGGTTCATTCATAGCCACAAACAGTCGTAAGTATAGAACTATATCTACCAGTCTTAGCCGCTTTTCAGCTCTGGGCTGATAAGCTTAGAGCTCTGCCAGTAAGAGTGCGATGATTCTCAACTCTGTTCACCTCCATAATTTTATGAGTTATGCCGACTCAACTCTTGACCTCAATGGCATTGCTGTGGCTTGCTTGACTGGTCTAAATGGAGCTGGTAAGTCTGCCATTCTCGATGCTGTCACCTGGGCCATCTGGGAAGAGGCCAGGGGAAGCTCAGACGAGCTAGTTCGTCTGGGCGAGAAAGAGATGTGGGTAGAAATAGTTTTCAGCCATGAAGGCCAGCTTTATCGGGTGCGCCGCTCTCGCCAGAAACAAGTGGGTAAGGCTGGCGGCAAGGGCACTTCTAAAGGCACTCTTGAATTTCAAATAGCTGACCAGTCTGGTGATTTGCGTTGGAATAGTTTGACAGCCGCCAGTATGAAAGAGACTGGCAAACACATATGCGATCTTTTGCGCATGGACTACGATACTTTTATCAACAGTGCTTATCTGAAACAGGGCAGAGCCGAAGAATTTACTACCCGTCTGCCGTCTGAGCGCAAGCAGGTATTGGCTGAAATTCTTGGCCTTTCTTACTTCGACCGCCTGCAAGAAGAAGCCCGCGAAAGACTGCGCGGTGTCAAAGCGCAAATTGAATTTTTGGAAGGAAGTCTGGCGGGGGCAAGGCAAGTAGAAGCTGAGTTTGCCCAGGTGCATACTGAGCTTTGTGCATCTCAAATTGAATATGACGATCTAGTTCTTGTCGCCCGCGACATAGAACAGCAAGTTGAAGAAGTCACTGCTCAATTGCAGCAGTTCAAGCTCACTGAAGTGACTATATCTTCTAACGAGAAGCAGCTTGTAGAGCTTAATCATGCCTTGAAGCGCATTGACGATCAAAAACTTTCGATTGAACAAAAGAAAAAATCGCTGGGCGAATTAATTGGTGAAAGTTCAGATATCGAAGCTCAACTGACAGAGTTCAATCAGGTAAGAGCGGCTGTAGAAAAGTTAGACAGTGTCTTTCTTGAAGTGCAAGATCTCAGCGATAAAAAACTGGAACTTACAGGTCAATTAGCTACTCTGCGCAGTCGCTTAGAAGTTAAATTGGAAGGTCTAGAAGTGGAGAATCGTGAGCTAGTGAAAAGCCGCGAGCGCTTGCTGCGTGACACTGAAGACAGTGAAAAAATTAAGTCGCAATATCTAGAATTTCGCCAGTTGCTTGAAAGTGAAGCAGTCTTGTCGCAAAAACAAGAAGCTCATACTCAGCTAGCCAACCGTGTCAGCGAGCTTACTTCGACAATCCAAGAAGCAAAAATTCGCTTAGAAGCAGAGCTTGGCCAAAAGCAGGGCGCTATTAAAGAGCTAGCTGCCCTGACTCAATCGCAGGCCAGCCTGGTGGCCGAAGGGGCTGAGTTGGATCAGCTCAAAGAGCGCCTTGAGCGCTTAGAAGCTGAGTTTGAACTGGTGGAAAAAACTGGCATCGCTATTAAGTCTGATCTGGAGAGCCTGGCCATTAAGGCTGAAGAAATTAGAGGCCGCCAAAGAGAAAACCTAGAGAAAATCAAAGAGCTAAAAGAGCACGAACACTCATCTATTTGCCCTCTCTGTTCGGCACCAATTGTTGATAGAGCGGCAGTAATAGAGCGCTATTTGAAGCACAACGAAGAGATGGATCAGGAGATCAATCAACTGGATGTGCAAAAAGAGAAGTTGAACGATCAAAGAGCTGAGTTGAGAGTGCGCTATGTTGAAATGCGCAAAGAGCTTGAAGGTCGCAAAGACTTAGATAAGCGCATCGGTCAATATAACGAACGGCAACAGGCCTTGCTTCGAGCCAGCGATAGTGAGCAAAAACTCAATTTGGCTGAAGCACAGCTAGCTGAAAAGCTAGCGCAAAATAACTTTGCTCAAGTTGAGCGCGAGAGCTTAGTGGCCGTCAAAGCTGAATTGCACAAGTTAGAGTTTGACCCCGCTGTCTATGTCTCACTGCAATCGCAAATTCGCTTGAAGAGGCATATTGAAGGCAAGCACCAGCAGCTCGCCAAAGATACCGAAGAGCTAGCCAAAGTAAATGCCAAGATTCCTGAGCTGAAGAAAGCAATCGAAGAGATTGCTTCAGAGTTGAGTGGCGAATTATACGGTCAGGCTATTCGCCTTGAATTAAAAGAAGTGCTGCAGAAACTCACTACATTTTCTTATGATCGCAATGAACACGCTCGCCTTAAACAGAGGCTGTCGGAGCTATTTGTTGCCACTGAAAAATCCCGTGACCTCAGTCGTGCTATGGCTGAATTGCCAGCCTTGGATGAGCAGCTAGAGGTCTTACAGGGCGAATATTTGACTAAGCAAGCTCAAATTGCCAAAGTTGATAGCGAGCAGGTGCAACTGAAGGGTCAGCTAAAAGACTTAGATTTGGTCGAGAAAACACTAGCTGGGCTCAAACCCTCTCTAGATGAAGTACGCGGCTTCAAAGAAGAGTCGGGGCGCAAAGTGGCAGTGCTTTCATCGCGCAGTCATGCTCTTTCTGACGAACTGACGCGCTTGGCTGCACGGCTGCAAGAGATGACTCTTTTGCGAGAAGAGATGGATGACTACGCTTATTTAGTTGAAGTATTTGGTAAGAAGGGCATTCAGGCAGTCATTATCGAGAATGCCATTCCTGAAATTGAAAATGAAGCTAATCGCATATTGAGTCGCTTGACTGACAATAAAATGCATATTGCTTTGATTACACAGACTAAAACCAAGTCTGGCACTATGGCTGAGACTCTTGATTTAGTCATTGGTGATGAAGTTGGTACGCGCAGTTATGAGCTTTATTCTGGTGGCGAAGCTTTCAAAGTCAACTTCGCTTTGCGAATTGCTTTGTCGCGCTTGCTCGCTCGAAGAGCTGGGGCAAAACTAGAAACTCTAATCATTGATGAAGGCTTTGGCTCGCAAGATGATGGCAGCCGCGAGCGGCTAGTGAAGGCTATTCGTTTGATTCAGGCTGACTTTTCTCGGGTGCTTGTGATTACTCACATTGCTGATGTGCGTGAGATGTTCCCCGTGCAGATTCAAGTGACTAAGAACAATGGTATTTCGACATTTAAGTTGGTGTCTTGAGTTTTGGGTGATATCGTATCCGCCTGAAATATCTCGTACAATGATATTAATCAGATTATAGTGAGGCCTTAAATGCCAGAGTCACTTACAGTCAGAAAGCCATTATTTAGCCGAGCTGGATTGACACTACTTGTGGCTGGTTCCGTGCTTCTCTGCCTGCTTCCTATTTCTAGTGAGCTTCTTATAGGCCTACCTGTTGATCGACGCCTCTCGTTTGTGATCAACCAGTCTCTGCTCATGGGCACCGGTCTGCTTTTTTTATTTTGCGTGGTCACTTTTCTCGGCGCCTTATTCGCGCTTTTGTTCAAGAGTGTTCGCAGCACAGCACTCCGAGCACTTTTGATTAGCGTAGCTGCTATGGTATTTCTTTCCTGCGGAATGCTATCCAGTCATGTCATAAGAACAAAACAGTTCGAAGCATTAGCTGAACGTTCTAGGCCTCTCATTGCTGCAATTTCGCGCTTTGAAAAGGAGCATGGTAAACCACCGGTTAAGTTAGATGAGCTGGTGCCGGCCTACCTCAAAGAAGTTCCCCGCACCGGTATGGGTGCATACCCGGACTACGAATACAAAGTATCAACTGCAGAAGCCGGGCCAGACCACCTAGCTGCTACCTGGGAGCTCAGCGTGCCCTGCTCGATTGGTATGTTGAACTGGGATGTCTTCTACTATTTGCCAACTGAAAAATATCCAGAACACGATTATGGCGGCTCCGTAGAGCCAATTAAAAACTGGGCTTATGTGCACGAATGAAGTGTTTCTGTGCCATCGCTAATGGTGCACGGTTGTGATTGCCTGATAGAGTTTAGGCCAAATATCTTTATGTGGGCGTATCGGCCAGTTAGAGAAGACGGTTCTCCAGGTTAGGCTTTGCGCTATGATGTCAAACGGAGGGTGCTATCTATGGACATCATCAAGGAAGGCAATTTTAAGCCTATTGGTCAGGAGCTTGAGCCGGATGAACTGATGCGTGTGGCTCTTGGCGCTATCATTCCAGCAGATGAGCCGGGCATTCGCTATAGGGCATTCCGAAATGAGCTAGGTCAAATCCTTCTGCTCCCGGTTAAGTCTGTGCCCTTTCATGAGGCATGGATTTGCGAGAACCCTGAACCGATTGCTTCTGTTCTGCGTGGCATAGCGGATATCGAGGCTGGCAGGGTGGTGAAGCTTGAGCTTTCTGCTGCTGACGCAGAATAGGTGGGTTTTGAGATCGCTCTTTCTTGTGAGACAAATCACCAGTTAGTCGAATTTTAGAGTGCAAAGGTCAAGGTCATTTTATATAAGGCTTTGCATACTGCCGTATGCGGGCGGTCTTGGGCGTTTCAGCCCTAGATTAAACGCTGAACTGTATGATAGTGAAGAAGGGCGGCAAGATAGACTCTCTAGTAGAGATATTGCTTGTTTTCTTTAGAGTCGTTGGTGAACCATCTATGCGCGATAATTTCAGACTTTACCTTCTAACTCACGAGCGAACACTCTTTCCTTTCATGGTGGTGGGTGTGGGGCTAGTGTGCGGGTTGGCAATATACCTATCAACACTTAAACCTCTTATCGGTGATTTTGGTCCGCCGGCAATCAGCGGCGGGATTAGATAGCCTTTTGCTGAATTCGACAATTATCAATCACTGCACATAAGTTCTAACGAAATTAAACGCATAGCCAGGCAGGCTGTATAGCTTGAAGAACTGATAAATGCAGGCCCCGGTGTTGAAAGCAACGAATATGGCTGCGGCTTTGTTTCTCCATGCAGTGGGTAGCAGATAAAGACCACCTAGCAGCATGGCCATAATTGGTATTTCATTGGGGAATAAATAGCGCCCCTGGGCCAGGCCAAAGTTTGCCATTGAGGCATAAACCATGGCCCCTAAGTTAATGGCAAAGCTAGCAATGAGAGTGAACCAAACTGCCGGTATTGCGGCGTCTTGGTTAATGCTCGAAACGACATTTGGTACTGCTCTTAGTGCTTTAATTGCTTCTATTGCTTTTGGCACCCGAGACAGTGCTGCTACGATACTCACTGCCATAATGCTTTGATAGACGATGTACAGTGGCCGAGCCATTTCTTGAGTCATGTAGCCAAAATAGCCCCAGTACGAATAAATAATGGTGCGCCACCAGCGGTGGTCTTTCAAAAATGTCCAGGCGCTTTTGTGAAAGACTAATTCTCTTTTGAATGTGACAGCCCAGGTGTGATACATGGTCTTAGTGCCGAGGTAGTCGCCATCAAATATGGCGGCATTACGAATGAACCACCAGACACTGAGGCCGAGAGCTGATGCGGCTACAACAGCGCAATTGAGAAGCAAGGTTGTAATCTTAGTGCGATGCAACCAGGCCGCGAGAAGAATCGCCAGGGCTGCGGTGGGAAACATTGAGTAGCCAGAATATTTAGTCAGGGCTAGCCAGCCGAGCACCAGGCCTAAAATCAAACTGTACTTGAGCTGAAGGCCCTGCAGCAAGATTTTGCTTAAGAGCACCAGGGTCACGGCCGCTAGTGCGGCAGTGGTGGTATCACAATTGGCGTAGGCGTTGACGAAGACTAGCTGCGGATGGAAAACAATTAGCAGGGGCAGAGCTAAGGCAAAGAGGCGCGAGCGGCTAAATAGCAACTGGCCAAAATAATCGGCGCAGGGTATCAGGGTGGCGCCGACAAGGAGGCTGCCGAAGCGCGAGCAAAGTGAAATGTCGACAGCTGGGGCAAGCTTGGCGCCAATTAGCGAAGTGAGAACGTGGGGAACATAGCCAAAGGGCGGATAAGAGCCGTAGACCGCCGAGGGGCCGCCAGCCAAGACTTCTGCCGCTTCTGGCAGTCTTAGATGCTCAGTGAGAAAGCGCAGAATCCAAAAATGGGCGTATTCATCTGGCGCCTCTTTCATTGGCACTAAAAAGAGCCAGGGTAGCCTTACAACAAAATAGGCTATGAGCAGTACCAGTACTCTGGTACGAGCGTCTGCCATAGAGTCTCCCGTACGTTAAATCAGCAATTTGCGCTTATTAGCAACTCTATAATAGTGTAGTCAGCTATCATCTTAGTATTGAATAGCTTCCTGAAGTATCTTAAATGATGGATATTATGTCCGATGAATGACAGTAGTCTTAAATTCGAGACCCTTCTCAATTCAGTTGAAGCAATTATTTGGGAAGCAGATTTCAAGACATCAAAAATACATTTTGTTTCACAACATGCTGTGTCTTTGCTTGGTTACCCCGTTGAAAAGTGGATGGGTGACCCAACACTTTTTGCCAGTATTTGCCATCCAGAAGATTTACCCAAGGTGCAGCGCGCCAAAGATAGTGTCACCCGTGAGAATTGTCACTATGAAGTGATTTACCGGATGAAGTGTGCCGATGGCCAATATATTTGGCTTTCTGACCGAGTCAATGTCGATTTTGATGGCGTTGAGCCTAAAACCATGCGCGGTATTAGCTACGACGTTAGTGAACGGCGCCGCATTGAAGAGGCTTTGGCTCTTGTGGTCGAGGTTATTGCCGAGGCCAGCGAGCTTGAGCGCATTGATGATATTAGTCTGCATTGCATCTCAAGAATTTGTCAGTTGACCAATTGGCAAATAGGCCAGGCCTGGTATCCCAGTGATGATGGCGACGCTCTGCAATGTTCTGATATCGCTTTCTATTCTTCTTTGCCGGCCACTGCTTTCCGTCAACAAAGTCTGGCTTGTCACCTGCAATTGGGTGAGGGCTTGCCAGGTAAAGCCGCCAATGAAAATACGCCGGTATTTATCGACAATATCGCCGTTGAGCAGCGGGGCCTACTCACACTTCCGGCAATTCATTCAGGCTTTGCTTTTCCTGTGCGCAACGGGCAGCGACTTCTGGCTGTGTTCGAATTCTTTGGAGTGCGGCGTGCTGCCCCCGATAAGTATTTTCTCAACGCCATCGAAGAGATTGGTACTCACCTTTCAGTCGTCTTTGAGAGGCGGCGAGCGCAGGACATGCTGGGCTTGCAACGGGCCCATGAGCAGGTAATCCTTGACTCAATGCCTTCTATGGTTTGGTACAAAGACTTAAATAATCGTGTCGTCAAAGTTAACAAGGCTGTCTGTGACACCCTCGGCGTTACTTTTGACCAGCTGGAAGGAAAGTCGATTGAAGAGCTTTATCCAGAAGAATCTGAGCAATATTTTTTGGATGATCTCGAGGTAATCAACTCTGGTAAGCCCAAGCTCGGTATTGTCGAAATTGTTCGCCGGGGTGACGGCTCTGTGCGTTGGCTGCATACTGACAAAATGCCTTATCTCGATGAAAACGGAGTGATTCAAGGCATCATTGCTTTTTGTTCTGACGTTACTCAGTTGAAAGGTGCAGAAGATGAATTGAAGGCCGCTCAGGCCGACCTTGAACATAAGGTAATTGAACGCACCAAAGAGCTGAATGAAGCCAATATTTATTTCAACTTGTCCCATGACTTGTTCTGTATTGCCTCTGAAGATGGTTACTTCAAGCGCATCAATTCAGCCTGGAGCGAAAAGCTTGGTTATAGCATTGAAGAATTGATGGGCCGCCCCTTTAGCGAATTCATTCACCCTGATGATTTGGAGAAGACTGGTGAGAAGCGCCAAGACTTACTTGAGGGAACCAGTGTTGTAAATTTTGAAAACCGGTATGTTCGTAAAGATGGCTCAATTTGCTGGCTGCTTTGGAGTGCCACTCCGGCCCATAAGGGTCTCATTTATGCAGTTACTTACGATATAACTGATCGAAAAGCGGCTGAACTAGAGCTTCTTGATATAAACGTTGCCATGAAGAATGCTGTGGAAGGTATCGCTAAAATCGATAGTGATAACCGCTATCTCTCTGTCAACAAATCTTATGCTGACTTGTATGGTTATGCCGTAGAAGATTTGATTCTAGCTTCGGCTGAAGCTTGTATCTATGGCGAAGACCATGGCAAATGGCAGCGCTGCTACAAGGCCATGTTGGAGACAGGAAAGGCCGAAGTCGAACTATTAGGGTTGCGTAAAGACGGAACGCTGTTTCACCAGCAGCTCACCATGGTGCGAGTTACTGAGCTAAACGATAAGTTCACTGGCTACTATGTCTTCAATAAAGACATTACTGCCCGTAAAGAAGTAGAAGCCTCTCTGCAGCAGAGTGAGGCTCGTTTCAATCAGTTAGCCTCTCATGTGCCTGGTGGCATTTATCAATATCTGCACCGTCGCGATGGCAGTTTCTGTTTCCCCTATGTCAGTGAAAGTTGTCGAAATATTCTCGAAGTCGAGCCCGAAGCGATGGTGGCCGACCCTACTCTGGCTTTCTCTCGCCTTCATCCCGACGACTTGCCTGGTATGTGGCAAGCTATTGCTGAAGCTTATATCGGGCCCACTGAGTTTGAGTGGGAGGGGCGTCTCATCACCCAAGCTGGTGGCATCAAATGGATTAGATGTACCTCGTCGCCCGAGGTGCTAGAGAATGGTGATGTAATTTTCAACGGCCTAATTACCGATATCACTGAAAAGAAACAGGCCGATGAAGAGATTCGCAAGCTTAATCTCGATCTGCAAGAGCGTGTAGACAGGCTGGCTTTGGTCAACCAAGAACTAGAGAGTTTGACGCAGAAATTAGAGCTAGCCTGCGATGCAGCCTTGGAGGCTTCGAAGCTAAAAAGTGAGTTCGTGGCTAATATTTCGCACGAAATCCGCACACCAATTTCAGCTGTAATTGGCATGTCAGAATTGTTGCTTGATACTGTTCTAGACAGTCAGCAAAAACAATTTACCACTATGGTGAAAGACTCAGCTCAATCACTTTTAGCCATTATCAATGACATTCTCGACTTTTCAAAGGTAGAAGCTGGGCGGGTTGAACTTGATAATGTCGATTTCAATATTCTCTCTCTTCTAGAAGACTGCGCCGATCTCCTCGGCCCGGCTGCTCGCAAAAAAGACTTAGCGCTGCTTACCTGGGTCGATCCACGGCTGCCTGCCACTCTATGTGGCGACCCTGTGCGCATCCGCCAGATTTTGCTCAACCTGGCTAGTAACGCCGTTAAGTTTACGAGGAGAGGCGAAGTTGTCTTAAAAGCTGAGCTAGACACCGCTACTCAGTTGGCCGATCTAATCAGTGAGCATGGCAATGAAGTGGGCCTTGTTACCGTCAAGTTTACTGTCACTGATACCGGCATCGGTTTATCGCAGTCTACTCGCAAGCGATTGTTCAGCCCATTTGTGCAGGCCGATGGCTCAACTACGCGAAAATATGGTGGCACCGGTTTGGGTCTTTCGATTAGTAAGCTATTAGTAGAAATGATGTCTGGCACTATCGATTTCACTAGTGAAGCTGATAAAGGCTCATCTTTTTGGTTTGCTATTCCCATTGGGCTTGCTCAAGATAGGGCTACGTTGCAGCAAATCTTGACACCGCGGGCGCAGCTTATTCGTGGCCTTCAGTCGCTTAACTCTTCTGATAATTCGGCTAGTGAGCAAGTCGTCTTTCTTTTCTCTCGTTCGCTAGATGTGCAAGAAATAGTGGCAAGTTATCTCTCTATTTATGGGGTAAAAGTGAGGGTTGTTAGTACCCTTGATCGCTTGCTATCTCTGCTCAGCGAAACTAATGGGCCAGCGCAAGAAGCTTGTCAGCTGAGAGAAGCCCGATTGATGATCTATGACATGGCAATGGGTCGGGATTTATATGATGTTAAGAGTGCGGCTGAGGGACTCGATACCACTGGTCAGAAAGTAATATCTGGCAATTTTTCGCCGAATTCTTCACCCAATGAAATTGAAAGTTTTCAACGCTTTGTGAGGGCTATTTCGGGCGCCGATGGCCAGGCCTTGCCTAGTTTGATTGTTCTTGGTGGCAATGAAATACCAAGTGTTGGAGCATCTGCCAGCTCTAGTGCCTACATCGGTCATTTGCAAAAGCCCTTTCGCTTATTTGAATTTTTGAGTGAAGTAGAAAAGGCGTACACTGGCGCTTCTAATCTTCAAGCGGTATTAGCTGCAGTGGCTCCTTCTCGCTCTCGTGTTGCTAGCTCTGCTCTACCAAAGCTGATTCAGTCGAATGTAATTTCGGGGCAGCGGATTTTGATCGCAGAAGATAATACGGTCATGCAAGAACTAGCTTTGAGACAAGTGCAGCGGCTTGGCCTGGTGGCAGATTTGGTAGCTAACGGCAAGGAAGCCCTGGCTGCTTTTCGTTCGGGCTTGTATTCGTTGATATTGATGGATTGTCAGATGCCTGAAATGGATGGATACGAGGCTACTTTGTCGATCCGCAAAGATGAAGCCGTTCGCGGTGGTCATATTCCTGTTATCGCTATGACCGCGTCTGCCATGAAAGGTGATCGTGAGAATTGCATAGCGGCTGGGATGGATGACTATCTGAGTAAGCCGGTTGGCCAAGAACAGCTTTTCCGTTTGCTTGAAAAGTGGTTGCTGCCTCACACTGTTAGTCTAGGGGGAGAAATTCCTGGCACCCATGTGTCAGAACTCAACTTACGTGCTGAAAAACCCTTAGAAGAAATTCCAATAAATTGTGAGGAATTAGCTTCACTCTATGGCCTTGGGGACCTAAAGCGCTTGATTAATAGCTTTAGTGCTGAGTGCGAGGAGTTGTTGAGCAGTATTCGCCTGGCGGTGGCAGGCGGCAATGAGTCAGAAACAATTCGACTGGCCCATCAGCTCAAAGGCTTGGCGGTTGTCATGACCGCCGATGGTCTTTCTCGCTCAGCTTTGGCCCTCGAAACTTCCGCCAAAAGAGGCGAGGTAGACCAGTTACCGGCCCTTACTGAAAAGTTAGCGCAAGAACTGTCCACTGTTTTGGCATATATCGAGAGTCGTAAAAGTTCAGCGATCTTTTCCTGACACTTGTAACTGACCTTTATATTCAAAGGCCTTATAATTACTTGGTCTTTTCTATTTTGTTGTTGACGTTACCAAATTGCTGAGAGCATTTTTAGTTTTAGTTGTATTAGCCGTTTTGCTTGCAGGTGGAGGCTATTTTGTCGCACAGCGCAGCCTGCCTGTGCTTGATGGCATTGTCAGTTTCCCTGAGTTAGGTAGGGGAGCTTCGGTTAAATTTGACGAGAGAGCTGTTCCCTATATCGAAGCGGCCTCTGATCTTGACCTCTATCGCATACAGGGTTATGTCACGGCCCAAGATCGTCTCTTCCAGATGGATATGATGAGACGCACCGCGGCTGGCGAATTGTCTGAAGTTTTTGGTTCGCAGTCTTTGCCTCACGATAAGCTGGTGCGCACCATCGGTATCAATCGAGCGGCAGCTGCTGAACTTAAAGGCCTGTCGAAAGACGTTTCGGCGGCACTTGATGCCTATACACAAGGCGTTAATGCTTATATCAATTCATCAAAAGATCGTTTGTCACTAGAGTTTCTACTGCTCGGATATAAGCCTAAAGCCTGGACAGCGCAGAATTCGTTAGCAATTCTCAAATACAATCAGTATTGTCTTGATGAATCGTGGCGGCTTGATGACCTGCGGCAGCGAATTATCGATAAGGCCGGAAATAAAATAGCTTCTAAAATATTTGATCGTATTTTTGAAGCACCGCCAGCGGTGACAAGTCTTCCTCCTTTGTCACCTCTGCCGACTGCCACGCAAGTGTCACTAGCTAGCGCACTTTCTCCTGCTCCTGGCTGGGGCTCGAATGGCTGGGTGTTGTCCTCTGCAATGACTGAGAGCAAGGGCGCTTATCTGGCATTAGATCGACACTTCGCTTTCACTCAGCCCTGCGATTGGTATTTAGTATCATTGAAGAGTCCATCCTTGCATTTGGCTGGTGCTGCCATGCCGGGTGTGCCAGGAATCGTCAATGGACGAAATGATCGTATTGCCTTTGGTTTGACTTCGCTTAAAGTAGATGTACAAGATCTATTCCTCGAGCAGTTCTCGCCGCAATTTCCTGGTAAGTATAAAACCCCCACGGGCTGGGCTAATGCTAAAGAAATCGTAGAAGAAATTCCGGTGCGATTCTCTAGTTCTTTGGTGCTTACTTCAAATCTGCTGCACAAAGTTCTCGAAACCAGGCATGGCCCTGTTTTGATAAAAAACGATCAAAACGCTGTGGCGCTTTCCTGGGTAGGCCTCAATCAGCCAGAGAAAACCACTAGTTGCGCTGAAGCGCTATATCGCCTCAATCATGCCACTAACTGGGCTCAGTTTCAGGGCGGCCTTGAGCATTACGCTGGCTCTCCTTTTACTTTCTTGTTTGCTGATAAAGATGGACATATTGGCTATCAGCAAGCTGGTTCTATTCCTGAGCGGGCCACTGCCGGTAAGTCTAGTAAATATGAGTCTTGCTTGCTCAACCCGGGTTGGGTCGGTGCTGGTGATTGGATTGGCAATGTTCCATTTAAAGATATGGAGCAAGTTTTTAATCCGGCTGAAGGCTACTACGTTGCCAATTTCCGCCAGAGTCGCAGTGAGATGCCTCTCAATCTCAATGTCTATCGCGCTCAGCGGGTGCTCAATGTTCTCTCTTCTTACAAAAAGAGTGGCCAGAAACCGGGCCTTCCTGAAATGGCCTTGTTGCAAGGCGATCAACTGGCCCCCTTAGCCCCTCTAGTTAAACGTACTCTAGTTGAGGCTATAGGCAAGACCGATTCAATCGACGCCTTCCAGCTTAGTGCCCTAGATGCCATTGAGAAATGGGATGGTGTATTGACAGAGAATAGCAGCGGTGCTGCCCTTTATGAGAGCTTTGTTCGCACCGTTGTCAGACGCATACTTGAGCCTCGTCTCGGTGCTGCGCTCACCAACGAATATTTAGAGCGTTATCCTGGCTGGTCTCAGGTAGTTGAGCGTATTTTACTTGAGAAAAATACTGAGTGGTTGCCCGGTGAAGAGCGCACCTTCAAAGGCTTTGTCATTACATCGTTTGGTCAAGCCGTAAAAGACGTTCGCCTGCAAACCAAGAGCGATGAGCCAGCTTCATGGAAATGGGGCGATCTGCACAAAGTTGTGTTTGAAAGCGAGCTTTTACGTGGTGCTCCTGGTCTTGTTCCCCTCTTGGGTGTGCTGAACGGCCCGTCTGTTGCGGTTGGCGGTGATCAAGATACAGTATCGAGTATGGAGTCTTCATTGCGTCGCGGTGCTGAGCAGTTTGTTTGTCGCAGTGGTCCTACTATGAGAATACTGATTGACCTTTCTGATAGTGAGAAGTTCTATCAGACCTTGACCCTGGGCCAAAGCAGCAATTGGCTGTCTAACACACGTAATGATCAGCTGCGTTCTTGGCTTACCCTGAAGCCTTTGCCGATTGCCTTCTCTCCTGCTCTTGAAGAGAAAATTTCTCAACATAGGCTACTTTTCACCGATCGCTAATGAGTGAAGTTGATGAGCAAATCTAAGGGTTCCATCGGCTTGATTTTGTTGCTGGCCAGTACTTTCAATCAGGCTGCCCTTGCCCAAGTATTTAATGACATTGGCGCACCGCAGAAATTTAAGCGACCCACTGAAATTAGATTGACCGATGATGTGCCGCAACGCAAACTTGGTCCGCTTACTGTAAAAGATATTTTCCCGCAGATGAACTTGCCTTTTTCTGCACCACAGCCCCTTTCGCTGGAAGGAATGAAGCTCTCCGATTTAGGGGCGAGAAGCACTAAGATCTTGGGCTTCAATCACTTTGTTGTGTTGCAGGGCACGCCGAGCTTTAGCGGCAGTTCGGCCTTGCTGTATAAAGATAATCGCGAAGACAACCGCAGCAATTTTGTTACTGTTGATCCTTTTGTGCACGCTTACTTTGTTTATTCAAACACTGTGGCCTTGAAGGTAATCAACGACACTCTTTATCCGGAGCTAAATGCCTTGCTGCTGGCTTTAGTCGATTCTTGTGTTAAAGATTATCGGGCTTGTGAAATTGATGAAGTAAAAGATGATATTCAGCGCAATTTGGCCTTCGTCGTTGTTGGTTTGAAGCTACTTGATCCCAAAATAGTTTTGCCTGATATGGGTGGTGCCAGCGATCTTGCCCAGGCCGAAATGGCATTGATTGCCAAAGGTAAACGCACACGCTCTGTCATTTTTAATCGCGAGCAAGATTATAGTGCCCTTAACCCAATCGGTTTTTATGCCAGTTCAGAGCGGAGTGCTAATTATTATCGCTCTGCTGCCTGGCTCTCGTATATGTATCTCACGCTGTCAGATGTCACCATTGATTCTCAGACAGGTGGGGGCAACAATTTTCGCCGGGCTTTGTTGCTCTATAGAGCTATTGAATTAGGTCGCAGCAATCGCGGCGCTGCCGCGGCCCGAAGTTCTGTTGCTGCCGCTGGCTCAGGTGTCTCGACAGCAAGTTCCAATGTTAGTTCTAGTGCTAGCTCTAATGCTAATAATCGGGCGCAGTCGCTAATGCCAAGTTGGCAACGTATTTATGATATTAGTGTGGCCTTGGCTCCAAGTGTTATCACTCGTGAGCAGACTGTCTATCCGCGCGAAATTAAGAGTATGTTTCAGGCGGGCAATCTTGAATTTAAGGACCTGTTACAGACTCTAGCACAGCCGCTTTCACGAGCACGTCTGCTCTTATCGATAAAGAAGCAAAGGCCACAGGGTCTTGATGCTGCCTCAATTTTTGAGATGGATAAGAACCGCAGCCCGGATGAAAATTTGATGGTACTGCGTTTCCTTCCGCCTATTAATAGTTATGAATTAGAATGGCTGAAGTGGCAAACCACAAATTACAAAGAAGAGGGCGAAGATGGCTTAATCGATCCCCTCTCTCTCTATCTCTTGTACTCATGGGGATCGCCAATTGCAAGTAATATTTTAAATGGATTGAGTGACCGACTCGATCCTAATTTGGTCGACACTGTGCCCGAATTAACGCGAGTGGCTGGCCGTCGGCGAGTAGAAGCAGATCCTAACAGCCCTGTATGCCTTGCTGAAAAACGCTGGGCAATTATCACTGAGTATTTGCGTCCGTTGAAGAAGAATTCGCAGCCGTCGCTTATGTCTGAAAATTGGTCTCTGCAGCATGTACTTAGTGCTTCGGCCGCCTTTGTTGATTCTTTTACTGCTTATGATCGACCCGCTAACACAGCTAATAGTTCTTCTAGTATTTCTAGCGCTCCAAAGATCGCTGCGGCTGCTAACAAAGTAGAGACTGCTGCAAAAGAGCCTGCCACCTTGTCTCGCAATGAGATGAATGATGCCCAGCGTATGTTTGCGCCTAAGCAAACTGTGAAGAAAGCTTCTAACTTCCACTATCTTGAGCCAATGCCTGAGCTCTTTGCCAAGTTAAGTTGGTTTACCCAAATTACTGCTAGCGAATTGACCCGACTTAAATGTTATCCCGAAGATATGCGCTCTCGTCAGAGTGATTTTGTTCGGCTGCTTGATCGCTTGACCAAAATTGCTGAACAAGAGCTGGCCGTGCAGCCTATTTCGACCACAGACTTTAAACTTTTGGCAAACATCGATCAAATTTTGGCTGTGATTTGCCCTCCGGAATCGGCCAGTGTTTACGTGCCAGGGGTTGGTGGGGGCGGGGCTAGTATTGGTCCTGGAGATAGTGGTCAGGTCTATGCAATCTTCAGTACAGATCAAGGGGCTTATCTCAGTCGAGGCACGACCTACAGTTACTTTGAAGCTGCCGGTGGACCTTTTAAACAACAGCATTGGGACCGCAAACAGGGCTTTGGCTTCTTGCGACCACCAAGTTGGATCTCAAAAGTCGATATACTCTCTGATGCTAAGGCGGAAGGTTCAGATGTAAAGCCTGCTGCCAAGGCAGACGATAAGGCTGTGAAATTGCCCACGCAGCCAGCTACTAGATCTGCAGTTACTCCTGCAATTGTTAAACCGAGTGCTGCTCAAGGAAATAAGTAATGAAAAAGAAAGCACTATTATGTGGTTTGGTTCTCACTGGCCTATTTTCAGGTGCTGCCCCCAGTGAGGCGCAATCTCCTGTTGTGGTCAGTAGCCCTGCGGCCACGGGCAGCGCTACGTCTGCTGCCAAGCCCCTTCCTGAGAGTGACTTAAAGACCGAACTGCGCAATCTCCATGAAGATTTGCGGCGGATGGAAGGTGCCCTCCACGATCTTGATCGAGAGGCCGGTCGGCGGCAGGTCGTCGCCAATAGTTTGCTCAATAATGACGCATATATTGCAGACCCCTGGGAGACCTGCATGCCTTGTGCTCTTCCTAGTTTGATTCAGGATAGCACCACTCTTGGTGCATATTTGAAGCCTAGAGCTGCTTTTCTCAACCAATCACTTAGCTCACTTGATTCATTGTCTTCCGCTGTGCATGATCTCGCTGGGCGTCTTGCTCGGGATCCTGATATTTCAAGCAACGTTAAAGCAAAAGTTGATCTAGATGTATTGAGCGATGCGCTCAAAGACTTTGATGGAAAGCTGGTTGCTCTAAAGGCTCTCTGCAATGTTGAGGCACCGAATAATGCTCAGATATTGATGGCAGTCGGCACTCTCAAAGATTCGGTGAAAGGAATTGATACCGTTGGTGGTCGCATCTGGAAAGCCGAGAAGAAATAGCCAGATTATTTGTGCATGAGGGCAATGAACAAGTTAACTGCTGCTGCTCTTTTGCTACTGTGTTTAGGCGCCATGCGGCCAGTAGAGGCCGCACAACCAAAACCGGTCAAAGGCAATACTATTACTGTAGCCAACAGCCTCAGTAAGCACTGTCACGCCATCTATCTGGGTGGGAATGATAAGCGGCTGCTGGCAGTCGTTCTTGGTGACGAGATTCGCGTTACCAAATATCGCCATGAAAAAGGCAAGATGTCAGACTTGGCCTGGGACGAATGGTGCAAGTCGATTGTTCGAGGGGTGTTTGATTGCGTCAATCCACTTGACCTGGACGAGGGAAAAACAACAGCAGGAAAAACAACAGCAGGAAAAGCAACAGCTGTTTCGAGTTCTGCGCAGAGGCCCCCGGCTAAATTGGCTGACACCGCCGGCCAGGTTCTTCTTACCATCAGTGTTAATCCCGCTCAGCACTGTGATGTCTTGCTCAGATCAATGCAGTTGCCTAATTCAGCAGTCGTTTACAGGCAAACAGATCATTTGCCCCTAGAGGCACAGAGGTTTTGGCAGTTTGTCGAGCCTTGTCTGCTGCAGCTCAACGGTTCGCCTTTGCTAAAGTTTCCCTCTCCAGTAAAAGCAGCTTCTTTTGACTTACTGATTAGTATTGATGAAAAGTACTGTCCGCGCTACAAAGTCTTTGGTACTAGCAATCTAATCGTGCGCCTTGCCAATGGCCGCACTACTGCTGGTAAAGAGGCAACACCAGCTTGTGATGGTCATGTCACTTATTGCTACTAGTGCTCCTTCCTTAATAGAGGGCTTAATGCTTCGGGGTTAATACTTTTGCTCGGTTTTGATTGCTTGCGCCTATCTAAGAGCGATCTTATTTTGTTTTATTAAAATGACTATTGGTAGGCTGGTGGCTCTTTGTGGTCGTTTAATTGAAAAGATATATAGTGGCTCCCTTGTCAATGCATTGAAACACTAATACCATGCTGGTCTAAGTGCAGTTCCGTGGTTTATACCTGTTCAATTCGCGAGTCTCATTAATAGTTTCATGATCGATTTCAAAGGTATCACTCAGGACATCGTCGCTCCTGGTTCACAAAGCGCGCTAACTTCTACATCAAGTTCTACATCAAGTTCTGCATCAAGCTCAGTACAGGTGGAGCTAAGGCAAGCAGTCGATTATTTCAAGTTGGCCATGGAGTATCTTACCCAGGGCCGCTTTGATGACGCTGAGCAGCTTTATCGCATGGCCTTGAATGTTTCTGAAACCGCAATGGGTATGGATAACCCCGCAATTATTGGCCATTTAGAAGAGCTCTCCAACTTCTATATGAACCGCGCCAAATTCGTTGAAGCTGAGCCCTATCTGAAGCGCATTTATGCTTTGCGCATCAACAATAATCAAGTTGAAGAGACTTACTTTGCGGCATTGGCTGACACCGTTGATAAACTAGCCATTGTCTTCGAACGCACTGGTCGCTTAGGTGAGGCAGAGAAGCTCTATCTAACTTTGTTACGGAGCCAAGAAAAACTCAATGGCGGACAAGATGCAACAACTCTAGATGCATTGGGTCGCCTTGGTAATTTTTATCAGCGCACTGGCGTACATGCTGCAGCCAGAGCAGTGTTTGAAGAGTTGCTTGAGATTCAGGTCAGTGTTTCTGGAGCTAACAGTTCAGAAGTTGCAGCCGTTCTTTCAAGCCTTTCTGTGGTTTACGGTAAGCTTGAGCTCTATATGGAGCAAATCGCTGTACTAGAGCGTCAAGTGCAAGTACTTGATACTATTCATGGTGGCTGTGGATTGTCTTTGGCTAGCGCACTTTCGCGCTTGGCTGACGTTTTGTCAGGGGCTGTGCGCCTGACTGGCTGCAAAGATCTTTTGGAGCGGGCCGAGTTGGTTTACCGCCGCGCTCTTTCAATTTATGAAAAGCACTATGGTCCTTCCACTGCCACAGTAGAAAATTTGCGTGTGCGTCTAAAGAAATTGTCTTGCTAAGAGTACAACTTGCTGGCAATCACTTGCCTAACAGTTATCTTGTTTGAGTCTCTGTGCCGCTTTTGTCTTCAGTACTTTTTTCTTCGGCGCGTTTTTCTTCAGTGCGTTTTTCTTCAGTGCGTTTTTCTTGCTCGATCAAACCTTTTGAATAGACAGTTTTGCTAGGAGCTTTTTTCACGATCTGGGGTCTAGGTGCTGCATACATTTGATATCCGGCATTGTCGATAAAACCAAGTTGCAGCTTGCCGTCTACATCTTGATAGTACTGTTGCAAAATTCGATCGAAAGTCCAGCCGCGTTTGGCAAACATATTGGCGCCATGTTGGCTCAGACCGCGGGCACCATTGCCGGGGCCGCGATAGGTGAAAACCCAGTTGGCACCTTCATCGTGCACATCAAGAATACCGGCAGTAGCAAAATTGAGCATGCGAGCCAGTAAAATTCCGTCTACTTCGCGGCTATTTTTTACGCCCATAACTTGAATGTGCGTAGCGTTGCCCACCGCGTCCCAGCGCTTCACTGTGACGCCAACAATACCTTTGATACCAGTGATTTTTTCCAGATAACTCTGTGATACCACACCTTTTTTTATGTTGAGATTTTCCATGTCATCGCCTACCCAGGCCCGGTAAAATCCTGGTTTGACCTTGTCGGCATTTTTTAGAATCAGACCTTGGGTTTGCATCACGGCTCGGCAGGTTGAGTCTGCCTCAGCGGCTAGGCCCTTGTAAGCTTGGTCGCGAACATCTGGCACCATATCAAAGCCTTCGCTCTTCCACTTTGAGCCTTTGCCCATGTGGGCATAGGCATAGCTGCGCGCAGCTACGGCCTGGCATTTTAGGGCTTCTGGGGCCCAGCTAGAGGGCATTTCAGAGGGCACTACGCCCATGAGGTATTGCTCTAGGTCAAGTAGATTAACGGCTGTAACATAAGTAGGCATATTGATTATTTCTAGACAGCCGCGCCACCATCTATTTACTGTCCAGACCCTGTAATCGGGGGCCGAGATATGACAGCGCTGATCAAAAGGTAGAGGACAGCTGCGACCAGTGCCTAGTTCGGTGATCTTGCCTGGTGTTATGGTGTAGACCATGCGCGGTTCAAGGGCAAAAATTGGTGTGCCGTTGACGAAAACTGCACCGGCTTGCCAGATTGCCACCCTGATTGCGTGGTTCTTGGTGCTCAAACCAATGCGCACGGCGTGGGCCATTGGTGGGTAAGGCATGAAGTTGGGAATTAATTCAGCCTTGCTGCTCTTTGCATCTGCTCCGACATTAAGGTTGTTGGAGTTTAAAAAACAGGCCGAGGCAATTGCAACGAAGCTAAGAGCCCATCTCAGTTTCTTCCACCCAGAGTGGCCAAGACGGTTGTTAAGGTGATTATATTTCTGGGGCTTCAAGTGAGATACCGCTGAAGTCAATACGCTGAGGATAATACGACGATGATACTATGAAGGCTCCAACAATTTCCCTGTTGTCCCCCTCGAAGAATTGTCCCTTGAAGAAACTGCTAATAGTTGATGATGAAGTAGATATCGCCACCAGTATTCAGTACGTTCTGAATCAGGAAGGCTTTGCTACGCTGCTTGCCCACGATGGCATCAAGGCCATTCAGCTGTTTGAGCATGAAAAGCCCGATTTGGTTATTCTCGATTTAATGATGCCAGGGCTCGATGGTTACGAAGTGTGCCGCCGGGTCAGGGCTTTTGATAAGCGCACTCCGATTTTAATGTTGACCGCTCGTACCTCTGAAATTGACACGGTCGTCGGTCTAGAGCTCGGTGCCAACGACTATATCGCTAAGCCTGTGCGCTTGCGTGAGCTGGTGGCTCGGGTCAAGGCCCATTTGCGTGAAGCACCGCAGGTACAAGAAGTAACCAAGGGCATTCGCCTGGGTGATCTTTTCATCGACACCGATAGCCGTACTGTCCTTGTCGGCGACAAGCCAATCGAACTGACCTTCAAAGAATTTGAATTGCTCTTTGCCATGGCCAGGCAGCCAAACCGCGTTTTCTCCCGTGATCAGCTCTTTGCTCAAGTCTGGGGCTCTGATTTCCTTGGCGAGAGCCGTACCGTGGATGTGCACATTAGATATTTGCGGGAAAAACTAGAGGCTAATCCTAGCCAACCCAAGCATATTCTTACCGTGCGTGGTGTGGGCTACCGTCTAGTCTGGGATTAGACCAACTATTTAATCTTCTATTTCATGGGAATTCTCCCACTGGCTTAAGGCAAATGGCCATTTGTCGTTTGCGCTTGCGTATTCTTCCCAGTGACATGTTCTGAGCCATTTCATAGACTAAGGCAGTAGGCAATGTCCTTGGCAAACACTTTTCTTTGGCGGAACAGGTAACAGATGAAATCCCATGCATTTCTAGTCGGCGTCAACGTTGCAGCTTCGATTCCTCTAGTGCTCGCCCCCCAGGCGATGGCTAGTGACAATATGAGCGGAACTGCCAGCTTCCTTAAGGCCGCTGTCGGTGATAAAGCCACAGCCCGTTCGCTATCTGGTGATTTTCAATCGGCCCCTGTGCTTGCCTCCAAGCGCCTTCCCATTAGACGCAGTCTCAGCTCAGCTAGTTTCTCTGAGCCCCAAGCTGTTAATTCACGCCTGGCCATGACACCGGTTGCTGGTGCCACTAAGCTGCGGCCTTTCGTTCCTGGTCGTAAGTTGCCTAGCCGTTCGCAATTGCAAGCTCAGATGCCGCAATTAGACAACAGTGCTCAGTCCATAACTAGTTCTAACTTGTCCGGCGCAATCAATGAGTCGACTTTTGCGCCACAAACCAATAACTCTTATGATTCGGGCTATGGCAATACCGCCTACGCTCAACCTTCACAAGCAACTCAGAACAGTGCCAATCGCAGCCGCATGCGTCAAGCTGCTGACTTGGTTGCTGGTTTCCAGCGTAAACACGCCGCTCGTTCCTTGCCTGGTCAATCACCTGCGACCCCTGGTCAAGTTGGTTTCCCTTGCGCTCAGCAAGCCGTGGCCAATGTCAACGCTCAACCAGTCAGAAATCAAAATGCTCCTAGTGAAGCAGAGTGGACTCAAATGGCCCGCGCTGCTGGCAACGCTAATTCTAGTTCTGAGGCTGATGCTGAAATGGCCAGCCTGGCTCAAGACTTTGCTGCTAGCCAACGCTCCCAAGCTCCCAGCGGCAGCGCTGGCCCTGCCCCATTCCCGCTCAGCCTTATTCCTGAAGCCTCATTGAAGCAATTGATGGGCAGTACCGCCAAAACTGCACCAGCCGCTGCTGTTAGCCATGCTGGTCGTTCTCAACCAGCCATGACTCCTAGTTACTTTGGCTCGTGGCGTCAAGGTCAGACTCCTGTGGCCCATGGACGCGGCGGCAATCTCCAGCCTTCTGGTTTCCATACCTATTTAGCCGCTGGTTCAGCTGCTGGCAAAACCACCACTAGTAGCGCTGCTTTCAAGTCTTATGCGCCAATGACCTACAAGGCCAGCCGCAGAGTTGCTCCTAAAATCGCTGCTGCCGTGAAGAAAGTCGCTCCAGTGGCAGCCGCTCCTTATGTTGCTACTTATGGCACCTATCACTCACCAGCTCTCTAAGCTGCTGAACACTTGCAATCAATTAAAGAGGTGCTCTGCGCCTCTTTTGCTTTTGTGCTGTCCAGAAAAATCCTTTCGTGGATATATATTTGAACAAGTACAATAGGTCTACCTGTTGGCTGTTATGCCAAAGCACTTCTGTCGAGGTTTCGATGACTGACCCACACCGCGAGAAAAAACGTCGCGGCCGACATGTTGCCAGTGAAGCTACTCTCAAAGAAATTGAAGAGTTATCGACTTTTGCCTATGACAAGCTCGTGCATGGAGATTCTAGCGAGGCTAAAGTGCTTTTGCTGAAGGCTCTTGAGCTAAGCGCCAAGACGGCTTACGCGGAAAAATCGCAAGCAGTAGTACTGACTTATCTTGGCCAAACAGAACGCATGATGGGTGAGCATACTTCGTCTATTGGTCACCTTAATCAGGCCATAGAGTTATGTCGTCAGACCAATATGCTTGAATGTGAGCTTCAGGCGCGGCTCTTTCTGGCAGAACAGTTGACTGCTAATGGCGATTTCACTGCAGCCCAGGGGCAATTTGAACTGGCCTACAATACGGCATCGTTTTTGCAAGATCGACCATCGATGGAGCTTGCCGCTGGTAATTTAGGGTCGGTGACTATGACTCGCTGTCATCTAGAGGCCGCCACTGATTGGTTTAATACAGCTCTAGAGCTGGCTGCGCACACCGAGTCAGGTGAGAAGAGTGTTTGGCTGGGTAGCCTTGGTTTAGCTCTGAGCGAACTAGGTCAGTTTGAACAAGCGATTAGTTACTATCGGCGAGCATACTTAGAAGCCGAGATGATTGAAGATGTTCTGACTATGTCGATTTGCCGTGGCTCAGAAGGCAATATTCGCTTTGAGCAATCAAGTTTTGAGCAAGCCCTAGCTCTATATAAAGAAGCGCAGATTCTCGCTGCTAAGGTTCAGGACCGTCGTCGTGAGGGCATCTGGCTAGGTAATCAGGGTGTCTCTTTGGCGCGCTTAAATAAGTGCGAAGAGGCCATTGAGCTATTAGAAAAGGCCTTGTTTGTTGCCCGGGAGCTTGATGATCAAGCTACTGCGGCTGCTCACCTTGATAGTCTTGGTGATTGCTACAAAGAACTTTCTGACTTTGAGAGGGCTGATCAGTTCTATAGCGAGGCCCTGACCCTCAGTCGCTCTATCAATGATCGTCTTGGTGAGCGCATTTATCTTGGTAATTTAGGCAAGCTTAAAGCTGCAAGCGGCCAGCTTGCGCCAGCTTTTGAATATTTCAGCCAGGCCATTGAATTGTTTGATGAGCAGCGCGGCATGATTAAAGCCGATGATCTCAAAACCAGCTTTGCTAATCGCGGTCAGGAGCTTTATCGCGACATGGTGTCGACTTGTCTGCAGTTGAATAAACGGGTTGAAGCCCTTGAGTATGTGGGAAGGGCTAAGTCTCGAGCACTACTTGATTTGCTCAGCAATTCGCCCATTGATGTCAATCAACTGGTGGATGACGAAGACTCATCTGGGCTTACTCGCGGCATTAAAGAGTTGATTAGTCGAGAAGCCGATTTGCGTGCTCAAATTGCCCATTTAGAAAGACAATTTTTCCACGGTCATGATTCTGATTATTCAAACCCTGGTTCGGCTAATGATGCCGAACACGATAGCGACGGTGATTCTAGCGGTTCTAGCGCGGCCCGATTGCGCGGTTCAGCTGCACCACAAGAAGACACGCGTAAGCTCTATCTCGAATGGCGTGAGGTTCTCAACCAGCTGCGTCGACGCCACCCTAACTACGCTAATTTAGTTAGTGCCACTACCCTGAACTATTCTGAAATCCAGGCTCTCTGGCAGACTAATAAGCTCAATGCCGATACTTGTGTGATTGAATTTTTCTTCCCTCAAGATTACCTTTTGGTGGCATGTGTGCAGAAGGAAAATGGCGATGCTAAAGCGGCGCTGACTACTCATGTGGTCATGGACCCGCAAAGTCTGGAATTGATTCGCGAAGACATTGCTACCTTCTTTGAGATGAGCTCCACTGAAGGCTGGGAAGTACCTGTTAGCCTTTGTCGCCGCCTCTACCAAAGCCTGCTTGGACCGGTATTGGAGAAGCTTGATCCTGGCATTGAGCGGCTATTGCTAATCCCTCACGGCAGTCTCTATCATCTGCCGTTTTCTGCTCTTCACGATCAAAATGGCTATGTCTGCGAGCGCTTTGCTGTCTCTTATGTACCGACCGTGTCGCTTATTCCCATCTTAGCTTCGGCGCAGAATCGCAAGTCAGAGACTGACGAAGTTAGTGGTGATGCCCGTTATTTAGTTACGGCCATAAGCGATTATTCTGCCACCAGAGAGGGTGGCATGGTCTTTAGTTCGCGTTTGCGCTCTTCGGCCGGATTAGAAGACCTGGCCTATACGATGGAAGAAGCCAATTCAATTCTTTCTCTTGGTCAAAGCAGCAGTGTTAGTAGCGCTGCCAGTACTCTTTTAACCAACGAAGAGGTGAAACGATCGTTGCCTGAAATGTTTGGCGATTTTGATGTGGTTCACTTTGCCGGTCACGCCATCTTCAATCACGATGAGCCGATGGCTTCGGGATTGGTCTTGTCTGATGGCAGTATTTTGTCGGCGGCCTCAATTTTGGAAGGTAATGCCCTGCGCACAGAGAGGGGGCGACTATTGGTTCTTTCCGCTTGTCAAACTGGCGTCAACGTTGTTACTGAAGGCGGCGAAATTCTTGGTTTAGCCAGAGCGCTCATGTATGCCGGCATGCCAAATTTGGTGCTTTCTTTGTGGGAAGTAGCCGATCGTTCAACGGCCGAACTAATGCAAGATTTTCATACCTGTTGGCAATCTGGTAAAATCTCTGTAGCTCAAGCTCTGCGGCAGGCTCAGCTAAAAGCAATTGCGGCAAAACAACCCGTGCACGCCTGGGCACCCTTCATACATTTTGGAATTGAATGAGGTTATACTGGATCTTCTCCAACCAGTTGTAAATCTATGATCAATTTCAGAATCTCATCAATCGTGCTCGCCGCTTTTATCTCTTTTGCTTCCTTGCCAGCTCTGGCCGATCCCCTTGGTAAGGCCCCCGAGTCTAAAGCAGAAGTTAAAGCCGAATCTAAGAAAGACACTTTAAAAGGCAGCCAGTCTGCTGATGGCAGAGACAGTAAATTGTCTGCTCACCCCAGCTTGCCAGGCTCAGAGATCAATCGCCATGATCCCCTTGCCATTTACCGTGAAGCCGGCATTGATAGAGAGCAAGAGAAGAAAATTCGGCAGCTGGCTAAAGAATTTGAAGACGGTCAACGTGTGCGCCTTGCTCTCATGGCCAATCTGCTAAAAGATATGCGTAACTTGCAGATGCAACCTGATCCAAATGAGAAAACAGCCTTAGCTAAGCAAGATGAAATCAACAAAGTACAAGCTGAGATGGGCACAGAGCGAACCAAGCTAGTTCTCAAAATTCGCAATGTTTTAGACTTTGAACAAAAGCAAAGATTGGTTCAGAACATGAAGCCGGTCGCTCATAATCAGACACCCTAATTTAGGGCTTGTGAGCCATAAAGTGCATAGTGGCAAAGTTTTTGCTGAAGTCGATTCTGGTGATTGATCCGGTTGGAATGGAAAGACGCCAGAAGTTTCTAATCGGCATGCCCAGTGCATAGACGATTATTGAGCGAATGATGCCCGAGTGGGTAACCATGGCAATTGTCTTGCCCTCAAATTCACTATTGGCAATTAATTCAATCAGGCTTTCTCTGATGCGTTCGCTCAATTGCACAATAGATTCGCCGTTCGGTGGAGCATTTTCTATTGGGTCTGCGCACCAGCTGTGATACTGATCGGGGTCATTTTTCTTAATATCAAGATAAGTTCGGCCTTCCCAGTCTCCTACCTGCCATTCTTCAAAGCCTTTGATAGTCTGGGCCTTAAGCCCCGTTTCTAGTTCTACGGGCTGGCTTGATTGGCTTACTCGCACTGCTGCCCCACAAAGCAAAATTTGCGGCTTGACCGCGGCGACATATTTGGCCGCCGCTTGTGCTTGAGAGATTCCTTTCTCACTAATTTCTATTTTGGGATCGCTATATAGAAGGCCTAATTCAGTGGCTCTTGTGTGGCCATGGCGCACGAGGTAGAGCGATGTAATTGCTTCAAGAGGATGTAGTTCTTCGCTCAATTGGTGCCGGCCTCTAGTAGTTCGTCTCTATTTGTTGGTGGTGTCATTCCGTATATTTGGCAGATGGCAAAGAGCTTTTCTACCTGCCCTTGAGAAAGAGTTTTTTCTCCTCCAAGTAATTGCGCGATAAGAAGGGTTTTGGCCTGATGTTCAAGGGTTTCTAGACGGTAGAACGCTTGAAAAATATCGCTGCCAAATGTAAGGGCACCATGATGGGAGAGCAGAATGGTATCAGTATGCTCTAGGTGCTCAGCGATACTTTGCGGTACCTCATCGGTACTTGGTGTTGCATATGGTGCTTCAGCAATTTTGCCTAGAGTCAATATTGCTTCCGGTAGCACACAGCGGTTGAGAGTTTTACCCGCCACCGTAAAGGCTACTGCCGTGGTCGGGTGGGTATGGGCAACGGCCATAACGTCTGCTCTTTTCTGATAGACAATCAAGTGCATTTTCAGTTCGCTTGAGGGTCGCTTGCCTTGATTTTGAGGCGAATCGAGAGCGACGCCGTCAAGATTTGTTAATACCAGGTCAGATGGGCTTAATAATCCTTTGCAGGTGCCAGTCGGGGTTGTCAGCAGGGTGTGATCATCCAGCCGAAGGCTGAAATTACCTTCGGTGCCGCATATATAGCCACGCTCGTAGGCCAAGTGGCAAACTTTAACTAGTTCTGAGCTGGCTCTTTCTAAATTTCTTGGCTGCAAGATTTCTGCTCTTCGTTAGAATTAGACCATGACATCTAGCAATGCATCCATTGATTGCCAAGGATGAGTATTATATACGTGCTACGGCACACTGCTGTTAAGCCGCTAGCAGATTGGGATGTTTAATGCGTTGTCCTGAATGCACAGTTAGAAATTCTGTCGCCGCTGTCCAATGTAAGGAATGCGGAGCCAAGTTGGCGCGAAAAAATAGCACCAACTTAGTTAAGTACGCTTTGATCGGTGCCGCCGGTCTGGCCGTGCTGGGAATTGGCGCTGCTTCAGTTTCGTTCGTTGGAAGTTTGTTTGATTCTGACGGTAATCTGCAAAAAGTATCAAGGCGCGTGGCTCAAGGACCAAAGTCTAAAGAAGACGCCGATCATTTGAAGAGTGAACTAGAAAATAGTGTGAAACGTTTTCTAGAGAAAAACACTGCGCTTTCGTCGGCTGAAATTACCAGCAAAATGCAGAAGATTTTTCCTACTTCGGCTTATGAAATTCACGTCTTTGATTTGCCAAATGCACTTAAGCTGGTCGAAGTCGATACTGTTTTGCAGTCTTGCAATTATTTGATGTCGGGCAAAGAAGTCGCTGTGCTGCGCAAGTTCGATGTCTTTGACGAGGCCAAAATAATTGGTCGGCAGGGTGGCGAAACTCTCTTATTGCTTGGGCACCAGAATGCTCAGGCTGGGCGTAAGCCTCAGGTGAAAGTAATAGAGTTGAGCAATGGCGCCATAAAAGAGCGAACAGACAAAGCTGTGCCCTTCTTTACTGGAGAAGGCTCGGCTAAATTTGCCGCCAACGGCCAAGACATTGACATGGAATTGGCATTGTCATCTCGTGCTGCTGAAGAAGAGCTGTTCACACCGTCAAGTCTGCGGGCCTTGGGTCTGCCTGACGAACAGTTGAAACTCAAACTGCTCTACAAAAATGGCAATTACGAATTGCTTGATGATAATGGCCGTGGTCAGATGGCAGCCTTACGTGCAGCGGCCTTTACCGTAGCTGATCAGGCACAGAAAAGTCGCTTCCGTAAATATTTGACTAACCCCACGGCAGCCAGTATAGCTAGCGTTGGTGCCTTAAAAGTTTGTCCGCCTTTGTTTGAGTTGAAGCGTAAGGGCAAAGCCAGTGTGACGGTGCCTGCAGTTGCTGCAGCTGCACCAGCTGAGTCAGATGGTGGCTCATCAAATCGTAGTAGCAGTCGTAGTCGTAGGCGCCGGCGTGAGGCGGCTAGACGGGCTCAGCAAGCGGCAAATAGTCAAGTGACTGTTAGCTCTGGCAGCAGCTACTTTATGGGTAATGCTGAAGACGCTTTTGAAGTAGTGTTGGCCCGCGGTAGCAGCGGAATTTATCAAGCAGCGCAGTTGCGCCGGGTAAAAGTTCAGGGTCATGGTGCCGATAGTGACAGCACTTCAGTAGCATCAACTTATGAGAATAAGACATCATCATTGGTAGACAAGCTGCTTTCTAGTCCTGATTCAGGTCAGAGTTCAAGCCCTGATTCAGGCTCAGAGAAAAATTCGAGTGCTCCTGTTGACGTTGCACCTTTGGCTGTGCCAAACAACAAGGTAATAGAGAAAACAGCCGCCTCAAAGGTTGTTGAAAAAGAAGCGGTGGCTGAAAAAGGTACTGTTACAAGTACTTTGACCAGCAACACTGTCAAAGTAAGACGCGGTGCCGGCACTCACTACCGCACGGTTGCTGAAATTTCCCGTGGAGCTGATGTAGAAATTATTGGCAAGCAAGAGGGTTGGTACAAAGTTCGTATCAACGGTAAAGAAGGCTTCATCTATGCCGGCTTTATTAATTGCAAAACCGGCGATGCTTACACAACGGCCACTGTTAAGAGTGGCAAAGCCGTAACAGATGCCAGGAACCGCACAGTCAATCTGCAGGCGGGAGACCGGTTGGTGGTGCTCGGTGGCATTAATAACAATAAATACAAGGTGCAGTTGGCCAATGGTCGCACCGGTTTTGTCGACAAAGATGCGCTTGATGTGGGCGGGGAAAGCCCTCCGGCATTTGTACCATAACTTATTAAGTACTTTACGTATTAGAGAACTGCGTCGGGCAGTGTGATATATTTGAAAGCCGGGACGTAGCGCAGCTTGGTAGCGCGGTTGCTTTGGGAGCAATAGGTCGCAGGTTCAAATCCTGTCGTCCCGAGGTTTTTCTAATTGAATATCTCAAGCTATAGCAGCAGCCAGCGGCACACTGTTATTAGTTTTGTTATTGGCGGCGCTTTTCGTAGATGCAGCTTATGCCTTCGGCGGGATAGGCCGATGCTAATTTGACTTCGCGTACAAGCTTGAAGCCAGCCTTTTCAAGTGCTCGTCGTGAGGCAATATTCTCTTTGTGCGGGCTTGCCACCACCGTAGTCAAATTAGGAAATAGAGTCAGAGCCATTCTTGTCATCATCTTTATGGCCTGTGTGCCAATTCCTTTGCCGGTTAGCTCTGGCGTTGCAATCAGGTAATCAATGCCAATGGCATTGTCTATGCCGATTTCGTTGTCGCAGTCGGGATAGTCGCTATGGCGATAGCACTGAATCATTCCGGCTGGCTTATGGTCGACTTGAATAATGAAAACACGTGTTAGGGCATCGGCAAGTAGACGTGACTGATACTTGAGCCTGTTTGTCTTTGCTGACTCAACGCCCCACCAGGCTTTGACGTGCGGAGCATCGAGCCAGTCGAGAAGAGGCTCAATGTCTTCAGCTTTTATTGGTCTAATAGTTGTCTGAGAATAGTTGCTCAAGGTTTTGCATTTAGTTTGTTTAGTGCTTCTGCCGCGGTGTGATCGTAGAGCATCTCAAGAGATTGATTGCTGCCCCGTAGACCAACCACAACTTTTTTTCCCCACTCGACATAGGCAACTCGTCTCTCTAAGCTCCAGTCTGGAGGCGGAGAATGACCCATATCGCGAACGTTGCTAATTTTGTCTGCCAATTTTATGAGTTTTGCTTTTGTGCTTATATGAGGCGCATGGTCTATTTGCTTCTGCTTGCGTTCTTCTTTGGCTAATGTCTTGTCATCGCTACATTCCATTACTAGCGCTGCAACTTCTTCGCCAAATAAGTCGTAGAGACAATCTCTTGTAGTATCTGTGTCTTCTACCGTGTCGTGCAATAGAGCGGCTGCCAGGGTTGCACCGTCAGTAATACCGCCAACTTCATGCAGCAAGCGGGCTACTTCAATCGGGTGATTGATATAAGGTGTACCCTCTTGGTCTTTGCGTCTTTGATCTCTGTGTTTCTCAGAGGCAAAGGACAATGCTGCGATTATTAAGCTTAGATCTGAAACTTGATTGTTCATGGCCTGCCGCTTTTCAGTTAGTTCTTGACTGCTCTTCATATTTTACTAAATTAGGCTAGCAGCAAATGTGCTAAAAATAGAATCAGAGCACCAAGGGGAAACATAGAGTGAAAGAGTCTTTTATGTGGTTTGTAATAGCGGCCGTGCTTGTCACACCCTTTTTGCCGACTTTTCTTAAGGGCAAATGCCCAAGTTGTAATAAGCGTAAGCTTGATTCTTATGAGCCTGAGTCTATAGAAACTAAGCCTGGCACCTACATTACTTATTTCGTGTGTCAGAACTGTCAGACGCGTTTTCGCCGCGACAAGAGTGGCCCACTAGAAGCAATGCCAGCTGATTCTCCGGCCGCTGATGTGGCTGCCAGTCAGTCTGTTTAGATTGCACCGGCTCTATTGCGGTCTGTTTGTTCAATCTCTTTGCTCAGTTTCTTCTTTAGTTGCTTCTGTCAATTTGCTCTTGCTTTTGCGTATGCTCTAGATATGCAAACGGTCGCTGGTCTGGGCTTTGAGTGTAAATTGCTTGAATTTGCTTGGCTTTGAGAGTACTTTTAAGGCTCAATCTGTCGATGAAAGATTGCATTTTGAGGGATGGATAGACCAGGCATGGCTAAGAAGTTCTCATTGAAGTCGCTTCTGCCTCAATCTCGGCTCCCAATGTGGCCACTTCTGGCCGTCTCTTGCGCCATATTTATTGGGGCGCCAGCTAGTGCTGCAGCAGATAGTGAAGATGTTTTTGATGCAATTACCTCAGGATTGTCGCCAGGAGCACTGCGACCCGGGCCTTCAGACCGGCCGAATCATCCGGTCAATCGAGTGCCGGTCAGCCTTACGGCAGCTTTCTCGACCTCCTATACGCAGAATCCATCGGTTGTAGCGGCGCTAAAAAATCTTGATATTGCTAAGGCTCAAGTGCGAACAGCTGGAGCCCGGCCCAATCCTCAGTTTGCCATGCAATATGGTTTTGGTAATCCTTATACAGAGGCTATCGCTGGCAATACCCAACAAATTGGGGCTAACCAGCTTGTTGAAATGGGCGGCAAGCGTGCTTCACGCCTGCGTTATGCTAGAGCCAATTATGTTCTAAGTGAATATCAGTTGGCTGACCTGCGCTATGACGTGCGCTCAGCTGTGCGCAAAGGTTACGCTGAGCTTGCCGCTGCTGAAGCTAATATCGAATTAGTGGAAAACCAAAGAGCTTTAGTACAGCGCCTGAGTCGTTTGGCCGAAGCAAAATACAAAGCGAGAAAGTGTGAAGAAGTAGAGGTTTTGCAGGCAAAACTGGCAGTAGATCAGTTTGAAACTCTTCGAAATAGCTCTTATGCTCGCTTGCGTCAGGCTTCCATTGAACTCGATTATTTATTAGGTTATAACCCAGATCTAGATTTAGATGTCGAAGACAACGGTCTTTTTAAGCTTTCTACAAAGCGCACCGAATTAGTGCCGCCTCCAGATCAGCCCATGCCAGACTTGCAGTATTTGTTAGACCAGGCTTTCGCTGACCGGGCCGACCTTAAATCGGCGAGACAACAAGTTGTTACTACTACTAGTGCAATTAAGCTGGCTAAAGCTCAGGCAATACCCGATGTTCTGGTTGGTTCTGGTTATGTCTTTAGTACTTACAAAAAGTCGGCACATGTGAGGCAACAAGATGGTGCCTATTTAAACATCAACGTCGATTTGCCTATTTTCTATCGCCACCAGGGTGAAATAGCAGCGGCTAAGGCGGCTAATAAACAGGCCCAAGATCAAGCTGCCGCAATGGTTTCGCGGGTTGAAGTTGATGTGCGCGCAGCCTATGCCAAGCTTGCAGCGGCCCGAGTTAATATTGCCCAGTATCAAAAGAATCTAATTCCGCTGGCACTAAATGTAGTGCGCAAAGCCCAGGATAGTTATGAGAAAGACAAAAGCGATCTTGGCAGTGCAATCGTCGCGCAACAGCAGTTTCAAAATACATTCTCCAGTTATTTTGATACTGTCGTGAGTTATCAAAATTCTTGGGCTGATCTTGAAACTGCTATTGGCAAAAAGATTGACTTTTGATTGGTCGCGTTAGTTTTTCTTGTTAGGAATAACTGAGTCGAAGCTCTTCTCTATTCCTAGTAGATCGGCTGGTGAAACCTTATCTATTCTGTTGCTCGGAAACTTTTCTATAATATTCGGTCTATCGAAGCTGGGCTTATCGAAACTTGGCTTGAATCTTGGTGGCTCGGGCCGCTCAATTCCAACAATCGGGCCGCAGGCAATGTAGCCATCTTCATCGCGAATGCAGACATCCGGCTGCACTCTTTTCGGTAGAAGGTTTTTAAAATCTTCTGTGGATAGTTGGCCGTGAATAGACTGGCCTAAACGTACGTGATTATCAACGGTATCGGAGCTTTTGGCCTGATTTTCGATTTCAAAGTTTGACATGGTAATCCCCTTTTTTGAGATTCGGTGCTGTATTGGGGTGAATAGTTGAACTATAGGGATTAACTGTGACTCATCGGTGACCATGGTTTTGAATTATGGCAAATAAAAATAGAGCGTGCTCCATTGGAGCACGCTCTATTTTTGAAAAGCGTTATTCTATTTTGTTCGACTCTTGAGCGTTTCAAATAACTCGTACGTTGGTTTTAGCGGCTTTGCTGGAGACTCCGGTTTTTCGTTGAATGGCGGAAGCTTCTCAATGATTGGATATTGAGGTTTTACAGGCTCGATAATGAAACCTGAACTTGGATTTTCGGGACGTGGTGAGCCCACAATTGGACCGCAAGCGATGTAACCATCTCGATCGCGAATGCAAACATCGGCCGGTACTTTTTTAGTGAGAATGGCTTTTACGTCTTCTAATGTCATGTTCGAATTTACTGACTCGCTCAGCGACGAGCTTGAAGCAGCGCTCTCAGACCTGTTTTCATTAAAGTTTTCTGGCGCAAATTTAGTCATTTGGTAATCCCCTTTTTGAGAGTGTGCAATGTATTGGGGTGATTACATACAATATAATTTGGATTTGTTACGCCTTAGTGACTAGCTTTGATTCTTGCTCTGATTGCTGGTAGTGCCTTCTCGGCTGCCTCTTCACCAGATCTGATTGCTTCGATAAGATCAGCGCGGTTGAAGTTATGGAGATTCAGCTTATCTGCATTTGGTTCGATAGAAATGTCTGCTTGACCAGCGGGCTTGTCTTCTATTTCGGCCATGAGAATACCGATTAGTTGGTCTCCGTAACTTGAAAATGTATTGAATTTGCTTTTGTCATTACCCTTCAAAAAAGAATGTAACTTTACTGCCACCACGATTTGCGCTCCTACCGCTGTCGCCGGCTCGGTTGGAAGATTGTTTCTCAAACCGCCATCTACGAAAAGCTTTCCGTCAGTTACTACTGGCCTGTAAAGCAAGGGGACGCTACAACTAGCCTGCACTGCTTTGGCTATATTGCCCTTGTCTAACCAAACCGGTCTGGTATCACCTAGGTTAACCGTCAGAGCGGCGAAGGGCGTTTTTAGTTGTTCAATTTTTTCGATTCCTTGCGGCAAGTTGCGCTCAATAAATTTGGCAATAGAATTGCCGCTGTATAGGCCGATTGGCGGCTTGAGAAAGATTAGGCGCTTAAGCATGTAGGGCGGCACGCCAAGAGCGGCTTTGAGCTTGAATGGAATAGGATAGAAAGCTTTTTTAAGTTGATTGCTTAGAACCAGTTCTTCGATATCTGTAGCCGGAATGCCTGCACTGTAAAGGCTTCCTACTAGCGCACCGACACTGCTGCCCACAAGAAAATCAACATGTATCTTTTCTCTCTCGAATACTTTTAAGACACCGATGTGTGCGGCGCCTCTGGCACCACCACCCGCTAAAATTAGAGCTAGCCTTGGGTTTTTGACTTCATTGAGTAAATTTCCGGTCTCAACAGGCAAAGTTGGTTGGTAGATAGACTGACCTTCGCCAGACGAAGGCGCAGTGTCAACGGCAACTGTGGGAGCGGTGGCCTTTGTTGGCGCGGTGGCCGCAGCGCCCGTGGTCGGCTGGGCTAACACCGGCAGGCAATGGCAACAGAAGAGCCAACTATTTGAGACAATTGCCAGGGCTGTTAGATAAATTTTGATTTCATTTGTCATAGGTTGGCACAAACATCCTCTTATGACATTTTTCTGCTAGATTCATTCTTGTTTCGTCTAGACCTGCTCGCCTCTACTTTGTTCCATTGTTTATGTCTACTTATAAGGATTGCCCATGCCTGAGCCTGAAGCCAGTAACCCTGATAGCGATTTGAGTCCGGCGCAGATTGCCCAGGTGCTACGTTTGAAGGCCTTAGCTGATCAATGCTTTGGTCCGGTTGTAGTGGTGAGCCGTGGCCAGCGACATTCGTTTGTTGATCGCATCTCTGCTTTCCATGAAGGTCAAAAATTATTGGCTAAAGATCGAGTTTTGGCCTATGTCTTGCTTGAGTATCTCAATGCATCTATCGCTGCCAGCAAACTACCCGTGGTGCTTGCTGATGGAACAACTTTTGAAGATGACGGTGCCGCTATTAACTTTATTGGTCAGTCAGAACCGCCAATTGAGCTTGAGACTGAGATTCTAGAGCTTGTTCAAGCCAAGCAAAAGAATGCGCGACTTTATCAGTATGGTGTCTCTATTTTTAGAGGTACGGCCGCACCTAAGAACTTCTCTCAGGCTAAAGATTTGTGGCGTAAGCGGGCTGAGCTTGGCGATCTTGATTCGCAGTTTGCTATCGGTGACATTCTCTTTAACGATAAAGAGTACGATGAAGCTGTGAAGTGGCTAGAGATGGCTGCTGGTGTCGGTCATACCGATGCCACTTTTGCCTTAGGGCTTTGCTATTTAGATGGCCTGGGTGTTGAACAGAATCTTGAGAGAGCTTCGGGCTGCGCTTTACTGGCCGCGGAGAAGGGTCACGCCCATGCCCAATACACTATCGGCATCACTGAAAAGGATCCCCTGGAAAAAAGACGCTGGCTAGAAAAGAGCGCGGCTCAAGGCTTTGCTCCAGCCAAGAAAGCTCTGGCTGAGATATAGGCTCGTTTATTTATATAGTCTAGATGAGTATAAATCGATGAGTCATTGCTGACTGGTTTCTTTCATTGTCTTAACTAGTCTAATACTGCCGTCTGTTTCAACACAGAAGATCCAGTTGGCCGTGGCGATATATTCGGGCAATTGTGGCTGACGCAAGAGCACGTGAAAGACGTCTGTGTCTTCAGGTTCGTCGTCTAGAATTGCTGAATGACAGCCCCCTTGAAGATGGGCATCGTTAGGCAAATCGCCGCGCTTTGGCCAGGACAGCACTGAGCGATGCATCTGCCTTGTTTGAAGGATTTTATGGTCGCTGTTCGATACCAGGTAGCGCACGTCACCGCCGAGCAGAAATACGCCAGGTTCAGTGGTGCCAGGAAATTGGTAAACCCAGTAGGTGTTTTTGTCGTCTTCGTTGGGAATGGCTGCATAGTTCATCAGCGGCCCTGTACTTTTCATTTTTGTTTGGCAGGCGCTCAGGGCTTTGGCCCGTCTGAAAAACTCAGCTTTATCGAGTTTGAAGATATCGTATGACTTTACATCGGCAGGTTTGTCTGGTTTGAGTGTAACTTCGTAGGCAACGAGAAAACTTTCGCCATCATCGCCCATCGTGCCGAAGGCGACATGCCAAATATCGTGCTCGGGATAAGCTACAAAGAGTTTGAAGCTAGCCGCATTCTTAACCTGCGCGAGCAGGGCGTCGGTTGCCTGTGAGCAAGCTTTGTCGTATTCGTAGAGGTCTTTGCCTCTCTTTGTAATTGAACCGAGAACCAGCGCGTTGGGTGGCTTAATTGTTCCAGCGGGTGCCGGCACCTCTGGCTGACCTTGAGCGCTCACCGGGGGCGCAAAAGGCAAAGTCTGGGCTTGTCCAAATGCTATGCAGAAGAGCGATGCCAGCAACTTGGTGGATGTTCTTTTTAGTTTCTTCATCGATTTTCCTATGGATGCCTTTGTAGACAGTGTAGTGCAGAAGGTATAGAGATGCGTATTGATATTTAATCTAATAGCATGAACTTTTTTGTTTGGCTGAACGTATGTAATTGTATGGACACACAAAGGAAACGCTTCATTGTTAGGTGGTTTTGTCTTCGGCTATTAGCTCTAGCGTTGCTTTGCTGCGCTAATTTTGTGTTGTTCAGTCAAAGTGCCATGGCTCAAGAGGGAAATGTTCAGACAAATCTTCCCTCAAATCTGCCGACAAGGCTTCCTCGCCCAGGTCGTGGTCATGGTCGGTACATGCGAGAAGATACTCAGCGAATGGAAGAAGCTAGCTCTCCGCTAAGTCTTCCGACAAGTCTTCATACGAGAACTCCTACGACTCTTCCTTCAGACGGTCGTCCGTTTGCTCTCGGAGTTGAGCATAAGCAGTTAGTTCCTGATAGTCTGACTGGCTCCTCTGTCGTCGATTCCGGTGCTCCTCTTAAAGCACAACAGGGTCTTTTCGATAAGCCAGTAACTTCTATGTTTGCCCTGCAAGACTCTCGCAATCTATTAAATAACCCTGTTTTGAACGCTAATCTGCAAAAACGTTCGGCGGAGATGCCAGTTCTTTCAGTGCAACTGCTTTCAAACTTTGATCTGGAGCTAATTGTCGACTCTTCTTTGTCGATGCGACGGCGCGACTGCCCTAATTTCTTGTCGCGTTGGGAATGGTGCGGCATGCAGACAAAAGAGCTATCTAGGGATTTGGCTCCTTTCGTTGTTAAAGGTCTTACACTGACTGAGTTTGCATCTGACTATCAGGTTTATCCAAACTCTAAGCCAGAGCGCATTAATCAGTTGTTTGAAAACCCTGACTTTATGTGGGGCACGAAATTAGCTGAACCTTTGCAAGATAGGCTGAGCAACTTCTTTGCCAGACGACGTCCGGGCTCTAAGCCCATGTTAATTGCGGTGATAACCGATGGTGTGCCCGCCCCCAGGTATGAGCCGATGTTGGTGATTCAAACTTTGATAAACGCCACAAAGAAAATGCGTGATGCCAGTGAAGTTACTGTGGTGTTTTTCCAGATTGGCGGTTCTGGCGAAAAAGGTAGGCGCTTCTTAAGTGAGCTTGATTACAATTTGGTCAAATATGGTGCCCGGTTTGACATTGTTCGCACAGTATCTTTTGAGCATCTGCAAAAAGTAGGCTTGTCGCAGGCCCTGGTGCAAACAGTACAAGACTTTGCCGTTCAGAGTAAGAGTCGGGAGCGTGCTAGCAAAAATGACGATTAGAATGGTTGTGGCACTCTTGCAGTAGTGATTTAGTTGGCGATGTCTGGTTTCGATGGCATGATCATTCGTGTAAGCCGTGTTGCTATAGAAGGTGTTAGGTTCCAGAATAGGCTATTGTCCCTATTACACTGAGATAGTCCCAATGGTTGCCGCAATAGTAAAACCTAGCTGGACGAAGATATTCACTCTCATTTTGATGTTTGCTTCGTGTGCATTTATAGCGGTTGATAGTTGGATATCAGCGCAGCCATTTTGTTTGCATTGTTTTTCCTCAAGCAGTGTCTATTGTATGAAAGCAGTTAAGAGCTCTCGCGACACAGACATTTATTTTGGAGGCGAAGTTCAAGAGTGGATGTGTTCATCCTGTCATATGCGCTGGAGGCCGCCTCCTTATAACTTGCACCGACACTGGGGGTATGGCTGCACACAGTATGTTCACTATTAGGAAGCTAGAGAGATGCCGAGACCCGCAAGAATCATAAATGCGAAAGCTATATTTCTCTTTTTGTCAATTCTGATGGTCGTCAGTCTTTATTGTTCACCTCCTTTTGTTAGGCAGTGGCGAAACGAGATCAAGGTATATTCACCAGGTTCTTGGCGTGACGAGTTTTGGGGAAATCGCTGGTGCGTGGCGCGTGGTTTCATTGTCAATCAGAGCTTGCGAGGCAAGACAGAAGCTGAAGTGCGAGATATGCTTGGTTTTGGTAAAGGGCTTGACCGAAGAGCTCGTGAAAATTGTCTTTCGGATGGGACGAAAGCGCTATCGTTTTATGTTCATGGACGGCTTAGAGAAGGCGACTTGTCTATTTATTTCAAAGATGGTCGAGTAGTTGGTGAGTCACTATGCGAACTGAGCTCATTCTGAAAAGCAGATTGGCTTTAGAATTCCGTATAGCTGAATTGTGATTTGTTAGAGGTTCAACAGCTGTGATATGAGCAATTGGAGCAGAGGACTTAGTTCTTGGATCTTGGAAGACGGCAATTATGCCGATTTTTACACCGACCAAGAACGTCAATTTGCGCTGGAGTTCTACTCCGATAATTTCGAATGCTCTGACTCTAAGGTTAAGAGTGCCGAATTTGTCGACCGCGCCACTTATCTCGTAAACGCTGAGGTTTTATATATTGATACCGAGATGTGGGTGCTTGATTTTGGAGTTACGGCATATAGTGAGAGAGCCGCCCACTGCCTTCCAGGTTCTGGGTTTCCGGAGGTCGGCATAAAACAGGAGACATTTGTTTCCAAGCTTCAAGTCGGACAATTTATTCGGGCGACCATCCACTTGTCAGTCGACCATTTCGGTTACATGGAGTCTCTTTGTCAGAGCTCGGGTGCTCCGCCCCTGATTTATACTTGGAAGATTGTTGCCGTTAACAAGCAATGTGGTCCGCTCATAAAAATAACCGGAGATGCAAACCTTCCACAAGGTTGTTTGGCGATAGATGAAAGCAAGGCTAAGTGGCATCAGGTTGAGAACACTCTGACGCGGCTTGAAGACTTTCAAGGCTTTAACGAACTTCAATGCTTGCTATTACCGATACCTCCGACTGCTGACGGTGAGCCCCTTGTAAATTGGGATCGGCAGTAGCAAAACGCGCAAGTAAGGACAAGCACGGAAACCTCTGTTATGCGGAGTAAGTGCTAAACTCTTGGTGCTATATATGGTGGCGTTCTGCTTGAATGAAATTTAGGTCTTGTTCAGACCTGTGTTTTTAATTCGTTTAGGGCCGCTAGTTCAGCGCTATAATTCGATTGCAGCGTATCTGGTAACTTACCGATCCTATTTATCAATCCTCCGATGGTACTCGGTGATTGGCCCTCAGGATATTTTTTCGCTATTTCAGTTATTTGACGAATATACTTGCGCGCCTGGTCATGATCGCCTTGTTTAATGCTGATCTTAATGAGCGCCTCCAGTGGCATTACTACTGCAGAGTGGTCCTCGCCCAGATTTTGACTTAGTATTTGAAATGAATTTTGGGCGGTCTCTTCGCATTCGCTCAACAGATTCAAATCAAAATACACGTGGCTTGTGGATGCGAGGCAAACTCCGGCTGCGAAAGCTCCAAGGTCTGCAAAAACACAAAGGTTCATAGCTCTTGTGTATTCAAGAAGAGCCTTTTCCGGTTGCCCAGCTCTGGCATAAGTTGAACCTAAGGCAGTCAAAGTCTCGAATCTATCTCGTGCATCGCCGCTTTTTTCTGCAACTTCATTGGCTTTTTGAAGCGTTTTTAGGCCTTGTTGATAGTCACCGGCCTCAACTAGACTGGCGGAGGTATTAAGTAATTGCTTTAGTTTTTGTGACACCACTTCACCGCTCTAGATCCTTATGCTGCTGCACGGCTTACAGTCACTAAATGACAGTGACTGCAATAATTCTACCAGGAGCGGTGCGACTTGGAGCCGTGGCTCATGCACTAAACTACTCCTTACCTTGAAAAACTTTGATCAGAGCATCTGCCAACTCGTCCATAAAATAGTAGTCTTGAGCACCACAGTAGCGTTTGACTGTTCCGCCGAACTGGCTTTTGAAATTGGAGAAGCGGCCATAGGGATGGCTTGGTGAGCAGAATTGATCAAAACCGTAGAAGTCATATTGCGTGCAGCCAGACGCTTTTGCTCGCTGAATAGCTTCCCACTGTAGAGCGTAACCGCTCATCAAGTTGCGCTTGGTGTTGGTGATGCCACCATATAAATAAGTGCTGGTTTTGCCGAAAGTAATTTGCACTAGACCGCCTAAAATTTCGCCCTCGTGCTCTGCTATAAGAAGCTCTGCCAGCTTGTTTGATAGCAGTGAATTAGCTAGCTCGACAAAGAATGCCGCTGGTTCAGCTTGAAAGTGATCGCGTCTGGCTGTGATATTTAGAATCGGGTAAAAGCTATCGATTATTTCACTTCGGGTGCCACTGCGCACGGTGACACCTTTGCGCTGAGAGAGGCGAATGTTATAGCGGCCTTTGGGTTTCATTTGGGCCATAATCTCTTCAAGCGAACAAGTTAAATCAAGGCAGAGAGTCTCTTTCGGCAGGAGGTCTATGGGCGAGCGGCCAAATTCCAAGAGCAAATCTGGCGGTGATGGCGGTAGAAGCGGTTCTATTCTTAAGCCAATTAGCCCCTCTTCTTTTGCCAGGCGTTCACAGGTGCTGATGAGCAGACCAAGGCATTGCCGGGCCAGTTCTTTATTTTCCCAGGGTAGTATCGGTCCGTGGGGGGCGACTAAGAATCCGGGATTGCTATCGGCTGCATAGTAGAGCAAGCAGCCGGCCACGAGGTTCTCACCCTGGAAGATTCCTAGGCGATAATGTTTCAACCCTTGGGCGTGCTTGAACTGCGCCCACTCTATGCTTTGCATAAAGCCGCTGGCTGGATTTTCTGCCACCAAGTTATTCCATTGCCTCGAGCTAGGGTTTTCTAGCTCGAGGCCTTCTAGAAGGCGCAGCTCAAGGCTTTCCATCTAGCTAGCTTTGGAAATTGGCTAGAAGCTTATTGATAGCCGCGGTCTCTGCCGGCATGGCGTTGAGCTCAGCTTGCACAGAATCAACTCGTTTTTGCGCTCTGTTGATTTGATTACCAAGTCGTCTTATTGCTTCTGCTCTCGGTATTTGCTTCGTGCCGAACTGCACCATATCTTGGCCCTGGTCTTGCCCTTGGTCTTGGTTCTGGTTTTGACCTTGGCCTTGATTTTGGCTTTGCAGATTGTTTAAGCGCGTCGTCATTTTTTGTACATGACCCTGAGCTTCTTGCAATTCTTGATTGAGACTATCTATGTTTGAGCTACTGTCTTTGGCCAGGCTGGCTAAGTAAGTGCCTATGATTGGTGTCAATTCCTTAGGATATGGTTCGTTTAATTTGGTCACGCCTAGGTCTTTGTACCAGTGGTGTCCGTCTGTATAGACAAGCGCACCATCGGCCCTTTTCATGATTACAAACTTGCCGCTGGCATCACCCCAGGCACTGCTAAACAGTTCAAAGGCACCGGCTACTGGTGGCTCTTGTGGCTCGGGTGGCCGCTCTTGTGGGTCAACAAAGTTTTGCTCGGCTTTTTCTAAAAGCATTGCTGTGTTCTGCATGTTTTGAACTTCGGAGGCATCTCTTTGACCGTTAAAGCCATTGCCTTGATCGTTGCCACCATCGTTTGAGTTGTTGTTATCAGAACTATTATCGCCTGATGAGCTGTTTGCGCTCTGTGAGGCGCGTCTCAAGCCTGTGGCTTGTTGTTTTAGTTCAGATGAAATGTGCCAGATTAAAGTGGGATTGTTATACAGTGAAATTATTGTTTTGCCACTTTGCTGATCAATTAGATCTGAGCTATTGGATGTTACTCGCAAATAAGCGCTGTCTGTAATTGGCATTACAGTTACGCCGCTGGGTAATACGTCAACGTCTGGGCCAAGTCTGTATGCTGATTGCAGCAAGTTGCTGCTCACTGACTTGGTGGCATTATCACTATTGCTGTTGGCCGAAGATTCATAACTTGATGGTGCCGAGGTATTGTAATTTTGAATGTTGCGGCTGGAATTGTCGTAATTATTATTGTAGTTGTACTGTCTGGCAGGATATTGATTACCCTGGCTGTCGACAGATTGATTGTTGCTGCCAAAATTTAGATTGATAAATCCAGGACCAGTGGCGTAGTTGAGGGGGTTATACCAGCCCCATCCACCGCCCCAGCCACCCCAGCCGCCGCCCCAACCGCCACCCCAACCATGGTATCCCCAGTGGTTCCAGTGATCGGCTCGAGCCCAACCGCCCCAGTGACCGCGGTCGCGGCCCCAGCCGCCATTCCATCCGCGGTTGCCGCGATCAAAACCACGGCCACCTCTGTCTCCCCTATCTCCTCTGTCACCTCTATCACCGCCTCTATCGCCACGGCCACCGTCACGTCCGCCACCGCCTTCGCGTCCGCCACCACCTTCGTGGCCTCCACCGTGTCCGCCACCGCCTTTGCCGTAGGCTGAGTCAGGGAAGATAAAATTCGCCAGTATGACCACAACTGCAAGCGTGGTTATGACGCGTTTGCCGAGATTGAGTAGTGATTCCCAATCTCCGCTCCAGTCGACGAGCTTTTCTTTCAGTAAATTGAGTTCGCTGACAATACGAAGAGGTAGTTCTGAAGCGCGTCTGAGCAGGGTGTCTACTAAAGTCTTCAGGTCTAGGGCTTCTAAGAATGTACCGGGATCGACGACAAAGCGAGAAAGCAAAAGTCTTGTCTTTTGCGGCTGCAGGCCCGGCATTAAGGAGATTACGTCTTCGAATAATTCTTGTTCTTTGGCCTTAGTCTCGGCGCTAGCGGCAATTAACGGCATGCTTTCATAGTCTGCCGTTAAGGCATTCCACATAGCATTGCTGGCCGCTTCTGCCTGCAAGTTTGCCAGGGTGAGGGGCCTGTCTGTTTCTAAATAAGAGAGGAAAATTGAGCAACCGTTCTGTTCTGGTTGTGAAAGGGCTTGCAGCTTTTCAAAATTGGCTGGGAATAAGAAGAGATTTTCAAAGCCAGCCAGTGCTGGTGCTTCTATGGGCGATTGGCTTGAGGTGGCCAGTAAGAATCCCCAGTCTGGGCCATAGTCAAGCTCACTGAAGGAAGGGATGCTAACGCGGTAGGGCCGGCTCTCAAGGCCAGCAGCCCGCATACTGTTGAAGATGCTCCAGTAGGCGTTTGGAGTGTTCGATGGCGATACGCCGTTAGTAGCAAGAACTGCGCCGGGCGCCATTATTGCTGCCATCGAGCGGTACCATTCTACGCTGTGGAACTTGGCTCCGGCTGGGTCGCTAGCCACTGTCAGGTCAATGACGATCAGGTCATATTGTTTCTTTTGCTGCTGGCATTCGGCCACAAATTGCCAGGCGTCGGCTACATGAACCGTGGTGCGCTTGTCTGTCAGGCTGTTGCCATTAAGCTGCGATAGCTCGCCCTTGGCTAAACTCAAGACTTCTGGGTCGTAGTCAACTAAATCAATGGTGCCCAGTCTTGGTGACTGCAGTAATTCGCGTGCAGTCAAGCCATCGCCGCCGCCAATAATCAGGGCCTTCAAAGTCTTCGAAGTGATTAAATCTGCGCCATTTGCCACTCGCATTTCAGCCACTTGCAAGGCCGGTTTTGCTAGCCCTTCGTGATAAATTCTTTCGTCGCGCTGGTCAAACTGTAGATCTCCGTCGATGAAGAGGGCAAGAGAGCCGTCTGGTCGGCGATTGAGGAAAGTTGACATGCGTTTCAATTTCTCGCTTAGGGATAGCTTATTAATTTAGCCCAATGACATGTATGCAACATTAAAGAGGCGCTTTTAATACTGCTCGGGCGTTCAGGGGCTATACTTCCCTTGACGACTTCTGCTTCGGCCCGTATAGCGTCTTTACCCTCTACTTGGGTGTCCCATGAGTTCCCTTCTGAAAATGTTGCTTTGCAGCTTATTGGCCTTGCCGGTGCTTCCGGTTTGGGCTGGGGATGGCGACACTGCTGAGGCTGTCGCTAAGGAGCCGACCCCTCCTGTGGCCTTGGCAGTCAAGAAGAACTCGTCCAAGAGCAAGTCTGCTGCGGCCAAAGAAAAAAAGCCGTTTTACTTAAATCCGTTCAAGCGCATTGCCCACGACAGTAAGGTTATTTTGGCACCCCTTATTGAAAATGTCGGGGTGCCACTTAAGGCGACAGAAGATAACTTGAAAGCCTTGCAGAGCCCGCTGCGCAATCTGGAAGAACCACTTAGTGGTATCAAGACTTCGGTTGGTGAGCTGAGAGAACCGCTTGAAGATTTGAAAAAACCCATGGTCGAAGTCAAGCAACCGATCGTTGAATTGCGCAAGCCAATCGCTGCATTGAAGCAGCCTCTCACCGATTTACGCCAACCTATAACTGAGCTGTCTAAGCCAATTCACGAACTAAATGCGCCGATTGATCATTTGCAGCGCAGTATGAATTCTTTGCCCAAGCCAATTGAGAGTTTAGCTGAGCCCTTAGGTCAGTTGAAAAAGCCGCTTGATGGTATTGCCGCACCGTTAAACAATCTTGAGCCTAGTGTGCGTAACCTAGCTCCTCCTGTGACTGAGCTTTCTGGTTCGGTAGACGTCTTGCAGGCGCAAGTGGCATCACTTGCTGGTGAGATGAAGGTACTGCGCCAGTCACTACTGAACATTTGCGTTTATATCAGCTTGGCCATTGTATTAGGCTGTGGAATGATTTCAGGCACTTTGATCTGGCTCATTACCCACTTTGCCCGCAGCTATGATTTAACTCCCACGCAGGCCGGTCGCTTTGTTGTCAGAGCCGATGAAGTGACCCATAAGTAGTTTTCTCTTTTGTTCTTGAGCTTAAACGCTGTCGGTGAGCCGAGCTACTTGAGATGGTTTGTGGCTGTGTGATTTAGCTTTGTCGTGATTGACATGCTTTGAGCTTTTTACCCCCACCTTGGTCTGCGAGTGAGCCGCACTATCTTTGGTGCCTTTCTTGGCGGATGCAATTACTGGTTTAGATTTGTTAGCGCTGCTTGAGGTCATCACCTGGTCTGACTCTGCTGATTCGGGTCGCGAGATTGATTCGCCCATGTAGATGTGTTTGAAGTCACTACGAAGCCCTGACACTGCTTTGAGCAAATCATGATTACTGTGTAGCGCTACGTGGACAGCAACGAAACCGCCGATGAGGAGAATACCGACAAGACCAAGGCAGTTAGAGACAATGTCATTTCTTTCGTCTAGTAGCCACCAGTCGCCTGCTTTGGGCATTTTACCGGTGAATTGATCGCAAACGTCATTACCAATGGTCAAAATCAAACCAAAGAATGCCACAACAATTGAAAGTACAAGACAGCTATCTGGCCAATTGCTAAATAGTGCAGCGAGGCCAAAAAGTAGGGCACCAGTAACAAGCAGGGTTCCTAAACAAAAGTATTGGCGATATCTACCTCTCGCCAGTCTGTCACCAATAACGGCACCAATTCCCCCGGCAATAATAAACAGGACAGTTAGGTAAAGTTGAGACATAACCAACTCCGTGTGCTAATGCACCGATTATATCTTTCCCCTTGACAACGCCTCGGGAATTAAGCTGGTATTTAGAATTGACTGTTTTCCGTGCTGTGCAATCGGTTAAAGTACGCACTGCGAAACTACGCGAATAAAATTGTACGTATAAATTATGCCTATTAAAATTCGCCTGAGATTGAAGCTGCCGCTGCCAAAGGAAGTCTTTAGAATGACTATTTACTGCTCTAAATTTTCGCGGCAAATATTGGCATTTTCACTATTTGTTTCGATTGCTTTTGCCTCTGTGCCAGCCGCATCGGCATTTATGACTTTTCCTGCTAATAACAATATTCACCGAGCCATTCTAGAGGAAGGCTTGAAGCCCTTTAAGCTCAGCAAAGCCAGCCTGGGATTTATGGCAAAGGGAATGGATAGTCAGGATAATCCCTTCTCTAATAAGTGGAAAATAGCTGAGCACCATGCTTGCGACAACAATATTAAGGTTGCCTTTCGCTACATAGATGAGCAGACTGCTAAGGCTGTTGAACTGGCCGGTTCTGCCGATAAAGACTCGGATGCTTGCCGTCAGTCTCTATATGCTCTTGGTGAGGCTATGCATACAGTTCACGATTTTTACTCTCATGCTAATTATGTGGAGTGGCTGCTGTCTCAAAACAAGCCACTGGAGCCAATTGATCGTAGTGCTGATGGCCAGATTCCTGAGCCCATTCGCACATGTTTCTATTTCTATGAAAGTAGCCTCAAGCAAGAACCGTTTCTCAGTCACAAAGAAAATGTTCGCCGTTTGCAGGCCCTGCACCCTGAGCTTACTTTTCGCCGTGAAGCTGAATATGTTGCTCGCAAGAAATCAGAAGATCTGCAATCTGCATTAGACTACGCTTTGAAGTCAGGTCAACTGCTGCACATGGAGCTGAATAAAGATAGCTCAAAGCAGCTGGAGGGGCAGGTAATGATAGGCCGCGAAGGTAAGAATCTTTTTGATCTGGCGCGCGAGCTCGCTGTTCAAGATACGACTAAACATTGGAAAACTTTTGAGCAATTAATTAGAGCTAAATATGGTGACAGGGCTTCAGCTATAATTGCTGCTCTGGAGAATGCTTCTTGAAACAATCGGCCACTTTAATTTCTCAATCTGCTCTAACCATTCTTGCTGTTCCGAGTGCATTTAGTAAAGTTGTAGATGGCCCGTGTGATTCCAACAAGGGCAAAGTTACCCTTGTACATGGTGCAATTGTTGGTGATAAGCCGGTCAAGGTTGCGGGCAATTGGATTCAAGACTCGGACAAGAACAGGTGACCCCTGAATAATGTGGCGCTAGTTTAGTTGCGCGAATATATTTCTAGATATTCTTTGTGGTTGGCGTCCCAACTACCAGTCAGCCCAGCATGCAAGAGTTTCCATTCTTTGGCAATCTTCTTATAAAATGCCTTGCTAGCGCAGCAAGTCTTTTCACCAATCACTATGATCTTCTGCCCTTTATAATCAGTCAGGGCTTTGAAAGCCATGGTGTTTTGCGGCGGCCAACACATCAGCAGGGTGTAGTCTGTGTAGTCGACCACCGAACTACTGTCACCTTTTTCAATGCGTGTCCAGCTCTTGCCGTTGGTGGTGGGTAGACCAACAATACTGGTACTGAAGAACCAATTTTTACCCTCTTCTACAGGGAAGGCATCGAGGGCTATGGTTTCTACTCCCATTTGCTGTAAGAGCCAGGCGTTGTAGCCGTTGCCAGCACCGAGTTCGACCAAGGGGCCATGGGCGGCAATGAGATCGAGAATCTCTCTTGAGAGTACTGAGTAGGAATACTTTTCTCGTAACGACTCAAAGAAAATCTCTTCAACAGCCTTAGCGTTATAAAAAGGTAGAAGGGAATGCATTTTTATCGATGCTTTCTTAATTTGGTCCAAATCAGCCAGATTGGCCAATTCCACTATTTGTTTAGCCGACTCTTTGGGGTTGGCTGAGCGCAGCTCAACTAGTTTGGAATAGAAATCCCAATAAGGGTGTTGCAGATCTTCAGGCATTTATTTGCCTTTTCCTTTGACATTACCTGTTACTTTTGAAACACCAAGACTGGGGTTGGCCAGCTTGCCGCCTGACAATAAGGCTTTATGCTGCGTGTTTAGCAGAGATAATTCTGTTTTCAATGACTCAAATTCGCCAGCTAAGTTGCGCTCTGCTTCAACTACCTTGCTGCGCTTTAAAAGCTCGGCGTCAGCATTGGCATTCTCGCGGTTTGCGTTGGCCAGGCGGCCTTCGGCGTTTGATAGGTCCAGCTCTGCTCGCGCCAGTCTTTCTTGATCTGCTTGCATCTGATGGGAAAGCTTGGCATTCTCTGCCTCAGAAATCATCATGCCAGGGCAAAGATGTGGTGGCGGGATTGGTGGCAAGTGATATTGATCAACGTGCATCGTATATTTTTTTGCGTGCTCTTTGTAGAGACGCTCTGTTTCTTTGCAGTGGCCAATATCGCGTTCGACTTGTTCAAGATGAGCTTTGTAGCTGTTGACATGATCTCTGAAAGCATTGAGGTCGCTTTTGTATTGATCAAGATTGGCTGCTGACATTTTTGTCAGTTTATTGGCACCACCGGTGAGGCCACGAGCATTGCGAATAGCATCGCGCATATTCACCGTAGATTGTGAGGCATTGAGCCTGAAATCTTTGCCCTCGGCAATTAGCTCCCTGGCAGATTCGACTCTTCCTGGTTGGGTGCAGAGCTCGTCTGGAATCGTCTTTACATTGTTTTTGCTGGCACTGGCGGCTGGGGCCAATACTGTGCCAAAGGCTACAAATGAGGAGACTAGAGTAGCAAGGGCCACTCGACTCAGTCTGATTGATTTGCTTTCCATCTTATTTTCCTGGATCTTACCGGAGTTTGTGCGCTTTAGCGGCCAACTCGACTGGAGCATCATCGGCCACTGGTTCGTCGTTCCAGCTCGGTGTGTCGCTGCCATAATAGCGTACATAAAGGTTTGTACCCAGGGCGCGCAACTTGGCATTGCCTGGTCTGGCTGGCTGCATCATTTGGGCTTTAAGATCGGCGGCACTTTGGGCGACAAAGGCGGCTTTGCGCGCAGCCTCTGCCCGAATCTTGGTGGCCTGCACCGCAGCATCATTGCGAACATAATTGTTTCTGATATTGGCTAGGTTAGACTGCTCTGTGTCGTCGTAACCCTGATAGCCACGTCTGCCAAGCAGGTTGACGCTGGTGTGGTTGTCTTGGGCAATGCGGCGCAGTTGAATGTTGGCTAAATCGGTGCGCCAGCGCGACCATCTTTGCCCTTCAGCAGCATGAATATTGCTCAAGTCGTTAGACTGTTTGTTGATGAGTTTGATGGTGCGCTCCACAATTAGTGGAGAATCTAATGGTTGCGTGCGTAAGTAAGCATCGCGCTTGGCCAAGCCCATCAGTTTTGCTTTGCCATAGCGTCCGTACTGACCAAAGGGATCTACTTCAAAACCTGCTCTGTACGCTTCTTTGGCGCCTTCATAGTCTTTGAGCTTGACTAAGATATCGCCCAGGTAGGCGTAAGCCGGCGAGTAGCGAGGATTGATGTTAATAACTTTGAGGAAGCCGTCAGCGGCGGCGTGAAAGCGTTTTTGTTTCAACTCTTGGGCGGCCAGCGCATAGGCTTTGTTGAAAGTCAGCTTTTCAGGCTTGCCTTTCTTAGATTTATCAGCCTTCATCGCGGCCAGGGCGGCTTGTTCTGCGGCTAGTGCTTTGGCCTGATCGTCGGCTTTTTTCTGCGCCAGGGCGGCTACTACTTGCTCGATTTTGGCAATTCGACTGTTGCAGTCTTTGCTCTCGTTTGCCTGGCCAAATACTAAATATTCCAGGCGGCGAAGTCGTCTGTCTGCGTTCTCACTAGTAAAGCCGTGGCCAAAATAGTGGGTCTCGAGAGTACTGAGCCTGGCGCCATCGTCTAAAGTGACGCCTGAAGTTGCATTTGCATTGTTGCCGACTGAGTTTTCTGAGCTTACCGGGCTAACCGAGGTCAGGGCTGCAATTGAGGTATTGGCAGGTGCAGGTACCGTTGAAACGCTCTCGGCCCAAGCGGCACTGCCACTGAGAATGGTCAGTGAAATGCCGGCTGCTAGAGTGGCGCAAAGGCGTGTATAAGTCTTCATCTGAACTACTAATGGGGATGACCTATTATACATGCAAACCGCCGTTGTCAAGCGACTTAATTTTAGAGCTTATGCTCCTTAAGCCACTGTGCCAATAGGGCCACGCGCTCATTTTCGGGGTCTAGGCTGTGGGCGACTTTATAGCTCTTTAGCGCCGCTTGTTTATGACCTTGCTGTATCTGAAAACTAGCGAGGTTGCACCAGCTAGTCACATCTTTAGGGTTTTTCTCCAGTAATGCTCTGGTTGTTGACTCAGCATCGCTTGTCAATCCTAGCTCTGAGTATAGTGTGGAAAGATTTTGGTAGGGCCATTCGAAGCCGGGATACTCCTTGATGCATTCTTCCAGCAGGGCCTGGGCTTCAGCAGTATGGCCAAGATGGCAGAGATTCCAGGCCCGGTTGTTGAGTTCTAAAGCCTCTAGCGGCGGGTCGATCAGGGGTAACTCGGTGGCAATGGTTCGTCGAGCTTTCCGCGCCAGGCTGCTGCTAGGCTTTTGCGAAATCACCAATTGCAGAGCTTTGCGGGCTGCATCAGGCCAGCCCATGTCGAGCATCTGTGTGCCTAAAACCCAATACTGCGCGGCTGTTAGCCCTGTTGGCACAATCTTTTGGGGGCATTCTGTGCGCTTGAGAAGAAGGCTCAAAGTTTTGTCGCCACGTTTAATTTTCAGTTCTGACGTTTCATCAGCATGCCCCTGCAAGAGAAACAGCGTGTCAGCAGCGTCAAGGTTGCTCACATCTATATTGTCAATCGATTTAATTACGTCTTGCTCGGCCAACCCGGCAGCACCTGCGGGAGAATATTTTCTTACCCTAAGCACGAGATTGCGGTTAAGCTCAGCTCCGAAATAGCCCACCGCTTTTGCTGCTGCCTTTTGGCTTGAAGTGGCCACTGGCGCACTGTGGAGGCTGGTGTTTTCTCTGTTCTCACGATTCTCTGTAATTTCAGTGCATTGACCAGGGCTTGCCGCTGATAAATTAATGGGGCCAGCCAGAGCCACTGCTATAGATAGCAGCGCTGCACCCTTGAGATATTTGCCCATCTTTGTGACAACTGCCATATCAACCTCTTTGTTCTTCTGCGATCACGAGCAGTCTAAGCACTGAATGGGAGTATTTCGTGAAGATTGCATATCCTCTATAAATACCGGTAAATACTTGCAATCCCTGTTGTGAGGTTCGATAATTTTTCTACTTACTAGCGAGTGTTGTCTTTTGCCTTTCCAAAATAGAGACCGAAGGAGTAATTTCCTTTATCTGCCTTGTTTAACTGGTTTGCTCAGTGTTTCTCTGGCAATTAGCTGTTTGCTACCGCCACCCGCGCTGGCAAAAGATAAGACCAAATCGACTGCCGGTCACGCAGCCAAGCGTCAAGATTCCTCTGTTAAGGTAGTGCAAAACCCTTTATTGGCCGCCATGCGCGCTGAGCTCGACCGCTCATTTGCCAATTTGAAGAGTGCTGGTGAGGCTCCGCTCTATTTCCTTTCCTACTCTGTCTACGACGTCGAATCGCTTAACGTCCAGGCTGACTATGGTGCACTATATTCGCAAGAGAGCAATGATCGCTCTCGCAGTCTTGATATTGACCTGCGGGTGGGCAGCCCTAAAGTTGATAGCAGCCATAAACTGAGAGATAACGACCTTGGTCTTGACTCTATGGATCTTGGCTCTTCTGGCCCTGCTTTTCCCCTTACTGATGACCAGGCCGCAATTCGCACGGCCCTTTGGTTGCGCACTGACTCTGCATTTAAAAAGGCCCAAAAGAAGTTTCGCAAAGTTGTCACTAATAAGGGTGTGAAAGTTGAAGAAGATGATACTTCTGATGATTTCTCTTTAGAGAAAGCCCATTCTGAGACCTTGCCCTCAACTGCTTTCGCTCCTGATAGAAGCGCCTGGGAAGAGCGCGTACGTCGTTTGTCGGCGCTGTATAAACTCTATCCGGCTGTGCAAGACTCAAATATTTCTTTCTCAGCTTCTAAGACCAAGCACTATTTGGTCAACAGTGAAGGCACCAATATTGTTGATGAGCGCATTCAATATCGAATAGCTTCAACTGTAACTACCACCGCTAGCGATGGTATGAAAATATGGCTCTACGATGGCATCGAAGCGAGTTCTCCGGCTGAGATTCCTGATGATGCTGCTTTAGAGAAAATGGTGCGCAAGCTAGCTGAAGATTTGACTCGCTTGAAGACTGCCCAGCGAGCGGAGCCTTACGCTGGTCCGGCAATTTTAAGAGCGAAAGCCGCTGGTGTATTCTTCCATGAGATTTTTGGCCACAGAATAGAAGGCCACAGGCAAAAGGACGAATCAGAAGGTCGCACTTTCACCAAGAAGGTTGGTCAGCTGATTATGCCACCATTTATTTCTGTGATGGATGACCCTACTCGTCAGCGCTTCGGTACTAAGCCTTTGAATGGTTACTACAAATATGACGATGAAGGCGTGCCCGCCGAAAAAGTAATATTGGTTGACCAGGGCATATTGAAAAACTTCTTGATGGCGCGCTCACCTATTAATGGATTTAGTCGCTCTAACGGTCATGGACGCTCATCAAGAGGGCATGCCGTAGTTGCTCGTCAAGGTAATTTGATTGTTGATTCTTCAAAGCGTGTGCCTATGGCTGAGCTGCGACAAATGCTGGTGGCTGAAGCGAAGAAGCAAGGAAAACCTTATGGTTTGCTCTTTGATGAGATTGCCGGCGGCTTTACTATGACTCAGACATTTATGCCGCAGTCATTTAAGTTGCTACCCTTACGAGTCTGGAAAGTATTTACTGATGGCCGGCCCGATGAACTTTTGCGCGGTGTCGACTTGGTTGGAACTCCACTCTCTTCGTTAGAGCGCATTGTTTGTGCTGGGGATGATGATGATACTTTTAATGGCACCTGTGGTGCCGAATCTGGCTGGGTACCAGTATCTGCAACTTCTCCCAGCTTGTTAGTGGGCAATATTGAAGTGGAGTTGCAATCGAAGGCCCAAGAGAAGCCGCCACTCTTACCCGCCCCCCTCTTTGATAAGGAGGAGGCAAAATAATGAGATTCGCAAAGCAAACTAAGTTCTCTCTGCAAGCCAAGTCATTGTTGCTGGCCGTTACCCTCGGGCTTTCAACTTTCGCCATTGCTCCGCCAAGTGCTTATGGAGCTGAGGATGATGTTGTCGCTCGGGCCTTAAAAGACGAGATGAAACGCAGTATCAGTCGGCTTCGTCTCGATCAATACAAGGGCCCGTATTTTGGTTCTTATTGTCTTGATCAGTTCGATACAGCCCATGTTGCTGCTTCGTTTGGTGCCATCACCTCAGACTACCGCACTCGTACTCGCACACTTTCTGTGGTGATGCGTGAGGGCGACTATACTCTCGATAGCTCAGGCATGGGCGGGGGTGCGCTTTCTTCGCTATTTGGCCATCTACCCAGTGGTAGCGCAATTACTTGTGACGATAACTATGATGCTATTCGCCATGAAGCTTGGCTAAAAACAGATGAGGCTTACAAAAAAGCCATAGAAGATCTCTCCGCTAAGAAAGCCTACTTGCTTGAAAACAATGTCAAAGACTTACCTGAGTCGATGTCAAAAGAAGAGCCTGTGGTAATAGTTGGCGAGCCCTGTCGACTATCTGGTGACAATAAAAAAGTAAGCGATCTTGTTGCTCATTTGTCTTCAATATTCCGCAAATATCCGCAAGTGCAAAAGTCATTTGTCAAGCTCGACGAAGACGCCGTTACCCGCTGGTTCGTCAATAGCGAAGGCTTTTATCATCGACTGCCCCATACAGAGTGTCGCCTGGTAATTGCTGCCAGCGGCCAATGCGCCGACGGTTCGATCATAGCTGATGCTCAGTCAGTCACTGCTCTGAACGGCAATGAATTGCCTGCGGTTGCTGAGCTAGAAGCGCAAGTAAATAAGTTGGCCGAGCGGGTGACTAAGTTGGTTAGTGCTCCAGAAATTGAGGAGTACCATGGCCCGATTTTGTTTGAGGGTGAAGCCGCCGCATCATTCTTTGCCGATGTCTTGCAGCCCAATCTGGGCTACAAACCAGCACCATTAAGCAAGTTTGGCGGTATGGATGGGCAAAGCGCTAATCCTTTCGCTGAGAAAATTGGCACGAGGGTGCTGCCTGCCTTTATATCGGTGGTAGATGATCCGCTAAGTAAGAAGTTTGGTAATACCAACATTCTCACCACTTATCTGGTTGATGATGATGGTGTCAAAGCTGAGAGAATCACTCTTGTTGATAAAGGCATTCTGAAGACTTTTGCCATGAGTCGGGTGCCATCCAAGACCATCAAACACAGCAATGGCCATGGTAATGCTGGCAGTGGTGCCGCTCAAAACCTCTATATCAAATCTGATGTGAAGTTGACAGCAGCGCAGTTGAAAGAGCGTTTGATTGTGCTGGGCAAAGAAGAAGGGTTGAAAGAAGTTCTGATTGTTCGTCGTTTGGCCAACTCAATAAGTGGTGCCCTTTCGCCGCAGTCACTTTTGTCGAGCATGCTTGGTCTGTTTGGCAAGTCAACTGAGGTGAAACTATCTGGCCCGGTCGAGATTGTGCGTGTTTCTGTTGCCGATGGCCATGAAGAATTGGTTCGCGGCGGGCAATTTGCTAACTTAAATATGCGTGTTCTGCGTGACATTGAAGCCACTGCTGATGATGCTCAGGCCTATGCGGCGAGTACTGCCGCTTCTGGTGCTATGGGGGCGCTCTCAGGGGGTTCTTCTTGCACCATTGTCACACCATCTATATTAGTGAAAGAAGTAGAGTTGCAGAAGCCATCGAAGCAAACAGATTTGCTGCCGATACTGAAAAATCCATATTTTGAGCAGAAGTAGTGCTGAATTTTCGCCGATATTCTCTACTATTTGGCACTGCTGTTGAGCTAGAAAGAAAGTGCATTGTGACTTCTCTGAAGACAAGCAATTTCGCAACTATAGTAGCGGTATTGGTCTTTGCTTTTATCTCTCTTGGTCAGCTTCCATGCTGTGGCGCTGAAGGTGACAAGTCGGATCTGAATTGTGATATGGCTATTCGCTCACCCGATTCCCGACCAGTGCAAAATGTCGGAGATAGTGAAGTTCTTCGCGGCTATAAGAGAGGCATCAGTCACCGAATTATGCGATGCTGGTATCCGCCTAAAGACGGTAGGCACGCGGTGGTGCGATTTTATTTGAATCGCAAGGGCGAAGTATCCGGTCTTGGGCTCTCCGTGAGTTCGGGGGACAAATTTTCTGATGGAGCTGCTCTAAACGCTGTAAAGCACGCTCAGCCCTTTAGAGCCATTCCCAAACAGCTGCCTGCACCCTTAGAGGCTGAGTTTAATTTCAAAATCTACGACGATCGAAACTCGCTGCAAAAGCCTCCTGGACTGACTCTGCGTGCGCGCGAAGTCAAAAATTGAATCCTGGAATTTTTCCTCTTAGACCGGAGCATGGCTTTGAGTGGTCAGCGCCAACACGATTTCACTTCGATTATAGTGGGGATGAATTCTGGTATTCCTAGGGCAAACGCCAATAGCAGAGCTGTTGGTAATAGTAACAGGCAGTCTGGACGCGCGTGGACGTAGTCGCAAATTCCGGCAGCCAAATTACCCATTTTAAACTCGAGCAGTGCCCGTCTCTCGTAACCTGCAAGATAAGTGGGGTGAAGTTCAATGGCTTTGCTGTAGTCTCGGCTAGCTTCTTTTAATTTGCTTAGCGCTTCGTATGCTTTTCCTCTACACCAATAAAGATCTGAGGCTATCGGGCACTCTTGAAGGCCTTTGTTGCAGTCTTCAATTGCGCCAGCATAGTCTTTATTTTCAAGTCTCAGCTTAGCTCTGCCTGAATGTAGGAAGAAATACGTTGGACCCATATTAATGGCCGCGTCGAAGTCAGCTAGAGCCCCTTGCTTGTCATGCAAGTCGAGCTTCTCTTCCGCTCGACCGCCCAGCACAAAAGAGTCATTAGGCTCAAGCTCTAAAGCTTTGTTGTAGTCGGAGTGTGCTCTGGCGCAGTCTCCGATCTTGTGGTAGCAATCCGAACGACAGGCATAGGCAAGTGTTAACCGTGGGTTCAATTCTATTGCTTTTGAATAATAGGTAGCTGCGCCAATGTAATTCCGGCGGTCGTATTCACGATGACCTAGTTTGTTTAGCTTGTATGAAGCGGCAATATTGCTCTGACCCGCGCATGGTCCAACGCTTTCAGCATAAGCGGCCTGACATGCCGCAAACGAAGCAATAATCGCTGCGAAGCTGATAATTTGGGCTACGATACGGCTGGTATTCATAGTGCCAATCTATACGCCTATAGCGAGCCTTGCACATGGGGATTTCATCCCCCTCTACCGCGGAAGAACTGGGCATAATGTGCTTAGCTAACTTAAGATACCAGAGTGCTTCGGTGCGAATTGCAGCAGGGTCTAACTAGAGTCGATGAATACCTTCTATGGTCTGCATAATTTCTGTTTTTTTGATGCTACTACAATTGCCATCATGGTTCCGGTTATGACCTCTGCAGTGTTGATTCTGGCCGCTGCCTTACACAAGAGGTATTGGGCGCTTCAGCCAACTACCAGGTCAATTGAAGTCGTCGGAGTTGAACATCAAAATTCTGATGACGGCCGTATCGCTTTTGCTATCAAACGATTAGATCTCTACCTCTATGGTCTCGTTCTGGCTAACTTTCAAGCTGCTATCTTTCTATCTAAAATCAGTTATGTGATTTTGCCAGGAGAGCATTTCGGTAGTTTTCTTTTCCGATATTTGAATCCTATGATTTTTGTTGTGGTTGTTTCGATTTTAGACGTTGTTCCGTTCTTGGCTCTAGTTCAGGCAATACGGTCGAAAAAGGGCCAGTTTATCTCCGAAATTGGACCAGGTCGCCCAGCAAGAGTCGTATTCAGTTGCATGGTTTTTGTTTCTCTAGCGCTCTGGACTGTACCGTTTACACAAGCTCTCTTTGTTCTCTTTGGTGTTAGACCTGGATACCTCGACCTTTTAAAGGACGTGGCTAGAGTCTGTATTGGCTTTTCGACTATCCCTCTTGCGATTATGGGTATGATTCTCGCCTTTACTAGCAAATCTAGCTTTGGTTCAACTTTCGCTAACGCAAGAGCAAAACAACGCATCCACCTTCAGTCGCTCTCGCCAGAGTCTCTTGCAGCCCTTCCTGAAGATCGCCTGCATCAAATTGTCGATGATGCCAGGCTTGCGCAAAATGTTGAAGCTGCTGAAATTGTTTCACTTCATTTGCTTGAAAGAGCTGAAGCTTCTACGAAAGCCTCCTGATTTCAGTTTAAGTTTGAAATTGGGCACGATTCAATGATATCTGATCATTCCTACTGTCCGTTTAGGTACTCATAGGCCGGATCATAGTTGATAGTGACATTGCCACTAACGATAACGTCTCTAGCAACGATTGCACCAGTAAATTTTCCAGAAGTTGGTCCACACAATTCCACTCTCGCAAATGGTGCGTAGATAAGACCACTAAAGTTAAACCGATCATCTAGCCTTATGGTGCCTTCACCGTTGTACCAAATCTCCAAAGTGTTTTTCTCGCCTTTTGGTTCGCGAATAGATTGTGTATTGACTAGACCACCTTGTGTTTGCCTCACTACCGGACCATCGACGAGGCTATCTCCGCTGATAAAAATACGTGTCCTGCCAGGGGTAAGAAAGGCGATGTTGCCGAAAACTAGTTTGTTGGTCCCGTACTCACCGGGTGGCAAGCAAACCAGTTCACGCCGGTCTAGGGGCTTGGCGCTTGCTGGGGCTGTCATCGCCGGTTTAAATGGTGCCATGGTTACAGCACTGCTTGTCGTGCTATTTGCAGCAACTGGCTGATAAGCCTGTGTGTCGTCTTCTAATAGCAACGGTTGTCTGTCTTCACCAGCTCCTTCGATGGTAGCCCTGGCGATCTTCTCTGCCGATTTGCCATCGGAGCTATAGACATTCTTGTCGTTGATACGCAGTAGTTGCCAGGCAAAAATACTGCGGTTGATCCTGTAACCTTTTGCTAACTCGCGCACTTGAGCCTCGCTGGCAAGAGTCACATCATTGACTGCACCTTTCGCCATGATGACCTGATATGCTTTCTCACGAGCAAGCAGAGCTTCAGATTCTCCTCGTGGGCATTGAGCTGCACGAGCGACGCAACTTAGCGCGCCAATCCAGCTAGATGTTTGTCTGTCTCTCAATTGCAATGCAACCGCGATGGTTTCCTCAATAATGTTGGTTGCTTTTTGCACATCAATAGCTCGTATTGGTGCTTGCGTTGCTGCCAGAAATACCAGTGCCGCATCACTCTTGTGAGCCTTTATAAGATCGCGCGCAACTTCTAAGCAACTGGACATGAACTGCAATCGATCAGTCTCAGGCAGCTGACAGCTTTGAATGAAAATAGTTGCTCTGGCCTTAAAAAACTCCGCCGCGTTATTATTGGTGAAGTCTTGTTTCGCTTTCTCAAGCTCTTTGTTGGCTCGCTCAAGTGGGGTATGGCTTAGATATTCTTGGCGTGCCTTTAACGCAAGCGCCACCGCTTCAGCATTTGCTTTATCTTGCAGCGCCGTCTTTTTCTCTATCTTTGCCGCGTAAAGCTCCAACTGATTGGTGCTTCCTGCTTTTTCGACCGCTTTGTATAGAGCTTGTAAATGCCGAAGCATGTCTGTCTCGTAGCCGCTTTGGTCGTCTAGTGAGCCACCCATGATAGTTTGTTCAATTTTGAGTGATCTTGGAGTAGGATAATTCTGATCACCACATCTAATTCTATAATCAAGCCATTCTAAATATTTGTAGTCGTCTATACCTATCGCTGGTAGCGTGGCAAGTTTAGCTAGCCATATTGAGGCTTCCGGAATTTGTTTGAGCTGAATGAAACGTTCTATTAGGCTGCAGTAATTTTCATGCTTTTGAGATTCATCTGTCTGATTGAGGATGTCTTCGATTTCAATTCTCGCAGCCATAAATTTAGTCTGCAATAACATAATATTGTGACGATCGCCAAATTCTTCGAGTGTTTTGGCTGCATTTAAGAGTTCGAGTTTGTTGCTACTTGATTTTGCCAAACGATTGTACTTATCTAGATAAGCGCTTAGTTCTTGCTGCAATTTTAGGGTGAGAGAGCGTTCCTTTATTACATAGGCATTGATTCCTATTTTCTCGCTTTCCAGCCGTTTTAGCAGTTCCTGCGCTAGCAGTAATTCTTCGTCTTTTTCTTCAATCTCCTTTTTGGCCTTGTCAGCCTTTCGCTTTTCAATTTCATCTAGAACTGACTGCTTGCCGAGTGCCTTGAGTACCGCAGGGTATTCCTGATAAAATTGACTGTATACATACTGTTCTGGCTCGTATTTAAAAAGTATCGTTAGAGCTTTTTCGTAGTTTGAAAGTGCCTTATCGTATGCCTTGACTCGATAATATGATTTGGCAATAGCACTTAATGTAATACCAATACGCCTATCGTCTGCTTTCAGTTGCTTGTTCTGGGCCGCTAATAGTTTGGATAGCACTGTTAGAGCAAAAGTATTGTCGGTGTCTTTAATCGACGATTGGGCAACGGCGCGAATTTGGTCTGCCACTTGCTCGCTGGTGTTGATCTGCACGGGTCCAAAGCCGCAGTGCGACCGCGTATGATTCGGTAGTTGATAGGGGCCTTGAGTTAAATCAGTGCTTAGTATTTCGTCGAGAATTGCCAGCGCTTTGTCTTGCTTATTGTTCTGAACGTAGTATTCAAAAAACTGAGCAAGCTGCCATTGCGCCGCGACTGAGTTCTCTCCTTTTACTACTTTCACCCGGTTAACTGCCTCTCGATACAGGCTCTCTACCTGCTCAGCAGCACCTGCCTTTGTCAGAATATAGGCAAGGCCAGAGGCGGTCATGAGTTCCCCTCGGCCGAAAGATAGAGGGTTAGACTTTCGCCCGTACAGCCCTATGCCGTGTTTCGCATCGGTCACAGCTTGTTCGATTTGGCCAGCCTGAGCTGCACTGGCGGCAACTCCCATCCAAAACCAGTAGGCGTCAGGCTGAGCGTTTTGCTCCGCCAGCTCTGCTACTTTTCGCAGATTGGCCTCATTTGTCTTGATTAATGCGGCCTTTTCTTCGTTGGTGGGTGGAGTTTGCTTTTCTTTCTTGGGGCTAAGGTAACCGGCGTAGGTGCTCATGAGACTTACTAGGCGGGCTTTATCTGGGTCACCGTCTGGTGTAATGTCCACAGCCTTTTTATATAGTTTGTAGGCGCGTTCTATACTCTGGCCAGACTGCCCTTGTGCTAGGTCGCAGTAGAGTTTTACCAGCGCTTTTGTGTTGTAATTCCCTGCTTTTTCAGCCATATCTACAGCTTTTTGTTTGAATTTTGTAGTTGTATCCGCTCCCGTCGGTAGTGCAGGCGAGTGCCAGCTTGCTCCTTCAAAGTAGGCAGCGGCAGCAGCATAATCGCCTAACCTCGCCGCTAAATCTCCGGCAAGCAGACAGGCACTGTGCGGTGTGTTGAAATTGCTCTTTGCCGCAGACTCGTTAATTATTTTGTAAGCCTGCGGATAGTCGCCTTTAGCTGCTATCAGGCTGGCTAGCATCTCATCTATTTTGGCACCATTGTCATCGCGCTGAGGAGACCGATTGTGCTCAATAATAGATTCTCGCAACGTAGCAAATGGCATTGCCATTACTGGCGTGCGATTGAGCCTCAGCCAGGCAATTGCTTCCCCTACCTTCCCCGCTGCCTGACATACCTTAGCGTATTCAAGTATGGAAGCTGTTGATCGGTCGTCAAGCTTGATATTTTCTACTTTCGCAAGGGCGGCAAGTTTGCTAGCACTAGGATAGTCTCCGAGTTTAGCGGAGATACAGGCTGCGTCCATTAATAGAGCAAAGCGCTCCTCTGGCTCGTTGTCATCTGCCAGTAGAGCTCGGTCACCGGCCTTCAGTCGACTGGGAAGATTGGGCATTAAGGCTCTATCAATGAATATCTTCGCTCTTTTAACATCGCCAGCATGATAGTAGGCCATTGCTAGCAGTCGAAGCTTTATACGCCAGCTATCTTCTCGCCTGACTGACTCGTTGGGCTCGCTGTTGTCAGCATCGCGGATAGCCGTGGAGTGGTAACGCTCTTCTAGAGCGTCGAACTTTCCTTCGACTTCTCTTTGCGTGCGACTGGCATTTACGACCAGTTCCGCCCTGACCATAGCGCAAGCGACCTCGCGCCAATTCAATGAGAGTGTCTTTTGCGAGACGATTGATTGCAATTTATTCAATAATTCGTCTGATGACTGATACCAGCCCTTATCGCTAAATGCCCTTGCTACCCCAAGGCTGGCACAAAACATATTTAGCCGAGTTAGGTCGTAATAGCGTTCGTGTGGTTGAGGCATCTGTTGTGCATACAAGGTTAGCAAGCTAGATGCGCCAGCTTCTGCGAGAGACCTATTATTGGTGGCGAGGGCTTTGTGTATTGCTGCTAGTTTTTGTAACCCCGCTTGAGCGGAATCGTCAAGGTCTTTGTAGTGGCTATATGTAGGTTCTGTCTCTGTTGCCGGAGGTTTTGCTAACTTGACGCCTTGGCCTAGTGCCGACCTAGCCTGAAGCACTTGGTCAGGCGTAGGAAAATAAATTGGCACCTCATTTAGTATCGCTCGTTCTTTATCAGTAAAACAGAGGTTGTAGAAATCTGATAGTGCTTTGAGATCGGCTTGAGCCTGTACTAGGTCGCCTGTGTCTGCGCAAAGCCAAGCCTTGTTATACAACAAATTTGCCAGAGCTTGCTCACTGGTCAGACCTAAATAACTTGGCGTTGCTATGGAAGAATTAAGTCGGCGGCTCTGTATCTCTTTTGCAGCGTGATTGTATAACTTGATGGCTCGCTCTTTTTGCCCTCTCTCAATGAAGTAATTGCAGAGCCAAACAAGATTTGCATAGTAGTCGATCGGTCTTGCTTCTAGATCTGCAGCTAGTTTGTTGGCATAGGCATCAGCAGCCGCTTGACCGGCTATCGTTTTGATTTCGCTCAAAGCTCTCAGCGTGTGTATTTTTTCGGCTCGAAATGCTTCACTAGCCTCTGCTGAAGCAGAGGCTACTTGGCAGAGGGCAAGTGCGCTATCAGCCTGATCTGTCGCAACGAGGTTTTTCACTGCCAATTGCAGATTTTTAGCGCAATCTTGGTGCAGTATTTTTTGTGATTGAGTATTTTTCAGAAGGAGAGCAAGAATCTGGTCCGCAGTGCTCAAGTCGCCCATAGATTGGCTCAAAATGAGGCTATCTAATAGCATCTGATTGGTGAGGGGGGCCGGTTCTGCTGAGATATATTTGCCATCATTTAAAGCAACTAGGCATCTGTGCCGCGCCATTAAATCGTAAGGGGCTCCTGTGCCCTCCAAAATGTTTGATCTAAAAGTGCTCAATTCTCCCAGGCTTACTAAGTCAGAGCGAAGGCTATTGGCGCTAAATCCTTCTGGATCGCTCTTGTAGTCTTTAGCAAACAGGATCTTCCGTTTCTGGACAATGCGATTGTCTCCGACCACTTCTACATCGATAGTATCGCCCAACTGTCCTTTGAGCATGTCATAGACTTGAGATAGAGCTTTGCCGCGCAGCTTTACCCCGCCTATTGATAACAGAATTTGATTGCCGGCGTTGCCAGTTAGAGGAGGTAGATACTCTACTTTTAGAGCTGTGTTTTGCTGTTCGGTTAGGCGAAGCGACGCATACATTTCATCGGCTGCATTGGGTCTGTCGTGCGACTTATTGGCAGCATCTTTGTTGTTGGGCTGTGCTGCCCTATCGGCAGGGCTTTTCGCCGGACTGTCAGCAATGCTAGCGGCTTTAGCTGCATGAAGGCAAGGCTGACCGATGGAAAGAGTTAGTGCTGAAGCAATTGCTAAGAGAAATTTCTCTGCCAAGAGCGAAACCCCGCAGTATGTCTAGCATAGTATAGGGCAGAAGTTTCGTTTGGGTGGCAGATGCTTCGTTCGCGACAGGTTAGTTCTCTCTACGCCGATTTGTTCTCACTACTTAAATCAACAGTCATGCTTATGACCGAAGCTGAGCGCTTTAGCCGATTGGTTGGATATTTTGAGTGGCGCAGAAAGCTGAGCATCTTACTATTTTCAGGCATGATGTAACAGACAAACTCTGAAACACCCTTGGTGATGGCGATTTGCGCTAGGTGGTCGAGCAGAATATTGCCGATGCCTTGGCGTTGATAGTCTTCACCGACCAGCAGAGCTAGCTCGGCTCCAGCTTTGCCTTCACCGCTCATTTCGTCTTCTGTCTGAGTGATGTAGCGGCCCACAGCGATTGGAGTTTCTTTCTCGTTGCAGAGGCTAACGATTAGCCCAATATGGCTATCAAAGTCAATTTCAGTGAAATATTTTAGTTCTTGGCTGGTAAGTACTTTCTTGGCGCAGAAGAAGCGGAAATATCGCGACTCGGCGCTAACGTCTTTCATAAGTTGCTGCAGCAGGTCTTTATCGCTGGCCTTTATCGCTCGTACGATTACTGCTGTGCCGTCTTTCAAGCGGTCTTTGGCGGCATACTCATGGTTGCCATTAAACATTGGGATTCCTTGAACAAAACATTTGAACTGCACTAGAACAAAAGACTTTGTAGCAGCTTTGAGGTTAAGGTGACACTAAATTGAGAAATATGTGTTGCAGCTCCTCCATTTACCGCAATATATACCGCTACATTCTTCACAGTATCTAGTTTTACACTTGGTCCCACTAGTGAATTAAATCCACATATTGGTCTAATGGTGATTGTGCGTAAATAACTTGTTCAAGTTTCTGCGCTTTCTTGTATTTGTTTATTGCAGCGAAATCGGGCTTCTTTAGCCGGGCATTGCTAGTTTTTTCGGTGACGAGGGAGGCACTGTACTTGTTGTCTGTGCGCAGGCCTATCAGGCTGTAAGGGATGCCTGGAGTGGCTGGTAGACTGAACATGCGGCAGACAATCAGCGTCCCTTGTTTGGGCAGCTTCGTTCGTATCGTTGTGAGTGTGTACTGCTTAACCAGTGTTTCCTCGCGCTTTAATTTCTCGTTGAGAAAGATTGGTTCGTCTTTCATGCCAGGTAGCTTGTATTGATAGAAGACAAAACCGTTGCGATGTATTTCTTGATGCTGGGTCGGTATTTTAAGTTCGGCGGTGTACGACATGGCACCGATAGAGCCTGCCAGTGAGGCCTTCTTCGAAACTTCGGAGAACGGTACAACTATGGAGAGTTTTGTGTCTGGTCGATAGAACACCACATTCCAGTCGGGTGCTTTGCTGGTGACACAATAACCTTGAGTTGGTATTTCTATTTGAAACCAGTCCGCTCCAATTTTTACAGTAATTTGCTTGCCCAAGCTGACTGAACTTTGTTGAAGAAGGAGGCCAGTTTCTTCTTGCTGGGCTGCGAGGGCAGGGCTGCAACTAATAGCAAGAATAGTAGCAACGAGCATCTTCTTCATCACTTCATCCAGATGGCAGGTGACTCATTGTCAAAAGCATTCTTGTCTTCAAGGTGGCTTTTCGTTGGGATGCGTATCTTTCTGCCCTTGCGTGAGGCATTGACTTTGTTTACCGCTTCATCTGTTACCTGGCAGTCGGTAGCATCGATGAAGTTGATATGCGGCAGCGTGGCTAGTATGTATAAGCCTTCATTGTTGAGTTTACTGGCTTGTAGGTCTAGATGCCGAAGGTTTGGGCAATCAGCTAAAAGTTTTGCATACTGCGTAGTGAAAGGCATATCTGGTGACTCTATGTAGAGGTTCTGAAGCTCTTGTGAGCCACGGAGGGCCTGGAGTAAGTCGGGCACGCCGTGGTTGTAGCTGAAGAACAACATCTTCAATTTTTTTAGACCTTTGAACTTCACCAGACCTGCACCTGTGACATGGGTCATATCTAAATTGAGCGATTCAAGATTGGTAAGTTGATCTAAGTACGGAACAATGGCGTCGGTAGCTCTGTTGGTTTTTAGGTTTAGTTTTTTAAGGCCTGTTAGCTTTGCTATGTGAGCCATGGGCTCATCCATCTTGATGGCATTTTCTTGTTCTGGAGCATTGAACATGTAGAGATCGTCGGGTCTGAATGAGTCTATTAATTTGGGGTGAGTAAGAATGTATTCGTTGGCAGAGAAATGAATTTCTTTTTTTTGCTCTAGTACTACTGTGCCTTTTGCTTCTTGCTGCGACTTTTTGCTTGCGTAGCCAATAGTACCTAAAGATTGCTCTTTGGGAAATTCAAATCGAATTGTTCTGCCGCCATCAAATGAACTAGAGAAATAGTGCGGTGTTTCGTCTGTCGCAATTGGTACTGCTGCTGGTGCTTTGGCGGTCGTTTGGCTTTTGGTTGAGGTCTTAAAGTAAACGCTATAAGCAGCAATTAGAAGTGCTCCTATGACTAGCAGAGAGCCTGCAATGGCAATAGCTCTAAGCTTTACTCTTTTTGATTTGACCAGGACAATTTCTTCTTCTCCTTCTTCGTCATCAATAGTATTATCTTCAAATTGATCAGAAAAGCGATTGAGATTGATGCTGGTATTAAATGGTGACATGCTGATTGGGTTGCCAGCCAGAATGTTTTGCAAATCATCACCAACCCGCTCTAGATTGGGATAACGATTCATTGGTGCCTTTGCCAGCATAGTTGCGACCAAGTGTTCCATTGATTCTGGAAAATCTAAGCCGCT
>Ga0075163_10000131_pt1 | contig 83978 bp, 71 predicted proteins | sample JI1023141ADNA_FD_71478 | JGI IMG/M metagenome (GOLD analysis project Ga0075163, IMG submission 71478) | Wastewater effluent complex algal communities from Wisconsin, to seasonally profile nutrient transformation and Carbon sequestration -... | ecosystem: Engineered > WWTP > Effluent > Algae... | reverse complement strand
AACGAACAGTTAACGAGGTGCGGGTAAGGGTCGGGAAAGGACCAGAAGGTCCTGGTCGACTGTCCTGAAGGGGCGAACCCGCGTGCGCGCACTGGTGGCGAAGATCGCGTTGATGCTTGGCGTGCTTTGCATGGCGGCATCGAGCGCTGTCGCTGATCCGCCCACTGGCCGGGTGACCTCTGTGCGCTTTGGCGGCGAGGGCCAGGCGACGCGGATCGTCATCGAGAGCGATAGCCCCCTGCAATATCACGTCTTCCTGCTGGCGACGGGCACGAGCCGCGTAGTCGTGGATCTCCCGCGCGTGCGCTGGTCGATCGGAGGGCTGACCACCGAGTCTGGGTCTGGGAAAGGGGCAGGCGTGGTGGCTGGCTATCGCTATGCCCACAACACGGCGACGACGTCGCGACTAGTGCTGGACCTGGCGCAGCCGGCGACGGTTGCGCGCGAGTTTGTGCTGGCGGGCAAGGACAAGGAGGAGCCGCACCGTATCGTCATCGATCTCGATCCCGTGACGCCGCAGGTGTTCGCGGACGCTGCCACCGGCGACATGGGCGGGCCGCAGCCCGTGGCGCAGCAGGTGTCGCGCAAGCCGCTGATCGTCATCGATCCCGGACATGGCGGGAAGGACCCGGGGGCTATGTCGCGCGGGGGCGTGAAGGAAAAGGACATCACGCTGGCGATTGCGCTGCAGGTGCGCGATGCGCTGGTGGCGTCCGGGCGGTACGATGTGGCGCTGACGCGGTCGACTGACGTTTTCATTGAACTGGAAGACCGTGTGACCAAGGCGCGCAACCTTGGTGCGGACCTGTTCATTGCGCTTCATGCGGACGCAGGCGGCAAGCCGGAGACGCGGGGAGCGTCCGTGTACACACTGTCTCCGGACGGCGAGAAGCGCATCGACGGGGCCAGCCGGCAGCATGACTGGATCCTCGACGTTGAGATCGACTCAACGCGGCCGGACGAGGTGAACCAGATACTGCGCGACCTGGTGCAGCGGGAGACGAAGAACCAGTCGGCGCGGTTTGCACTGGGGCTGGCGGAGGCGCTTGCGTCGACAGGCTGGCCGACGCTGGAGAATACGCACCGGCGCAAGAGCCTTTACGTGCTGCTGAGCCCGGATACTCCCGCGGCTCTGCTAGAGATGGGGTTCCTGACCAATGACGAGGACGTCACTGCCCTGCAGTCCGAGAGCCGGCGCCAGGCGCTGGTGAAGGCGGTCAGCCATGCCATCGACACCTATTTTGACAGCCAGACGATGATGGTCGCGGCGCGATAAGCCCCTGTAGCGTTGCGGCGCCGGAACGGCGGCGAATTCGCCGCGCCAGATGCGGCTATAATTGGCTGTATTTAACGCAATTGGGGCCTGTCGCCGGGCCTGTCCGCGCCTTAAAGTCACCGCAAACCTCGGTGATTCCGGACTGCTGTGAAGAGGCGGCCATACGGTGCGCCGGAGTTATCATGGTCGAAGGGATCATGACTGACTGTGGACCCCCGACCTACCCCCGGACCCCGGACCTACTTGGGGTCCGGCTTGCTCCTGCCTGGTGAAAGATGCAGCTGACTATGCCCCGTTGGAACTGGAAGGTTATCCTGCTGTCGATCGCGGGCGTGATCGGCCTCGTGGCCATCTCGTGCCTCATCTGGTTCTTCCTCGTCACGCAGGACCTTCCCTCCGAAGAGCAGCTCGCGAACTACGAGCCGCGGATCATGAGCCGCGTGCACGCGGGCGATGGCGCGCTGGTGGCCGAGTTCGCGACGCAGCATCGCGTGTACGTTCCGTCAGAAGACCTGCCTGATCTGCTGGTTCAGGCTTTCATCTCGGCTGAGGACAAGGACTTCTTCAACCACTCGGGCATCGACCTTTGGGGCATGTTCCGCGGTGCGGTGCTGAACCCGCTGATGGGGCGTGACCAGGCGGGCGGGTCGACGATCACCCAGCAGGTCGTGAAGAACATGCTTCTCGACAGCACGAAGTCAGTCGAGCGGAAGGTCCGCGAGGCTGTGCTGGCCATGCGCATCGAGAAGATGCTGACCAAGGCAGAAATTCTCGAACTCTACCTGAACGAGATCTATCTTGGCGGCCGCTCGTATGGCGTGGGCGCTGCATCGCTGAACTATTTCGGCAAGTCGCTGGGTGACCTGACCATCGCTGAATGCGCGATGCTGGCCGCGTTGCCGCAGGCGCCGGGTCGCGTGAATCCGTATCTTAACCGGGAAGCAGCTATCGAGCGCCGCAACTGGGTGATCGGCCGCATGGTGGTCAACGGTTACATCTCGCAAGCCGACGCCGACAAGGCGACAGCGGAAGAGCTGGTCGTCGTGGACCGCCTGAACACGGCCGAGAACCAAGCGTCGGGCTACTATGTCGAACAGCTGCGCCGTGAACTGTTGATCATGGAAATCGTCCGTCTGGCGGCTGAAGCGGGCAAGATGCCCAAGGAAGCAACGCCGGCGACGTTCAAGGCTCTTTCGGCGAACGAGCAGAAGGGCCTGCGCGAGCAGTTTGAAGTTGAGGCGTCGAAGGCGCTGAACGAAGGCGGGTTGTCGATCCGCTCCACGCTCGACTCGAACCTGCAGCTAATAGCCCAGACAGCGCTGCGCGCCGGCCTTGAAAGCTATGATCGTCGCCACGGTTGGCGTGGTCCAGTCCACACGATGAAGGTGGACGAGGAATTCGGCAAAGCGCTCACCGACTATGCCAACGCCAAGGACACACGCGCCAAGATCATCCCGAGCGGCAATGACTGGCAGCTGGCGCTGGTGCGATCGGTCAACAAGGACGCTGTGCGGCTCGGCCTTAGCAGCGGCGAGACGGGCACGTTGCATGCCGACGATGTGAAATGGGCGGCGCCGTTCAAGCGCGAAGGCGGTGCGGGCCTAAAGGCAGGTGACGTCATCTTCGTGTCGCGGCAGGCGACGCCGGACATCACGAGCCAGCTGATCACCGACTATGGCGTACCGAAGCAGACGGCGGCGAACGCTCCGTGGCGGCTTCGGCAGGTTCCCGCGCTGCAGGGTGCGCTGATCGCGATGGACCCGCACACGGGTCGCGTGCTCGCCATGGCGGGCGGGTATTCGTTCCAGCTCAGCTCGTACAATCGTGTGATCCAGGCGAAACGTCAGCCGGGCTCGTCGTTCAAGCCGTTCGTCTATGCCGCTGCCTTCGAGACGGTTGACCAGCAGTTGCTGGCCGAGCGGCCCGAGACGCAAGGCTACAAGTGGACGCCGGGTTCGCGCCTGCCGGACATTCCCTACGTCTCCTGCACGATCGTGGGTGGCGAGGAGAAATGCTACAAGCCGGCCAACTACTCCGAGAAGTTCTACGGCCTTACGCCGCTGCGGATCGGGGTGGAGAAATCCTACAACGCCATCACGGTGCGTCTCGCCAGCGAGATCGGTTTCGACAAGGTCTCCGAGATCGGCGAGCGGATGGGGATGTACGACAAGCTGCCGGCGTATGAAGCCATGTCGCTTGGCGCGGGCGAGACGACGCCGATGCGGATGGCGATCGCCTATGCCGGCCTGGTCAATGGCGGCAAGCAGGTGGCGCCGGTCATGTTCGACCGCATCCAGAACCGTTATGGCGAAACGATCTACAAGACGGACGTGCGCGAATGCGCGGGCTGCTCGGCGGAATGGAAGCGTGGGCTGACGCCGCCTGCGCTGGCCGATCAGCGCAAGCAGGTGATGGACCCGGTGACGGCCTATCAGGTGGTCTCGATCCTCGAGGGCGCCGTGCAGCGCGGCACCGGGACGACAATCCGTTCCGTCGGCAAGTCGGTGGCGGCGAAAACCGGCACGACCAACGACCAGTTCGATGCGTGGACGGTCGGTTTCAGCCCGAACCTTGTGGTTGCGGTCTGGGTCGGCTTCGACACGCCGCGCGACATGGGCACGGGTGAATCCGGTGGCCGGGTTGCCGCGCCGATCTTCCGCGACTTCATGCTAGCCGCGCTGAAGGACAAGCCCGATGTCGGGTTCAGGATTCCGGGCAGCGTTGAGCTGATCGACATCGATGCGGACACGGGTTGCCTGCCGGATGCCGGCACGCGTCTTGTGATCGTAGAGGCTTTCCGATCGGGTTCGGGGCCGATGGACGTGTGCGAACCTTCGGTCGGCGCCGATGGCTACCGGGTTGACTTCAGCAGCATGGCTGCGGGCGACGAGGTGGCGACATCGACGCGCGATGGCCAGGTGGTGTCGCAGCCGACCGATGGGAGCCAGCCGAACATTCCGGTGGACCCGAACGTTCCGTTCGACCCGACGGCTCCGCTGACGCCGGCGGTCCCGCCGCCGAGCGATGAAGACCTGACTTTCGACGACGGCACTTTCTGAGCCTGTGCGGGCAAGGCGGAGGGCGACCCCTTCCGTCCTGCGCCGCACTGCTCTAGGAGCCTTCCGTTCCCACCGCCGTCCAAGACGAGACCACCATGACGCCCGAACTCGAAACCATGATCGATACCATCCGGCAGTCGGTGGGCTTGCTGCGGAGGCGTCTTTGACTGGGGTGTCGCCGAAAAGCGCCTCGCGGAGCTGAACGCGCTCTCCGAGCGCCCTGACTTCTGGAATGATCCGCAGAAGGCCCAGCCAATGATGCGCGAACGCACGCGCATCGAGTCGGCGATGAACGATATCCGCATGCTCGAGCGCGAGGCGGATGACGCAGTCGAACTGTGGGACATGGCGCAGGCCGAGGGCGACAAGGGCGCGCTTGCCGAGGTTGAAGTCAGCATTCGCGCGGCGCTCGGCAAGGCGAAGGACGCGGAGCTGAAGGCGCTGCTGTCTGGCGAAGTCGACGCCAACGACTGCTATATCGAGATCAACGCGGGCGCGGGCGGCACTGAGAGCCAGGACTGGGCCTCGATGCTGCGCCGGATGTATGTGCGTTACGCCAACGCCAAGGGTTGGAAGATTGAAGAGATCGACGATCACCCGGGCGAGGCGGCGGGCATCAAGTCAGCCACCATGCTGATCAAGGGCGAGTACGCCTATGGCTGGCTGAAGAGCGAGAGTGGCGTGCATCGCCTGGTGCGCATCTCTCCTTATGACTCGAACGCGCGGCGGCACACGAGCTTTGCGTCTGTGTGGGTCTATCCGGTGATCGACGACACGATCGTGGTCGACATCAAGGAGAGCGACGTGCGCACGGACACCTATCGCGCTTCGGGGTCGGGTGGTCAGCACATCAACAAGACGGACTCGGCTGTGCGCCTTACGCACGCGCCGACCGGCATTGTGGTGGCGGTGCAGGCGGAACGCTCGCAGCACAAGAACCGGGCCAAGGCTTGGGACATGCTGCGCGCGCGAATCTACGAGATGGAATTGAAGAAGCGCGAGGCCGCTGCGCAGGCCGAGGCTGACTCGAAGACTGAAATCGGCTGGGGCCGGCAGATCCGCTCTTATGTGCTGCAGCCGTATCAGATGGTCAAAGACCTCAGGACGGGTGTGGAGACTTCGGACACGGGCGGCGTGCTGGATGGCGATCTTGACGCCTTCCTGCAGGCGTCCCTCAGCCACAAGCTGGGACCGGAAACGGTGGTGGAGGACTTGGACTAGCCTACAGGGGCATGCGTCCGGACGATTTCTACTTGCCCAGAAAATGCCCTGATTGAACCGTTGCGGACCTAAGGATTATCGTTTATCGATAAATCAAGGTCAGGCGGACGTGATTCCGCCAAGTCAGCGGGACAGGTCCATGCAGAAGTATTATACTTTTAGTTGCACAGCAATCCTGCTGGCGTCGACGGCTGTCCCGGCATTTGCGCAGGACGTCCAGACGGTCCCCGTGGCCACGGACCCCGCCAACTCAGAAGGCATTATCAGCTACACGCCTGCCGACTTCGCCGCTGCCCGTCCCAACACGGCGCTGGAAATGATCAACCGCATGCCGGGGTTCAGCTTCGATGGGGGCGACAACGTGCGTGGCTTTGCCGGAGCCGCCGGCAACGTGCTGATCGATGGGGCGCGGCCGACCAGCAAGACGGACGGGCTTGGCGACACCCTGGCGCGTATTCCGATTGACCAGGTCGAGCGCATCGACGTGATCCGGGGCGGCGCGCCGGGTATCGACATGCAGGGCCAGACGGTCGTCGCCAACGTCATCCGCAAGAAGGTGGACACGTTCCAGCAGGTTTTCTCGGTGCGAAGCTTCCTGTTCTCCGACACGGGCAAGACGATCCCGGGCTGGAACTACCAGGCGACGCGACGGGTTGGTGAACACCAGTTCGACTTCTCGGCCGGGCGCGGCATCTCAATGGATGACTCGGTTGGCGAGGGGTGGCGCACGACCACCGACGCGGATGGTGATCTCCTGCTGTTCGAGAACGCGCGTACTGAAGGCGATGGCGTCGTCCACACGGTTCGAGGCGGCTACAAGGGTCCGCAGTTCGGCGGCACGCTGAGTATCAACGGGGTCGTCGGGACAGACGAGTTCAAGAACGAATCTTACTTCACGACACCTACAACAAGCGAAGCCTTTGTCGGCCGCTCGGCGAATGATCGGGGCGAGATCGGCGTCAACTACACCACCGACCTCACGCCGGAGTTGGAGTGGGAAACACTTGGCCTCGCCAAGCTGGCGGTTGGTTCGTTCGATGCAACAGGCGTCACGGCGAGCGGATCGCAGCTGTTCCAGATCGAGGCCGAGGCGGGTGAGCGGATCGGAAGGTCCGTGCTGCGTTACGCCTATGCGCCGGAACTATCATTCGAGGGCGGCGGCGAGATTGCCTACAACTATCGCGAGCAGCAGGTGGCGCTGACGCAGAACGGCACGCGCATTCCGCTGCCGGCGTCCGACGTGCTGGTCGAGGAAACGCGTGGCGAGGCGTTCGTGCAGGCAAGCTGGCGGCCGGCGCCGGAGTGGACGATCGAGGGCGGCGTTCGCGTCGAGCGTTCGACGATCACGCAGTCGGGCGACACGAACCGGGAGCGTTCGTTCACCTATCCGAAGCCTCGCCTAGTGGTGACTTGGTCGCCCTCGAAGGACGACCAGTTGCGCGTGCGGGCGGAGCGGGAAGTGGGGCAGCTCAACTTCCAGGATTTTGCCTCGGAAGTGAATCTCAACTCCGGCCAGCAGAGCACCGGCAACTCCGAACTCGAGCCCGACAAGACGTGGGTCTATGAAGCGACCTACGAGAAGCGCTTCTGGGATGGCGCGGCGGCCGTGCTGACTTTCCGCCATGAAGACATTTCTGACGTCGTGGACCTTTTCCCGCGCGATGTGATGGTCGACACGGACAACGACAATATCCCCGACACGTCGGTGCTGCTGGTCGGACCGGGCAATATCGGTAGTGGCACGAATGACGAGATCAGCTTCAACCTGACGCTTCCGCTCGCCAATCTTGGCCTCAAGGGCGCCGAGCTGAAGATCGAGACGGAGTGGGAGAACAGCGAGGTCACCGATCCGCTGACGGGCGAGAAGCGTCGCATCTCCGGACAGCGGCCTGAAGACATCAACGTGAGCTTCCGGCAGGATCTTCCTGACCAGCACCTCACCTTCGGCTTCGGCTGGTTCCAAGGCTGGCGCGAGAGCTACTACCAGGTCGACAATATCGAGAACCTGAGACTGAAGGACTATTATCACTCGTTCGTCGAGTGGAAGCCGGATCCAGGCTTCACGCTGCGCGCGGAGCTCAACAACCTCGATCCGTTCAGCTTCAACATCGAGCGCCAGATCTATGCTGGCCGTCGCGATCAGTTCCCTCTGGCGACGATCGAGACCGAGCGCCGCAATTCGCAGATCATGGGGATGCTGAGCGCGCGCTGGACGTTCAACTAGACGTCCGAGGGCGAAGGTTTCTGGTGTGTTCCGGGTCGACGGCGGGGCGGGCGTGTGGTCCGGTCCCGCCGAACGCCTTTGGGACGGATGTCGCCATGAAACTCAGAGTCGCCCTTGGGGCATTTCTGCTCGCAGCGCTCGCCGCGTGCGTGTCGGCGCCGGCCGCGAGCTCAGGCGATCCTGTCGCGTCGCTGGACAGCGGGCTCGTGCAGGGCGAGGCGACCGGCGGGCTGCTGGTGTTCAAGGGCATTCCCTATGCAGCCTCGACGGCGGGCGAAGGTCGCTGGCGTGCGCCGCAGCCTGTGGCGAAGTGGAGTGGCGTCCGGATGGCGACGGCGTTTGGCGCGGCATGTCCACAGCCGTATGTGGGCAATGAGCCGTGGTCGCAAGTTGGGCCGCAGAGCGAGGATTGCCTGTTCCTGAATGTGTGGGCGCCGGCGGAGCTTGCTGGGTCGACACTGCCGGTGATGGTGTTCATCCACGGCGGATCGCTGCGGGCAGGAGCGGCTGGCGTGCCGCTGTATGATGGGACGAAGCTTGCCGAACGCAATGCGGTGATCGTGACGATCAACTATCGGTTGGGCAGGCTGGGCTTCTTTGCGCATCCGGCACTGACGGCGGAGAACGCGGACGGGCGTCTCGCGAACTATGGGCTGATGGACCAGATCGCTGCGCTGGAGTGGGTGCAACGGAACATCGCGCGGTTTGGCGGCGACTCGAAGAACGTCACGATCTTTGGCGAGTCGGCTGGCGCGGTGTCGGTGCAGGCGTTGATGGCCTCGCCCGAGGCGGGCGGTATGTTCGCCAAGGCGATCTCGCAGTCAGGCGGCGGGTACAACATCACGCCGGGGCTGAAGGCTGGTGAGGCGGCGGGGCAGCAATGGGCGGCCAAGCGTGGGCTGACGGCGGCGACGTCGGAACAGTTGCGCGCGATTCCGTTTGCGGAGGTTGCCACAGCGGATGCGCTGACCGGCATGATGGTTGATGGCAAATTGCTGAAGGACAGCCCTACGAAGGCTTTCATGGCTGGAACGCAGGCGAAGGTTCCGTTGATGATCGGCGGCAATTCGTGGGAGGCGAGCCTTGCAGGGATCAATGTCGCCACGGCGCGGATTGTTGTGGGCGCGGCCTATGACGAGTTGCTTGCCGGCTACAAGGCGCTGGGTACGCGTGCGGGTGGGGAGGCTGATCTGATCACGCAGAGCATCGCGATCCAGCCTTCGCGACATCTGGCGGAACGGCAGGCAGCGATCGGGCAGCCTGCTTTTGCCTATTACTTCGCGCAGCAGCCAGCGAGCGAGCGGACCACAAAGCCGGGCTCGGAGCATGGTGGGGAGCTGAGCTATCTGTTCGGGACGCGCCTCAATGCCGAGACGTGGGACGCGAACGACGAGCGCGTGTCGGACATGATGGGCGACTACTGGGTTGAGTTTGCGCGCACCGGCAAGCCCGAGGGCGCGGGAGCTTCGGCGTGGGATTCGGTTTCGGCCACGTCGTCGCGGTACATGCTGTTCGCGGCTGATGGTGGTATGCGGGAGGCGAGCGATCTTGAGGCGCGGACCTACGCGGCAGGCGCTAGTACAGCAGCTAAGTTGTGGGGCTCCGCGCAGTAGCGGTCAGCCCGGCGTGATGCGCATGAGGACACTGTCGGCGCCTTCGTCGGTGATCACGTAGAGGTAACCGTCGGGGCCTTGCTCGACGTCGCGGATGCGCTGGTGGAGGTCGAACAGCAGCATCTCGCTGCGGACGACCTCCCAGTTCTCGTTGAAGACGATGCGCTGCAGGTGTCCGGTCCGCGGGGCGTTGCTCATGCGCATAGCGCCGACGAAGAGGTTGCGCTGCCAGCCTGGGAATTTGTCGCCGGTATAGAAGACCATGCCGCCCGGCGCGATGGAGGGAACGTAGGAGATGTGGGGGCGGGTCATGCCTGCGGCGCCGACGGGCTGGGCGTTCACTTTCTGGCCGGCGTAGTAGCGGCCATCGCTGACCACGGGCCAGCCATAGTTCTGGCCGGGCTTCAGGATGTTGATCTCGTCACCGCCTTGGGGGCCGTGCTCGGAGACCCAGAACTCGTTGGTCCAGGGATTCAGCGCCATGCCGAGATTGACGCGGTGGCCGAGCGTGAAGATCTCCGGGTTGTAGCCGGCCTTGCCCGCGAACGGGTTGTCCTTCGGGATCGTGCCATCCTCGTTTAGGCGCAGGGTCTTGCCGGCATAGTCATCGGGTTTCTGGGCGCGGCCGATGGATTCATCCGTGCCGACGCCAGGGCAGCCGATGGTGAAGTAAAGCTTCCCGTCGGGGCCGAACATCATCTTCATGTAGAGGGCATCGACATCGTCACCGACGAAGATGTCCTTGCCGTCGACGATCTCCTTGCCGTTCCAACGGCCGCGGAAGATGGCGTTGTTGCCGTACTCGCCATGCGCGGGCTTGTGGTAGGCGAGATAGATGAGGCCGTTGCTGGCGAAGTCGGGGTGGAGCTTCACGTCCATGAAGCCGGTGGCGGTGCCGAGGACGGCGACGGCGGGGACACCGGCGATGGGTGTGGGATCCAGCTTTCCGTTGCGGAGGACGCGAAGCGTGCCGGCGCGTTCGGCGATCAGGACGTCGCCGGTGGGCAGGAATTCGATGGCGCGGGGCGAGGTGAGCCCGCGCGTTACGATGGATGCGGTGACGTTGCGCTGTTCCCAGGACTCAAAGGCGAAGGGTCCGTCTTCAAGTTTGGGCGCCGGCCATGCTTCGGGGCGTGGCGCATCGGCGGTGTCGCGCTCGGCGCGGATGCGGCGGGCGGGATAGGGGATGCCGTCGACATAGGCGCTGCGGTTGCGGCCGGTTGGGTCGGTGCTGAGGTCAGCGTTGGCGAACTGGGGTGTGGCGGGCGCGGAGGCGAGGAAGGCGATAACGTGCTCGCGCTGTTCGGCGTTGAGCATGCCGGACTGGAGCGCCATGAGGCCGTCTGGCGACAGGGCGGTGGAGACCCTTGCTGCGCCGAGCGTGTGGAGTTCATCGAGTTCGGGCGCAGTCTCGTCGCCGCCATTGTGGCAGGCGGCGCAGAAGCGCTCGTAGACGGCTTGTCCAGCTGCGGCTTCGAGCGTTGGCGCGGGCGCCGTGGCCGCTGTGGCTTGATGTGGCGGGGCTGTGGACGTGCAACTGGCGAGGCTCAGCGTGAGCGCGGCGAGCGATACGGTCGAGAGCTTCATGCGTGTCCCCACATCCGGCGCTGGGCGCCCGGGAAGCATAGAAGGCGTATTGCGGTCGGCAGTCACGCTGCGGCGCGGCAGAGCGGGCGCGGGAGGTGAATTCTGGCCCTGATCCGGCCCTTGCGGGAGGGGCTTCGGGGCTGGGGGACGCGCCAATCCGCCGATCGTCGAAAACAGACGCAAATTCAATAACTCAGGCCTGTGGATCAAACGGCATAATCGTTTGTGTCGCGGCGCACAAATGGGCTAGAAGAACGTCTCGAATCCCGGCGGCTGCGCCGCCCATTTTCCGGACGAATTCTGCTTGAGCGATACGCCTGATCAAACTGCTTCGGACGGTGGCTCCGGCGCGGGCGACATTGCGCCCATTTCCATCACCGCGGAACTGAAGAAGTCGTACCTCGATTACGCGATGAGCGTGATCGTGAGCCGTGCGCTTCCGGACGTGCGCGACGGGCTGAAACCGGTTCACCGCCGCATCCTGTTTGCTGCATATGAAGGCGGCTACACGCACGACAAGGCCTTCCGGAAGTCCGCCAACATCGTCGGCGATGTGATCGGCCGCTGGCACCCGCACGGCGACCAGTCGATCTATGACGCGCTTGTGCGCATGGCGCAGCCGTTCGCCATGAGCGTGCCGCTGATTGATGGTCAGGGTAACTTCGGCTCGATCGACGGCGATCCGCCGGCAGCCATGCGCTACACCGAAAGCCGCATGGCGCGTGTGACCGCGAACCTGCTGGACGATATCGACAAGGACACGGTCAATTTCGAGGACAACTATGACGGCTCCCGCCAGGAGCCGACGGTTCTGCCGGCGAAGTTCCCGAACCTGCTGGTTAATGGCGCGGGCGGCATCGCCGTCGGCATGGCGACCAACATTCCGCCGCACAACCTGACGGAGATCATCGACGCCACGATGGCGCTGATCGACAATCCGGCAATCGACGACATGGCGCTGCTCGAGATCGTGCCGGGGCCTGACTTCCCGACCGGAGCGCTGATCATCGGCCGGGCGGGTTCGCGCAATGGCCTGATGACGGGCCGCGGCTCGGTCATCATGCGCTCTAAGACGGATATCGAGACGACCAAGGCCGGGCGCGAGGCGATCATCGTCACCGAGGTTCCCTACCAGGTGAACAAGGCCACGATGGTCGAGAAGATCGCCGAGCTGGTTCGCGAGAAGCGGATCGAAGGTATTTCGGACCTACGCGATGAAAGCGATCGCAACGGCATTCGCGTGGTGATCGAGATCAAGCGGGATTCGTCGGCCGATATCGTGCTGAACAACCTTTTCCGCCTGACGCCGATGCAGACCTCGTTCGGCGTCAACATGCTGGCGCTGAATGGCGGCCGGCCGGAACTGATGACGCTGCGCGGGATGCTGCAGGCGTTCATCCGCTTCCGCGAGGAAGTGGTCGCGCGGCGCACCAAGTTCGAGCTGAACAAGGCGCGCGATCGTGCGCACGTGTTGATCGGTCTTGCGCTGGCTGTGGCCAACATCGACGAGATCATCCGGATCATCCGGTACTCGGCCGACCCGGAATCGGCGCGCGTGGCGTTGTTGGAGCGGGCGTGGCCCGCGATGGACATGGCGCCGCTGATCGGCCTGATCGCGGATCGCCGTACGGTGTTCAACGACAAGGGTGAGATCAGGCTGTCTGACGAGCAGGCGCGCGCCATTCTTGCGCTGCAGTTGTCGCGCCTGACCAATCTCGGGCGTGACGAGATCGGCAAAGAGGCTTCGGGCCTCGCCGAGAAGATCAAGGACATGCTCGCCATCCTGGCCTCGCGCGCCCGCGTGCTCGAGATCATCAAAGGCGAGCTGACCGAGGTGCGCGAGAAGTTTGGCAAGCCGCGCCGGTCGGAATTCATCGAAGCTGACCTCGATCTCGAGGATGAAGCCTTCATCGAACGAGAAGACATGGTCGTCATGGTAACCCATGGTGGTTATGTGAAGCGGACCGCTCTTTCGGCCTATCGCACCCAGAACCGGGGCGGGAAAGGTCGCGGCGGTATGGAGACGAAGGAGGACGATTTCGTCGTCCGCCTGTTCGCCGCCGATACGCACACCGAGATCCTGTTCTTCTCCTCGACGGGCATGGCGTACAAGCACAAGGTCTGGCGCCTGCCGCTGGGTGCGCCCAACGCGCGTGGCAAAGCGCTGATCAATATCCTGCCGCTGAAGGAGGGCGAGCGTATTACCTCCGTCATGCCGCTGCCGCAGGACGAGGAAGAGCGCGCCAAGCTCAACATCCTGTTCGCAACCAAGTCGGGCGGTGTGCGGCGCAACCTGCTGACGGACTTCCTGTCGGTGAACCGCGCCGGCAAGATCGCCATGAAACTCGAGGACGAGGCCGACGCCATCGTCGACGTGCAGCTATGCGCCCCGGAAGATGATGTGCTGCTGACGACGGCGCTGGGCCAGTGCATCCGCTTCTCGGTCGACGATGTTCGTGTGTTCACGGGCCGGACGTCCACGGGTGTTCGCGGCATCCGTCTGGGCGCGGGCGACTCGTTGATTGCGATGAGCGTGCTCGGGCAGATCGACGTGACGCCAGCGGAGGCGCGCGCCTATCTGAAGCGAGCGAACGCGATGCGGCGCGCCGAGGGCGAGGAAGTCACCGAAGAGGTCGATAGCGACGAGGGCGACGAAACCACGCCGGCTGTCGATGCCGAAGGCAACGGCGAAGTGGAGCTGAGTGACGAGCGGTTCGCGCAGCTGCAGAAGGCAGAGCAATTCATCCTCACGCTGACTGAAGAAGGCATGGGCAAACGCGCGACCGCGTTCGACTACCGCCGCACGGGTCGCGGTGGGAAGGGCCTCATCGCGCATCGTCTGCCCAAGGACGGAAAGCTGGTTGCGTCCTTCCCTGTGGGCGAGGCTGACGAAATCATGGTGGTGACAGATGCGGGGCAGTTGATACGCTGCGCCGTGGATCAAATCCGCATTGCGGGTCGGGCGACGCAGGGTGTTCGCGTGCTGAGGGTGGCGGCAGGCGAACGGGTCGTTTCCGTGGAGAGGCTGGAGGACCAGAGCGGTGACGAGACGGCCGGAAAGACGGGCGGCGGGTGAACCGCGTCCGGTACGCGGGGCAGCTGCAGGCCGGGCTCCCGCAGTCGGCCGGGGCGTGAAGCGCATCGGGCTCTATCCCGGTACCTTCGATCCCATCACCAATGGTCACCTCGACATCATCGGCCGGGCTGTGAAGCTGGTCGACAAGCTGATCATCGGCGTTGCTATCAATGAGGGTAAAGGGCCGCTCTTCTCGCTTGAGGAGCGAACCGAGATGGTCCTTGCCGAGGCGCGCAAGCTGGCTCGCGGCATCGAGATCGAAGCGCGGCCGTTCGACACGCTGCTGATGCATTTTGCCGAGGAATGCGGGGCCCAGATGATCATCCGCGGTCTGCGGGCCGTGTCGGATTTCGAGTACGAATTCCAGATGGTCGCCATGAACCAGCGGATGAATCACGAAATCGAGACCGTGTTCCTTATGGCCGATCCGCATCATCAGGCGGTGTCATCCCGACTGGTAAAAGAGATTGCGCGGCTCGGCGGAAGCGCCGATCTTTTCGTTCCCGCGGCCGTGCACACCAAGCTGCTGGCCAAGTTCGGGATGAAGAAGGGCAAGTAGAATGTTGCGACGTCTGGTTATGGCAGCGGCGGGGGCGGCCCTGCTGGCGGCAAGCCCGGCTGCTTTTGCGGGACCGGCGGATGATCCCGCCAACTGGCGCAAGGTGGATGCTGAAAACTTGCTGCAGTTCACGGTGAACGGCCAGGAAATACTGATCGAGCTGCGGCCCGACATCGCGCCCATCCATGTGGCGCAAGTGCGCAAGATCGTGCGGGATGGGAACTACGACAAGACGCCGTTCCATCGCGTGATCGACAGGTTCATGGCGCAGGGCGGCGACGTCTATTCGGTCTACCAAGTGTATCCGCGCTATCCGAACATGCCGGGCGAGTTCAACTGGCAGCGCGATCCGTCTGCCCAGAAGGTGCAGTGGTTCGGCATGACGCCCCAGGGCGACAAGATCGGGTATTTCGATGGCCTCATCGTTCAGGGCCAGCCGGATGAAGTGGCGATGATCTCCGATCCGCCAGTCGCGAAGACCTGGGCCATCCATTGCCAGGGTATCGCCTCCATGGCGCGCTCGCGGTCGCCGGACAGCGCTTCGACCGAATTCTACCTGATGCGTGCGCCGCGTGTGGGAGCGGACTCGCCGCTCGACAAGAACTACACTGTGTGGGGCCGCGCCGTGACGGGGCTGGATACAATCCTCGGCATCAAGCTGGGCCCGCCCGACAATGACGGTCGGTTCCTGAACAACAACCAGGCCGACAAGCTGACCAAGGCGATGATCGCCGCCGACATTCCTGAAGCCAAGCGTCCGACCGTTTATGTGAAGCGGACGGACGGACCTGAATTCGCCGCAACGCTTGCCGCCATTGCGATCAACGATCCGATCCAGGCGTGCGGGCTTCCTCCTGTAGACGTCATCGTTGAAAGGCCGACCCCATGAGCTCTGACAAAGAGAACACGCTGATCCTGAACCTCGACACGGGGGCGGTGACGATCGAACTTTTGGCCGACAAGGCGCCGGGCCATGTCGAGCGCATCAAGGAACTCGTGCGCGAGGGATTCTATGATGGCGTCGTGTTCCACCGCGTGATCGACGGGTTCATGGCGCAGGGCGGCGACCCAACCGGCACGGGTATGGGCGGCTCTAAGAAGTCGAACCTGCGCGCGGAGTTCAACGATGTGAGCCACCAGCGCGGCATCTGCTCGATGGCGCGCTCGAACGATCCGAACTCCGCCAACAGCCAGTTCTTCATCTGCCTTGATGACGCGTCCTTCCTCGATCGGAAGTACACCGCCTGGGGCAAGGTCATCAGCGGCATGGACGCCGTCGACGCCCTGCCGAAGGGCGAGCCGCCGAAGAAGCCGGGCAAGATCGTGTCGGCCAAGGTCGGCGCGGACGTCTGAAGGTCGCGGGCCGCTGAACTGGTCCAACCGGCGTTTGTGGGGTAACGCAGGGTTGGGTTACGATTCAGCACAGGTTGCCGATGCCCGGACGCCCCCTCGAAAAACCTGTTGTGATCCGGCCCAGGTCCGGACCGCTGACGGCGTTGCGCAACTGGTTCTTCGCGGGACTGGTGGTGGCGGCGCCGATCGGCATCACGTTCTGGCTGGTCTGGAGCTTCGTTGTCTTCGTCGATAGCGCGGTGACGCCGTGGCTGCCGGCTGCGTGGGATCCCGAGAACTGGCTTGGGTTCCCGCTGCCGGGACTCGGCATCATCATCGTCGTGGTGGGGCTGACCCTGCTGGGCGCGATCGTCGCGAACCTGTTCGGGCGGACAATGGTGCGGGTGGGCGAGTTGATCCTCGCGCGCGTGCCACTCGTGCGGTCGATCTATTCCGTGATCAAACAGGTGGTCGAGACGCTGGCCTCGAACGATTCATCCTCGTTCAAGCAGGCTGTGCTGGTGGAGTATCCTGGCAAGGGGCTGTGGGTGATCGGCTTCGTGACAAGCAGCAATCCTGATGCGGAGATTGCCCGGGACCTGCCGGACGTAATCGGCGTTCTGGTGCCGAGTTCTCCCAACCCGGCGATGGGTCAGCTTGTGTTCGTCACGCCCGAGCGCATCCGGCCGCTGGAGATGTCGGTCGAGAAGGCGGCGAAGCTGGTGATCTCTTTCGGTATTCGGAGTGCCGACCAGATCGACGCCGGAATTGCGGGCAAGTAGCGTCAGGCTTCGTCGAATTCGGTGATCTGCGCGGCGATGCGCGGGGCGAAGATATCGCGGGCGCGCAGGACGGCCTTGCCGCGTGGACCAGCGAGCGTGGGATCTCCCGTGAGAACGGACTTGGCGTCAGTGCGGGCGATCTCGATCAGGTTCGAGTCCTGCGTGAGATCGAGAACGCGGAAAGTGGGCAGACCGGACTGGCGCAGGCCTAGCACGTCGCCGGGGCCGCGGAGACGATAGTCGGCTTCGGCGATCTCGAAACCGTCAGTGGTCTTGCGCAGGGTGTCGAGGCGTTCCTTGCCGCCTTCGGTGAGCGGGGACTGGTAGAGCAGCAGGCAGCTGGAGGCCTTCTCGCCACGACCGACACGGCCGCGAAGCTGGTGAAGTTGAGCGAGGCCGAAGCGTTCAGCGTGTTCGATGACGATGATGGTGGCTTCGGGGACGTCGACGCCGACTTCGATGACTGTGGTGGCGACGAGGACGGGGGCCTCGCCATTGCGGAGTTTTTCGAGCGCGGCGTCGCGATCGGGGCCCGGCATGCGGCCGTGGACGAGTTCGACGGGGGCGTTGATGTAGCCCGCGAGAATGTCGCGGCGGGCGATGGCGGAGGCGTCGCCTGCGTCCTCGGAGTCGACTGCGGGGCATATCCAGAAGGCGCGCTCGCCGCGATCTACTGCGCGGGAGACGGCGTTGATGACTTCGTCGATGCGCGAGTCTGGCACGGCGGCCGTGACGACCTCCTGCCGGTTGGCGGGCTTCTCGCGGATGACGGAGATATCGAGATCGCCGTGGACGGCGAGAGCCATGGTGCGCGGGATGGGCGTTGCGCTCATCACCAGCATGTGGGGGCTGGCGCCTTTCGAGGTGAGGCGAAGGCGGTCGGCGACGCCGAAGCGATGTTGCTCGTCGATGACGACTAGGGCGAGGTCTGGGAGTTCGACATCGGACTGATAGAGCGCCTGTGTGCCGGAGATGACCTGCGTCTTGCCGGCGCGGATGTTGGCGAGGATCGCTTCGCGGCCAGCGCCCTTGTCGCGGCCCGTCAGTGCGACCACGCCGATGCCGGCGGGAGCGAGGAAGCGGCCGAGGGCGTCGGCCTGCTGGCGCGCGAGGACTTCGGTGGGGGACATCAGCGCGGTGATGCCTCCGGCGGCGGCGGCCTGCGCAGCGGCGAGGGCGGCGACGAGTGTCTTGCCGGAGCCGACATCACCCTGAATCATCCGGCGCATGGGAGCGGGGCGGCCCATGTCGATGGCGACATCCTTGTAGGCGTCCATCTGGCCGCGTGTCGGCGTGAAGGGCAGCGCATCGACGATGGTCTTCTCGACGCCGACGGCGCGGGGGATGGGCCATGCGTGACGGCGCTCACGAGCGAGGCGGGCCTGGCCCATGGCGAGTTCGCGGGCGAGGGCTTCGTCGTAGGCGAGACGCTGGCGGGCGATCTCGAACCCGGCGGGGTCGTAGACTTTTGGCTGGTGGAGACGGAGCAGAGCCTGATTGAAAGCGGGCCAGTGGTTTTTCGCGAGGAGGTGCGGATCGATCCATTCGTCGAGATAGGGCACGGTGGCAAGGGCGGCGGCCATGAACTTGCGGAGCTGGCGGGACGTGATGTTCGCCGTCATCGGGTAGACGGGTTCGACTTCGGGGAGTTCGTCGTCCTTGTCGGGCGTGACGACGTGGTCGGGGTGAACGATCTGGCGCCCGCCCTGATAGTCGCCGATCTTGCCGGAAGCGATGATCGTCTCGCCGATCTTGAAGGTTTTCTCCAGCCACTGACGGTTGGCGTGGAAGTAGGAGAGCGTGATGAAGCCCGTGTCGTCGCGCAGCCGGACGCGGGCGGGGAACTTCATCCGGGCGTGTTCGAGTTTGTCGACCGTGCCGGTGATGGTGGCGATCTCGCCGACCTGGGCCGAGTCGATGGTGGCGCGGTTACGGCGATCGATCCAGCTGGTGGGGAGGTGGAAGAGGAGATCGAGGATAGTCTCGCCATCGATCAGGCGGGCGAGGACGGGACGCACTTTCGGGCCGACGCCGGGAAGGCTGTCTATGTCAGCATAGAAGGGATACAGGACTGGATCGCGCATGCGTGCGGCAGGTTAGAACATTTCGCGCGCAGAGGCGAACAGCGGTCTCATTCCTTGGCCGGGTGTTGGCGGTTCGGGAGACAGACTGATGAGAATTTTCGCGATTCTTGCTGCGACGGGAGCGATGGCGGCGCTGGGGGCGTGCGGGGAGCAAGCGTCGGCGCCGGTGGCGCCGGCTGATAAGTCGCCTGCTGGAGCAGCCTTGCCGACCGTACCGGAAGTGGCGGCGCCGGCTGTGCTGCCCACGGTGGACGTTGCCGCGGCGCAGGCGCTGCTTACGGACGATGAGACGGTAGAGGCGGTGAACTTCGATCTCGTGGGTTCAACGACCGTTACGGGCTCGGTGGTGGGCTACAAGACGAAGGTCTATGCGGTTCCGGTGCTCGCCGGGCAGACGCTGACTGTGACGCTGGAGCCCGTCGGCAACACCAACCTTTATGTCAACGTGCACGACGTTGCCAACGCGACGGGCGAGGCCGTGCACCAGGGCGACATGGCGGTCGCGACGGCCAGTTTTGTGGCGGCGAATGATGGCGTGTACCTGGTTCGGCCGTGGCAGTTCCGCGCGATCGCGCGGCGCGACACGGAGAGCGCCTATTCCATCGTGATCGAGCGCAAATAGTCGCGGGGGTGGCGCGGCTTGCCGTGTGGGGCTAGACCGCGCGGATGAGCGATATCGAGACGCGCAGGCGTAAGTTGAAATTCCGGGCCGACCGCCGGGGCTTTCGCGAGCTTGATCTTTACATGCAGCAATTCACGGACGCGCATCTGAGGGCTTTCGATGAGCGCCAGTTGGACGAGTTCGAGGCGGTTCTGGATATCCCGGATCAGTTCGTGTTCGACTGGATTATGGGCCGGGGGGAGCCGGCGGCGGGTCAGCGGTCGGAAGTTCTCGACCTGCTGCTTTCATTCCGGTATGCCGCACCTAAATAGGTGATTGCTCGGCCAAAGAGGCGCTGGGCTGCCGTCGATCGACATTGCGAACCTGGCGCTCAACGAGGCGTCCGGGCCGTGTAGCTATTCTTTTGTGAGCCTCGAATGCGCGTCTGGGATACCCTTGCGGTCCAGAAACAACCGGTGCGGGTCTATGAGACGCCGTTCATCGCGGACGTGCGGTTGGTGGCCGAGGCAGCGCAGAAGCGGCGGGGCGCCTCGCTCTATATCGCGAAGGATGACCGGCATGCGCTGATGGCGTTTGCCGCGGCGAAGTTCTTTGCGCCGCTGCTCGAGGTGATCCACCTGCCGGCGTGGGACTGCCTGCCTTATGACAGGGTGAGCCCCAGCCCCGCGATCGCCGCGGCGCGATGTGCGGCGTTGGCGCGGATCGCCAGCCGCAATGTGGGCTCGCCGCCCGCGCTGGTGGTGACGACCGCGTCATCGATCGTGCAGCGTGTGCCGCCGCGCAAGCACATGGGCGTGGCGGCGTTCGTGGCGCGCGTGGGCGAAGAAGTCGCGCCGGACAGGGTGCGGGCGTATCTCGACATCAACGGCTATTCGCGTGCACCCACAGTGCGCGAGGCGGGCGAGTATTCGATCCGGGGCGGGATCGTGGACATTTTCCCAGCCGGGTTACCGGAGCCGGTGCGGCTGGACTTCTTTGGCGATGAACTGGAGGCGGCAAAGTACTTCGATCCGGAGACGCAGCTTTCGACGGCGGTCATCCGCGAGATCGTGCTGGCGCCGGTAAGCGAGATTGATTTCTCGGAAGATGCGCTGAGCCTTTTGCGAAAGAACTTCCTGAACGAGTTTGGGTCGCCCGGTGGCGATCCGACTTACGAGGCGGCGCGCGAGCGCATCCGCAGGCAGGGCGTGGAGCAGTGGCTACCGCTGTTCTACGAAAAGCTGGAGACGCTGTTCGACTATGTTGGGCCGGATGCGCTGATTGCGCTCGACACTTCGGCGGCGGAGGCCACGAGCGAGCGGCTGGCGCAGGCGCAGGACTACTATGAGGCGCGCAAGCAGGCGGCGGTGGCAAGTGGGACGATCCAGCATGTGCTGCTTCCGGACAAGCTGTACCTGACGCCTAAAGAGTTGGGTGATGCGCTGAATGCTCGGGCCACGGCGACGTTCACAACTCAGAATGCTCCGGAGAAGGCTGAGGGCCTGATCGGGCGGGCGAAGCCGGGGCGGAGCTTCGTGCTGGAGCGGGCGAACCCGGACACCAATCTGTTCGATGCCGTCGTACGTCACGTGCGCGAGCGGCAGGCCGCCGGCAAGAAAGTGATCGTCGCGGCTTGGAGCCCGGGATCGGCGAGCCGGCTGGTGGGCATTCTCGACGATCACGGGATTCCCAACGCCAAGTCCGTTGGCTCATGGCCTGAAGTCGTGAAGGGACAGGTCGCGGTTGCGGAGATCGCGGTCGAGAGCGGGTTCGAGGACGACGATCTCGTCATTATCTCCGAACAGGACATGCTGGGCGACAAGCTTGCGCGGCCGCGCAAACGCAAGTCGTCAGCGGCCGTGATTGCAGAGGCGGCGGCACTCTCGGCGGGCGACTTGATCGTGCACGTCGACCATGGCGTGGGTCGCTATGAGGGGTTGAAGACTGTTACCGTGCACGACGCGCCGCATGATTGCCTCGAGCTGATCTATGCGGGCGGCGACAAGATCCTGTTGCCGGTCGAGAACGTGGAGCTGATCTCGCGCTATGGCGCGGAGAGTGGCGAGGGCGCGCTCGACAAGCTGGGCGGGGCCGGGTGGCAATCCCGCAAGGCGCGCGCCAAGAAGAAGATCATGGACATGGCGGACGAGCTGATCAGGCTCGCCGCCGAGCGCGAGATGAAGACGGCGCCGCGAACGGATTCGGCCGATGGCGTGTTCCGCGAATTTGCGGCGCGCTTCCCCTATGAAGAGACGGACGACCAGCTTTCGGCGATCGAGGATGTGATCAAGGACCTGACATCGGGCAAGCCGATGGACAGGTTGATCTGTGGCGACGTTGGCTTCGGCAAGACGGAAGTTGCGCTGCGCGCTGCGTTCCTGGTGGCCATGAGCGGCATGCAGGTTGCCGTGATTGCGCCGACGACATTGCTGGCGCGCCAGCATTTCCAGACATTCTCCGAGCGCTTTGCCGGGTGGCCGATCAAGGTGCGGCACCTGTCGCGCTTTGTGACCGCGAAGGAAGCTGCAGAGACGAAGGATCAGATCGGCAAGGGCGAGTGCGATGTTGTGGTGGGCACGCATGCGCTGCTGGGCAAGGGCATCGATTTCCGGCGACTGGGTATGATTGTCGTCGACGAAGAGCAGCGCTTTGGCGTGAAGCACAAGGAGCGGCTGAAGGAGCTGAAGGCGGATGTGCATGTGCTGACGCTGTCGGCGACGCCGATTCCGCGCACGCTGCAGATGGCGCTGACAGGTATTCGGGATCTGTCGATCATTGCGACGCCGCCGGTGGATCGCCTGGCCGTGCGCACCTACGTAGTGGAATTCGATCCGGTGACGATCCGTGAGGCGCTGCTGCGCGAGCGCTATCGCGGGGGTCAGAGTTATTTCGTGGCGCCGCGCGTGGCGGACCTGCCGTTCCTGGAGCGGTATCTGCGAGAGCAGGTGCCGGAGGTATCGTTCCTGACCGCGCATGGGCAGATGAGCGCGACGGATCTGGAAGACCGGATGGTGGACTTCTATGAGGGCAAGGCGGATGTGCTGCTCTCCACCACCATCGTGGAATCCGGGATCGACATTCCTCGTGCAAACACGCTGGTGATCCACCGTGCGGACATGTTCGGGCTGGCTCAGCTTTATCAGCTGCGCGGACGCGTGGGGCGGGCGAAGATGCGAGCGTACGCGTATCTGACGACCCCGTCGGAAGAGAAGCTGACGGATGGGGCAGACAAGCGGCTCAAGGTTCTGCAATCTCTCGACAGCCTCGGCGCGGGCTTCATGCTGGCGAGCCACGATCTGGATATGCGCGGGGGCGGCAACCTGCTGGGGGATGAGCAGAGCGGGCACATCAGGGAAGTGGGCGTCGAGCTGTACCAGCAGATGCTGGAAGATGCGGTGAAGGCGCTGCGTTCGGGCGAGAGCCTGGACAGCCATGAGGTGGCGGACGAATGGTCGCCGCAAATCGACATTGGCGCTGCGGTTCTGATCCCGGAGGGATATGTCGAGGATCTGTCGACCCGACTGTCGCTGTATCGACGGCTTGCTGATCTGCAGACCGACGCAGAGCGCGAGGCCTTTGCTGCGGAGTTGATCGACCGGTTCGGGCCGCTGCCGGACGAGACCAAGCAGCTGTTGGAGATCACGGCCGTAAAGATACTCTGCAAACGGCTTGGCGTGGCGAAGGTGTCAGCGGGGCCCAAGGGCGCGCTGCTTGGCTTCCGCGACAATGCTCCGCTCGATGGAGCCAAGCTGATCGCGTATGTGCAGAAACAGCCGAACAGGCTGAAGCTGCGGCCGGATATGAAGCTGGTGCTGAGCGGCGCGTGGGTCGATGCGCCGGCAAGGCTGGCCGGTGTGAAGAGCCTGCTGCGGGATATGAACGGGTTACTTTAGGAGCGGATGATGACCGGACGTGTTCAAGGCCGTGTAGCGCTGGTGACGGGAGCGTCGAGCGGGCTGGGCAAGCGGTTCGCCCAGGTCCTCGCGGCCGAGGGCGCGAAGGTTATTGTCGCGGCGCGGCGCAAGGCGCGGCTGGACGATCTCGTGAAGGAGATCGGCGCCAACGCGTTTGCGGTTCAGTGTGATGTGACGGACGAGGCGCAGGTTGTGGCCATGTTCGATGCGGCCGAGGCGAAGTTCGGGCTGGTTGATACGGTGATCAACAATGCGGGGATGACGCACGCGAACAATGCAGTGACGCAGGACATCGCGGAGTTTCGCAAGATCATGGATCTCAATGTTACGTCGGTTTGGTGCGTCGCGCGCGAGACAGCGCGGCGGCTGATCCACGCGGGGCCGGAGAAGTCGCAGCATGGGCGGATCGTCAACATCGCCTCGATGGCGGGGCGGATCGTGATCCCGAATGTGACGGCGTACAACACCTCCAAGGCAGCGTGCGCGCATCTCTCGCGCTCTCTTGCGAGGGAGTGGGCGCGGTATGGGATCAATGTAAATGCGCTGTCGCCTGGCTATGTCGCGACGGAGCTCACAGAGGAATGGCTCAATGGCGAGGGCGGCGCCAAGACCATTGGCAAGTCGCCGCGCCGGCGGATCATGGACGAGACCTCGCTGGATGAGGCGCTGCTGTTCCTGTGCTCGGACGCATCCAAGTATGTGACGGGGACGGACGTGCTGGTGGATGACGCGCAGAGCATGGGGTAAGCGCGAACCTACCTGGCCCTACATCGGTCCAGGCGGAGGCGGCGGGAACGTCAATCCGTCCGTGCCAGCCATCCCTGTTCCCGCAGTCGTGGCGGCATAGATTGCCTCCCCGACTGGCGAGAATCCAATCACGCGCGCCAGCAGTGTGACCCCGACAAGAACGCCGATCCCCCAGAACCATGCCGGGTGCGGGCGGCCATGCACGCGCCAGTCGCGCAGCATGCCGATCAGCGGGAAGACAAGCGCGGTCAGCGAAGCGAACTCGAACGCATAAGGCGGCAGGAAGGGCATCGGCAACAAGCGCCCAAAGCCCGGACCCATCAGCATCACGAAGGCGCCGACGTTGAGGCGCGCGTGCCAGTCAGTGCGGCGGCGCAGCAGGATGGCCGCGCCGAAAAGCCCTGCAAAGCCGATGAGCGACATCGGGTTGGCGATGAGGAAGTGCTGCGGTTGGAAGAAGAAAGGTGTGCGCGCCGTCTGCACTGTGGCGATGGTAACCAGTGGGCCAAGGATGAGCAGGCCGATTGACCAGACGACTGCTAACTGACCCAGCTTCCTGTGTGTCGCGACATTTCCTGCGGCCACAAGCCAGACCTGTGCCAGCGTGATTGCCACCCATCCCATGAAGACGATGGCGTGAACGTGTACAACCGCCGGTGCAGAGAAGTTCGAGCGCCCCAGCGCAAGCTGGGCCACGAAGCCCGCCACAAGCACGACAGCCATCACGGAAATCATATTACGCACGAACCGGCGATCATCCGTCGCCGGCGTACTTATTGTCGCGTCCATATCCGAACTCCTCCCCACTCGGTAGCAGACTAGCTGCCAATACCGGCAGACGTCCACCGCGAGTACCGCCCTTGGGCGTGGATGTCCGACACATTGTCAGATGGAGGCGCGCAGCACCTTTTCCATCGCCCGGCCCTTCGCCAATTCGTCGATGAGCTTGTCGAGGTAGCGTATGTCCTGCATCAGCGGCTCCTCGATATCTTCGACACGGACGCCGCAGATCACGCCGGTGATCTGCTTGCGGGCTGGATTAAGTTTGGGCGCCTTGGTGAAGAAGACTTCGATGCTGGTCTTCTTTGCGAGGTGTGCGTCGAGCGCCTTCTGGGTGTAGCCGGTGAGCCAACGGATGACCTGGTCAACCTCAGCCCTTGTCCGGGCCTTCTTCTCCACCTTGGCGATGTACATTGCATAGACGCTCGCGAAGCTCATCGCGTAGAGGCGCTGCCAGTTTGCTTCCATCCGGGGCGTTGTCTTCATCGGTGGTTTCCCCGCCGCGTGCCTTCGACGTGACGATGCGGGCAACTCGCCGCGGGATCAATCGCCCATACAAATCTCGGATTGCCCCCACGACACGCTTGACGCGTTGGTCAAGCAGCGCTTTCCGTCAGGGCTGCCGGGAGTGCGTCCGGCGGTCCTGGAGACGTGTGATGGCATCTGGCCCGCTGGTTGGCGTGAAGATCGTGGAGTTTGCGGGGATCGGACCTGGGCCGTTCTGCGGCATGCTGCTGGCGGACATGGGCGCGGACGTTGTGCGGATCGATCGCGCCGAGAGCGCGGGGCGTGGGCATCCGGATCTGGCGAACCGGGGCAAGCGGTCGGTCGCGATTGATCTGAAGAAGCCCGAGGGTGTTGAGGCGGCGCTGAGCCTGATGGAAAAGGCAGATGGGCTGATCGAGGGATTCCGACCGGGCGTTATGGAGCGGCTGGGTGTCGGGCCGGATGTGGCGCTGAAGCGCAATCCGAAGCTCGTCTATGGGCGCATGACCGGGTGGGGGCAGACGGGGCCTTGGTCGAGCATGGCGGGGCATGACATCGACTACATCGCGCTGACGGGCGCGCTGCACACGATGGGGCGGAAGGGAGAGCCGCCGGCGCCGCCGTTGAACCTGGTCGGAGATTTCGGCGGCGGGGCGCTTTATCTCGCGATGGGATTGCTGGCGGGCGTGATCGAGGCGAGGACGTCGGGCAAGGGGCAGGTGATTGACTGCGCGATGATCGACGGCGCGGCGTCGCTGATGACGATGTTCTTCAACATGAAGACGGTGGGCATGTGGACGCCCGAGCGGGATTCGAACCTGCTGGATGGCGGGGCGCACTTCTATGACACGTATGAATGCGCCGACGGGAAGTGGCTGGCGGTTGGCGCGATCGAACCGCAGTTTCATGCGGAGCTGGTGAAGGGACTTGGCCTGCCGGCGGATGTGTTCGGAATGTACATGGATCGGGCGAAATGGCCGGAATATTCGCTGCGCGTCGCGGAGGTCGTGAAGACGAAGACGCGCGATGAGTGGATGAAGGTGTTCGACGGGACGGATGCGTGTGTAGCCCCGGTGCTGAGCATGGATGAGGCGCCCAAGCATCCCCACAATGCAGAGCGCTCAACTTTCGTGGAGGCGTTTGGCGTGACGCAGCCGGGACCCGCGCCGCGTTTTTCGCGTACTGCGGGAGCGGTAAACGGTGCGCCGCCGCTCGCGGGCAAGCAGTCGAAGGACGTGCTGGAAAGCTGGGGGATCGAGGCTGAAAGGGCCGCGGCATTCGTGGCCGCAGGGGTCGTGGTGCAGGCCTGAGGGCGGTTCGGTTAGCGTTCGATTCAGTCTGAAATACGGCACGAAACCAGTGGCTTGCCGGTATTTGTTTCGCCTGAATAACGGACAACGGCCGCCTCAATCGGCGTTCAGACTCACTCACCTATACCAAGCACATACCGCCGGGACGCCTTGATGTCCCTCGATGGTTCCCGACGGTTCTGTTCCTGTGCACCTGGGCCGGCTCCTCAAGAGCCGGCCCTTCTCTTTTCAGGGGTCTCCGCGCGCGACCGATTTGTGCCGCGGCCCTAGAGTCGCGGTGACATTTCATCGATAATCACTAAGACCGGGTCAGGGCTTCCGGGAGTGACGATCGATGCGGGCATTGTTTGCGGCAGTACTGGCTGTGATGGCGCTGGCGGCGCCCGCCTTTGCGGATGAGGACGCCAACCAGCAGACCAAGGGCAACTGGGCCGACAAGTTCAGGCAGCTCGAGGTCGACCTGCCTACGCCCAACACCTACCGCACGGCGTCTGGCGCCCCCGGCGAATCATACTGGCAGCAGCAGGCCGACTACGTGATCAGCGCCACGCTGAACGAGAACGCCAAGCGCATCACGGCGAGCGGCACGATCACCTATCGCAACAACTCGCCCCATGCGCTGAACTACATCTGGCTGCAGCTCGACCAGAATATCTTCAAGCAAGAATCTGCCGCACGACTCACCCAGCGCCAGGCGACGCCGGGTGTGGATACGCTGGGCCTCGGGGCGCTGAGGCAGCTGCAGTCGTATACCGAGACACCGCACGGGTTCGAGATTCAGGCGGTGACGGATGGCGGTGGGCGGAATCTCGCCTACACGATCAACGACACGATGATGCGTATTGATTTCCCGACGGCGATTGCTCCGAAGCAGGTCGTGTCAGTGAAGATCAACTGGGCGTTCAACATCGTCGACAACGGCCTGTTCGGCGGGCGCGCGGGGTATGAGCATTTCCGTGACAACGACACGTTCGTGTTCTTCCAGGCGCAGTGGTTTCCGCGGCTGGTGGCGTACACCGATTACACCGGCTGGCAGCACAAGCAGTTTCTCGGCTCGGGAGAGTTCACGCTGGAGTTCGGCAATTACGACGTGTCGATCACAGTGCCGTCGGATCACATCCTGACGTCGACCGGCGTGCTGCAGAACCCCAACGACGTGTTGACCCAGGAACAGCGCAATCGGCTAGCGCAGGCGCGCAAGGTCTATGACAAACCAATCTATATCGTGACGCCGGAGGAAGCGCTGGCGAACGAGTCGCAAGGTGTGGCGACGACCAAGACGTGGCGCTGGAAGGCCCAGAATGTAAGGGATTTCGCGTGGGCGTCCTCGCGCAAATTCATCTGGGATGCGATGGCGGTGGACCAGGAGGAGGGCGACGATGTGCTGGCCCAATCCTTCTTCCCGAACGAGGCCGATCCGCTGTGGTCGCTCTATTCGACGCGCGCGGTGGCGCACACGATCGACGTCTATTCCGACTTCTCCTTCCCCTATCCCTATCCGAACGCGATCTCGGTCAACACGTGGCTGGGCGGGGGGATGGAGTATCCGATGATCTCCTTCAACGGCTATCGGCCGGTGAAGGACGACAAGGGCGTCAAGACGTACACGCGGCAGGCACGCAATGGTCTGATCGGCGTGGTGATCCACGAGGTCGGCCATAACTACTTCCCGATGATCGTGAACTCGGACGAGCGTCAGTGGACGTGGATGGACGAGGGCATCAACTCTTTCCTCGAATGGATGGCGGAGCTGCGCTGGGACGAGAAGTTCCCGGTGCTGGGCGCGAACCCCAACGCGCTCGACGAAATCGGCGCCTACATGATGTCGGAGGATCAGGTTCCGATCATGACGCAGTCGGACTCGGTGCTCCAGTTCGGCAACAACGCGTACAACAAGCCCGCCTCGGCGCTGATTGTTCTGCGCGAGACAGTGATGGGCCCCGAGCTATTTGACTTCGCGTTCAAGCAATACTCGCAGCGCTGGCGCTTCAAGCGGCCGACGCCGTCGGACTTCTTCCGCACGATGGAGGATGCCTCGGGTGTTGATCTCGACTGGTTCTGGCGTGGCTGGTTCTACACCACCGATCACGTCGATATCGCGCTGAAGGATGTGCGCGAATATCGGCTGTCGACGAAGAACCCTGACGTGGAGAGCGACCTGCAGCGGCAGCGCGCCGGCGACGTTAGTGCGCCGCCGGTGACCGTGCAGCAGAATCGCGATGCGGGCATCCAGACCTACATGGACAGGCATCCGGACGCGCGGGACTTCTATAGCGAGAACGATGCGTTCGAGCCTACCAACAAGGATCGCAATGACTATCAGACCTTCCTTGGCGGGCTGAAGGAGCCGGACAAGTCGGCGTTCGAGCGGGCGCTGCGCGAGAACCCTTACATCTACTTCATGGACTTCGAAAATATCGGCGGACTGGTTTCGCCGCTGCCACTGCGCTTCACGTTTGAAGATGGGACGACGAAGGATATCCTGATCCCTGCTGAGATCTGGCGCTACAATGCCCAGAAGGTGAGCAAGTTGTTCGTGGAAACCAAGCGCGTTGTGTCTGTGGAGCTGGATGCGCGTCACCAGACGGCGGACGCAGTGCGTAGCAACAACGCCTTTCCGCAGCAGAACGCGCCCAACCGCATCGACCTGTTCCGTGGAGGTGCGGGTGGCGCTGGCGGCGGCCGCAACCAGATGGCGGATGCGATGGTAGAACTGCGCGCCAAAGAGCCTCAGCCTGCAACCCCAACCGCGCCGCTGACGCCCACGCCGACGCCGGCAACACCGGCGCCAGCGCAATGAAGCAACCGCGCGCCAGCATGACACGTCGCATGGCCCTTGCGGCCGGCGGCGTGTTTGGCGCGGGCCTGATCTGGGCGCCGCCGGCGCTGGCACATCGCGCGCAGACGGTGCTGTCGACCGTGACGTGGAACGAGGCGGGCGGGTCGCTGGATGTGATGCACCGGCTGCACGGGCATGACGCCGAGGTGTGTCTGGCGCTGAAGTCTGGCGCGCCGCAGGCGGACATCGCCGAGCTGCGGACGCAGGCGCAGTTGATGATCTACATCGAGGAGACGTTTGCGCTCACTGATGGGGCAAGGATTCTCGCACTGACGCCGCTGGGCGCGGAGATGCAGGGCGAGGCGGTGTTGATGTACCAGGAGTGCAAGCTGACGGCGCCGCCACGCAATCTAGCCATCGACAACCGCATCCTGCGCGATGTGTTCGAAAACCAGACCAACCTGGTCAACGTCAAGCTGGCGCAGCGCACGCGAACGCTGCTGTTCTCAGGCGGCGATGGCGTGAAGAAGGCCGAAGGTCTTCTGTAGCGCTTCCCGCTGCAAGTGCATGCTGGCTAAGGGTGGCGGCAACACGGTAGAACCCTGGTTCGGAGTTTAGGCGCCGAGGGGACAATCATGTTGCGCATTGTGATCTTTGCCGTGCTTGGCGTGGTGGCGCTGGTGTGCGGGGCGGTCGCATTCTTTCCGATGTCGATGGCGGCGGACATGGCCTCGAAGCAGATGCCTGGGTTCACATACTCAGAGGCTTCTGGAAGCGTCTGGGATGGCAAGCTGACCAACGTCAATTTCTCCGGCCAGCAGATTGGCGACCTGTCAGTGAAGGCGAACCTGTTCGACCTGCTGACGGGGAAGGCCACGGGCAAGCTCGGGCTGATACGCGAGGGGTTCGCGGGACAGGCCGACCTTGCCTATGCGCTCACAAGCGGTGCGCTGGACATCAAGGACCTCAAGATCGACGGCACGACGGGCTTGGTGCCCGGCATGCCGCCGGCAGCGGCGCAGGCGGACGGCAAGTTCACGCTGGAGATCAAGGAATTGAAGTTCGACAACGCCATCTGCGAGTCAGCGACGGGGGAGGTGTGGACCGACGCCCTGACGCGTGTGGACGTTCAGGGCTGGGTTGGACCGGAGCTTCGCGGCCCGGTTACCTGCGCGGGCGGCAAGCTTCTGGTGCAGGCGTCGGGGAAGGCTGCGACCGGCGAGGATGTGCTGGCGGTGCTCAACATCTCCTCGAGCCTCGACATGGACATGACGGCGACCATTTCGAACGCCAGCCCGGCGGCGGCGCAGGCCCTGACGCAGCTTGGTTTCGTGGACGAAGGCGGCACGCTGACGCTTCGGCAGGGATTGGGATCGCGATAGGCAGGTTTCCAGCTTGACCCCGGGAGCGAGCGCGCATAAACGCTCCATCCTTCGACACCGGCGGATGCGGGTGTAGCTCAGTTGGTTAGAGTGCCGGCCTGTCACGCCGGAGGTCGCGGGTTCGAGCCCCGTCACTCGCGCCAGGTGTCGAAAGTCGCAGGCGGCGGCAGGTGGGCGCCGGCACGATGAGCGCTAGTACCAAGTTTCCAGACGATTTTGTGAGCGTAGCGCCGGATACGAAAGTGTCCGCTGCCAGCGCTGTGCTCATTGGCGGAGCGGGGCGGCCGGGTGATCCGGCGCGGGCGATCCAGATGCTGATGGCCGCCATGGGCGAGGGATCGGGCGCCGCGGCGGAGCGGCTGGCGGTTCTGGCGGCGCTTGGCGTGGCGCGGCCGTCTGACTGGGTGGAGGCGATCAACCTCCTCGTGATGGCGGCCGAGCGCGGCCACAGGCCCGCGCAGGGGCAGTTGGCGGTGCTGGCGGGCGAAAGCGTGCCGCCCAGCGGCGAGGGCGGTCCCGACCTGTGGAAAACTCTGGCCCGACGGATTGATCTCAAGGGGCTGCTGCGGGCGCCGGGGCTGCAGGCGGTGCGCGAGAAGCCTTCGATTGCGCTGGTTTCCGGGCTTGCGACGCCGGCGATCTGTCGTTGGTTGATAGCGCGAGCGTCGGGGCGGGTCTCCCGCGCGAAGATTGGCGATTACAGCACCGGAGAATGGGTCGAGGACCCGGTGAGGACCGGGGAGTCGGCGGGATTCGGACTTGCCGACACCGATGTGATTCTCGCGCTGACCCAGAAACGGCTGGAGCTGGCGTCGGGCCTACACGTGCACCAGCAGGAAGCGCCGCAGATCCTGAGCTACAAGCCGGGGCAGGAGTACAAGGCGCACTATGACTTCCTCGTGCCCGAAACGCCCAACTTCAAGCTGATCCTCGATACAATGGGACAGCGAGTCGCGACGTGCCTGACGTGGCTTAATGACGATTACGAGGGTGGGGAGACGGCGTTTCTCAAGATCGACTGGAAGCATAAGGGAAAGCAGGGCGACGCGATGCTGTTCCTCAACGTCCGCAAGATGGACCGTCAGCCGGACGGCACGACTCTGCATGCGGGGCTGCCTGTCACGAACGGCCGCAAATGGTTGTTGTCGCAGTGGGTGCGGGACCGGGTTCAGCCGATCGTCTGACGCGTGGGCTTGCGACCTTCCATCGCAGCATCACGCAGCAAACTATGCCCTTGATTGAGGCCGAAAAGTCATCGCTCAAGCAAGTTGGGGACAGCGGGAGGAGGCTCTATTGCCTCTCGCGTCAAAGCGGACTAGGCCAGCGCAAAAATATGACCGAGGGTTCATATGGAAGGCGTACAGACGCTGGTCGTCGAGTATCTGCCGGTCGTGATCTTCCTTGCGATCGCCATCGTGCTGAGCTGTCTCTTTCTCGTGGCTTCGACGCTGCTCGCGCCGCGCAAGCCCGATGCCGAGAAGCTTTCGGCTTATGAGTGCGGATTCAACGCGTTCGATGATGCGCGCATGAAGTTTGATGTGCGATTCTATCTCGTCTCGATCCTTTTCATCATCTTTGACCTCGAAGTGGCCTTCCTGTTTCCGTGGGTGTTCCAGGTGGCGCAGGGCCAGATCGTTGCGTTCTGGTCGATGATGGCGTTCCTCGGCGTTCTGACGGTCGGCTTTGTCTATGAATGGCGCCGTGGCGCGCTGGAGTGGCAGTGATGGCTGAGTCCAAAATCGCTGCTGGATCGGCTGGCCGGGTTCTGCGTCCCGAGGGCGGGGCGATCGTGAAACCGAATGACCCGTTCTTCCAGGGGCTCTCCGACGAACTGGCCGACAAGGGCTTCATCGTGGCCGCCGCTGATGACCTGATCACGTGGGCGCGCACGGGTTCGTTGATGTGGATGACGTTCGGCCTCGCTTGCTGCGCGGTCGAGATGATGCAGGCGTCGATGCCGCGCTATGACATGGAGCGCTTTGGCGCTGCACCCCGCGCCTCGCCGCGCCAGAGCGATGTGATGATCGTCGCCGGCACGCTGACCAACAAGATGGCTCCCGCGTTGCGCAAGGTCTACGACCAGATGCCCGAGCCGCGTTACGTGATCTCGATGGGGTCGTGCGCCAATGGCGGCGGTTACTATCACTATTCGTACGCCGTCGTGCGCGGATGCGATCGTATCGTGCCGGTGGATATCTACGTTCCGGGCTGCCCGCCGACGGCTGAAGCGCTGATCTATGGCCTGCTGCAGCTGCAGAAGAAGATCCGTCGCGAGGGGAGCATTGAAAGATGAGCGTGATCCCCTCGAAAGACACGATGATGGCGGAGCTGAAACTCCACCTCGAAGCGACGCTCAAGTCGCTGAAAGGCGCCAAGGTTTCGGCGGGCGAGCTGACGATCACCGTCGAGCGCGACAGCATCGTGAAAGTGCTGGAATTGCTGCGCGAAGATAGCCAGTGCCGCTTCGAAACGCTGGTTGATATCTGCGGCGCCGACTACCCGACCGAGGCCGAACGGTTCGAGGTTGTCTATCACATGCTGTCGATGCGGCTGAACCAGCGCATACGCGTGAAGGTGCGCACCGACGAAACAACAGCCGTACCGAGCGCGACCGCCGTCTTCCCGGTCGCAAACTGGTACGAGCGCGAAGCGTTTGACATGTATGGCATCATCTTCTCGGGTCATCCGGACCTGCGCCGGATCCTCACCGACTATGGCTTCGAGGGGTATCCGCTTCGCAAGGACTTCCCGCTCTCCGGCCGCGTGCAGGTTCGCTATGACGAAGAGCAGAAGCGCGTTGTGAATGAGCCCGTGAAGCTGGTTCAGGAATACCGCAACTTCGACTTCCTTTCTCCGTGGGAAGGCATGCAAGCCGTCATCCCGGGCGACGAAAAAGCCGGAGGCCAGAAATAGCCATGGCTGACGACATCAACCACAAGTCTGCTGACCTCGACGACCGCAAGTTCACGATCAACTTCGGGCCGCAGCACCCGGCGGCCCACGGCGTTCTGCGCCTTGTGCTCGACCTTGATGGCGAGATCGTTGATCGCGTCGACCCACATATCGGGCTGCTGCATCGCGGCACCGAGAAGCTGATCGAGTACAAGACATTCCTTCAGGCGCTGCCTTACTTCGACCGCCTCGACTACGTCGCGCCGATGAACCAGGAGCACGCCTACTGCCTCGCCATCGAGAAACTGTCTGGCATCGAGGTTCCACGGCGGGCGTCGTTCATCCGGGTGATCTATTCGGAGATCGGCCGCATCCTTTCGCACCTGCTCAACGTCACGACGCAGGCGCTGGATGTGGGTGCGCTGACCCCGCCGCTGTGGGGGTTTGAGCCGCGCGAGCAGTTGATGGTGTTCTACGAGCGCGCATCAGGCTCGCGGATGCATGCGGCCTATTTCCGCCCGGGCGGCGTTCACCAGGATCTGCCGCCCGAGCTCGTGGAAGACATCCACAAATTCTGCGACCCCTTCCTGAAGACGCTCGACGACATCGAGACGCTCGTCACCGAGAACCGCATCTTCAAGCAGCGCAACGTCGACATTGGCGTTGTGTCTGTGCAGGAGGCGCTCGACTGGGGCTTCTCCGGCGTCATGGTGCGCGGGTCTGGGCTGGCGTGGGACCTGCGCCGCGCCGAACCCTACGAGGTCTACTCGGAACTCGATTTCAAGATTCCGATCGGGAAGAACGGCGACTGCTGGGATCGCTATCTCTGCCGCATCGAGGAAATGCGCGAAAGCATCAAGATCATCAAGCAATGCATCGACAAGATGCCGGTGGGCCCGGTGATGCCGGAGCATTCGAAGTACGCGCCGCCGCGTCGTGGCGAGATGAAGTCTTCGATGGAAGCGCTTATCCATCACTTCAAGCTCTACACCGAAGGCTTCCACGTTCCCGCGGGCGAGACCTATGCTTGCGTTGAAGCGCCCAAGGGCGAGTTCGGCGTCTATCTGGTGACGGATGGCGGCAACAAGCCGTATCGCCTTAAGGTCAAGGCTCCAGGCTTCGCCCACCTTCACGCAATGGACCACATCTGTCGCGGCCACATGCTGGCCGATGTGTCGGCTATCCTTGGTTCGCTCGACATTGTGTTCGGGGAGATCGACCGTTGAGCCACCGTCGTTTTCATCATCCCGAACATCACGAGCCGTTCGCCTTCACGAAGGAGAGCGAAGACACCATTGCGTGGTGGGAGAAGAAGTATCCCGCTGAGCGTCGTGCCTCGACCGTGATCCCGGCGCTGTGGATCACGCAGAAGCAGAACAGTGGTTGGCTGTCGGAGCCGGCATTGCGCGCGGTCGCTGACCGTCTCGGCATGACGTATATTCGCGTCTACGAGATCGCGACTTTCTACACGATGTTCAACCTGGAGCCGGTGGGCAAGTACCACTTCCAGGTCTGCGGCACGACGCCGTGCATGTTGCGCGGGGCCGAGCGCCTGAAGGAATTCTGCGAGCGCAAAATCGGGCCGAAGGGCCATGTCTCGGGCGGCGGCAAGTTCTCTTGGGTAGAGGTCGAATGTCTGGGCGCCTGCGTGAACGCGCCGATGATCCAGATCAACGACTACTATTATGAAGACCTGTCTATCGAAGCGCTCGAGAAGATCATCGACGACTTCGCTGCGGGCAAGGAGCCCGCGCCGGGGCCGTATGTGAAACGGCAGACGAGCGCGCCGGAAGGCCCGCCGACATCGCTGACGGACGAGGCGCTGTTTGACGGCTCGAAGGCCAAGCCGCTCGCCAGCATTCCCAACGCTCCCAAGCCGCCGGAGCCGGCGCAGACATGAGAAGCGTGATGGCGGAGTTCAAACCGAGCGGGAAGATGAGGGCCGAGCTGATCCGCGCGGCGCTGCTGGAGCTTGCCTGCTGGGCGGCCGGCGGAATTGCGTTTTATGCGACGGGCAACTGGGTGTGGCTGGCGTGCGGGATTCTGGGTGGGATGGGTTTCAGCCTGCCTGCGGTCATCAAGCTTGTAAGAGAAGCAAAGGATAACGATCGTGCTTCTCGATAAGGACCGCATCTTCACCAACCTGTACGGCCGCCACGACTGGCGCCTCGAAGAGGCGAAGAAGCGCGGCGCGTGGAACTCCACCAAAGAGCTGATGCAGTTCGGTCCCGAATGGATCTGCGATCAGATCAAGGCGTCCGGCCTGCGCGGGCGCGGCGGCGCGGGCTTCCCGACGGGGCTGAAGTGGACGTTCATGCCGAAGGTGGTGAAGGACCGCCCGCACTATCTCGTCGTCAACGCGGATGAATCCGAACCGGGTACCTGCAAGGACCGGGACATCATGCGCCACGATCCGCATCTGCTGATCGAGGGGTGCCTGATCGCGTCGTTCGCGATGCGCGCCAACAAATGCTACATCTACCTGCGCGGGGAATACATCTTCGAGCGCGAGACGCTGGAGAAGGCGGTTGCCGAGGCCTATCAGGCCGGGCTCGTCGGTAAGAATGCGTGCGGGTCGGGCTTCGATTTCGACATCTACATCCACCACGGCGCCGGCGCTTACATCTGCGGTGAAGAGACTGCGCTGCTGGAAAGCCTCGAGGGCAAGAAGGGCCAGCCGCGCCTGAAGCCGCCATTCCCCGCGAATGCTGGTCTCTATGGCTGCCCGACGACCGTGAACAACGTCGAGTCGATCGCGGTTGCGCCGACGATCCTGCGCCGTGGCGCGGGCTGGTTTGCGGGCTTTGGCCGTCCGAACAACACGGGCACGAAGGTGTTCTGCATCTCCGGCCACGTCGAGCGGCCGTGCAATATCGAAGAAGAGATGTCGATCCCGCTGAAGACGCTGATCGAAGAGCATTGCGGCGGCGTGCGCGGCGGCTGGGGCAACCTGAAGGCGATCATCCCCGGCGGATCTTCCGTGCCGATGATCCCAAAGGATATCTGCGACACCGTGCTGATGGATTTCGATGCGCTGCGCGACGTGAAGTCGGGCCTCGGCACGGCGGCCGTCATCGTGATGGACAAGTCGACCGACCTGATCCGCGCGGTTGCGCGCCTTGCCTACTTCTACAAGCACGAGAGCTGCGGCCAGTGCACGCCGTGCCGTGAAGGTACGGGCTGGATGTGGCGCGTGCTGGAGCGGATGGTGAAGGGCGAGAGCGAGACGTCCGAGATCGATACGCTGCTGGACGTCGCTTCGCAGGTTGAAGGCCACACGATCTGTGCGCTGGGCGATGCTGCTGCGTGGCCGATCCAGGGGCTGATCCGCCACTTCCGTCAGGAAATAGAAGACCGCATCACGAACTATCGCCAGGGTCGCCCGCACGTTCAGGGCGTAACACTGACGGCGGCGGAGTAGGGACATGACCGACACCGTCAAACTTGTTGTCGATGGCGTCTCGGTGGATGCGCCGAAGAACTACACGCTGCTGCAAGCTTGCGAGCTGGCGGGCGCCGAGATCCCGCGCTTCTGCTATCACGAGCGGCTGTCGATCGCCGGCAACTGCCGCATGTGCCTTGTCGACTGGGTGGGTGCGCCCAAGCCGATCGCCTCGTGCGCCCAGACCGTGGGCGACATGGCGCCTAAGAAAGACGGCACGCCGCACGAGATTTCGACCCGCAGCCCGCGCGCCATCAAGGCCCGCGCCGGCGTCATGGAATTCCTGCTGATCAACCACCCGCTGGATTGCCCGATCTGCGACCAGGGCGGGGAGTGCGACCTGCAGGACCAGGCGATGGGCTATGGCCGGGCCGGTTCGCGCTACACCGAGAACAAGCGCGCCGTTGACGACAAAAATATGGGCCCGCTGGTCAAGACGATCATGACCCGCTGCATCCAGTGCACCCGTTGCGTGCGCTTCGCTGCCGAGGTTGCTGGCGTGGACGAGATTGGCCTCGCCAATCGCGGTGAGGACGCCGAGATCACGACGTATCTTGAGAAGTCGCTGACTTCTGAGCTTTCGGGCAACGTGATTGACCTGTGCCCCGTGGGCGCGCTGACGTCGAAGCCGTACGCGTTCAATGCGCGTCCGTGGGAGCTCCGCAAGACCGAGAGCATCGACGTGATGGATGCGATGGGCGCCGCGATCCGCGTAGACGCGCGTGGCCCGACCGTGATGCGCATCCTTCCCCGCGTGAGCGAGGAAATCAACGAAGAGTGGATTTCGGACAAGACGCGGTTCGTGTGGGACGGCCTAGGCCGCCAGCGTCTCGACAAGCCGTACGTGCGCACGAATGGCGCGCTGGCTGCCGTGACGTGGGATGAGGCGCTGAAGCAGGCAGCGGAGTTCATGAAAGCTCCGGCTGATCAGATCGGCGTGATCGCGGGCGACCTAGCAGATGCGGAGAGCATGAAGGCCGCTCTCGATCTGGCGACGTCGCTCGGCGTGAAGTCGATCGACTGCCGGCAGGATGGCGTGAGGCTGGGGCTGGCGGCGGACGGGTCGAAGCTGCCGCGCGAAAGCTATCTTTTCAATTCGACGATCATGGGCATCGACGAGGCCGATGCGATCATGCTCGTCGGCGTGAACCCGCGCAAGGAAGCAGCCGTTCTGAATGCTCGCATCCGCAAAGCCTGGCTGCGCATGGTTCCGGTTGCAGTGATCGGCGAGCGCGTCGACCTGACATACGACTACAAATATCTGGGCGCAGGTCCTGACTCGCTGGGCGAGCTGAAAGCCGGACACCCGGCGTTTGATGAACTGGCGAACGCGAAGCGCCCACTGATCATCGTCGGGCAGGGCGCGCTGACGCGTGGCGATGGCGCGGCTGTGCTGAATGCCGTCTCGGCGCTGGCGGCGAATGTCGGCGCGTTTGCGGACGGCTGGAACGGCTTCAGCGTGCTGCACACGGCGGCTGGACGTGTGGGCGGGCTGGATCTCGGCTTCCTGCCGGCGGCGGGCGGCAAGGATGTCGCCGGGGTCATTGCGGGCGCGCAGTCGGGCGAGATCAAGACGGTGCTGCTGCTGGGTGCTGACGAGATCGACACCTCGAAGCTGGGCTCGGCGAAGGTGATTTACATCGGCAGCCATGGCGACAATGGCGCTCACCGCGCCGACGTGATCCTGCCGGCGGCGGCCTATACCGAGAAGTCAGCGACGTATGTAAACACCGAGGGTCGCGTGCAACGGACCCAGCGCGCCGTGGCGCCCAAGGGCGATGCGCGCGAAGACTGGGCGATCATCCGCGCGCTGTCGGCCTATGTCGGCAAGACGCTGCCGTATGACAGCCTCACGCAGCTTCGCGAGAAGCTGGGCAAGGATCATCCGACCTTCCTCGGGCTGGACTTCGCACCGGGCCGTCACGGCGGGAGCGTTGCTCCGCCCTATGGTGCTGCAGGTTCGATGCAGTCGACGCCCTTCCGTAGTGCGGTGACGACGTTCCACCTGACCAACCCGATCGCCCGCGCATCGCGCACCATGGCCGAATGCGCCGAACTCGCTGCGGGGCACAACCCCGCCGTGGCAGCGGAATAGGAGGGCGCGATGGAGAACCTCTTTACCTGGGGCGGTGGGATGTGGGGCGGTATCGGCCTCGCCGTGCTGCAGATCCTTGCGCTGGTCGTCATCCTGCTGGTGTGCATCGCCTTCCTGCTGCTGTTCGACCGTAAGGTCTGGGCAGCGGTGCAGCTGCGCAAGGGACCGAACGTAGTCGGGCCGTTCGGCCTGCTTCAGTCGTTCGCGGACCTGATCAAATTCGTGCTGAAGGAAGTCGTGATCCCCGCGGGCGCCAACAAGACGGTGTTCCTGCTGGCGCCGATCATCACGCTGACGCTTGCGCTGGTCGGCTGGGCTGTGATCCCCGTGGCGCCGGGCTGGGTGGTGGCCAACCTCAATGTCGGCATCCTCTACCTGTTCGCGATCTCCTCGCTTGGCGTCTATGGCATCATCATGGGCGGTTGGGCTTCAAACTCGAAATATCCGTTCCTGGGTGGCCTTCGTTCGGCGGCGCAGATGGTGTCGTATGAAGTCTCGATCGGCTTCGTGATCGTGACCGTGCTGCTGCTGGTTGGTTCGCTGAACATCTCGGATGTCGTGCACAACCAGGACGGCGGCTTCTGGAACTGGCACGCGTTCGCGTTCCCAACTATCTTCGTCATGTTCCCGATGTTCGTGATCTTCTTCATCTCGGCGCTGGCAGAGACGAACCGTCCTCCGTTCGATCTGCCGGAAGCTGAATCGGAACTCGTTGCGGGCTATCAGGTCGAGTACTCGTCCTCGCCGTATCTGATGTTCATGATCGGAGAGTACGTCTCCATCGTCCTGATGTGCGCGATGCTGACGCTCCTGTTCTTCGGCGGCTGGCATATGCCGGTGCCGATCCCGGGCGTCGAGGGGCTGCCGGAATGGCTGCTGAGCCTGGGCGGGCTTTTCGTCTTCATGGGCAAGGTGACGTTCTTCTTCTTCCTGTTCGCGATGGTGAAGGCGATCGTGCCGCGCTACCGCTATGACCAGCTGATGCGGCTGGGCTGGAAGATTTTCCTGCCGACCTCGCTGGTCGCGGTGGTGATCGTGGCAGCGTATGCGACCTTTACCAACGCTCAGATGCGGCCGGGCTTCGAACAGCTGGATACGAACCAGAGCGGCGCGCTTGAGGCCCCTGAACTGATTGCTGTGACGATGCCGGCGGGTATGGACCGCGACAAGGATGGCGTCATCAGCTGGAACGAATATCGCCGCAACGCTGGCGCGGTGAATTAGGAGACGTCATGTCGATCGGCCAGGCCATTCGGGGAGCGATGCTGACGGACTTTCTGTCCGCCTTCTTCCTGTCCATGCGGCAGTTCTTCACCCGCAAGGCGACGGTGAACTATCCCTTCGAGAAGGGTCCGCTGAGCCCGCGCTTCCGCGGCGAGCACGCCCTGCGTCGCTATGCCAATGGCGAGGAGCGCTGTATCGCGTGCAAATTGTGCGAGGCGATCTGCCCGGCGCAGGCCATCACCATCGAGGCCGAACCGCGCGAGGACGGTTCGCGCCGCACGACGCGCTACGACATCGACATGGTGAAGTGCATCTATTGCGGCTTCTGCCAGGAAGCCTGCCCGGTGGATGCCATCGTGGAAGGCCCGAATTTCGAGTTCGCCACGGAAACGCGGGAAGAACTCTACTACGACAAGGAACGGCTTCTGGAGAATGGTGATCGCTGGGAACGCGAGATCGCCCGCAATCTGGAACTTGACGCGCGCTACAGATAGAAGGGCGCGGCTCGCGGGGGCGAGTCGGGCACGGGACTAGACTTCAACGGCCCCGCCCGGGGCGATCTGGACCAAAGGAAGAGGGAGGCTGGAGCTATGACGCTGATCGCTTTCTACATCCTCTCGAGCATCGTGGTCGCATCGGCGCTGTTTGTCGTCGCGGCGCGCAACCCGGTGCATTCCGTGCTCTGGCTGATCCTGACCTTCTTCACGTCGGCCGGGCTGCTGGTGCTGATCGGGGCGGAATTCCTCGCGATGCTGCTGGTGGTCGTCTATGTCGGCGCGGTGGCTGTGCTCTTCCTGTTCGTCGTCATGATGCTCGACATCGACTTCGTGGCGCTGAAGCAGGGTTTCCAGAATTACCTCGTGATCGGCATCCTGCTGGCGCTGACGCTGCTGGCCGAGATCGGCATTGTAGTGGCCGCGGCAACCTTCGGTGGCGGCGCGACGTTCGACCCGAATCCGGGCGGGCCGACGAACGCCGAGGCGCTCTCCAACGTTCTCTATGACGACTACCTGCTGCTGTTCCAGATGTGCGGTATCGTCCTCCTGGTCGCCATGATCGGCGCCATCGTGCTGACGCTGCGCTCGCGCCCGTCGGTCAAACGTCAGAACATCGCCCAGCAGACCGGGCGCAAGCGCAAGGACGCCGTCGAACTCAAGGACGTGCGGCCTGGACAGGGGATCCCGTAATGTCTGGAGCGGAACTCGGTCTGGGCCACTACATGGCCGTGTCGGCGGCGCTGTTCACCATTGGCGTGTTCGGCATCTTCGTGAACCGGAAGAACATCATCGTCATCCTGATGTCGATCGAGCTGATCCTGCTCTCGGTGAACATCAATCTCGTGGCGTTCTCGGTCTTCAACGGCACGATCATGGGCCAGGTCTTTGCGATGCTGGTCCTGACGGTCGCGGCGGCGGAGGCTGCAGTCGGCCTTGCCATCCTGGTCGTCTACTTCCGGAACCGCGGCGAAATCGCCGTGGAAGACGTCAACGTGCTGCGCGGCTAGGGGAGCAAGGCATTTGACCTTCCAGGAAGTCGCCGCAATCTTGATCGTGCTGTCACCGGGCATTGCCGCGGTGGTGGCCGGGCTCGGCCAGCGCGTGCTGGGCGACAGGGGCGCCATGGCGGTCACGACGGGGATCGTCGTGACGGCGGCCGCGCTCGCTGCATGGCAGTTCTTCGCATGGTCGCTGGGCGGTCAGGCCGGGGAAGCGCAGACCATCGTGCTGTCGCGGTGGTTCAACGTTGATACGTTCATCGCGGACTGGGCGATCCGGATCGATGCCCTGTCGGTGACCATGATGTTCGTGGTGACGAGCGTCTCGGCGCTCGTGCACATCTATTCGATCGGCTACATGGCCGAGGATCCGCATCGCGGAAGGTTCTTTGCCTACCTGTCGCTGTTCACTTTCGCGATGCTGATGCTGGTGACGGCGGACAACTTCATCCAGCTGTTCTTCGGCTGGGAAGGCGTGGGCCTCGCGTCCTATCTGCTGATCGGTTTCTGGTACAAGAAGCCGTCGGCCAACGACGCCGCCATCAAGGCGTTCGTCGTGAACCGCGTGGGCGACTTCGGATTTGCGCTCGGCATCATGGCGCTGGTGTTCATGATCCAGCCAGTCGCGGGCGTGGATTATGCCCAGTACGGCATCAAGGAATTCTCCTCGATCCAGTTCGACACGGTGTTCGCAGTCATCGCGAACAACGCGCCGGTCGACATGGTGGGCGCGGCGGGCGCCATGCCGATCAAGGAAGTGACGTTCGACTTCCTGGGCGTGCATGTGTGGGGTCTCGAGATCGCGGGCATCCTGCTGTTCATCGGCGCGATGGGTAAATCCGCCCAGTTCTTCCTGCACACATGGCTGCCGGACGCGATGGAAGGCCCGACGCCGGTCTCCGCGCTGATCCACGCCGCGACCATGGTGACCGCGGGCGTGTTCCTCGTCTGCCGTGCTTCACCGCTTTATGCGGAGGCGGAAGTCGCTTCCAACGTGATCACGGTTGTTGGCGCGGCGACGTGCCTGTTCGCGGCGACGGTGGGGTTGGCCCAGAACGACATCAAGCGCGTTGTTGCGTATTCGACGTGTTCGCAGCTTGGCTACATGTTCTTCGCTGCCGGTCTCGGCGCTTATGGCGCGGCGATGTTCCACCTGTTCACGCACGCCTTCTTCAAGGCGCTGCTGTTCCTCGGGGCCGGCTCGGTCATCCACGGAATGCACCACGAACAGGACATGCGCTTCATGGGCGGTGTCCGTCCCAACATGATCTTCACCTGGGCGATGATGCTGATCGGCACGCTGGCGCTCATAGGCTTCGGCATCCCGGGTACGGATATCGGCTTTGCCGGCTTCTTCTCGAAGGACGCGATCATCGAGAGCGCGTTCGCGTCTGACTCCGCATTCGGGCCGTTCGCATTCTGGTGCTCCATCGCGGCGGCGTTGCTCACCAGCTTCTATTCGTGGCGCCTGATGTTCATGACGTTCGAAGGTAAGTTCCGCCCGAACCCGCATGCGCATCATGACGATCACGGCCACGCAGACGATCATGGCCATGGCCACGATCATGCTCACGCCAAGCCCAAGGATGGCCGTGCGCCGGCGCATGAATCGCCGATCGTGATGCTGATCCCGCTGCTGCTTCTGGCTGCGGGCGCGGTGTTCGCGGGCCTCCTGTTCAAGCCGCAATTTCTGACAAAGAACGCTGACGGTTTCTGGCAGGGAGCCATCGTGCGCGAGGCCGATCCGCTCTATGGCCCGTGCGGCGTGCACCCCTACGGCGATGCGGCGCACTGCGCGCCGGACGTGGCCCATGCGCCTGCGCCGTCGAACGCGGCGGCTTCAGCCGCTGAAGAATCTCATGGCGTGGTCGCTGACGAGCAGCATGCAGCTCCGGATGCAGCGCATGCGGGTGAGCATCATGAATTGCCGACCTGGGTGATTTGGGCGCCGTTCGTCGTGACGGTGACGGGCTTCCTCGGCGCCGTGATCTTCTACCTGATGGCGCCGGGCATACCGCGACGCATGGCGCAGAATGGCGGGCCGATGCACTCGTTCCTGTCGCACAAATGGTATTTCGATGAGATCTACCACTTCGTGTTCGTGAAGGGCACGGCGGCGCTGGGCGACCTGTTCTGGAAGGTTGGCGACAAGAAGATCATCGACGGAATGGGACCAGATGGCGTGACCGGCATCGCGAAGGCGGGCGCGGGCGGGCTATCGAAGCTGCACACCGGCTACATCTTCCACTATGCGCTCGTGATCCTCGTGTCGGCCGTGATCTTCGTGGCCTTCGTTCTGGCCGGGCAGGGACGCTGACATGACCGGCCCGCTTATTCTCACGCTGACAACCTTCCTGCCGCTGGCAGGCGCGCTGGTGATCCTGGCGCTCCGCATCGTCGGCGGAGCGACGATGGCCGGCAGCGCGTCGAAAGGCATCGCGCTGCTCACCTCGCTAGGGACGCTGGCGGTGTCGATCGTTGCGCTGAACATGTTCCTTGGGGACACGAGCGGCGACCAATACCTGCTCGTCGATCATGCGCCGTGGTTCGGCGGTTCGTCCTACAAGCTCGGCGTGGACGGCATGGCGATCGCGCTGGTCGTGCTCACGACCGCGCTGACGCCGCTTTGCATCCTGCAGTCGATGAAATCGATCGAGGACCGGCTGGCGGAATACATGATCTGCTTCCTCGTGCTCGAAGCGCTTATGATCGGCGTCTTCTGCGCGATGGACCTGATCCTGTTCTACGTCTTCTTCGAAGGCGGCCTGATCCCGATGTTCCTGATCATCGGCGTGTGGGGCGGCAAGAACCGCCTCTACGCGGCGTTCAAGTTCTTCCTGTACACGCTGCTCGGCTCGCTGCTGCTTCTGATTGCGATCATCTACATGGCGGCTGTGGCTGGCACGACGGATGTGCCGACGCTGCAGGCGGGGCTGCACCCGGTTACAGGGGCGCTGCTATTCCCGCCCGAAGTTCAGACCTGGCTGTGGCTGGCGTTCTTCGCTTCATTCGCGGTGAAGCTGCCGATGTGGCCGGTTCACACATGGTTGCCGGATGCGCACGTCGAGGCGCCGACGGCTGGCTCGGTCGTGCTGGCTGCGGTGCTGCTGAAGATGGGTGGCTATGGCTTCCTGCGGTTCTCGCTGCCGATGTTCCCGGACGCCTCGCTGCTGTTCCAGCCGCTGATGTTCGCGCTCTCGGTCATCGCGATCGTCTACGCCTCGCTGGTCGCGTTCCGGCAAACGGACATCAAGAAGCTGGTGGCGTATTCGTCGGTCGCCCACATGGGCTTCGTGACGCTTGGCATATTTTCATTCAACGAAACGGGCATCCAGGGCGCGATCTTCCAGATGATCAGCCACGGCATCATCTCCGGCGCGCTCTTCTTCAGCGTCGGCGTGATCTACGACCGGATGCACACACGCGAAATCTCGTTCTACGGCGGCCTCGTCCATCGCATGCCTGTCTATGCTGCGCTCTTCATGCTGTTCTCGATGGCCAACGTCGGCCTGCCGGGCACCAGCGGGTTCGTGGGTGAGATTCTGACGATGGTGGGCGGCTTCCAGGCGTCGACCTGGGCGGCGGCGGGCGCGGCGCTCGGCGTCATCTTCTCGGCCGTCTACATGCTTACGCTCTACCGACGCGTCGTGTTCGGCGAGATGACCAATGAGAAGCTCATGGACATCAAGGACGTGACGCTGCTCGAATTCTTCATTCTCGGCCTGCTGGCGATCAGTGCGATCGGCTTTGGCGTCTTCCCGGGTCTGGTCTTTGACCTGACCGAGGGATCGACGAACGAAGTCCTGCGCATGATCGGCCAGGTCGGCCAGTAGGTAGGCGCCATGGATTTCCTCGCCGACATCAACAACGCCGCCCCGGAAGCGATCCTCGCCGGGTTCGGACTTGTGGGCCTGCTGATCGGCGCCATTGGCGGGGATCGCATCTCCGGCCTGTTGCGCCTGCTGGCTGTGGTGGCGCTGGGCGCTGCTACTGCGGCGGCAGTCATTCAGTTCGGACGTGGCGAGTCGATCTCCGCATTTGCCAGCGACCCGCTGGCGCCCGATGGCCTCTACAAGGCGACGATGTTCACGATCTTCGCGAAGGTCGTGACGTATGGCATGGCGGCGGCGGCGCTGCTGATGTCGGGTGGGGCTCTGAAGTCCTCGCAGATGGAGCGCTACGAGTATCCGCTGCTGATCGTGTTCGCCTCGCTTGGCGCGGGCATGATGCTCTCGGCGAACGACCTGATGACGCTCTATGTCGGCATCGAGACGCTGAGCCTGTCATCCTATGTGCTCGCAGCATTCCGGCGTGACAGCCTGAAATCAGCCGAAGCCGGCCTCAAATACTTCGTGCTCGGCGCGCTGGCTTCCGGCCTGCTGCTCTATGGCTCGTCGCTGGTCTATGGTTTCACCGGCGGCACCGGATACGCGGCGATCGCTGCGGCGCCAGAATCGATCGGACTCACCTTCGGCCTCGTGTTCGTGATCTGCGGACTGGCATTCAAGGCGTCGGCGGCGCCTTTCCACATCTGGACGCCGGACGTTTACGAGGGCGCGCCCGCGCCCGTCGTCGCGTTCTTCTCGACGGCTCCGAAGATCGCCGCGGTCGGCCTGCTGGCGCATATCCTGTTCACCGCGTTTGGCACCCACGCTGCCTCCTGGCAGCAGATCGTTGCGATCATCTCGGCGCTGTCGATGTTGATCGGTGCGTTTGGCGCGCTGATGCAGAGCAGCATCAAGCGTATCCTTGCCTATTCCTCGATCTCGAACGTCGGCTTCGCGCTGATCGGCGTGGCTGCTGGCGTGGAAGCCGGAGCGGCGTCGATTCTCGTTTACATGACGCTGTATGTGGTCGCGACGCTCGGCATGTTCGGCGGCATTCTCGCGCTGCGCCGGGGCGGCAAGGCGGTCGACCAGGTGTCTGACCTCAACGGCCTCGTGAAGTCGAAGCCTGGCATCGCGCTTGGGCTCATGGTGCTGATCTTCTCGGTCGCGGGCATTCCGCCGGCTGCCGGCTTCTGGGGCAAGCTGCAGGTCTTCACGGCCGGCATCGAGGCGAACCTGCTGTGGCTCGTGCTGGCGGGTGCGCTCGCGAGCGTCGTCTCGCTGGGCTACTATCTGCGCCTTGTCTGGGCGATGTTCATGAAGCCGCCGGGCGATGCGCTGGACAAGACCGACGCGTCGGTTGGCATCATCGTCGCGATCACCAGCCTTGCGATGTTCCCGGTGCTGACGATCTTCATCCAGCTGCTGCTGGACGCGGCCGCGCGCGCCGCGGGCGGCTAGGGCGACATGGTCGTCGAACTGCTCTCGCAGGCCTGGCCCATCACAAGGTTTGGCGAGATCGACTCCACCAATGAGGAAGCACGGCGCCGCGCATCGGATGGCGATGCGGGTCCGTGCTGGCTGACGACTGAAGTCCAGACCGCAGGACGGGGCAGGCTCGGGCGGGCGTGGTCGTCGCCGAAGGGCAATCTGTTTGCGACGGCGCTGCTGCCCTATCCGCGCCCGCCTGCTGAGGCGGCGCTCGCGTGCTTTTCGGCCGGGCTGGCGGTGCTGGATGCGGCGCGCAGTTGTGGCGTGGATGCGGAACAGGCCAAGCTGAAGTGGCCGAACGACGTGCTGGTGGGGCCGGCGAAGCTCTGCGGTATTCTCATTGAGACGGGCCAGATCAACGGGAGCCTCTGGATGGCGGCGGGCTTTGGCGTGAACGTCGAGGTTGCGCCCGAGCGGCCGGATCGGCCCACCAAGTGTCTTGCTGACCTGCCGGGCGGGGCGGGGCTGACGGCGGCGCGAGTGCTCGCGGCGCTGGACGTGGCGTTCCGCGTACGGCTGCGGAGCCTGCTTATCGAAGGATTCGAGCCTACGCGGGCGGCCTGGCTGGAACAGGCGGCGCATCTGGGCCAGAGGGTGGAACTGACGCCCGTGAGCGGCCGGATCGAGGGCGTGATGACAGGCCTGGCCGCTGATGGAGCGCTCATCGTGCGCCGGGCGGATGGATCGGAAAGCCATGTTCGGGCGGGCGAAATCTCGCTATTGGTTTAGATCAGGGTCAAAGGGAGCCGCCGATGCTGCTGGCGATCGACACGGGCAACACGAACACGCTGTTTGCCGTCCATGACGGCAAGGAGTGGCGCGCGCAGTGGCGCTCCTCCACCGACATGACCAAGACGGCGGATGACTATGCTGTCTGGCTGTCGACCCTGATGGAGATCAACGGCCTCGATCTTGGCCAGATCGACGATTGCATCATCTCGACGGTGGTTCCGCAGTCGCTGTTTAACCAGCGCAACTTTGCGCGGCGCTATCTCAAGGTGGAGCCGTTCGTGGTCGGGGAGAATGTGGAACTCGGCGTCGCCGTGCATATCACCAAGCCCAGCGAAGTCGGCGCGGACCGCCTGGTGAACGCGGTTGGGGCACACGGCAGCTATGAGGGTGCGCTGATCGTGATCGACAGCGGCACGGCCACGACGTTCGACATTGTAGGCGAGGATGGTTCCTTTGAGGGAGGCATCATCGCGCCCGGAATCAACCTGTCGATGAAGGCGCTGCACGAGGCGGCCGCCAAGCTGCCGCGGGTTGCGATCCAGAAGCCGGACCAGGTTATCGGCAAGGATACGGTCGCCGCGATGCAGTCTGGCGTGTTCTGGGGCTATATCGACCTGATTGATGGGCTGGTCGAACGCATCAAGGCCGAGTACGGCAAGCCCATGACCGTAATTGCAACCGGAGGCGTCGCGTCCCTGTTCGAGGGCGCTGCGCGCAAGATCGACCATTTCGACAGCGACATCACCATCAAGGGTTTGCGTATCCTCTATGACCGCAACATCACACAGGCGGCCAGAGAGCTGAAATGAAGAATGCCGAACTAGTCTTCGCCCCGCTGGGCGGGTGCCGCGAAATCGGTATGAACCTCAACGCCTACGGATACGGCCCGCCCGAGAATCGGCGCTGGATCGTGGTCGATGTCGGCGTAACGTTTGGCGGCGATGACACGCCCGGCGTCGACCTGATCATGCCAGACCCGGTCTATCTCGAAAGCTATGCCGACGACATCGAGGCGATCATCCTCACGCACGCGCACGAGGACCATATCGGCGCGATCGGATGGCTGTGGCCGAAGTTGCGCGCGCCGATCTATGCCACGCCGTTCACGGCCTATCTGGTCGCCGAGAAGCTGCGCGAGCGCGGCCTGGGCGATGAAGCGCCGCTGCACATCATGCAGCTGCGCGAGAAGCGCACCTTCGGTCCGTTCGAAGTCGAGATGGTGACGCTGACCCATTCGATCCCCGAGCCGAATGGTCTCGCGATCCGTACGCCGCTGGGCCTGATCCTGCACACCGGCGACTGGAAGATCGATCCCGATCCGATCATTGGCGAGGACTTTGATCAGGCGAAGATCGAGGAGCTTGGCCGCGAAGGCATCCTCGCGATGGTGTGCGACTCCACGAACGTGTTCGAGGAGGGCGAGGCTGGATCCGAGAGCCTTGCGCGCGAAGCGTTGAAGCGCGCGGTGGCGGAGCAGACGGGACGTGTGGCCATCACCGCGTTTGCGTCGAACGTGGCGCGTGTCCAATCGGCATGCGAAGCGGCGCGGGCGAATGATCGGTCGATCTGCCTGCTGGGACGCTCGATGATCCGGATTGCAGGCGCGGCGCAATCGGTTGGCCTGCTGAAGGAATTCACCTTCCTTGATCCGAGCCTCGCGGCTGATCTGCCGCCCCAGCACGTGCTCTATCTGTGCACCGGCAGCCAGGGCGAGCCGAATGCGGCGCTCGCGCGCGTTGCGCGGGGCGACCATCCTTCTGTGAAGCTTGGCGCGGACGACACTGTGATCTTCTCCTCGCGCGTCATTCCCGGGAATGAGCGCGCAATCGGCGAGATCCAGAACATGCTGGCCGAGCGCAATATCAAGCTGGTGACCGACAAGCAGTTCGACATTCACGTGTCTGGTCACCCGTGCCGCGATGAACTGCGGCGGATGTATCTATGGGCCAAGCCGCGTATCGCTGTGCCGGTGCATGGCGAGCGCCGGCACATCATGGAGCATGCGCGCTACGCTCGCTTGCTGCAGGTGCCCGAGGCGATCACGCCGGACAACGGCGATGTCATCCGCCTGGCGCCGGGACCCGTGATGGTGATCGATCAGGTTCCGGCCGGCCGGCTGCATGTCGACGGCGAAGTGCTGACGTCCGACAAGGCGGGCGGCATGTGGGAACGGAAGAAGATGGCCTATAACGGCCATGTCACCGTCAGCATCGTGATCGCCAAGGGCAAGATCGAGGACGGGCCGACGATTGTCGCGCGCGGCTTCTCGGAGCCGGATGGGCGGCCGGCGGACGAGTCGCTCGAGCCGCTCGACGAGGCGGCGGACGCGGCCGTGTCTGGCATGAAGCGGTCTGATCTCGGCGACGACGACAAGATCGAGAAGGTTCTGACCAAGGCCGTGCGGCGTGCTTCCGAAATCCAGTTCGGCAAGCGGCCACTGGTGGATGTGACTATACACAGGATCTGACGGGAGACAGATGATGGGAGACTGGGGATGACCGGGACTATCGGACGGCTCAACCATATCGGAATTGCCGTGCCCTCCATCGAGAAGGCGTTCGAGACCTACAAAACACTCTATGGCGCGACCGAGTTCGTGCAGCCGTTCGACATGCCGGCGCAGGGTGTGCGCGTCGGATTCGTGAACCTGCCCAACACGCAGCTCGAGATCATCGAGCCGCTGGGCGAGAAGTCGCCGATCATAAATTTCCTCGAGAAGAACCCCAAAGGCGGGCAGCACCATGTCTGCTTCGAAGTGCCCGAAATCCATGCCGCCAAGGCGGAAATGGAAGCGAAAGGCGCCAAGGTGTTGGGCGAGCCGAGAATCGGGGCGCACGGCACGCTGGTGATCTTCATCCACCCCAAGGATTCCGACGGTGTGCTGATCGAACTCATGGAAACGCCGAAGGGCCACCGCTAGGTTGGGCCCATGGGCGTTTTTGAAGCGATCGTCGTCTACACCGGAGCTTGGTGGCTGATTTTCCTGCCGACCCTGTCGGCGGGACAGACCAGCCAGCGTGAATCCGGCAGCGTCGTTCCGGGGTCCGAAGGCGGCGCGCCGACGCGCGTGTCCTGGCTGATGAAATTGCTGATACCCACGATTGGCGCAGCCGTGGCGACTTTCCTTCTCGGGTTGGCGCTCCATATGCGCTGGCTGGATTTCATGATTTCAAGGGGCTAGCCCCGCTTTGGCCTCATTGCGTGGGCGTGATGGGGCGGGTATCAGCCTGAACCGACCGCCCTTTCCCAGGACCCGCAATGCGCCTTTCCCGCTATTTCCTTCCCGCGCTCAAGGAAGCGCCTGCCGATGCGCAGATCATCTCGCACCAGCTGATGCTGCGTGCAGGCATGATCCGTCAGGAGGCGGCGGGGATCTATGCCTGGCTGCCGCTGGGCTTCCGCGTGCTCAAGAAGGTCGAGAAGATCGTGCGCGAGGAGATGAACCGCGCGGGTGCCGTCGAGATGTTGATGCCGACGCTGCAGCTGGCCGATCTCTGGCGCGAATCCGGCCGCTATGACGCCTATGGCCCCGAGATGCTTCGCATCACGGACCGACATGAGCGCGAGCTGCTGTACGGGCCCACGAACGAGGAAATGATCACCGAGATCTTCCGCGCGTACGTGAAGAGCTACAAGGACCTCCCGCTCAACCTTTATCACCAGCAGTGGAAATTCCGCGACGAGCGGCGTCCGCGCTTTGGCGTGATGCGGGGCCGCGAATTCCTGATGAAGGACGCCTATTCGTTCGACCTCGACGAGGCGGGCGCGCGGCGGGCGTACAACAGGATGTTCGTCGCTTACCTCAACCTGTTCGCGCGGATGGGACTCAAGGCTGTGCCGATGCGTGCAGACACGGGACCGATCGGTGGCGATCTCAGCCACGAGTTCATCGTGCTGGCCGAGACGGGCGAGAGCCAGGTGTTCTGCCATCGCGATCTCGTCGAAATGGGTGCCCCGGGTCCTGACGTAGACTGGTATGGCGACCTGCAGCCGCATGTTGATGCGCGCACATCGCTCTATGCCGCGACTGAGGAGATGCACGATGCGCCGGCGTTCGATGCGCTGCCCGATGATAAGAAGCTGTCCGCGCGCGGCATCGAAGTTGGCCACATCTTCTATTTCGGCACGAAATACTCCGCGCCGATGAATGCGATGATCACAGGACCGGACGGCAAGTCGGTGCCGGCGCAGATGGGCTCCTACGGCGTAGGCGTGTCACGTCTGGTCGGCGCGATCATCGAGGCGAGCCATGACGAGAAGGGCGTGATCTGGCCGGCGGCCGTCGCGCCGTTCGAGGTGGCTGTGGTCAGCCTCCGGGCGGATGATGCGGATGTTTCCGCAGCTTGCGAGACGGCCTATGGCCAGTTGATGAAGGCTGGCGTCGATGCGCTGTACGACGACACGAACGAGCGGCCGGGCGCCAAGTTCTCCACGATGGAACTGATCGGCGTGCCGGAGCTGATCGTGATCGGACCCAAGGGGCTCAAATCCGGCCTCGTCGAGCTCCGTAATCGCAAGTCGGGCGTAACCGAAGAGATGTCGCTCGAGGCCGCGATCAATCGCTGCACTTCTGGCAGGAAGGCCTGATCAGATGGCGGCGGCTGAGGAAAAACGCGTGACGGAGCGGCCGTTTGGTCCGTTCGAACGCATGCTGGCGATGCGCTATCTGGGCACCAAGCGCGAGCATGGCGGCCTCGCCTTCATCTCGGTGGTGTCGGTGATCGGCATCACCTTGGGCGTATGGGCGCTGATCCTCACCATGTCGATCATGAACGGGTTCAGGCTCGAACTGATCTCCAAGATTGTCGGCTTCGAACCGCACATCTTCATCGACACGCGTGGCGCGCCCGCTCCCACCATCGAAACGCTGATGGCGGACCTGCGCAGCCGGCCGGGTGTCGAGGCCGTTGAACCGATGCACGAGGGTTTTGGCCTTGCGTCGGCCTATGGCCGCAGCCAGGGCATCGAGATTCGCGGCGTGCGGCCGGAAGACCTGCGCGCGAACAAGCTGGTGGCCGAAAGCATCGCCGATGGCCAGCGCGCCATGGCCAATCCGAACGAGCCATGGCCCCGGACACCGGTGGGGCAAGGCTCGCTAGACAGATTTGGCGATGAAGGCGCGCTGTCGAAGGACATCGTGCTCGGCAGCTCGTTTGCCTATTCGCTTGGTGTTGGCGTCGGCGACAAGGTGAAGGTCACCCAGCCCGACGGGCCAAGCACGCCTGCTGGTCGCTCGCCGCGCAGCATCACGTACACGGTGGCCGCGATCTACCACGCGGGGAATGATCGCTATGACCGGCTGATGGGATTCCTGCCGATTGAGGCCTCTAAGAATCTCTTCGGCTACAATGAGGGCTACCCGATTGTCGGCGTGCGCCTGACTGATCCGAATGCGGCGAACAAGTTTGCGGAGACTGTCGCGGGCGATGTGCCATACCGGGTGCAGAGCTGGATCCAGCGCAGCTCGACCTATGTCACGGCGCTAGAGGTGGAACGCAATGTGATGCGACTGATCCTGTTCATTGTTGTGGTGATTACGGCGCTGAACATCATCACCGGCGTCCTGATGCTGGTGAAGAACAAGGCGAGGGATATCGCGATCCTGCGCACCATCGGCGCGACACGCGCGGGCGTGGTGCGCATCTTCATGATGACGGGCACCGTGCTCGGCATGGTGGGCGTTGGCACCGGCGTGCTGCTCGGCGTGCTCTGCGCAATCTATATCGCGCCGATCCAGCACTTCCTCGAATGGCTGTTCAACGTCGAGTTGTTCCCGGCGGATATCTACCAGCTCGATTCACTGCCGGCGAAGCTGGAGTGGGGCGAGGTGGCATGGGTTGGCAGCATGGCGTTCGTCGTCACACTGTTCATGTCGATTATTCCATCGATGTGGGCGGCGCGGCTGAACCCGGTTGAAGCGCTGAGGTTCGAATAATGACGGACACAGTCGCAGATAGCCGGAAGCCCGTGCTCTCCCTCCGTGGCGTGGAGCGGCGGTACAAGTCGGGCGACAAGACGCTGCATGTGCTGCGGGGCGTCGATCTCGATCTCTTTCCTGGCGAGATGGCGGGACTGATCGGCCCGTCCGGCTCGGGCAAATCTTCGCTGCTGCACGTGGCGGGACTGCTGGAAAAGCCCGATGCGGGCACCGTGATGTTCAACGGCCAGAATGCGCTGTCGATGTCGGACTCGGCGCGGACGATGGCGCGCCGGCTTGAGCTGGGCTTCGTTTACCAGTTCCACCACCTGCTGCCGGAGCTGAACGCGGTCGACAACGTGGCTGCGCCGCTGATGATCAACGGCATTTCGCGGACGCGGGCGCGCAAGCGCGCGCAGGAATTGCTTCACATGATGGGCCTCAGGGAGCGCGACCATCACCGCCCCGGCCAGCTTTCGGGTGGTGAACAGCAGCGGGTCGCAATCGCGCGCTCGCTGGCCAACAAGCCCAAGGTGCTGATCGCGGACGAGCCCACCGGGAACCTCGATCCCACAACTTCGCGCGTGGTTTTCCAGAACCTTTTCGACATTGCGAAGCAGGAAGGGGTGGCGGTTCTTGTGGCGACACATAACGTGGAGCTTACGAGCTACATGGACCGCGTCCTCGCACTGAACGAGGGACGTCTTGAGGCGGCCCCGCAACGGGCGAGCGCCGACTCGGTCTAGGCTCGGCAAGACCGAGACGGATGGCGGAGGCCGGCGTGACCACACCAGAGACCCCGCGTTTCATCCACCTGCGCGTGCGCACGGCGCTGTCGCTGCTGCAGAGCATGATCCGGCCGAAGGATCTCGCCAAATGGGCGGGCAACAATGGTGTGCCGGCGGTCGGTGTCACGGATGACAACCTGTTTGCGGCGCTGGAACTTGCCGAAGGGCTGACCGAGGCGGGTGTCCAGTCGATCACGGGTCTGACGGTCGAGGTACTGGAGCCAGGCGTCACGGGCGAGCGCGGCAAGCTGGCGCTGCTGGCGCAGAACGAGGCCGGCTACCGCAACCTGATGAAGCTTTCCACCGCGTCCTTTCTGACGCCGGCGGCATCCAACCGTGAGGTCTCACTCGCGACCTTGCTGGAGCATGCCGAGGGACTGATCTGCCTGACCGGCGGCGCCGACGGCCTTCTGAACCGACGCGCTGCGACGGGGCGCATTGATGAGGTGCGGGCGCGCCTGAAAGAACTGAAGAGTGTCTTTGGCGATCGGCTCTATGTCGAGCTGCAGCGGCATGGCCGGCCTGAAGAGGCCGCCGCCGAGGGCATGCTGGTCGATCTGGCCTACGAACTCGACCTGCCGTTGGTGGCGACGAACGATGTTCGCTTCCAGAAGCAGGACCAGCATCCGGTGCACGACGTGCTGATGTGCATCGCCAACTCGGCCTATGTCAGCCAGGCGGACAGGCCGCGCGCGTCGCCGCAACAGTTTCTCAAGTCTCCCGCCGAGATGACGGCGACGTTTGCCGATCTGCCGGAGGCGCTGGCTTCCACAGTGGAAATCGCGCGGCGTTGCGCGTTCCGGCCGCGCAAGCACAAGCCGATCCTGCCGCCATTCGACACCAAGCGTGGCCGCAACGAGTCGGCGGAATTAAAGGCGCAGGCCGAGGCTGGCCTCAAGGAACGACTGAAGATCGTCCAGCCGGCGGCTGAGCTTTCGGTCTACAAGGAGCGGCTTGAATACGAGATCGGCATCATCGAGCGGATGGGCTTTCCCGGCTACTTCCTCATCGTGTCGGACTTCATCAAGTGGGCGAAGGCAAACGACATCCCGGTTGGCCCGGGCAGGGGTTCGGGCGCCGGTTCGCTGGTCGCCTGGGTGCTGACGATCACCGACCTTGACCCCATTCGCTTTGGTCTGCTGTTCGAGCGCTTTCTCAATCCCGAACGCGTCTCGATGCCCGACTTCGACGTCGACTTCTGCCAGGAGCGGCGCGGCGAGGTGATCGAGTATGTGCGCGAGAAGTATGGCGCCGATCGCGTCTCGCAGATCATCACGTTCGGTACGCTGCAGGCCCGCGCCGTGTTGCGCGATGTGGGTCGTGTGCTGCAGCTGCCCTTCCATCAAGTCGACAAGCTGGCGAAGCTCGTGCCTTTCAATCCGGCAAAGCCGCCGACACTCGCCGAAGCGCGGGAGATGGAGCCAAAGCTAGACGAGGCCATCGAGGCGGAAGAAGAAGTTGCGGACCTGTTCAACACCGCGCAGCAGCTCGAAGGGTTGTATCGTAACGCCTCCACGCACGCGGCGGGCATCGTGATCGGGGATCGTCCGCTGGTCGACCTGGTTGCGCTCTATCGCGATCCGAAATCTGACATTCCGGCCAGCCAGTTCAACATGAAATGGGCCGAGAACGCGGGTCTCGTGAAGTTCGACTTCCTTGGCCTCAAGACGCTCACCGTCATCGACCGCGCGATCAAGATGATCGCGGACAAGGGCGTGACGGTTGATCTCGCGCGGCTACCGCTCGACGATGCCAAGACATACGAGATGCTGCAGAAGGGCGACGTTATCGGCGTGTTCCAGGTCGAAAGTCAGGGCATGCGCCGCGCTCTCGTGGACATGGCGCCCGACCGTTTCGAAGACCTCATCGTGCTGGTCGCGCTCTATCGTCCCGGCCCGATGGCGAACATTCCGGTCTATTGCAGCCGCAAGAAGGGGCTGGAAGAGACAAACTATTACACCGACGCACTGACGCCGTGGCTGAAGCCGATCCTGGAGCCGACATTCGGCATCATCACCTATCAGGAACAGGTGATGCAGATTGCGCGCGACATGGCCGGCTATTCGTTCGGCGAAGCCGACATGCTCCGCCGCGCGATGGGCAAGAAGATCCGCGCGGAAATGGACAAGCAGCGCGTGCGTTTCATGGAAGGCGCGCTGGCCAACGGCATCTCGCAGGCCGACGCCGACCTGACCTTTGAAGCCTGCGCCAAGTTTGCCGACTACGGCTTCAACAAATCCCACTCGGCGCCATACGCGCTGCTGACCTACCAGACAGCGTGGCTGAAGGCGAACCATCCGGTCGAATTCCTGGCCGCATCGATGAGCCTCGACATGGGCAACACGGACAAGCTGGCCGTGTTCTTCCAGGAAGCGAAGCGCATGAAGATCGAAGTTCGCCTGCCCGACATCAACCATTCGGGGGCGGACTTCACGGTGGAAGGCGATGCGGTGCGTTATGCGCTGGGCGCCATCAAGGGCGTCGGCAAGCCGGCCATGCTTTCAGTTGAGGATGCGCGCGCAAAGGGCGGGCCGTTCACCGATCTGCAGGATTTCGCCGAGCGCGTTGATGCGCGGCTGGTGAACCGGCGCTGCTTCGAGGCGCTGGCGAAGGGCGGGGCGTTCCAGTCGGTGGAGCCTAACCGGGCGAAGGCGTTCGCAGCGGCCAGCACGCTGTCCGCGTTGGCCGCTTCGGCTGAGGAGCAGCGCAACTCCAATCAGGTCAGTTTGTTTGCGGATGAGCCGGTGCAGCGGTTGCGCCTGCCTGATGCGGCCGGATGGGGTGAATCCGAGCGGCTGGACAACGAGCTTGCCAGCGTCGGCTTCTTCCTCAGCGGCCACCCGCTGGATGATCTGCTGAACGGCGCGCTGCGCTCGCAGATCACGCTGGCGGCTGAGCGCGAGATTGCCGGTCAGGACCGGCAGATGATCCAGATGATTGGCGTTGTGCGGGCACGTGTCGAGAAACCTGCGAAGGCGGGAGGCAAGTTCGCCATCGTCACGCTGTCGGACCCGTCGGGCGAGTACGAGTTGTTTGTCAATGACGAGCTGTTGCAGAACTCGCGCGAGACACTGGACGTTGGGCAGCGCGTGATCTGCAAGGTGCGTGTGCGCAAGGTGGACGAGGAGCTACGCTTCTCCATGGATAGCGTGAAGGAACTCAGCAAGGCGTCGATCGGCCATCATGAGACGCTGCTCGTGAAGCTGAGTGCGGATGCACCGCTGGACCGGATTGCGCAGGTTGCGTCGGCGCTGCAGAACGGCCCGTCCAATGGGCCGCGTGGCTCGATCAGGCTCGAAATCCCCGTTGAGGGAGACCGGGTGGTGACCGTCGAGTTGGACGGGCGCTACCCCGTCGATTTCGGTACGATGCAGGCGTTCAAGTCGGTGCCGGGCGTCAACCAGGTCCGCCCGGCGGCGGCCTGATGTTTGGCTGGGGCAAAAGGGCTTTCGATCCGAGTCGGTTCGATGCGGCGTGGGAGCGCTATCTCACGGCTATCGAAAAGGGCCACGCCGGCTTCCGGGGGCTCTTCGCGGCGGGAGCTGGGCTCGCGTCCATTGACCAGGTGGAGCGGGATATTGGCGTAAAGTTGCCCGCAGACTTGCGCCACCTCCTCGCGAAGCATGCCGGCAATGTTGGCGAGCATCAGGTGCTGCCCGGCTGGGAGTTGTTCTCCCCGGCGCGGATCGTCGATGAGTGGCGGATCTGGGAACAGTTGCGCCGGACGGAATTCGTGCCCGATGGAATCAGCTGCGAGCCACTGGGGTCGATCAGGCCGGACGAGTGGTGGCGGCTTGGCTGGGTGCCGTTCTGCGGGGATGGCGGGGGAAACCACCTTTGCGTGGACATGGACCCGCCGGACCGGGGAAAGTCTGGGCAGGTTATCAGCATGTGGCACGATGATGGAACTCGGGCGCTGATCGCCGGATCTCTCACTGAATTTATTGAGATTTTGGCCAAGGATGCCGAGTCGGGCGCAATCGCCTGGGACGCCGAGTGGGGTGGGGTGCAGGCGGCCACAGAGGCTTGAAAAGACGGGGAAAGGCCGGCCCCACCTAGCGATGGGTCCCGGCTTGCTTCCGGTCCAGAACCCGCCTATACGGCCGACCATTCCGACACGCGGACCCATTCCGGTGCGGGCGTAAGCCTGTTCTGTCCGCGGCGGCCAACCGGATCAGGAGACTACATGGCACTTCCCGACTTCACTATGCGCCAATTGCTCGAAGCAGGCGCCCACTTCGGCCACCAGGTTCACCGCTGGAACCCCAAGATGAAGCCCTTCATCTTCGGCGCCCGTTCCGGCATCCACATTCTCGACCTTTCGCAAACCGTTCCGCTGCTGCACCAGGCACTGGTGAAAGTGCGTGAGACGGCCGCCAAGGGCGGACGCGTGCTGTTCGTCGGCACCAAGCGCCAGGCTGCTGACTCGATCGCCGAAGCGGCGGGTCGTTGCGCGCAGTACTACATGAACGATCGCTGGCTCGGCGGCACGCTGACCAACTGGGCGACCGTGTCCAACTCGATCAAGCGCCTGCGCGAGCTCGACGACACGCTTCAAGCCGGCGGCGACACGGGCCTGACCAAGAAAGAACTTCTCGGCCGTCAACGCGAACAGCAAAAGCTGCAGCGCGTTCTCGGCGGCATCCGCAACATGGGCGGCCTGCCGGACCTGATGTTCGTGATCGACACCAACAAGGAAGCGATCGCCGTCAAGGAAGCCCGCAAGCTGGGCATCCCGGTTGTCGCGATCATCGACACCAACTGCGACCCGCAGGAAGTCGACTTCCCGATTCCGGGCAACGATGACGCGCAGCGCGCCATCCAGCTGTACTGCAACCTGATTGCGGACGCTGTGCTGGACGGCCTGTCGGAGTCCTCGATGGCTTCGGGCATCGATCCGGGCGCATCGGCGGTCGTGAATGAGCCGGCTCTGGCCGCAACGGCGGAAGCCGAAGCGCAAGCCTAAGGCGCTATTGCAGGAACGCCGGCAGATGACCATCTGTCGGCGGTCCGGCTCAGGCTTGCAATTTTGGGCCGGGAATCTGTTACAACCGGCCAGTATTAGCGTCTGGAACAACGGTTCCGGGCGCTTTCGGGCTGATACGAAGTCCAGGAGGTTACTATGGCCGAGATTACTGCCGCTCTGGTGAAACAGCTGCGCGACAAGACTGGCGCGGGCATGATGGACGCCAAGAAGGCGCTCGTTGAGAACAACGGCGACATCGAAGCGTCGGCCGATTGGCTGCGCGAGAAGGGCATTCTGAAGGCTGCCAAGAAGGCTGACCGCATTGCGGCCGAGGGCCTGATCGGCGTTGCATCTAACGGCAAGGCCGCTGCACTCGTTGAAGTAAACTCCGAGACGGACTTCGTTGCCCGCAATGAGGGCTTCCAGAAAGCCGTCCGCGAGGTCGCTGAACTGGGTCTCGCGAACAATGGCGACGTGGTGAAGCTTGCCCACGCCACTTCGTCCATGGGCGGCACGGTCAACGAAATGCTGCAGAGCCTTGTCGCCACGATCGGCGAGAACATGACGCTGCGCCGCGCGGCCGCGATTTCGGTCAACGAAGGCGTGGTCGCCACCTACATCCACAACCAGGCTGCTGACGGCATGGGCAAGATCGGCGTGCTCGTCGCGCTGGAGTCTCCCGGTGACGTCTCGCGTCTCACGGACCTCGGCCGCAAGGTTGCGATGCACATCGCCTCCATGAAGCCGTTGGCCGCGACGACGGCGGAACTCGATCCGGCTACGGTTGAAAAGGAACGCCAGATCCTGACGGCCCAGGCCGCCGAGTCGGGCAAGCCGGCCAACGTCATCGAGAAGATGGTGGAAGGCCGTATCCGCAAATTCTACCAGGAGTCGGTCCTGGTCGAGCAGGCGTTCGTGATGGATCCCGACGTGACCGTCGGCAAGTTCATCGAAAACGCCGGCAAGAACATGGGCGCGCCGGTCAAACTGAAGGGTTTCCTGAAGTTCGAAGTTGGTGAAGGCATCGAAAAGGCCGCCAACGACTTCGCGGCCGAAGTGGCGTCCTTCTCCCAGCCTAAACAGTAAAGCCTTTGCGGAATCCGCGAATTAGCGGGTAGAATTTGGCGGCCCGGCGTTTCGCGCGCCGGGCCGCCCCTGCAAGGGGCAGTCGGAAGAGGGTGTACGATGGCGGCAGCGACCCACATTCCCTACAAACGGGTCCTCCTGAAGATATCGGGCGAAGCCCTGATGGGCGACCAAGGCTATGGGATAGATGTCCCCGCCGTCACCAAATACGCTGAAGAGATCAAGTCCGCGATCGCGCTGGGAGTGCAGATCTGCTTGGTCATCGGCGGCGGCAATATCTGGCGCGGCAAGTGGGGTGTTGATGCGGGCATGGAGCGCGCGCAGGCCGACCACATGGGCATGCTCGCCACCGTGATGAATGCGCTGGTGATGCAGAACGCGCTCGAGAATGTCGGCGTGCCGACGCGGGTGCAGTCGGGCATCTCGATGATGTCTATCTGCGAGCCTTTCATCCGCCGCCGCGCCATCCGCCACATGGAAAAGAACCGCGTCGTCATCTTCGCGGCGGGCACGGGCAATCCGTTCTTCACGACAGACACCGGCGCGGCCCTGCGCGCTGCAGAAATGAACTGCGATGCGATGCTCAAGGGCACGCAAGTCGATGGCGTCTACACGTCTGACCCGAAGGTCGACGCGGACGCCGTACGCTTCGACACGCTCGACTACATGGAAGTGCTTTCGAAGGAACTGAAGGTGATGGACGCAACTGCCATCAGCCTCCTGAAGGAGAACAAGATCCCGATCGTGGTGTTCCGCATCCGCGACAAGGGCGGCCTTGCCAACGTGCTGACCGGGCAGGGCATCTCCACCACCATCGGCGGCAAGAAGAAGTAGGACACGGCCATGCCCGAGACATTCGACATCAAGGCCATCGAGAAGCGCATGGACGGCGCTATCGCTTCGCTTAAGACGGAATTCTCCGGCCTGCGCACGGGTCGCGCTTCGATCCACCTGCTCGATACGATCTCGGTGATGGCGTACGGCACGCCGACACCGATCAATCAGGTCGCGTCTGTCACCGCATCCGACGCGCGCATGCTGAGCGTCAGTGTCTGGGACAAGTCTGTTGTTGGCGCCGTGGACCGCGCCATCCGCGAAGCCCCGCTGGGCCTCAACCCGATCATGGACGGACAGACCCTGCGCATTCCGATCCCGCCGCTGAGCGAGGAGCGCCGCAAGGACCTGCAAAAGCTTGCCGGCCAGTTCGCCGAGAGCGCCCGGGTTGCTGTGCGCAACGTCCGCCGTGACGGCATGGACCTGCTGAAGCGCATGGAGAAGGCCGGCGATCTCAGCGAAGATCAGGTGAAAGGCCGCTCCAACGACGTCCAGAAGGCCACCGACAAGCACATCGCCATGATCGACGACGCGCTCAAGCACAAGTCCGAAGAGATCATGCAGGTGTGAGCGAGCCGAAGTCCTCTTCCCCCGCACTTGCAGGCGCAGCCACCCTTACCGGCGACGTTGCAAGCCTGCGCGCACCGCCGCGCCATGTCGCCATCATCATGGATGGCAATGGCCGCTGGGCCAAGGCGAGGGGACTGCCGCGGGCGCTCGGTCACAAGGAAGGCGTCGAGGCGCTGCGCCGGGCTGTTGAAGCCAGCCGCGAGCTTGGGCTTACGCATCTCAGCGTCTATGCTTTCTCGACCGAAAACTGGAACCGGCCACCGGCTGAGATCGACGCGCTGTTCGACCTGCTGCGCATGTTCGTGCGACGTGACCTGGCGCGGCTTCATCGCGACGGCGTGTGCATTCGCATCATCGGCTCGCGCGAAGGACTGAGCGAGGAAATCGTCGGGCTCATCGGCGAAGCGATGGAGAAGACGCGGGACAACACGCGCCTCACGCTCAACATCGCGTTTAACTACGGCGGACGCGGCGAGATCGTCGCCGCCATGCAGGCAATCGCGAAGGATATCGAGGCGGGCCGGCTCCAGGCTGCCGACGTCAACGAAGCCTTGATCAGCCGCATGCTGTGGACGGCGGACTCGCCCGATCCCGACCTCGTCATCAGAACCAGTGGCGAACTGCGCCTCAGCAATTTCCTGCTGTGGAGCGGCGCCTATGCAGAACTCATGTTCATGGACCTTTGGTGGCCCGACTTCACCCGCGAAAGCCTCGAGAAGGCGATAGATGCGTTCCGACGCCGTGACAGACGATTTGGCGGCCTCGGCGCCTGAGATGGCGCGCCGCCAGCGCGGACGGAGGGAAATCCTCCTCCGCGTTGCGTCGGCCGTTATTCTCGGGCCGCTGGGCTTGTGGGCCGTCTTCACCGGCGGCCTCGCGCTTGCGCTCGCCACGGCAGGCTGCGGGATCCTTGCTGCTTTCGAGTGGACGCGCATGGCGTCTCAGGCAAAGGGCCTCTGGCTCAACGGGGCGCTCGTTGCTGTCATGGCCGCATCGTCGGTGACGGCCGTTTTCCTGGCCCCGGGTGGGCTGGAAATCGTGGCGACAGTTGCGCTGGTGGGGTGCGCAGTAGCGTGCGGTGTGGCGGCTGTCGGCAAGGCTTCGGTTAGCTCGGTGGCTTTCGGCGCGATCTACACGTGCCTGCCTTTCGGCTGCTTTGTCTGGATCCGTGAGGTGCCACCAAACGGGCAGCTCTTCCTGCTCTCGGTTCTCGCCATTGTCTGGACGACCGATGTGGCGGCCTTCTTTGCCGGCCGCGGCTTTGGCGGCCCGCTGCTCAGCCCGCGTGACAGCCCGAACAAGACATGGACCGGGGCTATTGGCGCGGTTGTCTGTGCGGGCCTCGCTGGCGCTGCTGTTGCGCGCGGAGGCGGCGGCGACTTCTTCCACTGGCTTCTGTTCGGCGTGAGCGTTTCCATCATCGGCCAGTGTGGCGACCTGCTGGAGTCGCGGTTCAAGCGGCTCTACGGCGTGAAGGATACATCCGGCTTCGTGCCGGGGCATGGCGGAATACTGGATCGGCTCGATGGCCTCATGGCGGCTGCGGTCGCTGTGGCGCTGATCCTGCGCTACCTGCCGCAACTTGCGCCCGGCTTTGGCGGGGCGGTTGGCGGATGAGCAAACGGACGCGAGTCTCGATACTTGGCGCGACCGGATCGGTAGGCGAATCCGCCCTCTCGGTTATTGGCTCGCAGGGCCCAGACTCGCCGCAGTTCGAGGTTGTGGCCCTGACGGCCAACACAAAGGTCGAAGCGCTGGCGGCGGCTGCGATTGCGACGCGCGCCGAGGTGGCGGTGATTGCGGACGAAACGAAGTACGGCGCGCTGAAGTCGTTGCTGGCTGGAACGGGCATCGAGGCCGCTGGTGGGCATGATGCCGTGAACGCATGCGCTGCGCGCCCGGCCGACGTGGTTGTTGCCGGGATCGTCGGCATCGCCGGCCTGCCGCCGACGCTGGAGGCCGTCCGCCAGGGCGCGCGGGTCGCGCTGGCCAACAAGGAGAGCATGGTCTGCGCGGGTCCGCTCCTGCGAGCCGAGGCGACGCGCGCCGGGGCTAAATTCCTGCCCATCGACTCCGAACACAACGCCATCTTCCAGGTGCTGGATCGCCCCGCGCGGGTCGAGAGGCTGATCCTCACCGCGTCGGGCGGGCCCTTCCGGCTGTCGTCGAATGCGGCCATGGCCGCGGCCACGCCAGAACAGGCCTGCGCGCATCCCAACTGGATGATGGGCGCCAAAATCTCGGTCGACTGCGCCACGATGATGAACAAGGGCCTCGAACTGATCGAGGCGGCCTACCTGTTCGACGTGCCCGAAGAACGGATCGACGTGCTGGTTCACCCGCAGTCGATTATCCATAGTCTGGTGGCGTACGACGATGGTTCCGTCCTTGCCCAGCTGGGCCTGCCGGACATGCGAACCCCCATATCCTATGCACTAGCGTGGCCCGACCGGATGCCCCTCCCGGGGATGGAGCGCCTTGATCTGGCCAAGATAGGCAGGCTGGATTTCGGTCCTCCTGATACCGACCGTTTCCCCGCATTAACGTTGTCGCGGGCTGCGGTTTCCGCAGGTGGCGGCGCGCCAATTGTGCTGAACGGCGCTAACGAGGTCGCAGTGGCGGCCTTCTTGCAGCGCCGGATTGGATTCTTGACGATAGCTCAGGTGGCCGGCGAAGTGCTCGACGAGTTCCTTGCAGGTACCTCGGCCAGGACCACGCCCGCATCATTCGATGATGTGTACGAGACAGACCGCTGGGCGCGCGGACGGACGATCGAGAAACTTAGACTTGCTGCCTAGCACGACCAGTTAAGACGAGTTGAGAGGCCAAGACGTATGACCGATGTGATCTCGATGCTCTTCTGGCCGTTGTCAGGCCTTGTGCTGATATCCATCGTGATCACGGTCCATGAGCTGGGCCACTACTGGGTTGGCCGCATGTTTGGCGCGGCCGTTGAATCCTTCTCCATCGGCTTCGGCCGGTCGATCCTGGAGCGGACAGATCGGCGCGGAACGCGTTGGCGCCTCAACTGGATGCCGCTGGGCGGGTTTGTGAAGTTCGTTGGCGAGATGCAGGCCCCAACCGATACGCGCGATGACATCGCCACGGAGCCGGAGACGGCAGCCTCGGGCAAGGACAAGGTAAAGCCGGCGCATCCGGTTGGCCGCCCCTACACCGATCTCAATCCGTGGAAGCGCCTGGCCGTGTCGCTGGGTGGACCTGCGGCCAACTTCATTTTCGCGATCAGCGTGTTCGCTGCGATGAGCATGACGCTGGGCGTGCCGCAGGCAAAAGAAGTCTCGGTCCTCGCCGTGACGGCCGACAGCCCCGCAGCCCGCGCCGGCTTCCAGCCGGGCGATATCGTGGTCGAGGCGGCAGGGCGTACAGTTTCCAGAAGCTATGACGTCACCCAGGCCACCCAGCTCAGCGCTGGCGAGGCGGTGACCTACCGGGTCCAGCGCGGTGAAGAACTTGTAACCCTGACGGCGACGCCGAAGGAGGAGACGGTCCGCAACGAGGACCTGCAGGTCTCCGAGAAGCTCGGCCGGGTTGGCCTGGAACTGGGCCAGCGGGACATTTCGGTCCGTCAGTACAACCCCATCGAAGCCGTCGGGTATGGCGTCACGACAACCGGGGACGCGATCGGGGCGACGGTGAACGTCCTGCGGCGCCTTGTCACTGGCAAGGATGGCCTGGACAAGCTGAGCGGCCCGGTCGGCATCTTCAACCTGGCGGACAAGGTCACCGACCTGCACCTCAAGCGGGAGAATGTGAGCTTTGTGCAAAAGATCATCGATCTTTTGATCAGCGGGATCCAGCTTGCGGCCCTGCTGTCCATCGGGGTGGGCTTCTTCAATCTGCTGCCGATTCCCGTCCTGGACGGCGGCGCGGCCATCATGTGTGTGGCCGAAGGCGTCACCGGACGCGAAATCCCTGAAAATGTGCAGCGTATCGGGCTGACAATCGGGCTTGCGTGTCTCGCCAGCTTTGCTCTGCTGGTCACAGGACAGGACCTGATCAAGCTGTTCGGTTGGTCGGCCGGGTCTTAGCCCTAAAAAAGCCCGGTGCTTGAGCTTTTGAACGTCATGTTGTCTTAAGACGGCCGAGAAGGCCGCGTCATGCGGTTTGTTGTGTGTGAGGGGTAGGTTGATGCGGTCTTGGTTCGCGAGCGCCTTGGCGCTGACTGCGTCGGCCGGCGCAATTGCCGCCGCCCAGGACCTTAGCCCGTTGGGCAAGGCGTGGGGGCAGCAGCCCCAGCAACCCCAAATCATCGGCCGCATCCTGGTCGAGGGTAACCAGCGCATCGAGGCGCGGACCGTGCTGTCCTACCTTCTGGTGCGTCCGGGCGATGCGTTCGATGAGGAGCGGATCGGCCTCTCGGTTCGTGCGCTTGGCGAAACCGGCCTGTTCGCCGACATCCAGATGGAGACCCGCGGCAGCGACCTTATCGTCCGCGTGCTCGAGAACCCGATTATCAACCGGATCATCTTCGAGGGTAACAACGCGGTCACGACCGAGCGTCTCGAGGAAGAGACCGAAGCCGAACCGCGCCAGACGTTCACGCTCAGCCGCGTCGAGCAGGACGTGCAGCGCATCCTGGAAGTCTATCGCCGCGCGGGCCGATTCGCCGCGACCGTGACACCACAGTACAAGGTGCTGCCGCAGAACCGCGCCGACCTGATTTTCTCCATCGACGAAGGCCCGACCACCGGCGTTCGCTCGATCAACTTCATCGGCAACGAGGCCTTCTCGGATGACCGTCTTCGCGAAGCGATCACCACGCGTGAGTCGCGCTGGTGGCGGTTCTTCGAGCAGGCCGACAACTACAACCCCGGCCAGGTCGAATACGACCGTTCGCAGCTGACCGAGTTCTACACCAACGCCGGCTACGCAGATTTCCGCGTCGTCGCTTCGGTCGCCGAACTGACGCCGGACCGCCGCGACTTCTACCTGACATTCACTGTCGACGAGGGCGAGAAGTACAATTTCGGCGCGTTGTCGGTGGACACCGAACTCGAGAAATTGTCGGGCGAACGCCTGGCGCTGTTCCTTCCGATGAAGGAGGGCGAACAGTTCCGCTCCGAGAGCATCCAGGACGCCATCGACACGCTGACATTCGCGGCCGGCATCGCCGGCTACGCGAACGTGCAGATCCGCCCGCGCGAGAACCGCGATCCCGTCGCCAAGACCATCGGCATCACGTTCGACGTGGACGAAGGCGCCCGCGTCTACGTCGAGCGGATCGACATCGAAGGCAACACGCAGACGCTGGACCGCGTGGTCCGCCGCGAAATCCGTCTTGCCGAAGGCGATCAGTACAACCCAGCCTCGCTGGACCAGACCCGCAATCGCATTCGTTCGCTGGGCTTCTTCAACCCGGACACGGTTGAAGTGACCGACGAGCCGGGTTCGACGGCTGACCGCACGATCGTGAAGGTGAAGGTCGAGGAAGAAGCGACGGGCGAGCTTGCCTTCTCGGCAGGCTTCTCCTCGCAGGACGCCTTCCTCTTCAGCGTCAGCGCCCAGCAGCGCAACTTCCGCGGCCGCGGCCAGTACCTGTCGGCCCGCATCCAGACCACGGCGCGCCAGCAGGATCTCGAATTCCGCTTCACCGAACCGAAATTCCAGGACCGCAACCTCGCGGCTGGTCTCGACGTGTTCATGACACAGACGGACTTCTTCGACATCGCCGGCTTCTCGAACTCGATCATCGGCGCAGGCGGACGTCTGCAATTCCCGCTGTCAGATAGCGATAGCTTGGGCCTTCGCTATCGTCTGCGCCGCGACAACCTGCAGATCGATGACGATCCGCTGTCGGCGACCTACACGGATTGCACGACCACCGGCTTTGTTCGCGCCTCCCTGTGCGACCAGCAGGGCGACCGCCTGACCTCATCGTTCGGCTACAGCCTGTCGATGAACCGGACGAACGACTATGTCGAACCGACACGCGGCTTCGACCTGAACTTCAGCCAGGACATTGCCGGTCTCGGCGGCGACGTGAACTACCTCCGCAACGAGTTCGAGGGATCCATCTACCACGGCTTCGCCCCCGGGTGGCGCCTCCGCGCTCGCCTTGAGGCTGGCTACATCGAGAGCTGGGGCGACGAAGGCATCCGCATCAACGACCGCTTCTTCAAGGGCGGAAACTCGTTCCGTGGTTTCGACGTCGCCGGCCTCGGCCCGCGCGAGGTGCGCTACTTCTACGAGACCGAATCCCTTGCTCTCGACGTCGGTGTCGCGCCGCCAAGCTTCACGGTGCCGCAGCTCAACGCGGACGGCACTCAGGTCGTCAACGAGTCCGGCCAGCTGCTGTACACGACCGCACAGCGGGATGCGGCGACCGGCGAACTGTTGCCCATCAAAGTGCAGGCTTTCAACGCTCTAGGCGGCAAGGCATATGCAATTGGGTCCTTGGAATTGTCCTTCCCGCTGCCGTATGTTCCCGAAGAGTTCGGGCTTGATGGAGCTTTCTTTCTCGAAGCCGGTACGCTGGGCCTCCTCGACGAGGCTGATCGTGACCGGACACTGGATACCGCCTTCGAGTCCTATCGCGTCGATGACAGCGCCAGCCTGCGGGCCAGCGCGGGCATCAGCATCGGGTGGGACTCGCCCTTCGGCCCGATCCGCTTCGACTTCTCGAAGATCCTGGCCTCGGAAGAATATGACCGGACGGAATCGTTCCGGTTCGCAACCAACACAAGGTTCTAGCGTAATGAAGATCCGGAAACTTGCCCTTGCCGCGGCCCTCTTCGTCGGTCTGACGAACATGGCCGGCGCCGCCTTCGCTCAGACGAAGGTTTACATCATTGATGAGCAGCTCATCCGCGCAGAGAGCAAGATCGGCAAGGAGCTCAACCTCGCCCTCGATAACATCGCCGCCACGGGCGTCGACCAGCTGGGGCTCAAGACGCTCAAGACCGAGCTCGATACGGAAGGCGCCGCGCTGAAGCCGCAAATCGAGTCGCTGACGCCGGAAGCCATCGCCGCGAACCCGACGCTGAAGGCGCGCGTTGAAGGCCTCAACCGCAAGGCGCAGGACTTCATGCAGAAGCAGAATGCGCTGAGCCAGACCCTCGAACAGCGCGACACCAGCTTCAACATGGCCTTCCTCCAGGTGCTCGGCCCGGCCATCGAGGCCGTTGCCAAGGAAGCGGGCGCGGACGTTGTGATCAGCGTCTCGTCGACCTGGTATGTGAAACCGGCGATCGACCTTACGCCCAAGGTGATCCAGCGCCTGGACGCCACGGTGCCGAACGTCGCGGCGCTACAGGCCGCCCTTCCGCCGCCGCCGGCTGCGCCGGCCACTGGTGCTCCGGGCGGCGGCTGATCGCCGTAAACGGGGAAAGGCCGGGGCTGTGATCGATCCGAGGTTCTACAAGCGCTTCGGCCCGTTGAGCGCCTCGGACATCGCTAGCCTCGTCGGCGCCACGGTAACACGTGGCGATCCGGCGAAGACCATCACCTCGGTCGCATCGGCCGCTCACGCAAACGTAGACGACCTCTGCTTTGTGGACGAGGGTGCCGATGTCGAGGTCACGGACGCGGGCATCGTGCTGGCCGCGACCGGAGCGGCGGGCAAGTTCGAGCCCGCAACCACTGTTATCGAAACTGGCCGTCCGCGCGCTGCATTCGCCCGTGCGGCTGAAAGGCTGATCAGGCTGCGCGAACTCGAGAACGGCCAGCCGGCCATCCATCCTACGGCGCGCGTTCACGCCACAGCGCGGCTACAGCCAGGCGTCGTGATCGGGCCGGAAGCAGCAGTTGGAGCCGGCGTTGAAGTTGGCGCCAACGCGGTCATTGGGCCGGGCGTGCAGATTGGCGCAAACAGCGTGATAGGTGCCGCTGCCGTTATCAGGTGCGCCCTGCTTGGTGATGGAGTTCGGCTCTATCCCGGGGTCATCGTTGGCGAGGCGGGCTTCGGGCTCGCAGCTGGCAGCGGGGGCGCGAGCCTTACCCCGCACTTCGGCAGGGTCATCATCCAGAACGGCGTATCGATCGGCGCCAACTCCTGCATCGATCGCGGCTTGCTGGATGACACCGTCATCGGCGAAGGCACCCACATCGATAACCTCTGCCACATCGGCCACAACTGCCGGATCGGCTCGCACGTCGTCATGGCGGCTTTCGCAGGCGTCTCGGGCTCCAGCAAGGTGGGCGATGGGGTGCAGTTCGGCGGCCGGGTCGGCCTCAAGGATCACATTACCATAGGGGCAGGGGCCCGCATCGCTGCAGGGGCCGCCGTGCTGGGTGATGTGCCTGCGGCCGAGGTCTGGGCAGGCTATCCGGCCAAACCGATCAGGTCGTGGCTGCGCGAGCTTGCATGGCTCGCCCGGTCAGCGCAAAAGCGTTCCACCAGAAACGACTAGCCGGAGCGCCGGCTGAGGCGCCGGAGCATATGGCCGTCACGATACATCCTACCGCCATCGTCGAACGCGGCGCCGAATTGTCCGATGGCGTTGAGATCGGGCCGTTCTGTACGGTCTCGTCGCGCGCGAGGCTAGGTCAGGGCGTGCGCCTCGTTTCGCACGTGTCGATTGCCGGCTCGACGACGATTGGCGATCGCACCGCCGTCTATCCTTTCGCCGCCCTCGGCGGCGCGCCGCAGGACACCAAGTACAAGGGCGAGGACACGAAGCTTATCATCGGCTCTGACACGCAGATCCGCGAAGGCGCTGTGCTGCATATCGGCACCGTGCAAGGGCGCGGTCAGACGACAGTCGGCAACAAGTGCATGCTGATGAACAGCTGCCATGTCGGTCACGACGGCATCATCGGCAACGGGGTAATCTTTTCCACGCACTCCGTGACTGGAGGGCTCGCAGTGGTCGAGGACTCCGTGATCATCGGCGGCAATGCGGCCATCCATCAGCTTGGACGTGTGGGCTTCGGCGCGTTCATCGGCGGATGCGCCCCTGTGGTCGGCGATGTGATCCCCTATGGCATGGTCAACAATTTCGGCGGGCTCGATGGTCTCAACATCGTTGGCTTGAAGCGGCGCGGCGCGACGCGCGAGACGATCCACATCCTGCGCGGCGTCTATCGCGAACTATTCCACGGCGAAGGCTATTTCGAGGACCGGCTTGTGCAGGTCGAGAAGGAGCATGGTGCACTGCCGGAAGTGGCGCGCATTCTCGCTTTCATCCACGCGGGAGAAAAGCGCCCGCTGTGTGTGCCGAGGGGCAACTAGTGGCGCAGGCAAGGCTGGCCATCGTGGCGGGCGGCGGCGACCTGCCGCGGCGCGTGGCGGAACAGGCGCGGCGGACGGAGCGGAATCCGTTCGTGGTTGGTCTCGCAGGCTTCGCAGATGACGGCTTCGTATCTGAGTTTGGCGGCGTGCAGCTATCGGTCGGTCAGCTGGGCAAGCTGATCCAGCTGATGCGCAAGGAAGGCTGCGAGGAGATGGTCTTCGCCGGCTGGCTCAAACGCCCGGACTTCAGCACGCTGAAGCTCGACCTCAAGGGTATCCAGTCGCTGCCGCGAATTCTGGCCGCGGCCAAGAAGGGCGATGACGCGCTGCTGCGCGCCGTGATGGACGTGTTTGCCGAGGCCGGCTTCCGTATCATTGGCGCTGATGATGTGCTGGACGACCTTAGAGTGGGCGCAGGCCCGTTGGGTCGCGTCGCGCCGCGTCAGGAACACTGGGCCGACATTCGCCGAGCGGCGGAGGTGGCTTCGGTTTCTGGTTCGCTGGAGATCGGCCAAGGCGCGGTTTCCTGCGACGGGCTGATCCTCGCCGTCGAGGCCCAGGAGGGGACCGATCGGATGCTGGCGCGCATCCCGGATCTCACAGCGGAGATTCGCGGGACGCCGGAGGCGCGGCGGGGCGTGCTGGTGAAGCGTCCGAAACCGCAGCAGGAACGGCGCATCGACCTCCCGACTATTGGCGTGCGCACGGTCGCAGGCGCGGCTGCGGCCGGCCTTGCGGGCATTGCAGTTGAAGCCGGAGCAGCGCTGGTAGTTGATCGCGAGGCGGTTGCGCGCGCGGCGGACAAGGCGGGCATTTTCATCTACGGCTTCACGCTGGCGGAGCTCGCGTGACGCACGTCTTTCTCGTCGCAGCTGAAGACTCAGGCGACGCAATCGGCGCCGACGTTATCGATGCGCTACGCGTCCGTTCGCCGGACATCCGCATCTCGGGTATCGGTGGCGAGCGCATGAAGGAGCGCGGGGCGCATGCTGACGTCGACATGTCCGGTCTTGCAGTGCTCGGCCTCGTCGAGGGCCTCAAAGCCTATGGCCGGGTAAAGCAGGCCGTCGAAGATGTTGCGGCCGTGATTGCTGCGGCCGATCCCGATAGCGTCGTGCTGATCGACAGCTGGGGCTTCATGTGGCGGGTTGCGCGTGCGCTGAAACTGCGCGGTGTCAGGGCCAAGCGCATCAAGCTGATCGGGCCGCAGGTGTGGGCGACGCGGCCGGGCAGGGCGCGCGTACTGGCGCAATGGGTGGACCACCTGCTGTGCATCCACCCCTTCGAGCAGCCCTTCTATGTGAAGTGGGGGCTGCCCACGACCGTCATAGGCAACCCGGCGCTGCATCGACTCCCCAAGGGCGATGGCGCGGCCTTTCGGGCACGACACGGTATTGATCCAAACGTGCAGATTGTCGGCCTTCTCCCCGGCAGCCGGAAATCCGAAATGCGAAAGGTGGCGCCCACACTGATGGATGCCACGCGCATCGTGTGGGAGCAGGATACCAGCCGACACATTGTCTGCATGGTTTCGCCCAGCGTTACCGAAGATGTGCGCGCGCTTGCAGCGGATCAGGCATTCCCGATCCAGCTTGTCACCGAGGATGCCGAGAAAGCGGATGCTTATGCCGCCATGACTGTCGCCATCGCGTGCTCGGGCACCGTCACGACGGAACTTGCGGCGCAGGGCGCGGCAGTGGTCACCGGCTACAAGCTCGGCTGGATCACGTGGGGGCTGCTACGCGCCTTCCTATTCAAGTCGAAATACTCCGCGCTGGTGAACGTGGCTGCGAACGCGGAGGTCATCCCCGAATTCATCCAGACCCGCTTCAACCCGCGCAACGTCGCCGCGGCGGCTGAACAGCGACTCTCCAATCCCGCCGTGCTGGAAGTCCAACGCGCGGCCCAACGCGACGCCATACGCATCATGTCGGGTGATGGACGCTCCGCCGCGGACATATCGGCCGAGACGATCCTGAAGCTAAGCTGAAACGAAGAAAGGCGGCCCATACGGACCGCCCTTCCAACGTCTTCAACTTCGATGTCGCCTACTTGCGAGCGCCCATCGGCAGATAATCGCGCTGAGGCGCCCCCGTGTAGATCTGGCGCGGGCGCCCGATGCGCTGGGTCTTGTCGGTGGTCATCTCTTCCCACTGCGCGATCCAGCCGACGGTACGGGCCAGCGCGAACAGCACGGTGAACATCGAAACCGGGAAGCCCATCGCCTTCAGTGTGATGCCCGAATAAAAATCGACGTTCGGATAGAGCTTCTTCTCGATGAAGTATTCGTCCGACAGCGCGATGCGCTCGAGTTCCATGGCTACTTCGAGCAGCGGGTCGTTAATGCCGACTTCTGCGAGAACTTCCTTGCAGGTCTGCGACATGACCTTCGCGCGCGGGTCGTAGTTCTTGTAGACGCGGTGGCCAAAGCCCATCAGGCGGACGCCGTCGACCTTGTTCTTCACCTTGTCGACATGCTTCTTCACGTTTTCGACCGTGCCGATTTCCTGCAGCATCTGCAGCGCCGCTTCGTTGGCGCCGCCGTGCGCGGGGCCCCACAGGCAGGCGATGCCGGCCGCGATGCAAGCGAACGGGTTGGCGCCCGACGAACCGGCGAGGCGCACGGTGGAGGTCGAGGCGTTCTGTTCGTGGTCGGCGTGCAGAATGAAGATGCGGTCCATCGCGCGGGCGAGAACCGGGTTCACCTTGTAGTCCTCGGCCGGCACCGCGAAGCTCATGCGCAGGAAGTTCGAGGCGTAGTCGAGTTCGTTGCGCGGCGACACGAAGGGCTGGCCGGCGTGATACTTGAACGCGCGGGCTGCGATCGTCGGCATCTTCGCGATCATGCGATGCTGGGCAACCTTGCGCTGCACCGGATCATCCACGTTCGTGCTGTCGTGATAGAAAGCCGAAAGCGCGCCGACAGCGCCGCACATGATGGCCATCGGGTGCGCATCGCGGCGGAAGCCTTCGAAGAAGCGGTCGAACTGCGCGTGCAGCATGGTGTGCCGCGTGATCGTGTTGGTGAACTCGGCATACTGATCCGTCTGGGGCAGCTCGCCGTGCAGGAGCAGGTAGCAGACTTCCAGGAAGCTCGACTTCTCGGCGAGTTGCTCGATCGGGTAGCCACGGTGGAGCAGGATGCCGGCGTCACCATCGATGTAGGTGATCTGGCTTTCGCAGCTGGCGGTCGAGGTGAAGCCCGGGTCCAGCGTGAACATGCCCGTCTGGGCGTACATCTTGCCGATGTCGATCACATCGGGACCGACCGTGCCGCTGTAGACGGGCAATTCGACCGTCTTGCCATTGGCATGGATGGTCGCCTTGCCGTTCGGTTTCACCTTGTTCTGCATCGGTGCAGTCTCCTAAATTCCATCGGCTTACAGCCGGTCAGCCGCCGGTGCGGGCATAATCGCTCATGCGCGCGAAAGCTTCATTACGGCCTAGCAAGGCGAGCACAAGAGCAATATCGGGGGCGGGTGCCCCGCCGGTAAGTACGGCGCGCAAAACAGGGCCGATTTTGCCCATGCTGATGCCGTTTTGATCGCAATAATGCGTGAGAGCCGCCTTGATCGCCGGCTCAGACCACGCATCAACCCCGTCCAGGGCGGCCAGCAGGGCCGATAGCCGCGCGCGCGACTCATCGTTCAAGAGGGCTGCGGCCTTACCCTCCAGGGCGATGGGGCGCAGATCGGTGAGGAATCGCGCCTGTTCGGAGAACTGGACCAGGTTGGCGGCGCGCGATTTGAGGGCGGGCACGGCGGCACGGATACGCTCGCGCTCAGCGGCCGACAGTTTGTGCGTTTCCGGCCGGGCGCTCCACAGGCCAAACAGGCGCTCGTCATCGACGAGAGCCATGTAGTGCTTGTTGACCGAGTCGAGCTTGGCGAAGTCCAGCCGGGCGGGGGCCTTGTTCAGTGCATCGAGCCCGAACCACTCGATGGCCTTGTCTTCCGGGATGATCTCTTCATCCCCGTGGCTCCAACCGAGCCGGAGCAGGTAATTCTTCATGCCTTCGGGCAGATAGCCCAGCAAGTCACGATATTCGTCCACAGCGGTCGCTCCGTGGCGCTTGGACAGCTTCTTGCCGTCGGGGCCGTGGATCAGCGGGACGTGAGTGTAATCCGGCGTGCGCCATTCCATCCCGTGATAGATCGGCAGCTGGCGGAAAGTGTTGAGGAAGTGATCGTCGCCACGGATCACATGGGTGACGCCCATGTCGTGATCGTCGACGACGACAGCAAGCATGTAGGTGGGCGTCCCGTCGGACCGCAGCAGGATCAGGTCATCGAGATCAGCATAGGCGCGCGAGACCGTGCCCTGCACATGGTCGGCGACCGTCAAGTCGCCATGATCGGGCATCCGCAGGCGGACAACAGTGGTCGCGTTGGGCGGCAGCGGCCTGGCAGGATCCCGCCACGGCGAGCGGAAGGGCTTGAGCAGGTCTTCCATTCGCGACTGGTCAGCCGCAGAAAGCGAACCTTCGGTCGCCTTCTTCTTCTGGAGTGCCTCGGCCTCGTCACGGCGGGCCTGAAGCTCGTCGGCCGTCACCGGGCAATGATAGGCCGCGCCGCGTTTCACCAGCTCGTGCGCGACCTCGGCATGACGCGCGGCGCGGGTGGATTGCAGCACCGGCGGCTCGTCTCCGCCGAGGCCCAGCCAGTTTAGGCCATCCAAAATCGCGTCGATGGCTGCCTGCGTGGAGCGCTCCTTGTCGGTGTCCTCGATCCTCAGCAGGAACTTGCCGCCTTTCGCCCGCGCATATAGCCAACAGAACAGGGCAGTCCGGGCGCCTCCGATATGGAGGTAGCCGGTGGGCGAGGGGGCGAAGCGGGTGACGACCGTCATCAGGTTCCAGCGTAGCTTGTTGGGCGGCCCCGCTGTGGAGCGCGGGCCCTGAAGATCACATCACCCCCTCGCCAAGCAAGGGCCGCCGGGCCACAGGGCGGGCTGTGGGGCTTTCTGAAGGGCGCAAACGAGGATCAGGCTTTGCGCTGGCCGCTGTTCCTGCCTTTGGGCATGGCGGGCGGGGCGGCACTGGCTGCGACCGTTGGGCTCGACGAGCCCTTCCTGTGGCTAATGGGAAAGAGCCTCGAAGTCGTGATGGCCATTGCGCACTACTCGGCCGAAACATCGCCCGATATCGACGTGCCATGGTTGGATAGCATCGGAATGGCGCTGGCGGCGGCTGCAATCGCCTTGTTCTGCGTGCTGGCGCGACGTGGGCGGGTGCTGGCGGTTATCCCCGCTGCGGCGGCTGTCGCCGTGTGGCTCACTTCCCCACAGGCCGTGGTCTATATCGCCAACGACGGCGCGGTGTTCGGCCACAGGAGAAGGCGTGGATTGAACTCACGGATTGGCGCGCAGAGAACGGGCGCGATCCCCTGATCATTGGCGACGCAAAGAAGAAGTCGCCATGTCCGGGCAAAGGTCAGGCGTGCGAGCTTAAGCTGTCAACGGGCAACGCCAGCATCGAACCAGCTGCCGGTGCGGCGATAGAGCTAAGCCCGACCACTTCGCAGCTACTGATGCGCCTCAACCCCAGCGCCGCCGCGATTGAGATCGACCCATGAGCCTATTCAGGCAATGGGGGTGCTGCCATCCTGTTCGATGGAAGTACGCTGAGTGTACAGCCAGCCCGGCCGTCCAACGAACGACTGTGGGAGGAGCCTCTCTATCGAAAGCGGCAGCCCGTCGAGGAGTGAGCCTCAGCCCTCAGTGATAGCGGCGAACGAGCGCAACCAGTTTGCCCTGGATGCGGACGCGATCCGGCCCGAAGATCTGGGTGCCGAAGGCGGGGTTCGCAGCTTCGAGCGCGATCGAGCCGCCCTTCTTGCGGAAGCGTTTCAGCGTCGCCGTTTCCTCGTTGATCAGGGCTACCACGATGTCACCGGAGGCGGCGTGATCGGTCTTCCGGAGGATGACCGTGTCGCCGTCAAGAATGCCGGCGTTGATCATGCTCTCGCCCTGAACCTCAAGCGCGAAGTGCGTATCGGGATCGAGTTCATCGTCAGGCGCGGCGACGCGATGGGTTTCGTGCTCGATCGCTTCGATCGCCGTACCGGCGGCAATGCGGCCCATTACGGGGATCATGCTGGGGCGAGCGGCGGCAGCCACCTTGCGGGCGCCACCTGCGCCTTCGACCACGCTGGGGCGGAAGGGGGCGCGGCCCGGGGTCTGCGGAACGGCGCTTTCGGGGAGTTTGAGCACTTCCAGCGCGCGGGCCCGGTGGGCCAGCCGGCGAAGGAACCCACGCTCTTCCAGAGCGGTGATCAGGCGGTGAATTCCCGACTTCGAAGCCAGGTCCAGGGCCTCCTTCATTTCATCGAACGAAGGGGAGACGCCGGTCTCCTTGATCCTGTCGTTGATGAACAGCAGGAGTTCGCGCTGTTTCTTGGTCAACATAACTGTCCACGACCTTTTAAGCTTCTGAGTCGCAGATAGTTCTACTATCGTTCACGTTATGGGTCAATTCCGCAGGTCGGTTACCTAGCGGGCCGAGACCAATAACCGGACGGATTCCAAGGGATTTCTCGACCGCATCAGGGTTTCGCCGACAAGGAAGCCCCGGGCGCCGCAGGCCCTCAGGCGGGAGATATCGGCCGGGTCCCGGACACCGCTTTCGGAGATCAGGAGGCGCTCAGGGGGCATCAGGTCGGCGAGGCACTCGGTTACGGCGAGGTCGGTCGCCATACGCTTGAGGTCGCGGTTGTTGACGCCCATCAGGGGCGAGGGAAGGCCGAGGGCGCGGACCATCTCCGCTTCGTCATGCGCTTCCAGCAGGACCGACATGCCCAAATCGTCGGCTGCGGCGTGCAGGTCGCGCGCGAGGGCGTCGTCGACGGCCGCCATGATGATCAGGATGGCGTCGGCGCCGTAGGCGCGGGCTTCGACGACTTGGATCGGGTCGATCATGAAATCCTTGCGCAGGACCGGCATGGCGACGGCGTTGCGCACGGCGACCATGTCGGCCATCGATCCGCCAAAGCTCGGACCATCCGTCAGGACGGACATACACGCAGCACCACCTGCCTCGTAGGCGCGCGCGACTTCGAGCGGGTCGCGGCCGGGGCTGATGTCGCCGGCAGACGGGCTCTTGCGCTTCATCTCGCAGATCAGGGCGTTGCTGTCGGCAGCAGCGATACTCATCAGCGCATCGGCAAAGCCGCGCGGCCTTGATGCCGCCTTCGCATCCGCCAGCAGGGATTCCATCGAGCGCTCGCGGCGAAGGGCGGCGACTTCGTCGACCTTGTAGTCGAGGATGGCTTTCAGCCGATCAGGCAACTCAGCCATTGGATGCCGCCTTCAAGGCTTCGAGCGACGCCAGTGCGCGGCCATCCGCCATGCTCTTGCGAGCGAGAACTGCACCTTCAGTGATGTCGCCAGCCAGCCCCGCGACCATGATGGCCGCGCCGGCATTGACAGCGACGAGATCGGCGAAGGGTCCGGGAGCGCCAGCGAGAACTTGTTTCAGCGCTTCTGCATTCTCCGCAGCTGTGCCGCCGCGCAACTGATCGAGCGAGGCTTTCGGCACGCCAAGGAATTCAGGTGTAAGGTCCATGGTGCGCATGGATCCGTCCTTGAGTTCGGTGACGCGCGTTGTCCCCGATGTCGAAATCTCGTCCATGCCGTCGAGCCCGTGGACGACAAGCGCATGCTCTGCACCGAGCGCGGCAAGCGCGCGGGCGAAGGGTTCAACCCACTCGGTGCCAAAGACGCCCAGCACTTGGCGCTTCACGCCGGCGGGATTCGCGAGTGGCCCCATCATGTTGAACACGGTGCGGATGCCGAGCGCGGCGCGAACCGGCGCTACGTGCCTCATCGCGGCGTGGTGAGCGGGCGCGAACATGAAAGCGAGCCCGGCGTCGCGAAAGCTCGCGGCGATCTGTTCGTCGGTTGGATTGAGGTTGACGCCAAGCGCCTCTAGCACATCGGCCGAGCCAGCCTTGCTCTTCGAGCGATTGCCGTGCTTGGCAACTTTCGCACCAGCCCCGGCGGCGACGAGCGCCACGGCTGTCGAGGTGTTCAGCGACGTCCAACCCAGCCCGCCCGTGCCGCAAGTATCGATGGCTCCTTCGGGAGCCTTTACCGTTCGCGCGTTCGCACGCAGCACGCGTGCACCCGCTACGATGTCGGATGCGGTTTCGCCGCGCACACGCAGCGCCACGAGGAATGCCGAAATCAGGATCGGGTCAGCCTGGCCGCCGAGGATCGCCTCGAACGCCGCCGTCATTTCCTCTGGCGACGGGCGATCGCCTTCGGCGAGCTTCGCGGCGGCGCTGCGGACGGCCTCACTCACTTGAGACCTGCCTTCTTCAGGAAGTTCGCCAGCATGGTCTTGCCGTGCTGTGAGCCAATGGACTCGGGGTGGAACTGCACACCAAACACGGGGCGCGTTGCGTGGCTGACGGCCATGATTTCGCCGTCAGCTGTTTCGGCGTCGACGGTCAGTACGTTCGGCATCCCGTTCCTGCGGATGGCGAGCGAGTGATAGCGCACGACATCGACATGCTCGGGCACGCCTGCGAACAGTTCGCCGCCCAGCACTTTCACGTCCCACACCTTGCCGTGAACGATGTCCTTCGCGCCCTCAACGATGCCACCCATCGCCTGGCCAATGGCCTGGTGACCGAGGCAGACGCCGAGGATCGGCAGGTCGTCTGGAGCCAGCTTGATCAAGTCCATGCAGATGCCGGCTTCATCTGGCGTGCAGGGGCCGGGCGAGAGCACGATGGCGTCTGCGCCCTTGGCGAGCGCATCCTTCACGGTCAGCGCATCGTTGCGCACGACTTCGACTTCGACGTTCGGGCTCACGTCCTGCAGGTAGTGGACGAGGTTGTAGGTGAAGCTGTCGTAGTTATCGATGAGGAGGACTTTGAAAGGGGAGCCTGGCATCAGCGGTTCCCCCTGTCATAGCGCGCGGCTTCCTCGGCTGCGCGGAAGAGCGCGCTGGCCTTGTGGACCGTCTCCTGGAACTCGCTCTCGGGGTTGGAGTCGTAGACGACCCCGCCGCCGGCCTGCACGTGTATCTTGCCGTCCTTGAAAACCGCGGTGCGCAGCGCAATGCAGGTATCCATATCGCCGCCCGCGCCGAAATAGCCGACTCCGCCGGCATAGACGCCGCGTGCGTGGGGTTCGAGTTCGGTGATGATCTCCATCGCGCGGATCTTCGGCGCACCTGACGTGGTGCCGGCCGGGAAGCCTGCGGCGAGGGCGGAGACCATGTCCTCACCCTCCTTCAACACGCCCTGCACATTCGAGACGATGTGCATGACGTGGGAATAGCGCTCGATGGTGAAGCTCTCGGTGACTTTCACGCTGCCGCGCGCGGCCACGCGGCCGACATCGTTGCGGCCGAGGTCGAGTAGCATCAGATGTTCTGCGCGTTCCTTGGGGTCGGCGATCAGGCGTTCGGCGTTGGCTTGGTCCGCTTGGGGAGTGGCGCCTCGCGGCAGGGTTCCCGCGATTGGGCGGACAGTGACAACACGGTCGCGCACGCGGACGAGAATTTCGGGACTCGATCCCGAAATCTGAAAGCCGCCGAAGTTCACGTAGAACATGAAGGGCGACGGGTTGAGGCGGCGCAGAGCTCGATAGAACGCGAAGGGCGAGCGCTCGAACGGCGCGGTGAAACGCTGACTGGGCACGGCCTGGAAGATGTCGCCGGCGCGGATATAGCCCTTGGCCGTCTCAACCATCTCGAGATAGCGCGCCTTGGTGGTGTTGGAGGCGAAGTCGATCTTCTCGACCGGCGCTTCGCTCGGGCGAGAAGGCGGCATGGGTTGGTCGAGAACTTCCTCAATGGTGTCGATGCGCGCCTGCGCAGCCTTTGCGCCGCCACGTTCGGGCGCGGCGAGGATGATTTCCTGCCTCACGCCATCGAAGATCATGACGACGCCCGGGCGCATCAGCATTGCCTCGGGCACGCCATTGGGATCGGGTTTCGGTTCGGGCAGGCGCTCGACATAGCGGACCATGTCATAGCCGAGATAGCCGAACGCGCCGGCCGCCATTGGCGGCAGGCCGTCGAGGCCATCAACCTTGCAGGCGTCGATGAACGCACGCAGGGACGCCATGACGTCGGTAGAAGTGGAAAGCACTTCACGGAAATCGCTGGTAGGCGATGTTTCCGCCTTGCCGTTCCGCACGCGCCACCAGAGATCGGGGGCGAGCCCGATGAACGAGTACCGGCCGCGCGTTTCCCCGCCGACGACACTTTCGAACAGCACCAGCCCATCCGAGTTCGGATTGAGCTTCAACATCGCCGAGACCGGCGATTCCGTGTCGTCGACCCGGCGCCTGACAAGAAGCCGGGGCAAGCCCGTCGTCATTGCGCCGCATCCCGTGGACGCAGGCCCTGGAAGAAGCGCGTGATGGCTTCTTCGTCGCGCTTGAACTCGACTTCTTTCTCAAGGCCGCGCTGGAACACTTCGGCGAGATCCTGCTGAAGCGACTGACTGATCTGTCCGCCCATCTGCAGGCGCAGGATCATGGTCGACTCCGGCGTTGCGGGGATCACCGCATCGACGCGCGCGACCCAGGCTTCGCCGCTTGATCCGCGCACGATGCCGACTTCGCCGGACTTCAGCGCAAAGCCGCCGGTGATCAGCGCGGGATCGACCTGCTGGTTTCCCTCGCGCGACACCGTGATCGGCGGAAGCGCCTCCATCTTGTTGGCTACAGCGCCTTTGACGAAGTCACCTTCAGCCTTCACCGCAGCGACCATCCCGTTTGCGGCGGCATCCGTCGCGGCCAGGGCACGCTCTCTCATGACTTCCTGACGCACTGCGTCCTTCACGTCAGCGAAGGCAGGCGTGGCGGGAGCGATGATCTCGTCGAGGCGGAACATCGAACGCTTGTTCTCTTCCTCGTAAACCGTCGTCATCTGGCCGGGCGTCAGGGTGAACAGATCCGTCATCGCGTCGCGGTTTCCGACCAGAAGCTGGGCGGTGTCGCCATTGGCGGTGCGGCCCTGGGCGTCGACGGCTGCGAGATTGTAGACCGGAACGCCAAACTGTTCGCCGATGGCTTCCAGCGCCTGTCCGCCAGCAGCATCGCGGAACGGCTCGGCTGACTCCTCAAAAAGGCGCGAGGCTTCGGGCAGGGCCATGTCGCGGCGGACCTGGTCGACGATCTGTTCCAACGGCGTCGGCGTGCCGGGCGTGACCGACTTCACCATCATGGTGAAGTACGGCTGGCCTTCGGCGAGTTGGAGGGCGCGCCCGTCGGGTTTGCCCGGCTCCATCTGGAACAGCAGCTGACGGTAGGCTTCATCCTCGATCTGCTCGGGCTGCACCGAGCGTTCGACGACTTCGATGCCGGGCGATTGCGCGAGCGCCTGTTCGAGCGGAATGCCTTGGGCGCCAAGGTCGACGAAGGCCTGCACGACGTTGCGGTCGGGTGATTTGTACTCAACGATCGCGCGGGTCTCGGGCGTGGAATACGTCCGGATGTTTGCGTCGTAGTGGGCGCGAACCTCCGCGTCGGTCGCGGCGGCGCGGTCGAGGAAATCGTCGGGCGTGTAGACAAGAGCGGAAATCCGGCGACGTTCGGGCTGGGCGAACCGCGCCAGGTTGCGGTCGTACCACGCCTGCAGCTCGGCATCCGTCGGCTGGGCGAGGCCTTCAAGCACGTTGGGACCGGGGCGGGCGAGCGCCAGCGTACGCGTCTCGCCGAAATACTTGATGAAGGGCTCGGACAGCACGTCCGGCATGTTAACCGCGCTCAGCGCTGCGATCTCGACATAGCGCTGGGTGAGGAAGTCCTGCAGGAACACCTCGAAATCGCGGGGGGACATGCCGCGTTCCTGGGCCTCGGCGCGGAGAGAGGCGATATCCACCTTGCCGAAAGCGTTGGTGAGGACCTGATTCCGTTCAAGATACGGCTTGAGGGCTTCAGCGCTGGCGCGGATCCCCATCTTGTCGGCGAACGCCAGCAGCGTGTTCTGGTATTCCAGCGACAGGTATTCGCGCTCGGCCAGTCCGCCCGGCTGAGCGGCTTCCTCAAGGCTAACGACCTTGTTCTCTTCGATCAGCACGCGGCGGATGGCGCGATCGATCTCCTGGCGGACCTGAGGTCCCTTGATCTCGCGATCGCCAACCTTGCTCAGCGTGCCGCCTGACAGACCGCCGCCGAACGTGTCGGGCAGGGTAACCGCAAGCGCGATAACCAGCGGGATGAAAAGCAGGACGAGCGCCCACTTCGATCTCGCAAACTTGCGCATTCCGCCGATCATGCGGCGTAACTCCCTGAAAAGTGGCGGCGACCGGTCTGGTTGTCCGCTGGAACACGGCTTGCTAGAGCATTTTGCGGCGAAGGGGAAACCCGGTTCGCCGCTGGAAAATGCGACATTGCGGCAAGTGACAGCCGCCGGACATGCCAGCGCGCGTCCCGGCAAGGCTCAGTTCACGCCGGACGGGGCCAGGACAGATGACATCACGCAGGAAACTCGTCGCCGGAAACTGGAAGATGAACGGGCTCAAGGCGGCCCTTTCGGAAGTCCGGGCGATGGTCGAGGGCGCTGGAGCGATTCCCGGCGTCGATCTGGCGATCTGCCCGCCAGCGACACTGGTTAATGCTGTGAAGGGTGAGTTGGGTGCATCCGCCATCGGGTTGGG